>Ga0316217_10004941_pt1 | contig 14075 bp, 17 predicted proteins | sample 1anoAmetaG_FD_203633 | JGI IMG/M metagenome (GOLD analysis project Ga0316217, IMG submission 203633) | Freshwater microbial communities from Trout Bog Lake, Wisconsin, USA - 1anoA | ecosystem: Environmental > Aquatic > Freshwater > Lake > Hypolimnion/Profundal zone | place: USA: Wisconsin...
GGCACCATGCCAATGTTTTTCGCCCGGCGGGAACCAGACAATATCTCCGGCATGGATGGTTTCAATCGGGCCGCCTTTGCGCTGCACGCGTCCGCAACCAGCGGTCACGATGAGCGTTTGGCCGAGCGGATGCGTGTGCCATGCGGTGCGGGCGCCGGGTTCAAATGTGACGATTGCGCCGCTGACACGCGCGGGTTCGCTTCCCTTAAAGGGTGAGTCAACGCGCACCGTGCCGGTGAACCAGTCAGTGGGGCCTTTGCTGGATGGCTGTGAGCCATTTCGTTTAATTTCCATAAAGTAATCGTGGGTTTGTGGTGAATATATTCCTGTGCTCGTTGCTTCAAGATGCCTTGTGAACGCCCAAACTGCTCCTGATTTCAAACCCCGGCGTCATCGTGAGTTTGACGACGAGATCCGCCACGCTCTTGCGCGAAACGACCTCGGCGGCGTTTTTAAAAGGCTCGCCCTTTCTCGTCGTCCCGTAGTCAATTTCGTCCCGGTCGTTCAGCCACGCGGGCCGCAGGATGGTGTAATCGAGACCGGATGCCTCAATGATGCCGGCTGACTTGCAGTAAGGTTCAAGAATGCTGCCATGACGTTCCTCTGGAATCTCGTCATAGATGCCCATCGAGCTGATGAAGATCAGGCGCTTGCGGCCGGTCTTCTTCATCGCAGCGACTATGCACCGGGCCTGTTGCTCCAACTGACCGGCAAGATTGGCATAGACGACATCCTGGCCGGCCATGGCCGACTCCAGCGCTTTCGTGTCCAGAACATCGCCTTCCATCACGCGCACGCGGTCGGCGTGGCCGGACAATTTGAGCCGCTTGGCATTGCGCAGATAAAGCGTCAGCCGCGCGTCGGTGCGTTGCAAGAATAGGCCGGTGGCCACACGGGCAATCTGGCCGTGGGCACCGAGAATGAGGATGTTGGTCATAAGCCGAGGATTTGAATTCACGCGCATAACGGGCTTGGCTGACGGCTTGACCGCGCAAACTCATTTCGGCAATGGCTTCCTGCCAAGTTCGCGTTGCCATTTTGGGGTCGGCATGGGTTATGAAGGTTTTGCCGAGTTGAAGATTCAGGGCGGAAGATTGCTGTCCCTGATTCATCGCGTCCAAGAGCCTTTTCGCCTGCCCCCTGTCAGACGTGCCGAGGCTTTGCTGTTCACGGGTTTGATTGTTCTCACAGTAATAAACGCCCGTGCGTTTTCTGCGATACATACGATTTGCGGTTTTCATGGTTTGACTCATATAAACCAGCATACGGGATTTTTCAGAGTTCGCGTTAGCGAGCAGTAGGCGAGTAGCGGGATGTTAGCTCAAATCCTTGCGGTGTAAGCCGCTTAACGAATTTTTGCTGGCATTTTTGCTGGCACTCGCCCTCAAACTGCCTTCCCGCCGTTCAAAATTCCTTGGAAACCCAAGGTTTTGAAGATGGCTCCAGAGGAAGGGCTCGAACCTTCAACTTCGCGGTTAACAGCCGCGCGCTCTACCATTGAGCTACTCTGGAACGCAAATGGGCGCGCAATTTACAAATCCGCGCCCGCATCGTCAATTTCAATCGCATCATTTTTGGCAGTGCGGACAAAAAAAGGTGCTGCGGCCCGCCTGCACGATGCGCCGGACGGGCGATTCGCATTTCGGGCAGGGGGTTTCGGCACGGTTATAAACCCGGAGCCGTTCCGTGTAATAATCCGAACTGCCGGCGGCGCGGCCAAAATAAAACAGGCCGTCGGAATTGCCGGCGCTGAATTTCAATGGAATCGTGCTGCCGCATGTAGTCGCCTCGGTCAGAACGCGGCGGATCGCGCGCCAGAGTTTTTGCGTCTGCGCCAGTGTCAGCCGGTTGGCCGCGCGGCGCGGGCTGATGCCAGCGCGAAACAGGGCTTCGCTCGCATAAATGTTGCCGACGCCGGCGAGCAGCGACTGGTCGAGCAGTTTGACTTTGACCGGCTGGCGTGAGCGTTTTAATCCGTGGGCAAACAGTTCTGCCGTGAAGCTTGGGGCCAGCGGCTCCGGGCCAAGTTTCTCCACGGACGACAAATCCAAAGTCAACCGGCCAAAATAGCGCGGATCTTCGTAAATAAAACTTTCCGCGCCCAGGTCGAAAACGACGGCGGCGTGCTTGGGCAACGGCGCTTGCTTTCGCGCAAGAAACATCTTGCCGGTCATGCCGAGATGGCCGAGCAAAATAATTTTTTCACGGGAATTTTTCGGGCGCAGCTCGAAGAGCAGATATTTTCCGCGCCGCGTCAGGCCGAGAAATTTTGCACCGCGCAGAATTTTTTTGAAGGGGGCAATGGCCGTCGGCTGCAAAACTTTTGGCCGGTAAACCGCAACTTCACGGATGGTCCGACCCGGCAGCAGCGGGCGCAGGTGTCGGGCGAGAACTTCGACTTCGGGCAGTTCGGGCATGGATGATTGGGAGCTGGGAGCTGGAAGCTGGACAGAATACGCGGAAAACTTTTTTCCCAACTGCCAGCTGCCAGCTCCCAATTCAGCCGGTGACAAGCGTGCCGATTTTTTCGCCCATGACGACGCGCCGGAGGTTGTGCGGCTTGAAAAAATCAAACACGATGATGGGCATCTTATTGTCCATGCACAGCGAAAAGGCAGTGGAATCCATGACTTCCAGCCGCCGTTGCAGCGCGTCGAGGTAGGAGATTTGCGGGAAGCGTTTGGCCTTGGGATTTTTTTTCGGGTCGCTGTCGTAGATGCCGTCCACCTTGGTGGCCTTCAAAATCACCTCCGCGCCGATTTCGTTGGCGCGCAGCGCGGCGGCGGTGTCGGTGGAAAAATAGGGGTTGCCGGTGCCGCCGCCGAAAATGACGACGCGTTTTTTTTCCAGGTGCCGCACGGCGCGGCGGCGGATGAACGGTTCGGCCACCTGCGCCATGGCGATGGCGCTTTGCACGCGGGTCGGCGTGCCGAGTTTTTCCAACGCGTCCTGAAGCGCGAGGGAATTGATGATGGTGGCGAGCATGCCCATGTAATCGCCGGTGGCGCGTTCCACGCCGCGCTTGCTGCCGCTCAGGCCGCGAAAAATATTACCGCCGCCGACGACCACCACGACCTGCACGCCGAGGTCGCGCACCTCGCAGATTTGCTCGGCCATGTTCTGGACAGCTTCGGGGGAAATGCCGTTGCCGGCCTCGCCGCCGAGCGCCTCGCCGCTCAACTTGAGAAGGATTCGGGAAAATTGCGGGCGTTGGGTCTTGGTCATAAAAGTGAAGGCGCGAACAGCACGCGCATCTTTTAACAATCCACGTCGCCGGGGTCAAACCAAACCCGTTTTGGTGCTCAATCATCCGTGGTGGCGATGGTGGTGGCGGCTGAATTTGCTTTCGCGCGGCGGCGGGGTTTGCTAGAAAACGGCTGTGCGCAAAATTCTTTTTCTAGCGGGCCTGTGGCTGGCCTTCGCGGGTTGGTCGCGGGGGGCCGAGCCGTTGACGTTGAACCTGACGGACGGGGCGTCGTGGACGGGCGAGATTTTGAAAGCCGACGACAACGGCGTGATGTTCAAAGCCACGGGCGATGTTTATACCAATCTGCCGTGGGGCCGGTTCTCGCAGGGCACGCTCAAGCAACTGGCGCAGTATGCCAAACTCAGGCCCTTCGTCGTAGACTTCATCGAACCGGACGTGTCGCAACGCCCGCCCAAGCCGGAAATCAAAGTCAATCCCGTCACGCGGCTGAAGCGGCCGACCAGTCCCTCGGTGCTGGGCGGGCTGGGGCGGTCATCGGTCGGGTTGGTTATTTTGTTGGTGCTCTATTTGGCGAATCTGTATGCCGCGTTTGAAGTGGCGATTTTCCGCGCGCGGCCGTTGGCGCAGGTGATAGGCCTGTCGGCATTGCTGCCGATTATCGGGCCGGTTATATTTCTGTCCATGGCCACAAAAATTGAAAAGCCGGCGGAAACGGCGGAAGACGCCGGGGCGGAAGGGGCTGTCCCCGGATCAAAACCGGGTGAGGAAATCCGCATCGTTGATGCGTCGTGGAAGCAGGAGGAAAAGGATAAGAAACCGGAGGCGCAGGTTTTTGCGCGCGGCAAATTCACGTTCAACAAACGCTTCATCGAAACCAAATTCGCCGGGTTTATCGGCGAGTTGAAAGGCGACGGCAAGCAATTTGCCTTGTCCGTGCGCACGCCGAAGGAAACCTTTGCTGTCAAGCGCATCCTCCAGGTCGGAGCGACGGAGCTGATTCTTGAAACGGCGGAGCGAGGAACGGTGACCGTGCCGCTTTCCGACCTCCAGGAAATGAAGCTGACCCCGCACGCCGCTTGAAATGCCGCAGTCTTTTTTACTTTGCCCCGCCCGGCAAGAGGCGCGCCGATCGCCTGCGGCACGCGGTGACGCCGTGAGGTCCGCATGATGCCGCTGCGGATCATTTTCATGGGCACAGCGGAGCTTTCCTGCGCCAGCTTGGAAAAACTCGCTGCGGAAAAACAATTTCAACTCGTCGCCGTCGTCACCCAGCCCGACAAACCGCGCGGGCGCGAACTCAAGCTGACGCCATCGCCGGTGAAAGTGCTCGCGGAGAAATTAAAGCTGCCGGTGTTCCAGCCGCCGCGGGCGCGCGACGAAAAATTCATCGGCGAACTCCGCGAACTGCGGCCGGACTTGCTGGTGGTCGTCGCCTACGGTCAGATTTTGCCGCCGGCCATTTTGGATCTGCCGCGCCACGGCTGCCTCAATGTCCACACGTCGCTGCTGCCGAAATATCGCGGGGCCGCGCCGATTCAATGGGCCATTGCCGATGGCAACGCGGAAACCGGGGTGACGATCATGCAGATGGACGCCGGCCTCGACACCGGGCCGGTGCTGGCATTGCGCCGCACGCCGATTCTGCCGGCGGACGATTCGCAGATGCTTCACGACCGGCTCGCGCAACTCGGCGCAGAGTTGCTCGCGGAAACCATTCCCGCCCATGTCGCCGGAAAAATTTTGCCGCAGCCGCAGCCGGCCGCCGGCGCGACTTATGCCGCGAAAATCAAAAAGGAAGACGGCCACATCGACTGGAACCTGCCGGCGGAAAAAATCTGGAACCGGCTGCGCGCCTTCACGCCGTGGCCGGGCGCGTTTGTTTTTTTGCCCACGGAAGCCAAACCGCAACTGTTGAAAATCTGGAAGGCGGAAGTAATCGAAAAAAATGGCCGGGCAGGGGAGGTTCTGGCGGCGGACAAAAATGGCATTATTGTCGGCTGCGGACACAACGCGTTGCGGATTTTGGAATTGCAGCGCGAAGGCGGCAAGCGGTTGACCGCCGAGCAATTTCTCGCGGGGCATCCGCTGCCGGCCGGGGTCAAACTGGGTTGATCAGCTCCTGAAAATAAAAAAGCCCAGGCGCGAGGCCTGGGCTTGAAATCAACGAGGCTTCAGAGTTTGCCGAAGGCGTCTTCAATGACCTGCTTGAAGTTGTTTTCGCCGGGCTTGACGATGCCGAATTCGCGCTTGGCGTTTTCCACGGAGTCGCTGGCGTGCGCGGCATTGACCATGATGGTGGAGCCGAACTCACGGCGGATGCTGCCGGGCGGTGCCTTGGAGGGATCGGTCGGCCCGAGCACGTCGCGGATTTTGCTGACGGCGTTGACGCCTTCGTAGACGAGCGCGATGCACTTCTCGGTGCCGGGCTTGGTCCAGTCGGCCTGCGGAATTTCGCCGGGCGCGTGACCAGACATGAAGCGGACGATGTTGTCAAACTGCGAGTCGCCTTGCAGCGGCCCCAGAATTTCGCCGAGCGCTTTCTGGTCCGTCTCGGAAATTTTGAAGCCGAATTCCTTCTCAATAATTTCCTTTGCCTTGGCACCGACGCCGTCCTTGAGCTTGGTGCGGAGAAATTCGCGGACCGGGCCGTAGAATTCCATCGCCTGCGCCGTGCTCATGCGGAACACGCGGGCCCCGACGATGTAAAGGCCGGAGCGCGAAAAGAAGTCAATGACATTGCCGGGGCGGCCGGTGGGAAATTTGAAATTATCCGGCTTGATGAGGACGAGCGTGCGTTCCGGTAGTTCGCCGGGAGCGTAGCTGGTGACATTTTCCAGAATTCCGCCGTCCGGGTCGGAGTGCCGGCCCCAGAGCTTCAATTTGCTTTCAGCCTCGTCGGCAGTGGGCGCGGCGAGCACGGCCGGCTCGAAGTAACGGACATTGCCGGTGTCGTCCACGATGAGGTCGCTGTAAGTATCCCGGATGGTCTCGCCGCCCTGGCGGTTAGGACTCAAGTTGCCGACGACGGAGCGCACCTTGCGCACGGCTTCGTCGCCGCGAAAGAGCATCACCATCACGCGCCGGCGGCGGCCGGTTTTTGGGTCGGGAGCCAGGTTGGTGCGAACATACACCTTGAGCAGTTCCTGAACTTTGCGGTCCTGCGGGTCATTGGCGGAAACAATCGTTTCGGCGTATTCATTGACCAGCTCGGTGCTGGGGGCAAACATCCGCAGGCCGGCCAGATCCAGGCCGGTGCGGGTGATGAGCCGGCTCAAAATACCGCCGGTGCGGGATTTATAGAGCGAGTAAGGCGTGACAATGACGTAAGCGATCTGTTGAGACATATTTTAAGCAGACGGTGGATTGGGATTGGCGGGGGTCGGTGCGGCGGCGGATTTCCCCAGTATTTTGAACATCACGGTGCCGCAGGCCGGGCATTTGCCTTTGATGGCTTTACGGCCATTTTTCATCGTTTCTTCAACGCCATCAGAAATTTCTTTCTTGGCCTTGCATTTGACGCAATATCCTTCAGCCATAAATTTATTTGCCGTGCGTGCTTCATGCCCGCACGGTTTAAGTAGCTTACCGGCATTGGCTGCCAGCGTCAATTCCAAATACAAGTCATTTAATGATAATTACTTGTATTGCTGCTGGCGGCGGGCAGCCCGGCATTCGGTTTTTGTAAAGAAAAAAAAGGCGAGGCAGCGGGCCTCGCCTTGGAAAGTGGCCGGAGAAAATTATTTGGCCGGCGCGGCGACCTTTTCTTCCCGTTCCTTGACCAGCGTTGCGCCCTTGCCGATGCGCTTGCGAAGGTAGGTGAGCTTGGCGCGGCGGACTTCGCCATGGCGCTCCACTTCGATCTTGTCCACGCGCGGCGAATGCAGCGGGAAAATGCGCTCCACGCCTTCGCCGTAGCTGATGCGGCGGACGGTGAAGGTCTCGTTCAAGCCGCCCCCGCGTTTGCCGATGACGACGCCCGAGAAAATCTGGATGCGTTCCTTGTCGCCTTCGACAACCTTGGTGTGGACGCGGACGGAGTCGCCCACGTTAAACTGCGCGTCGTCTTTGCGATACTGCGCCGATTCAATTTTTTTCAACAATGCCTGGTTCATATAAATCAGTTTTTAATTTTGAGTTTCGAGTTCTGAATTGATCGTTTTTGAAAATAAAAACCAAAAAATTCACAACAAAAAAATTACTGCACCAAATCCGGCCGGCGTTTTTCCGTCCGCCGCCGGGCCTGCTCCCGCCGCCATTTTTCAATCTCGGCGTGGTTGCCGGACAGCAGGATTTCCGGAACCTTCATCCCGCGAAATTCCGCCGGCCGCGTGTATTGCGGATATTCCAGCAAGCCGTGGCTGAACGACTCGTCGTGCGAGCTTTCGTCGTCGCCTAGCACGCCGGGCAGCAACCGCGTCACCGCATCCACCACAATCATCGCGGGCAGCGCGCCATTCGTCAGCACGTAATCGCCAATGGACAACTCGTCGTCCACCAACGCTTCCCGCACCCGTTCGTCAAAGCCTTCGTAATGGCCGGTGACGAGCAGCAAATCTTCCTGCTGCGCCAGCTCGCGCGCAATGGCCTGATCAAATTTCCGCCCTGCCGGCGAAAACAAAATCACGCGCGTTTTTTCGCGCTTCAAACTTTCCACCGCCTCGAACAGCGGTTCCGGCTTCAGCAACATGCCAGGGCCGCCGCCAAAGGGCCGGTCGTCCACTGTCCGGTGCCGGTCATGCGTCCAGATCCGCAGGTCGTGGATTTTCAAGTCCAAGAACCCTTTCTGGCGCGCGCGCTTGATAATGCTTTCATCGAGCGGCCCGGCAAACATCGCCGGGAACAAGGTCAGCACGTCAATTTTCATTTTTGAACGGCACCCGGTGAGCGCCGAATCGTGCCCGGCGGTCAACGGCCCGCCGCTACCAATTCACTTCGCCGGCTGGTCCTCGACAATTTCCACCGAGCAGCGAATTCCCTTTTTCGCGCTGCCGGCCAGCAGCAGTGAGCGGATGGCGTTGATCGTCACGCCCTGGCGGCCAATGATCTTGCCGACATCCGCCGGATCCATCCGCAATTCGTAAATGGTCGCACCCGCGCGTTCCACCGGCGTGACCGTGACCGCGCCGGGGTTTTGCACGAGTCCTTTGACGACGTATTCGAGGAACTCCTGCATGGCAAAAATAAATTAAGCCGCCACCGGAGCCGGGGCCGCCTTGGCCGCCTTCTTGATGAAGCTGGCCACGGTGTCGCTCGGCTGCGCGCCTTGGCTGATCCAGTGTTGGGCGCGATCCAGCTTGAGCGTGAAATTATCGCCTGGCTTGAGCGGTTGGTAGGTGCCGATTTCCTCGATGCACTTGCCATCGCGCGGGCTGCGGCTGTCGGCGACCACGATGCGATACACCGGGGTGTTTTTCGTGCCGACGCGTTTCATGCGGATTTTTACAGACATAAATTTATCAAAAGAGCGTGGAGACTACCGGCGCGCGGGCGGCTTTGCAAGCCTTCATTTTTCATTTCGAGCTTGTTTGGTAAAATAGATTCCGTTCTTGTCTGGAGAAGCGGGTTCTCATAGCTTTTGTTTTCACTTTCACCAACTATTTATGACCAACAGACTTCTCAATGTCGGATTAGTGGGCGGCGGCAAAGGCGCGTTCATCGTTCATCCCCATCAAAAAGCCATTCACTTTGATGGCACCCGGCGCGTCGTCGCGGGCGCGCTTTTCCCCGATCCGAAGATCGCGCTGGAGGAAGCCGCCAACTGGCCTTACCCGATCAAAGGCTACGCGTCCTACGACGAGATGATCGCGGCAAACAAAATTCTGCCCGACCCTGAAAAACTGGATTACATCCTGATTGTCACGCCGAACTTCGTGCATTTTGATCCGGCGATGAAAGCGATGAAAGCCGGCATCGCCGTATTCTGCGAAAAACCGTTGTGCCTGAATCTTACCGAGGCGAACGAGTTGGTGAAAACTTCCCGCGCGCTCAATGTTCCGTTTGGCGTGGCGCACACGTATCTCGGCCATTGGACCAGCCGCTTCGCGCGCTACATCGTGTCGAGCGGATTACTCGGCGACGTGCGCTGGGTGGACAGCTATTACATTCAGGGCTGGCTCGCGACCAAGCTCGAAGCGACCGGCCAGCAGCAGGCGACCTGGCGCGTGGATCCGAAACGCGCCGGCGGTTCCGGCTGCGGCGGCGACATCGGCACGCACGCGCTCATGCAACTGCGCTACGTCACCGGCATGGATGTCACAGAAGTCTCCGCGCAGATGGAGACTTTCGTCGAAGGCCGGCAGCTCGACGATCATTTCACGATTTATTGCAAATTGAGCAACGGCGGCAAGGCGCTCGTGCGCGCGTCGCAGATTTGCATTGGCTCAAAAAACGATCTCGGGATCACGGTGGCCGGCACCAAAGGCTCGCTGCATTGGCGGCAGGAAGAGCCGGAGAGCCTTACGATCAATTTGCCAAATCAGCCCGATCGTGTTTATTGGCGCGGTGCGGTGACCGGCGGCGATGGTTTCCTGCCGGCGGATTTGCCCGCCGATCTGATGGCCGAGCCAACGATTCCGGCGGGCCATCCCGAAGCGTTTCACGACGCGTTTGCGCGGCTGCATCGCTGCTTCGAGGCCGACGTGCGTAAATGGAAGGCCGGTGAAAAATTCAGCAGCGACGGTCACAAATACGCCAACGTCGAGGACGGCTGGACCGGCATCGCCTTCATTGAAACCTGCGTTGAAAGCAGCAAACATCATGGCGCATGGACGGCGTTGCCCCAAAAAATTTAACCCTGCGACGCGATGTGCAAGCCGGATGTTCGGTGAAACCGTTGTGAAGTGTGCCGCGTCCAACGACCGTTGAAACAGCTCAAAATAACATGAAAAAACTCATTATTGTCGCCGTCGTTGCCGCCATGGCCGCTGCGGTTTCCACCCGCGCCCAGGACAAACCCAAGAACGTCGAAGTCACCATTGACGGCGTCGCCGGTTTTCAAGACACGCCGCTGCAGCCGGACGGCAAGTGGCACGTCCACGACCCGGCACGGCCGCAGCCGCCGGTAGTGACGCCCGGCACGTTCAGCGAACACGCTGCGCCGCCGAGCGATGCCATTGTGTTGTTTGACGGCAAGGACGTTTCCGAATGGACCGATAAAAAAGGCCAGCCCGCGCCGTGGCGTGTCGAGGATGGCGTGATGGTTTCCGCCAAGAGCGACATCGTCAGCAAAAAAGAATTCGGCGACATCCAGTTGCATCTGGAATTCAAAGAGCCGACGCCGCCGCGGGGTGACGGCCAGGGCCGCGGCAACAGCGGCGTATTTTTCATGGGCCAGTATGAAATCCAGGTGCTCGACTGTTACAACAACAAAACCTACGCGGACGGCGCGACCGCCGGAGTTTACGGACAACACCCCGCGCTCGCGAACGCCTGCCGCCCGCCCGGCGAATGGCAGACCTACGATATTATTTTCAACGTGCCGCATTTCGGCCCCGACGGCGAAGTCGTGACGCCCGCGTATGTCACCGTGTTTCACAACGGCGTCGTGGCGCAGAATCATCAGGCCATTCGCGGCGCGACCAACTGGAAGAGTCCCGGCAAATACACGCCGCACGGCCCGACCGGTCCGCTCGGTTTGCAGTATCACAACAACTCCGTTTCCTTCCGCAACATATGGGTGCGCCCGGTGCCGGTGGTCAACGATCCTTGATGCCGTCTGTTTGCGGCGGCAGTAAAACGGGTTCAGGGCTGAACCAATTTGCGTTTCTGGTGCGGCTGGAATAAACCAGCTGGCATTCCTCCGCCGTCAACACACGCCACTGGCCCGGCGGCAGACCGCCGAGCCAGAAAATGCCGATCCGCACGCGCACCAGCCGCAGCGTCGGATGGCCGATGGCCGCCGTCATGCGCCGCACCTGGCGGTTTTTGCCCTCGACGAGTTCCAAACCAATCCAGCAGTCCGGCACGCTTTTGCGAAACCGAATGGGTGGCACGCGCGGCAAAATGCTGGTAGGGCGCGACCCCGTCGAGTTCTGACTTAACAAAGGATTTTGGCTCGACGGAGTCTCGCCCCACGGGGTTTCCGGCTGTGGCTCGAGCAACCACGCGCGGCACGGCAAGGTTTTTCTTCCCTGAATCAACACGCCGCGTTGCAGCCGGTCCAGCGATTCGCGCGTTGGAATTTTTTCCACCTGCGCCCAATACTCGCGTTCGTGCGCGTGGCGCGGGTGCAAGAGTTTTTCATTCCAGTGCGCCTCGTCGCTCAAGAGCAGCAGCCCTTCGGAATCCGCGTCGAGCCGGCCGATGGCATATACATTTTTTGGAAAACCAAATTCCGCCAGCGGGCGGTTGGGCGAGCCGTCGCCGGTGAACTGCGACAGCACCCCAAACGGTTTGTGAAACGCGATGAGCATGACGCCGATTTTTTAACCGCAAAGGCGCCAAGGCACAAAGAGAAACAAAAACTTTGTGTCTGGGAGTCTGGGTGGTTAATTTCCCCGCGTGATTCGCAACATCATTTTTGACTGGTCGGGAACCCTGGTGGACGATCTGCCCGCCGTGTTGAAGGCTTCCAATTTTGTGCTGACGCAGTCCGGCAAGGCGGAGATGTCGCTGGCCGAATTCCGCGCGGAGTTCGCGCTGCCGTTCAAAAAATTTTACGACCGCCACACGCCGCACGTGCCGATGGCGCAACTGGAGGCGTGGTTTCACGCCAGTTTCCGGCACGCGCAGGATTCCGTCTGCGAGCTGCCGCATGCGCGGGAGTTTCTGGAATTCTGCCGCGCCAAAAAATTCCACACGTTTCTCTTGAGCACGGTGCATGGCGATTATTTCCAGCAGCAATGCCGGGGCAACGGCTTCGACGCGTTTCTCGACAAGCCTTACACCGATGTTTGGGACAAGCGCGAAAAAATCCACGAGATCCTCCGCGAAAATAATCTCCAGCCGGCCGAAACTTTGTTCATCGGCGACATGGAGCACGACATTGCCACCGCGCGCCACGGCGGCATTCATTCCTGCGCCGTGTTGACCGGCTACAACACGCTGGACCAGCTCCGTGCCGCGCAGCCGGACTTGATCGTCGAGCATCTCGGCGAATTGAAGCGCGTGCTGCTGAAAAATCATTTTCACCTCCAGCCCGTGGCACCAGAAGAAAATGTCGAACCGCCGCTCGCCACCGTCGGCGCGCTGGTTTTCAACGCCAAAAAAACCGAGGTGCTGATGATCCGCACGCACAAGTGGTCCGGCAAATGGGGCATTCCCGGCGGCAAGATCAAGCGCGGCGAAAAAGCCGAAGCCGCGCTGCGCCGCGAGCTCAAAGAGGAAACCAGCCTAAACATAACGGACCTCGCGTTTGTGCTGGTGCAGGACTGCATCAGCTCGAAGGAGTTTTACCGCGACGCGCATTTCGTGCTCCTGAACTACACCTGCCGCTGCACCGCCAAAAATCCGCGCGTGGTGCTCAACGAGGAGGCGCGGGAATTCCGCTGGCTACCGCTGGCGCAGGCGAAAAAGCTGAAATTGAACCGGCCGACAAAAATTTTGCTCGCAGCGGTGATGAAAAAGATTTCGGAGGGACGAGTTCTACGAGTCCCAAAACTAAAACACCAAAAAAATTCAGGGACTCGTGGCACTCGTCCCTCCGGTCGCAAATGAAAATTGCCATCGTTGACCTCGAAGTGTTTTACCGCGTCGGCGTGCCGGATGCGGAGTGCGCGCAGCCGCAGCGCTTGCTGCTCACGGTCGAAATGGAGGCGGATTTTTCCGCCGCCGCCCAAAGTGATGCCATTGGCGACACGATTGATTATTACGCCGTCACGCAGCGGCTCCTGAAATTCGGCGAAGGCCGCGAGTGGAAGCTGATTGAAAAGCTCGCCGCCGATATTGCGGATTTAATTTTGGCGGAGTTTAAACCGCAGGCCGTCACGGTGGCGGTGAAGAAATTCATCATCCCGCAGGCGCGGTATGTTGCCGTCTCGCTGACGCGGGAAAAGTGAGCCATCAGAAGATTTTGCAGCCTATCAAGCTGTTAGGCTGCGTCTCTTGGACAATCATTGGTGTAACTTTTGATACTGCTCTTTGCTGGTCAATGCCGCCGCCATCTTAGCGTTGACTATGTTCGTAACTACCTGTAATGACGCTAACTGATTGCCATCAATGTCGTGATATGCCACGAAAGCCGTGTCGGCCTCTTTTGCCAACATCGAAACGATTGCCCCACGGGTAATCGCTTCAGCCAAATCGTTTGTGGAAGCCTGCATCGCCGCCGTCAATTTGTCGTAGCGTGTCTCCATATCTGAAACTCTCATCTCAAGCTTCGCTATCTTGGCGTCGCGGTCATCGGGCTTATGACTGCATCCGATGGTGATAATCGCCATCGCCAAAATAATGATGTGTGTTTTCATAAAATGTGAGCCGCCTAACGACCATGACAAAACATCTCTCCAAATGGAGGAACGAGCGCGAGCAACGATACGGCAATCAAAACCACCGTCAGAACTATCAGCCAAAAAGTAAAACGCTCCAACTTCGACGCCGACTTTGCTGCATCTTCGGCAAGTCGAATGTCCAGGGCAATTCTTGCGATGGAGGCTCGCCTCTGATACTGCCCATCAAGCCTGCACTCGTGAAGAAACTCCTGAATCTGTCTTGGCGACTTATCTACAAGCCAATCTATCGCTTTTTTTTCGTCGCTCGAAACTGCTGCTTCTTGTGGTGTCATAAATCAATAAACGTGGCCAAGCAGCCTAACGAAAAAAGAAGGCATGTTGAAGAAGTTGACGCAACGGGCGACAACTATGGGTGTTAAGCAAACCTATAATCTTAAACATGCCTATGAAAACGAATACGTCTCTCAATCCTGAAACGC
>Ga0316217_10004942_pt1 | contig 14074 bp, 11 predicted proteins | sample 1anoAmetaG_FD_203633 | JGI IMG/M metagenome (GOLD analysis project Ga0316217, IMG submission 203633) | Freshwater microbial communities from Trout Bog Lake, Wisconsin, USA - 1anoA | ecosystem: Environmental > Aquatic > Freshwater > Lake > Hypolimnion/Profundal zone | place: USA: Wisconsin...
GCTCAAACAGGGCCGCGATTCCCGCGATGGCGACCAAGTCGGCGCGATGGCGCAGCGTGGCGGTCTGCCATTCCAGTTTGTCTGGCGGCCATAGATCATCGTCGTCTAGAAAGGCAATAAACTCGCCGCTGGCCTCGGCCAGGCCGCGATTGCGCGCGGAGGCTTGGCCGCCATTGGCCTGTTCCACGTAGCGGATTTGACCGGCTTCGCGCAGGGGCCGCAGCACTTGGTCGGTGTCGTCGGGCGAACCATCATTGACCACGATGACCTCATAATCCTTGTACGTCTGTGCGAATACCGAGTTCAGTGTCTCCAGCACATAGTCCTTGTGCCGATAGGTCGGAATGATGACGCTGACAGTCGGGGACGGCATGGAAGCACCGAATACGCGGTTAGTCTCGGGCAAAGAGATGGTAGAACGTCGGGGTGATCCCGTATTTTTGGACCTCGCTGTCTCCATATTTTGGTTGCAATGCGATCCGCTTCCAGCCTCTTTCCGTAAGCGTGGGTAAGATGTCCAGACTGTTTCCCGCTTTCTCGATGGTGAAAAGTGTCCGGCCGCCGTCCATGGTCGCCGTGGGCACAATCAGCAAGTATTGAATATGGTGCTGCTCGAGTGCCGTCAGCCACGCGCTTACGGTTTGCAAAGTGCATTCCGAAAAGCTGTGGCAATTGACCGCAATCGAAATCTGGGCGCCCCGCAGCCGGCTATCCAGTTGGTCCAGCGGCACCACCACCGCCTTGTCGGCGACCCCTCGATAACGCAGGTAATAATCACATAGAAACGTGGACTCGGCCACCGCATCCGCGCAAAACACCTTGTCCAAGTTGGCCAACCCCCGCGCCAGCCGGTGCGCGAGCCGACCGTAACCTGCGCCAATATCCAGGACTTGCAGGTTGGGCTTTTGGGAGATGCGCAGCACGCGCTCCAGGAAAAGGATTTCCGATACGGAGTCCAGCAGATCCCGGCTCACCCGCTGGTTGCCAACGGTAAAATTATAACAGCCGAATAACTCGTCTTCTTGCAGCTTGTCCAGGAGCCCCAAACTGTCAATGGATTGCAAATATTTGGTGGTGACCCAGTAATGAACCGGGAAATTGAAGTCGCGATGCTGCCACACGTATGTTTCACCGCGAAAATGCTCCAAATCAATTTCGGAACCGCGGGTGAATTTACTGGACCACATGGATGGATCTATGATCGCCGTGTCCAGCGCGGCATATCGCCTTTCCAAGTCAAGCAACCGCGGGTTGTTCCTGGTCAAGTAGGCTTGGTCCGCCGCGGCCAAAGGCGCGTTGCCAAAGGTTGGTTGGTGCAGCACGTCGTCGTTTTCCAAGCCCAACCGGCGCAGGATGGCCCCGTATCGCCGAACGAGACCTTGATAATTCTCGTCTTTGATGACCCGGAGACCCGCCTGGCTCAAAATCGAATTGGCCAGGCGATTTAGCTTGAATGCCGCACCCATGTGATATTTGCTGCCGCTGAATTCGCCTGGTGACTACTTAAGGCGTAACACAGATTTGATTCGCGCTTTAAGCGCCACCGGTAACTGTGCGCCCTGCCGGCGCAGGAAGCCCTTGGTGGCCCTTTGCAACGACCAGCGGGCCAGTTCAATTTTGCGGCCATAGCGCGCCTCCATGGCGTGCTGCTTCTGCTGGAGCGCGGCTCGCAGTGGCGCATTTTCGCCGTGGCGGCCCAGGTGCTTGGCCAGGAGGACGGCCACTTGCTGTCGCGTCTTCTCAAGGCGGGGAACCGACGACTGTTCCTTCGCCGTCGCTGAAGTTGCGGCGCAGCGATACACGGCGAGACACTTTTCAACGCGCTGTAATGTGACTGGCAAGGCAAAGACTTGCAGCAGGATATCCCAATCCTCCTTGCCCTTGGGCAGGAGAACGTCGTCGAAGCGCACCCCGTGCTCGCGAAATATCCGGGCATCAAAAAGAAAGCAATGGGGTGGCAGCGAAAGTTCCGTCTCCCATCGGTTCACCAAATCCATTAGCGGGTTGTTTGCGGCAATGCGCCAATCGAGTTTTTGCACCGGCGCCGGCGACCACGGCTGGTCGGCTTGGCCGTGCATAAAGTCGCAGTGTGAGACTTGAAGCTCCGGGGAGTTGTCGAAGCTGGCGATTTGCAGCTCCAGCTTTTCAGGCAGGAGGAGGTCGTCGCCGTCGAGAAATTGGATATATTGCCCGTGCGCATTTTGCAAACCGAGATTCCGGGCGGCGGAAGGGCCAAGGTCGTTCAACCAGAAATAGCGCACCCGGTCGCCATAACTCTTGGCGATTTCCGCGGTGTTGTCCGTCGAGCCGTCGTCAATGAGAATGATCTCCACCCGCTTGTAAGTCTGCGTCAGGACACTTTCCATTGTCTCCCGCAGGTAGCAGCCCTGATTGTAGCACGCAATGATGACGCTCACCATGCCACAAGTATCAGGTTTCACTGTGTGCTTCACACTTCTAATTAAAGGTTATTGGCCCCCAGTTGCGTGGCTTGAAACCACCGGCGGCAGGCCATTGCGCTCAATCGGCGAGGTGGCCGGCAAGACCGGTGAACCCGGCCGCCGGACTTTAAGTCCGTTGTTCGTCATCGTGAGACGGGATGCTTCGGCAAAATACAGGCATAATGGGGTCTTCAAACAGGGCACATAGGCAACGCTCTGCATAAACTGAGCGATATCGGTGGCTCCGGCCTCCGACAACGTCTTGGAATTTGCATCTTCAACTAAGATTAACGAGGGTCTCCAGCGGTTCCAATCGTTGGATTGCAAAACCTCCATATCCATTCCTTCCACGTCCACGGTCAGAAAGTCGATCAAAACCCCGGGCGGCAAGTGCTGGGCGAGGATCAAGCGCAATGGTTGGGTGGGCAACGATATATCCTCGATGTGGTGGCAGCCTTTATTGCTTCTTTCCTTCAGCAATTCCTCCGAGAAAGTATTCAACTCCGGTTGGCTGAACCGGTGATAGGTCAACTTCCCCTCAACTTGGGAAATGCCGAGTTCAAGGTTTATGTCGCGGGGCCGCCATTTTTTGAAGGTTGTCATGCATCCGGGTAGCGGATCGATATTGATCCCGCTCCACCCCATCATGTAAAAAAGCATGGTGTTGGAAAGTCTCGCCGGATGGTGCGCTCCCACATCCACAAAAAAGCCGGCCTTTTCTGGATCCTCCAGCAGGCGCAACAACAACAAATCCTCACCGTCCTGGGCGTACGATCCGCGGCAGTATCGCCGGGCCCAAATGTCAAGGGCGCCGGCTGGGTTTCGCTTCTGAATCGCTTCCACCAACAGGCGGGGCAAAATCCATCGTGCCGTCCTACGCAGGTTAATCATACAAAATCAATTACTTTAGCGCGCCGGCGCTGGCGGACGGTTTCGACGGTTGCCGCGCTCAGGCACTCGGTTGCGGACTCAAATTTGGCTAATGGGGTTGATCCCATAAAGGCTGCCCAGAGTGAGAACGTGGAGGGGGGGCCAACGATCAGATCACACATGGAAAGTGACAATAGATCCCCGGCAATCCCGCCGCTGGTCAAGATGGATTCCTCGGGAAACTCGTGGTTGAAGAAGTCCGCCTCGTTGGAGCAAAATAAAAATTGCGCCTTCGCGGGATAAAGCTGATGTTTTATGGTTCTGACGATTTGGAGGTAAGCTTCACGGTCCCAATAATACCTGCCTCCCAAGTAGGTTTTGTAGTCGCCTCTTCTGATGTGAACTCCAACGAGGATACCCGCGCCACGCTTTTCACCCAAGACGCGGCACACCTTGGTTTTCTCACTATCAGAAAAGCGGAAGTAGTCGCAGATTTGCGCCTGGTGTTTTGCCACCAATTCACTGGCGCATAAAGCCAGTCCAAAACCCGAAATGATGATGTTCTTTTTGTCCATGAACCGGGTGAAAGCCTCGACATCGAGCCGGTAAAAGGCATTTCGTTCGGGAATTTCCTCCAGCTCGGTGTTTCTGACGCAATTCAACCAGCGGCGCGCTTTTTTTGAATGATTTATGGCTTTGAGCAGCTGGAAAATCGCCAAGTGACCCACGGGCGGAAACACCGCCGCGGACCTGGGAAATAGGCCCAGCGGATTTCTATGGACATTTGGAAAGAGGGCGCGATAGGGTGCCAAGGTGGGGTTCAGCACTCGCAATTTGTGTTCCAAGGCAAACGCCATTACTTGGGCGGAGAAACATAAACGGTTGCACAATTGGCCGCGTTCCCAGAGTTGAATAAGCATCGGCTATTTGATCGGGGTGCGCCGCCTTGCCCTCGCTGCGTGGTGTTTCGTTCAATTCCCGGCTGGCGCCACCGACCATTCACCCTCGATCAGGAAGCCGCTTCGGCCTTCAAAACCGCGACTGCCGGTTCCATAAAAGTTTCCCGCCTCGACCGTGATCTGCCCGATGGGATCCCGGGGATAGTCCACGTCGCGGCCGCTGGCGGTGATCTTCGCCCCCACCGTATAAGTACCCGGCGCCAGGGCAAATCTGCGGATGACACAGCGGAATTGGCCGCCTGTACTCAGATTGCGAAACAATTGATTCACGTAAGAGGAATAAAAAACCGTCAGCAGTGATCCTTGGTCCGAGGCGAACGAGATGCCCACATCCATGGCGGCGGAAGCGCAATCGGCGCGGCACTCGAAGCCGAGTGCCATGACGACATCCATGCCATTGAGAATGGTGGTCAGCCTGGTCCCGTCAGTGGATTCGACGTGGAAACTGGTCAGGCGCAGGCGGCCATCGCCTGAGCGGTTTGCGGCCTGCGCCAGCCCGCCATTTCCCTCCACGGCGGCGGCGTTGTGCTTCAGGTAGCTGTCCACCACCGCGGAGGATTCGCCCAGCATTTCCAAGCGCCCCGCGACCAGCAGCGCGCCTTTCGGACATAAGCCCAGGACGGCCGCCATGTTGTGGCTGACGAACAGCACCGTCCGGCCTTGCCCGGCAACCGCTTTCATTTTTCCCAGGCACTTCTTTTGGAATTCAATGTCGCCTACCGCCAGGACTTCGTCCACAATCAGGATCTCCGGTTCCAAATGGGCCGCCACGGCGAACGCCAGGCGCACGGTCATGCCGCTGGAATAGCGCTTTACCGGCGTGTCAATGAATTGCTCCACTTCCGAGAAGGATACAATCTCGTCGAAACGGCTGCGAATCTCCGCCTTGGTCATGCCTAGAACCGCGCCGTTGAGGAAGATGTTCTCCCGCCCGGTGAGTTCAGGGTTGAAGCCGGTGCCGACCTCCAGCAAACTGGCAATGCGGCCCTTGACGCGAACTTCGCCAGCGGTGGGCGCCGTGACGCGGGACAGGATCTTCAACAACGTGCTCTTGCCGGCGCCGTTGCGACCGATGATGCCGAGAACTTCGCCCTGTTTCACTTCAAAGGAAACATCCTTGAGCGCCCAGAAGCTATCCGAGGCTGGAGGTCGGAGGCCGGAGGCTGGCGGGTTGGCATGGCTGTCTGCTTGCTTGTGACCATTGACTTCGGAACCGATCTTGGCCAGTGGATCCTCCTTGCCGCGCAGTCTGGCCCACCACCGATTGACATCGTCCACCAATCGCTTGCCGCCTACGGTGCCAAAGCGATATTGCTTTGAGAGCCTGTCAACTTGGATCACCACGCTCATTTTTCAATGATAAAACTCAGCATTTCAGCTTTCCAAATTTCCGCTTTACTCCTCAAACCGTATCCATGAACGTCTTCTCGACGTGATTGAACAGGAGCACCCCGGCGCCCAGCAGGACGGCGGTGGCCGCGCCGGTATAGCCGAGTTGCCTCCAATCCAGGACCCCGGTGCCCAGCAAAGCATGACGGAAGGTCTCGATGATCGAAGTCATTGGGTTGACGACCATGATCCAGCGGTAATGGTCTGGAACTTTTGCCAGCGGGTAAACCACGGGAGTCGAGTACATCAGCAATTGCACCCCAAACTGCACCAAAAACCGAAGGTCGCGGTAGCGTGTGGTCAGGGAAGAAACAATGATGCCCGAGCCTAACCCCAGTGCCGCCATAAGCAGGACCAGCAGCGGCATCAGCCAGAGCGCCTGCGTGGGGTGAATGGCCGTTCCGCGAACCAGGAAATAGCTGTAGAACCCCAGGAACACTCCCAGTTGGATACCGAATCGGATCAGGTTCGAAATCACGATGGATACCGGCACCGCCAGCCGCGGAAAATACACTTTGCCGAAAATACTGGCGTTGGCGTTAAACGTCTCGGAGGTCTTCGTCAGGCAGTCGGCGAAATAGCTCCAAGCAGTGATGCCCGAAAGATAAAAAAGGATTTTCGGCAACCCGTCCGTGGAAAGCTGCGCGATATTCCCGAAAATGACGGTGAATGTTAACGTCGTCAGCAGCGGTTGGATGATAAACCAAAGCGGCCCAAGAATGGTTTGCTTGTATTGCGAAACAAAATCGCGCCGGACGAACAGCATTACCAGGTCGCGATACCGCCACAGATCCCCCAGATGCAGATCAAACCAGCCCGTTTTGGGCCGGATCACCAGCGACCAATAGTCGGCGGGCAACCGCCGGAGGGCTGCCGTCGGAGGACCGGAACTTGCGGCCTTGCCGAGCCCGGAGGCATTCGTGGCGCCTCTTGGGGTCGGTGAACTCACGGCGCCACTCGGGGATGCGGGATCGGCAGTCATCGGACAAAAACCGACGTCACCGGGCATGGGCCTGCCGGCAAAAGGCTGGCGACACTTCGTGCCGGTCAATTCGCAGGCCGAGTTTGTTTGGCCTGCGATCTACTGTATGCGCGATCGCTCTATTTTTCACATTTCCGCGGAACCTGCGCTGGCAGGTGCATGCCAACCACGCTCCACTATTAATCCGCCCCCGCCCGTTATGTTATTATTATATTATCCTTGGGTGCGGGGACCGTCATCCGGATCATTGTCGGGCTCGTTGTAACCCACATACTTGTAGTAGTGATACGAGCGCGCCGACGTGTCGGCCCGGTTGAGCACCAGCCCAAGGATTTTTGCCTGCCGATGGTGCAGCAATTCGAGGCCTTCGCGGACCTGCCGCGCGCCCGAAAAATTGCCCCGCACCACGAACAGGGTGCCATCCACCTTCGGCGCCAGCGTGCCGGCATCATCGGTGGCAAAAACCGGGCTGCTGTCCAGCACCACATAATCGTATTCTCGTCGCATCCGGGCGAGCACCTGATCGAAAGCCTGGCCCAGGAACAAGTCGCTGGTGTGGCCCAAGGCTTTTCCCCGGGAGAGAAACGCAAAGTTTTGGAGGGAGTTTTTCTGAATGGCGTCATCCCACGTGTCCGGCTGGCGCAGCAATTCAGCCAGGCCCGGTTCCCGCTGCAGCCCCAGCATGTCATGCAGCCGGCCCTTTCTTAAATCGGTATCCACCAACAGCACCCGCGAGCCGCCCATGGCCAGCGTCCGGGCCAGGTTCGCCGCCACGGTGGATTTTCCCTCATTGGGCACCGCGCTGGTGATGAGCAACACCTTGGGCCGCTCGCCCTCGATGGGCAGATAGAGCAGGGCCGAGCGAAGGTTGCGGTAGGATTCGGCATACATGTAGCGGGCGTCGTCTGGCTCCAATAATGATACCCGGCTTTTATCCTTCTGATTCTTCTGCGTCATTTCCGGCAACAATCCAACCACGGAATCCCCAAACGTGGCGTTAACCTCAAACAGGGAGGTCAGGCGGTCGTCGCGCAGCGCCATCAGAATGACAATGCCCAGCCCAACCATCAATCCGCCCGCCGCGGCCATGGACAGGACGCTGCGTTCTTGCGTATAGGTGCGGATCGCCGGGCTCGCATTTTCCATGACCGCCAGCGTCTCTTTTTCCAGATTCCGGCTGAGATCCACGTTTTGCAGCAGCGTCACGAGCCGGTCGTAAAGGCTTTGGGTGCGGCTGACATTCAGCTTGAGGTGATCCGCCTCGGCGATCCGGGCGTTGGCCTCCACCACCTTGGCTTCCCACTCCTTGATGAAGGCCCTCACGGTGTCCGATTTCATCTTGAGCGACTGCCGCATCGCCGCGAGTTGTTCGCGGTTTTGAGTGCTGTACTGGTCCAGCAGCTTTTGTGACTTCTCGATCTCCCCGTCGAGCTTGACGATCTTCGGATGTTTTGGCCGCAGGTATTTGCTGAGCTTCGCGCGTTCGCTCTTCAGCAGCTCCACCTGTTGGGAGGCTGACTGGAGTCCGGTGGCGGTTGCGGATTGACCCGGATTCTGCTCGCGCAGCGAATCCAGCAATGCCGCGGAGATATTCGTGGCGCCGTTCTCCGGCCCGCCCTGGCCCGCCACGGTGGCGTCCAGCAACTGGGTTTGGAGATTGTAGTCCGAGAGTTGTGTTTGCAGCTTTTCCAAATAGCCACCCGCCACGGTGCCTTGTTCCTGCAAGATGGCCAGGTTATTGGACTGCTCAAAGGTCGTGAGCGCATCCTGATCGGCCTGAAGATCCCGTTCCTTGCTCAATACCTGGTCCGTGATGGAGGCCAGGGTGTCACCGGAGATCGCCTTCCGGACATTCTTCTTGTATTCCAGATATTCATTGATCAGATTGTCCAGATAGATTCGAATATAGACGGGATCAGCGCCGGTCGCCTCCACGGTAAACACCGAAGTCTTCGGCGACTGCTTGACTGCCAGTTCCACTTGCAGCGGCCGGCCATCGCGGCCCAGCGGAATGCCGTTGGTCATCACCAACTGCAAGCGCGCCAGGGTCAATTGCCTCAGTTTGCTGCTCCGGATCAGTTCCGTCTGGTTGCCCACTTCGTTTTGGGGATCGTCGGAGAACAATTCGCCCACCGGCAGGCGCACTTTCTCGGTTTCCCACATGCTGGCATGGGTGACATAAGTGGGGGCGGACCGCAGGATGTAAACGGCGGCGGCGGCCAGGGAAAGTGCCAACGTAAGAAATGGCAGCCACCAGAACTTGCGCAGCAGCGTGAGCAGCTTCCGGATATGAAAGGTCGGCGGCGGCGCCTCCGCTGAATCATAGTTCGGTTCCGGTGCTGCGGGTGGATTATTCACGTTTGGCCTGACGGTTGCTCGTTTGCATAGGTGGCTGGCGGGGCTAGTAGCGAAGCAAGCGCTCCGGTATGTAAATCAGGTCGCCAGGCTTCAGCGGCACGTCTTTCTCGGTTTTGCCCTCGTCAAAAATCCGGCCCACATCCACGACCGATGTTACTTTGTCACTCTTGCCCGGGCTGCCTTCCCGCGTCAGCTTGACGTGCTTTTTGTCGGCGGCGTCGTTGAAGCCTCCGGCGCGCAGGATGGCCTTGCTCAAGGTGAGAACTTCATCGCTGGGCAGATCCTCCGGTCCGGGTGTCCGCACCGCGCCGACCAGATATATCTTGCCCCGGCTCTTGGTCATGGTGTTGACCGCGAGGATCACCGTCGCCTGGTAATAATACTCCTTTTCCAGGGCCTGTTTAAGTTCCCGGGCCAGTTGCCGGCACGTCCGATTCTCGGCGGGGATTCGTCCCAGGTAGGGCACTTCCAATTCCCCCGAATCCGTGACGATCATGGTGCGCGGCGCATCTTCATCCTCCAGGATTTGGAAACTCAAGACGTCGCCGATGGCCAGCGTGTGTTTGTCGTCCAGCGCGTCCATGGTGTTGGTAATGCCGGCCTGTGGCCCCGGCGGGGCCGTCGGGGATGGCGCCGCCGCGCTTTCGGATGGGGCGTTCGTCAGCGCCTTCAAAATGGGCGGCTGGGCAGGCAACGGCGGTTTGGCCGCCAAACTGAAGCAGCTCAAGCTGAGGCACACCAACAACGCGCGGAACAGCGCCGGCTGCTCACCGCCTCGCTGGCCGCGGATTGCCTGGTTGGCTTGGTTCGTGTTCATTTCGGTATGTAAGCAAACTGCAGCCCAACCAGGTTTTGCGTGTATTCTCTCGTCGCCACGTTGGACGACCGCAGCGTCAAACGGTAATTCAGGCTGATCTTGATCTCTTTCATTGGGGAATAAGACAAACTCAAGCTGCTGCCGTACCAGTCGAAACTGCTTTCCGTAAGGCTCGCCTCCTGTCCCGCGCCTTCCGCCCCGTGCTCGTAAAAGAGCGAAGTTTGCAGGGTCACGTGCTTGATCAGGTCCCAGTTCAGGCTGGGGCGCACATAGTAGTCTGCAATGGCGTCGGATTCAACGCCCGGTTGGATTTCGCGGCCGGCACTCAGCGAACAGTTTAAAAAGTCGGTGGCCTTGTGGGCCAGGGTCAGATCCCCATACCAAGAGGCCAGATTCTGGGCCCGGATGGCGGCACTGGTCTGGCTGGAATCGAAAAATACCAGGCCCGCGCGCGGCCGGATGGTCAAAAACGATCCCGGCCGCCATTCTCCAAAAATCCCGCCGCTGTAAGCCTGATAGTCATTCAGCAATTTCTCCTCGTAGGTGGCAAATGACGCCGAGCTTTCCCAGCCCAGGGTCAGTTTGGGATGCATCTGCCAGGCGGCCTTGGCCACGGCCATTTCCGTCGCGCCGTTCATTTGGCTGTATTGTCCCGAGATTGACTCGAGGTTCTGATGGTCGTACCCGAGGCTTAAGCTGACATTCTCCAAGTCCCAAGTGCCGGCCAGGCCTGCGGTGTTTCCAAAGGTGCCGTAGTTTCCGCTCCCCGCCACGGCGGCTTCCTGCGCGGAATCCTGGGTGTAATGAACCTGGTCGTGCAAATTGATCTTGAAATTCTTGACGTAAACATCGAAGGACAATGCCGACTGGGACCCCACGTACCACCGGCTGAGTTCGTCATGTTGGGTATATTTTTCATAGCCCAGATCCACCGCAAGATTCAACCGGTTTTGGGCGCCAATCCGGTAACTCGAGTTGACCATTATCAGCGGGGTCAGGATGCAATCCGCTTGGGGATTCGTCTTGGTCAGGTTGATGTTATCGTTCCAGTCAACTTCCATGCCGGGGCTGACTTGCAGCATGAAGTCCTCCGTCTTGATGGTATAGTTCTCGGGTTGGGGTTGGGCCTGCCGGGCTTCGGTCGCCGCCTCCGTGGCCATCGCCGTCCGCAGGGCGGTTTGCGCCGGAGCCGTTGTGGCGGCGGCCAGACTCATCGCCGGGGGCAGCCACCAGCAACGCCCCGCGCTGCCCAGCCAGCCCAGCGGGCCTGACCCGGACCATTCCTCCTGCCTGCGCAGTCGCTCAAGTTTGGATGCATCCAACCTCATACGCGCTCGGAAATCTCCAACCCCGGGTGCCAGTGTTCCAAAGGGAGGCGCTCCGGTTTTAATGAGTTTGGAATAACCATTAAAAAATTAAATTGTTCATTAACTATTTTTAGTTTTTAATTATACAACCGCGCAAAAATCATTCGTTTTGCATTCATTCCTGGCTTCGGTGTCGTCGGTGTCGTTGCAAGGCAACACATTGTGGACTCAACAGTATTTCAATTGCTTGATTCATTGCATTCGGATCGCAATGCACGCATTTCTCGTGCTTTGGCCTGCAAAACCCTTAGATTAATTCCAAAAAAGCCCCCCAACAGCAAGCTCAAACGAACAGGATTGCACCCGGTAAAATCCCCGCCGATGCTTCAGCCTGGCGTGGGGGTATTGGCCGTTTCTATGGCGGCCACCAGCTTGGGCACCAAGGTGGCTTTGGAAAACGCCCCCAATCCCGTTTGGGACCGGCCTGGCTGGCGCTCCTTGGGTTCCGCCGCCAGTCGCCGGAGGTGTTCCGCCAACCGGGTCGCTTGGCCATGCCGGACTCCAAACCAGGGGTAATCCGGCAATTGGCCAAAGATTTCCGTAATGTGGCTGGGCGTTGGCCCCACGTACAACACTGGCGCACCCACCGCAAAGATGTTGTAAATCTTGCAGGGATGAACCAGCCCGAGCATGGCGTTGCCCATGACGACCAGATGGGCATCGGCGGCGGAAAGCGATCCGGAAAGTTCTTCCAGCGGTTGGTAGGGCAAACACAAAACCTGGGGATGGCCCTCGGCCCATTTTTTCACCCGGGCAAATTCACTGCCGCCGCCGATGAACGCGAAAATCATATTCTTCTGGCCGCGCAGCTCGTCCGCCGCCTGCATCACCGTATCCAGCGGATGCACCGGACTGTGATTGCCGGAATAGGCGACGACAAACTTGCCGGTCAGCCCGTGTTTCGCCCGGAATTCCTCCCTTCCAGCGGCATCGAACCGGACTTCGCCATCCTGCGACCACGGCGGAATCACGGCGACCTTCTCCGGCGCAATGTTTTTGGCCACAATGCGGTCGCGCATGAACCGGTCGAGCGCGATGATCTTTTCCGACTGGCGCAGGCTGAAGCGCGAGAGCCGCTCCAGAAATTTCGCCGCGAACGAATCCGCCCGCAGCCAGCCGGCGGCGATGGCTTCATCGGGGTTGAAATCCATCACCCAATAACAGAACTTCGCCCCCCATAATTTCGCCCGCCAGGCACCGAGAAAGGAAATCAGCGGCGGCGTGGTCAAGGCCACCACGACGTCCTGACGCGGAAGGATGAGCAATCGCGCGCAGCAGAACAGCAGGAAGCTGGCAAAATCCGCCGCGCGCCGCCACTTCGCCGTTTTCCCAAACCGCGTGGAAAAAACGCGGATGATATTCACGCCCTGCCATTGTTCGCGTGGGGGATAGATTATTTCCGGATGCTCATACGCCCGCCGGCCGCTGACCACCGTCACTTCGTGGCCGCGTTCCCGCAGCGCCCCCGCCAGTTCGGTCAGATATTGGGCCGTGGCGACGACATCGGGATAAAAAACCTGGTTGAGCAGCAGGATTTTCAAGCGGCAGCGCGTCAAAAAAGTTTCCGCCGGATGGTGAGGGACAAGGTGCCTTCCAGCGGCTGTTCCGCGACCAGCACCAGATAACCGCCGCCGCCCGCGCCGGACAGCTTCCAGCCCAGCGCCCGGGGCGCATATTGCGCGATCATGTTTTGGATGGCGGGACTGCTCATTTGCGGGAACAGCGCCACCTGCGCTTCAAATGATTCCCGCATCCGGCGCCCAAATTCGCGCGCCTCCAGCGTCAAAATGGCCTGCCAGCAGGCGTCGGCCGCCCCGGCCAGTGCCGCCACTTTGGGCGGGGTGAGGTCGCGGCCCTTGAACACGTCGAAATCGCCCACGCGCGGACCGAGCGGCACCAGGTGCAAATGCTTTTCCAGCCAGCGCAGAATCGCTTCGTCCTGCTGCGATGTGATTTTCTGCGGCCAATACTCGCCCGCGTAATCCAGCCGGTTCAACCCGGGATAAACGATGCCGATGGCGTCTTGGGAGCCGGCAAAAATCTTGGTGCCGGGCGGGTTTTCAAAGGCGAAGAGCATTCTGGCCTGCTTCTCCAAGTCGCCGTCCGGCAGGTCCGTCTGCCACAGTTCAATGGCGCGCCGCCGCGAACTGGAGGCCATGCCGCTGCGCTCGTTAAACTCGATGATCGGCTCCAGGGAAATGGTCAAGACCGGGCCGGCGCCCAGTTGGGATACAAACGGTTGGTCGAGCCAGCCGCCCGCGAGATCGAGACGATAGGGAATCCGGCATTCCTTGCGCAGGCTGGTGGTGGAGCGCGCCGGCAGGTTGGCGTGCGGCGTGCGCTGCAAAACGACGTACTCAATGCCGCGCTGCCGGCACAATTCCGCCTTGGCCGGCGTGTTGCCATCCTCGTTGACCACCAAAATATCCGGCCCCACGCGGTCCAGTTCGGCCAAAAAATCGAGAATGCCGGAACCGCGGTTGACTTGGCAGGACGTCACATGGCGGAGCGCCTCGAGCATGTACTTGCGCTCAGCCTGCGTATTGACTGGCGCGCGGCCTTTCAGCTCGACAATGGTTCGATCCGAGCCGAGGCCGATATGAACCTCGCCATAAGTCGCGGCTTCTTCCAGAAATCGGACGTGGCCGCTGTGCAGCATGTCAAAGCAGCCGCTGACGAATACTTTTTTCGGGGGCATGCGAATTATTCTCTGTTTGGAACGGACTTTTTCATCCAATGATGCGGGCCAACAAAAGCCAGAAAACCGACAGCTTGGCAAACAAAAACGTCCAAACGCTGTATCGGCGGACCGCGCGCCGTCCCGGCGCGCAGCGGCTGAAAGCAGGAGCGACGCCCGGCGAACCTTTGGAACTCGTGCGTGAATTCCGGGC
>Ga0316217_10004943_pt1 | contig 14072 bp, 12 predicted proteins | sample 1anoAmetaG_FD_203633 | JGI IMG/M metagenome (GOLD analysis project Ga0316217, IMG submission 203633) | Freshwater microbial communities from Trout Bog Lake, Wisconsin, USA - 1anoA | ecosystem: Environmental > Aquatic > Freshwater > Lake > Hypolimnion/Profundal zone | place: USA: Wisconsin...
TTTTTAATCACATACCATAGTATTTATTTAGTTCATTCGTTTTTAATTGAGTCTTGTATCAGTTTTGTATTTCGTATTTTGATTCAAAGCTCATTTCTTTACTTATTCGTCTTAATTTAGACCCAGCTGATAAAATTTTACACCATAACAAAATATTACCTTTACCATTATTCATTCTCTTAACCTGATTATAACGAAAATCGGCATAAAATCAAGCTTCCTATATTTTTTGCTAATCTCTTTTTCTAGTTTCTTTCACAACTACTTATCTAATATTTTTTTGATTGTGCAATTTGCATTCTATGTTAAATCCCAAATCGCCTCTAGTTTTTCCAGAATCGTAAAATTCACTTTCACGCATAATTAGAGAGCAAGGTCTTAACTACGAATAAGAAGTTTGTGGGGAAGATATACAGTTTGACATCAAATTTAATGGCCATTTCAAAAAACAGATGAAGGAAAACAAAGTATATAACAACACCAAAACCAAGCATTTTAACACCTAGGAAAATAGTCCTACATTAGATTCAAGAAAAAAATAGGCTTCTGCAAAGATAATTCAAAGATAGTAATATCCGAGCCGAAAAGGATAAGGCTATAGGAGAGATAATAGTCCTGTAATCGAGCTCAAATCGATAGAGAAGAAAAGAAACATCATTGATTTAAACGAAATCTAGGTTGATCAAAGAATATCTCGAAAAGATAAAAAGGACAAGATGGAGATGGATGAGCAAAAAACCAAGAAAATATAGTTTCAGGATCTTGATCGCTCGAAAAATGAACTAGAAAGAAAAAAGAACTCAGCCACCAAGATAAAGCAGAAGACCAAAGAAACCACTATAGATAGTTGGAAGCAAGGCCTCCTCTAACTCTGCTCAAATTAGTCAAGTGATGTGCAGGACTAAGGATAGGCGAGCCAGCTATTTCGCAATATAAGCTAAAACAACAAAATACTAAACTAACAGTTAAAATAGATGATGGCTATGGTGAAATGGGAGTATATCTAAGCATAAAAAATTGACCTAAGAAAATATCTAAGTAAGCTGGAGAGTGAAGTCAGAAAAATGAAAATAGGGTTTAGGGGTCTATCTTAATCCACCTAGAATAGGGGATTAGGTTCAAAACTTATCAATAAATCGAAGATAAAACTTCAGCAACCCATTTCAAAATAAAAGGTTAGGAAGAGCGAGGAAATAATCTACAAGAGTTAATCAAAACTATAGAAGGAGAAACCCCTCAAAAATATTCATTCATTAAAGGATTATGGGTTTGACCCATTTTAAATTTAACAAAATCAGCTTGGAAGCCAATAATAAGAAAAATTGCAAAGATTAACCGAATAGCTAGAGAAGCAAAAGTAACTTTCAGCACGATTGGCCTTGAACTATAACGAGGTAAGTGCTCGACTAAAGAAGGCAAAAGAATAGAACTAGCTTTTAGGAAGTGATTCCATTTTAAAAGGTGAGAACAAAGTAAGTAATTCAGTCATAAAACGATCAAAGATAATAAAAGAAAAGCTGGTCTTCTTGAAAAATGAAATAAAGTAAACAAAAATGTTTTATTCCAACAGGATTAAACGTCTCAAAAATGAAAACAATATCAATTATAATGAAACGCGGTATGTTGAGAAAGAGATAGAATAGATAAAAGCTATTTTGACCAACGGTGAACCTATCCATAAGAATAATCTGCTGTCTGGACAAAATAACAATCATAAAAAGTTGAATTTGGATCAGCTACGCGAAGCCAAGCCCAATGCCTTGTTACTTAGTAACGCCAAGACCGCTTCATCTAATAGGTAAGCAACTACCATCAAATCAGTCCAGTCTCTGGAAAACATAAAATCAATCCAATCTATAAACTCCGTCAAATCACTGGAGTCGTGTAACTCCAATTAGAACAACCTCAAAATAAAAAGAAATTAGGCAGGCGAGAGGCAGTCAACTGATTACCAAATGAACTCAAAACCCAAACTCAAGTTGAACTCACCTCATTTAACACCCTTGGGCAATGGAGCAAACATCAAACAATACTCTATTCTCACGAAGCGTAAGCGATAGACTGAAGAAAGGATGGGCAGATCAGGTTAGTAGAGGAACAACAGCTTAGATATTGCTTTTAAGCAACTACAGCAAAAGTACTCAGTGCAGGTGGAGGAGCCAAACTATGAAGCAGAGTATTATTACGGCAGTAAAAATTGATTTTAATTTCATAATTCACCAATCTATCTATTCAAAAACCCAGTTCGCCGTCACTATAGACTATTTGGTCAGTTATCTAAACTTATATTATTGCCGATGCTGGTTTAGTTGAAAATGGCCTTGGGTAAAAGTAATAAATAAGGAGATTCTATCTCATCGAGCAAATTAAGTTTTATTGAGTTTTGAGTGTGATTGAGCTATAAAATAGACACACCTATCAATAATAATCAGCATCTCGTAGTCTAATCGATTTCGATTAGGAGTTTAGTCTTTTTTTAATATTTTTAATTGAGCTTTGCATTTGCTGTTTTTCAATTGATTGTATCTTCAGCAAACGATCTCTTTCTTTCTTGCTGAGCTAGCTGATCTTTTCCACCTCTTTGAGATGCTTCTGGTCCAGGTCCTACCACGCCTAAAGAGTGTGCAGCAGCTCCTGATAAAGTATTTTTGAGGATTTGACTCTGTTGACTCTGCTTTCTGGAACTAAGGCTCCGGCTGATTTTTTGCGTTGTTTAACATGGGCGTTATTTGCAATCTCATAATAGCCATATTATTGCTTTGACTACCTGTTCATTTTCTCTTTGCTGGACTAAAGCTGCCGTATTTGGGTACTTTCTTCCTTTCCCTTCAGCGATTTTTAGCTCTACCGGTATTTTTGACTGAAGTTTACAAAATACTCAGATTGCTCATGCTACAAATCTTATTTTTTCTTCGTCTTTTTTTTGTTCAGATTGGAACACAGGCCTAAATCTTTAGCCCTGGAAGATTTCTGGGACCTGACCCTTGACAACTTTGAGTTATTAGATGGATTTTAATATATTTGGCTGGCATTTGAATAGTTACTCGGGTATTTGCTTAAAACTCTCAGCTTCTCTTTTTATTTGTGTATAGCAGGGTGATTGGTAAGCCCGTAATCTTTGCCCAAAATGTAGCTGTTTCGAATTTATATCAATATGTCTACCTGTTTACTCCTCCTCTCGAGTTCTTCCTCGTAATCTTCGCGGTTGGGCGTATTCTCGTTCTTTTAGGTGCACAAATGGACGTAACGCTCATATGTGATGGGTAGGATTAGTTAGGGTTTGATGTGAACTTGAGAAAGGATGCGTTTCGTGATAGGCGAGATCTATGCGGCTCTTTTGTTTTTGGCAATTTTGGGCCAGTCTCCCAGTGATAAAATTTTCAAGTTTTTTGACATCACATAAATATAAATTGCAAAATACAAAACATCGGATATTATTTTCAATGCCAGTTAGTGAAATAGGAAGTAACTGTGATTTTATTATTATTATAAAATATAGTTTAACGACATGATAAACCCCACTTTTGCTTCCATCAAGCATCACAAGGATATCAACAATATCAAGACCAACATCACCAAGAGGTTCTAACACTTCCCCACCACCTTCAAGGAAATACGCGAAAATCGATAGACCAACAAGCCACCACTCCCCACTCACAAACGCCTGGAAAACCAGGAGAACACCTTTACCAACACCTCCAATCACACCATCCTCGCAAACACCACCAGGAAAAATCTGGTCAAGGTCTAGAAATCTGGCAAAAAGCCACAATTGTATAAGTCTCCCAACCACAAGACCTATGAGCCTACAGTCTTTTTATGTAAGTAAAAACTGCTTCAACAAAGCAACTACGTCACCAAACTAAGTTTCACTCGGAACTAGGAATCTGGAAGTATAATGACACCTAGTCTAAGCAAAACAAATCGTTCTTTCCTCAACGAGGACACTTTTAATGGCTCTTTTTTAACCGAAAAGCATAACAACTTCAGAGACTCTGAAAACGGCTCAATCAGCGCCTCTTCTAAAAATAGTTTCAATGATAGTTTTCAACTGTATCAGCAGGATCTGAGTTATGAAGAAGATGACCGATCGCTACGATAAAAGGTAGATTTTGTGAACTCGTCTGTCGAATTGCAGAGGGAGCATTGCCCTGGCAACCGCAACGTCAATGAGTTCGGCAAAAACTAGAAATAGCTTGCCACCATGAAAAAAAGTAATATCTATTTCGCTAAAAACGAAGGCAAGTAGTTATAGGACAAAGTGTTGGGTGATGAGTTCGAGAAAAGAAGTGTGGCCAGTAGCATTCCTTCAATGAAATTCTCATAAAAGTTCCGCCACTATAAGAAACACAGTCAGAATTTTTGCTAAATCATAAAATCAAAAGGGTTAGCTCTTTCGGATTTCTAAAGATTACGTGAAATCGGTGAGGGCAAGTACGGAAAAGTTTTCCTTGCGAAGTAACAATTGTATAACGAAGGCATATCTAGAACGGGTTTATTTGCGCACTGAAGTAAGTTTCCAAAAAAATGATCAAGGACGAAAACTTATAAATCCCGTTCACTCGGGAAATGAAAATACAGCTCTACCTGAACCACCCCAATATAGTCAAACTGTACGGCGTATTTCACGACTAAAAAAATGTCTATCTGATTATGGAATACTGCTCAGACCATCACCTCTTAAAGCTTATCAAGTAGCGCCAGCATTTCCTATAAAGCTAGCGACTCTCCATATTGAGCAACATCTATTAGGCCGTTGCTTTCATACATTGCCACGGCATCATCCACAGAGATCTCAAACCTTAGAATATTGTAATCTAGCACGGAGTCTACAAGCTTTGTGATTTCGGCTGGGCTGCCTACTCTTGCGGTGACACCAGGACCACTTTCTGCGGTACTCCACTATATGTGTGCCCATAAGTGCTAAAAGGTGAATAATATAACGAAAAGGCAGATATCTGGGGCCTAGGAGTGATAACATACTAGTTGACTTTTGGGAGAGTCCCCTTTTCGATTATAAACCAAAGCGACTTGATGAAAATTGTAATTATAAGCTTACTTAGGTCAAAGATCCAGTATATTTTCCAGTTTGGCGGCAGACTTCATAGAAGCTGACGACTTTCATCCGTCGCATGCTGAGCAAGAAGGCAGAAGAAAGACCAACTCTGAATGAAATTTTAGCGAGTGAAATCTTTTTGAACAATGAAGGGGAACGATTTGAGTAGCTTAACCGGTAGATTTAAGGCTTATTTTGATTTTTCATGCGTTTGCAGTAAAAATAACCAATCTATGATTCCAACTCATAGCACTTATAATTTATTAGGTCTATTTTGGTGATTACTGCGTGCGGATAAGATGATTGAAGAATCGATTGAACAGTAAGAAATCGTGCGGTTGGACTAGATCCGAGTTAGGGTGAGGGAATAGAATATTGACCCTCAGTACAAGAAAAAGTCAGAAAACGATAAGTATTTCATTCTCTCCTGCCTCAAAAACCACTTCATCTTCTACAACCTCTCAGAAAAAGAACTGGAAAACGTCCAGGAACACATGTTCTGGGCTGAAATGCGGCAGGATACAATCATCTTCAGGCAAGGAACCGTCGGAACATGCTTTTATATTATCCAACAAGGGGCTGTTGAAATCAAAGTCGAGGAAGAAGCCACCAAAATATTGAAATCCAATGAAGGCTTCGGAGAACTCGCGCTGCTCTATGAAATATAGAGACCATCTACTGCGATCGCCAAAGAAAGGTGCGGATTCTGGATAATTGATCGAGTTAGTTTTAGAGAGGCTGTCGAAGAGATAGTGATAAGCTAATTCGAGGCAAACCAAAAATTCCTGGAGGGCATGGCCTTTTATCAGTTTTTGAAGCCACAACAGAAGGAAAAAGTAGCGTCTTCTTTTGTTACCCTTCGATACTACAAAGGGCAGAACATTATATAGGAAGGAGATCCTGGATCATCATTTTACATGATCAAATAAGGAACAGCCGCCCTTTTGCAAGGCAACCTTGAGCAGCGTAAAATTTACAAAGGGGAAAGTTTCGGCCAGAACTCCCTCTACTATAACACGATGCGCAAGATGACAGTTAGAGCAGAGGATGATGTAGTTTGCCAAGTTTTGGGTAGGTAGACTCTTGCCAAAATAATTGGCCCTGAATTCAGATAAGTCATGTTCAAAAATTATGTAAAAAGCATAGTGCAAAAGAATCGGGTGCTTTTCAATTTGACCAAGAAAGACGAGTAGAAATTTTTTGAGGGAATGAGAATCCAATACAAAAAGACAAATTAAGTGGTCTTTAAAAAAGGGTCGACAGTTCAAAAGCTGATTGTGGTGATGGAGGGCAAGTTGAAAAAGTTTAGAAGCGCCAACTACCTAGCTGAAGCCAACCAAACCTGGGGAGAATCATTTTTGAATGAAGTGGGCAGTGCTCGGCTCTAGGATGATATAGTGGTTTAAACTGAGAGCGTGATAATTGAGCTGAATCTAAGTAACCTCAGGTAGATCCACGCGAGCAACCAGTCCTCTCTCAACTTATCTGAGCGGCAACGCAAGTAGAAAGTCGAACTTGATATCTCCAATCTCAAATTCCAGTACTATCTGGATAAGGGGGGAGAAAGTTCTCTTGTTATGCTGAACTACAGAGATAAGGCTGCCATTGGGAAATTGTACCGCAAATCTGAGATCTAAAAGAATAGCATGGGCCTCATCGTGAAGCAAGAAATGGAGGTGTCTGAGCTCGCCACTCACCCTTTCCTGCCTAAGCTCTACCATATTCATTAAGATAAATCTGTAATCCTCAAAATTTCATAATACGTTCACGGAGAATCTCTCTACGACGCTATACGGTAGATAGGCCTTCTGAGCACTCAGGATACTCAATTTTATGCGGCTTCGATAATCTTGCTGCTTTAGTACTTCATGAGCGAAGAAATAGTTATCCGAGACCTGAAGCCAGACAACTTTATTGTGAATTAGAAGGGCTACTTGAAGCTCGTTTCTTTTGGTTCTGCCAAATGCATTGCAGCACAGCATAAAACCAATACTGTGATTGGCACGCCTCACTACATGGCCCCTGAAATCGTCCTTGGAAAATAATACAATTAGCTTGTAGATGTGTGGTCAACTGGGGTTATGCTGTACTAATTCATGGTAGGAGAACTGCCTTTCGGAGGAAACACCTAGAACCCCTATGAAATCTATGAGAGTATAATTCAGGGAGATGTCTAGTTCCCCAGAAACTTCCGGGACCGGAGAGCCAAAAAACTCATCGAAACATTATTGAATATGAACCCGTAGGCTCGTTATAATGGATCGTACTCCAATCTGAAATCCAACCCTTGGTTCTAAAACATTAACTGGGTAATTTGATGTTGATTTAGGATGACATTGTGAATGGCTAAATGCGTGCACCTTATACGCCCGGGAGGTTGCGCTAACTTAAACCTAGCAATTCTGTGCCCCTCTCCAAGTTTTTGGAGGAACTGTGATATCCATCAGGCTAACCAATGAAAAAGGCAAAAATCACTCTTCGAATTAAAATTTAAATTTCACCCATTCCTCCAGCCCGTTATTCATCTTGTTTTTTACCCTCTACCACATGTACTTCTTGGTCAGCTCTCTGCTTCCCTTTTTGCCCCGCAACAGTACATAAGAGTCGTCCAGCAGCAGTACTTTTATCTTCCAGCCGTTACAGTTGAAATTGCCCAGCTCTTCCGTTTTTTTAGTGCCTTGGCCTCCCAATTTGGACAATTCTTAGAAATATTTATGCACGAAGGTTTTGCGGTCTGTCAAAATGGTGTTGAGTTCAGACTTGGTGGTGTTGAGTGAGTTGTAGTTTGAACTAACCTGCGGCAAAGACAAAGGCTTGGTCAAGGTATTGCCGAAGTTGGGCTCTTCGGGTATGGCATCCATGCTTGAAAGCTTTTCTTAGCTCTGAAATGCGTTCTTGAGCTTGATTTTCCTCAGTTTTTAGTAAAGCCTCCGGTTTTCCCTCTAGATATCGGTGTTTTTTTCTTAGGCCAGCCTGTGCTTGCGGCTGCGGTCCTTGTGAGGATTGTAGTAAGTCTATTTTTTATAGAGAGGAGTGTAATGTTTTTCATGGGCGTGGAGCTGAGCGTATTCAGGCATGAGGGTGTGGGTTTATTAGAGGAAAGGAGTGAGGGAGTGAGTAATTCCATGGTTTCTACGTACCCTGGACATCATAATAATATAATTAGTAATGTCCTTAACATAACCATTTTGGAAGATAACAGCAAATGAAAGATTTTCTCGAATAAAATTAAATTAAATCAACCCTGCTACAATCTCCTGGCCTTAGAAGCATCCAATTTAGACTGATGAATATTAGATATCTATCTCACGAACTACTTGCGCAGGGCCATCTTCTTTATCAGCTCCTACCCGAACTGCTTTCTGTGCTACTAGTTCTCCACCAGCTTTGAAGCGAAGTATTGGTCCATCAGGAAAATAATCTGGATTGACTCAGCCGCATCAGCATGCAAACTGATGAAGAACGTAGTGATAAACAACGACAACATAAACACCACAGCTACAATGTAGACTGAGGTTTGTCTTCCTTGAAGCACTACGCTGACTGTCGCGATGACTCCGGCCAGCAAGAAGTGGGCACAAACGCGATATGCTCTGCTGGTTGATTGTGAGTTTTGGGTGAGGGGAGATTCTTTGCAGAGGAACTAGCAGTATCTGGAAGCATTGCAGTAGGGATTGCCGGTGAGATAGATATAGCCCATGCTGTCTGACCTCACCAAATCTAAGCAGCTGTCTAAACTATTGAGACACCTGTAGTAGCAGCTTTGGTTTTGTTACTAGTAGTAGCCTTCTGGCCTTAAACAGTCAAAAACATAGTCTAAAAGAGAGAACCAGCCAGTTAATAAAGATCCAGCGACTACACTTCCGAAATGATGAAGCAAAAGGGTCTTTAGGGGAATGAATACATCCTAACCCGCATGGCCCTGAATCAGATCATACTTACTTCGTCTTATTAAGAGTAGTACCATTCTACTGAATTGCCGGAAATGCAGAAATTAACTAAATAGGACCAATCTTACAGGATTCTTTTATAAAGGAGAGGCCCCAGACAGCTTGGATGAACACTAGCACTGTCCAGACCGTGGTCTGACCCACCTGGAATTGATAGTAAAGGTAGTCTTGAGAGAAAGAAATCCCTGACGAGCTCCACAGGCATTTCAACTAGAAGCCGATGATCAGCAAAAACAGAACAAAGATTACCATGAAGATAGGAATGTAGGCAAACAGCAGTTTGTTTCTGCTCACTACATTTGTGGCATATTTTAGGTAAGAACCGTGGATAGGTACGCTTTCCTTGTTTGATTTGAAAGTAAAGTAGATCGTCACCAAGAAGATAATCAGTATGATGCTAAATATGATTCTAGCCATTAGCTGAGAGTTGGGATAGGCCATCACGAATATGATCATTACTACCACTATCAAACATCCTAGGATCAAAGTCAGTTTGTTCATTATTTATGGGAAATACTGCACCAGTGAAGTGTAAACGACTCCTAACCCTAGAGCCAGGAGGCATGAAATGATTATGGTTGAGATATTTTCCAAAAACACAATTCTTTACTAGATATTGGCAGCTTTGTAGAGCTATTGTTTGAGGTTGGGATCCTTGGGGGCGCAAAAACTGCCGATCATGCCTATGTTTATCTACAATTCATACTGATTTCGGGCTAGTTTTAGTAAAACCCGACATAAAAGGACGGGTTCGAATTAAAGCTGCAGCCGATATTTTAAGTGGGAACGCAGTTTAGTTTAGTGTCATTCTTCTAAGGACATTTAGATACGCAGAGTCTTTGCTGCTGAGTGGATATTTGGTTACGATTTTGGGGAAAGATGTGAAGTAGACGAATGGGAACTGGGGTAAATCGAAGCCGCATACTCTTCCTTGCGAATCGGAAGGGAAGGAGGTTCTTATTTGGTTGCCTTGGTTTAAGATTGTGTACCCTAGTTGACCATAATCAAGCTTATGATGAGAATTAAGACAGTGAAGGCCACGCCAATAATGGTGCAAAATATATCGGTGGACTTCCTTTAGGATTCTAAGTGAACCTGCTCATACATTTTATAGGGTATTCGTTGATGCTTTGGACGGTCGTCAAATTCATAACGTCAATTTCTTATTTTTATCTTATTATAAAAGCTAAAGCTAAACTCGATTGTTAGGCTTGCTGAAATAGTATAGTTCAAAGTGGTTGAAATAGATATCATAACCTCTATTCTTACCCGACCCTCATAAATTTATTTCAAACTACTTTATTATTCATCCGCGACCGAATCCGCACTATCCATCTTTCAGAATGTTACAGGGCAAGGAAGTTAAGGCATAGGTCTATACGATATTCGATATGATTCGGCAGCTCTCAATAATTTGAAATACTATCTTTGGAAAGATTTCTAAACATATTGGTGGTTCCAATAAGCTTATGGGCAAAATTGAATAGATTTTAATTATATTGATCGCAATAAAAAAATCCCTGGAATGACATCTAATTCAGATACACTTTCGACTGAATTAAAACGCAATGAAGTCAATATGATAAAAGGCTCTAAGGTATCAAATTTTTATATGCTGATCTGTAAAATGGTTTAAATCAAAAATTGGCAATTGGTTCAAAAGTTCAAAGATAGCTAATCAATGGAAATCATTCATCGTCACTGATTTAGTAGATTATTGGTTTAGGCTTTTGTCGAAACAATTCGAAAAGCACGTTGGGGATTACAATAGCTTCATTCTCTATCTTCTGTCCTCCTATACTAAACTCTAAATCAGGCTGTTAGTGATTTGCTTTTGGCTCCTGGCAAAAACTAATTGGATTGTGACACATTCCTTAAATAACATTTTCCCAGGAAGTTGTATTCTAAAACTCTTTTTGTTAAATAAAGAGATCATTATTTCCTTGCACTGGGTAGCTAGAGTTACCGTATGAATCACCATTTCTGATGACCGAATCGAATTATTTTTAGTGTAGGTTTTCTTGTGAGGCAACTATTGAGTGTTTCTTCTTGCTAGACACTTTCTCAATGATCTTAGACATTTGCTGCTTTAGAATAACACTGCTCTTATTTAGGCTGCCTAAGTCTTTCTAATGGGGTGTTTTTTCCATTACAGGGTAAGGTAAATAGGAATCCGTTGGTTGAGGCTAAGCATCGAGGTTATTTTGCTGATGCTTCTCACTGATAGAATTTTATTCACTGATGATGTCGATAACCACTGAGTCTTTTTGCTTCCTCTTGAAAGCTAAGCAGGATTCAAACGTGGTTGAACTCTCCTAACTTTTTGGATTGATTTAGATATCCATTTCATTTTCGTCTTTGTGCTTGGCCTAGCAAGCAGCTCTTACTGGCCTCTCCTCAGAACTGTTTTATAAGTTTTAGCTGGAAGGACTGGTGGGCTATTTTGAGAATTTAATTGACAACATTTTGATGAGATCCTTAGCAACGATACCCAGAGCATTATGCATAAAAGCAAGTTGCCGGGCTACCTCCTCTGCATCTTTTCTCGATGAGGACTATCCGATTTGCAGATTAAGGCCGCGATAAAGGAGTTCATAGGGGTTGGGGTGTTGGAAGAGCTACATAGACTAAGTTATAAGCAAAGAGCAATTATATTAATGCATAATCAATTGGCTATTTATTAGGGCTAATTCAAATTTCAGAGGTGCTTGCTCTTGTACCCAATGATAGATTGGATGTGGTAATCTCCAGGGCCAGGCAATTTTTCCTCTTTCTTGAATCTTTGCGATTTCCCTATTGTGCCTTTGTAGGTTCGAGACTCTTATATTTTGTAGTCTCCCACTCCCGCTATATTTTTAGAGATGAAATTGGTCCTCTGAGATTTGCCAAATAAATTGGCCTTGCTCTGGTCTTTAGAGTCTACATTGTAGCGACCCACTCCTGGATGGTCCTGAAAACGAGTAGCAGACTTTGCCCTAGCTATCGTAAACTTTGTTTGTGACGAAGTTGAAGGAGCTTGGTATGCTCCAGGTCCGGGAAAAGCAGCTGCTTAATTGTGCTCGCTGTATTTTTGCAAATAGAAGGGTACATTAACAGCATTCTTGCTGCTATACTGATTGGTGATATACTAACTAAGCATAAATATACGTCTGCTGGACCAGGATGCTCGCTGTTGCCTTCAAAAACTTTTCTTTTAGTGTTTGGTATTGTGTAATGCTCGCTTTTTCTAAGGTGCGCGTCTGTCTGCCGATACTTCAGAAATGCCTCAGCTGTTTCGTTTTTGGTATCGAAGCAACCCTTAAATTTGGCTGACATAGATTTGCCCATCTTTCTTTTAATGCTATCATCAAAAAAGGACACTTTTGTATAGGCATCAGCTTGATTACTACAATATTACGAGACGGGTAGTCGGGTTTTTTGATCGCTTATCTTTCACCCTTGCCTATACTCCCCCTATTGTTTATCATTCCGTCCCTTTACGTTACTTGGTAGTCTCCAACCCCAGGCTGGTTATTAGCTTCGCTGAAGCGTTTGGAAGTAGTGAACCCAATATTTTTTGCACTTTTGGTCCTAGCCAAGGAACTGCAATTAGTTTAATAGGATGCAGGACCAGGATAAGGCTTCACATCATCCATGATACTACAATATCGTGATCCCATAGTATAATTTGCAGTTTGAGGGCGAGTGAGCTTAGCCGAAGGGTTATACCAGCCGCCTTCTGGAACATTGTTAGGCTGAGGCACTGGCTGGTATTGGGGTATGCTAATAGTTTGTTATTTGCTGGTTTTTTCTGGGTTGTAGTGACTAGGAGAGGGAGTGTCTTAGACCCAGTGGTTTATCTTTGTCCTGCGCGAATTGCCAATTTTGCAGCCAGTATGTTTGCTGAGTCCGGTGGCGCTCATAACGTCGTAGATGGGACCAGGACTTGCAAAATCTTGATCTGTCATTTATAGTATGTCTGGGTGGGATCGGATGTACTTTTTTTTCGGGAGCTAGTTAGAGTAAATGCGGGAGAGGTGGTGTAGTTCATAATAATTTTATAATTGCTAAAATAGTTTCAGAAGGTTTAGTAATAGTTGAGGGCGAGGCAAACACAGCAATCACATGGTCAAAATGGCCCTCATTTTCAGCTCCAGCTCTTGCAGCGCAGATTTGCAGCTAGAGATAGACTGCTTTAAGCTTTTCTCTTCGCTGAACTGTGGAGGGGTGTAAGCAGGAGCTGTGGGAAATTTGCTGCAATAAAATGGTCCTGCCTTGATATCCAGCTTTATTTCCTTCTTCTGGCCCACCCTCAGCTCAGACCCGTTCGCAAACTACATCCCCAAAGGTATGCCTATATAACACAACAACTACTATCCAGTCGCTTCACCTGTCCGAACTCTTCATACAAATTTTTCCTGTAGTTTTGCAGTTAGCAGATGGGGTTCTGACTGCCTCCGGTCAAAGTCTGTAAGTGCAGGTTTTTGAGGTTGGGGCAGGTCTTTAAAGCTCGCAGCTGGTCCAGGCCCTTTATCATGTTACCCTAGAGGTGCAGGTTGACAAGCTACTAATTGTTGCCCAGCGCCTAAATGTTTGTTATGCAGTTCTAGGCCAGATTTACGATCCTGACTTTGTTCAAGTTTTTGAAAGGGCCCAGGTTCTCAATAGAATTCTTACTGAGATTGATGACCATCATATTGACGCATTCTGAAAGTGCCTCAATATTGGAGATGGCTTGTCCGGGCAGGATTACGCTGAAGATGACATCGGGTGAGAACTTTAGACTGATGGTTTTGAGAATGGGGAGAGTGAGTTTTCCCCCTAGATCATATTTTTCCTTGCGGTACTGCGAGACGTCTCTGAATTTCTAGATGTTGATATCGCTGAGGTTAGCTCCCAGCAGCTTGGAACTGATGTTATTGTCTTTAATATCTCCCGTTTTCCTCTGCTTCGACATCGTTATAAATTAATCAATACGCTTTAATCTCAGAAATCGCCTTCTGCTTTTCACAGCAAATGCAGGTAGTTATTGCCAAATATCCAATACTTGAATCACTTCAATATGCTTTTTTGAGTACCCTGTTTAT
>Ga0316217_10004944_pt1 | contig 14071 bp, 10 predicted proteins | sample 1anoAmetaG_FD_203633 | JGI IMG/M metagenome (GOLD analysis project Ga0316217, IMG submission 203633) | Freshwater microbial communities from Trout Bog Lake, Wisconsin, USA - 1anoA | ecosystem: Environmental > Aquatic > Freshwater > Lake > Hypolimnion/Profundal zone | place: USA: Wisconsin...
CGACAACCCCGGCATTAACAACCTGTACAAGTTTCGCCTTGGCACAACCACTGGAGATACGCGCGTGGTCAATGCAGCGATTGCGCCGCTGATCAGCAGAGATTTCAGCGTGGTCGGGCGGTTGGTGATCGTCGATGACATCACCGAACGCATCGGCCTGGAGGCGCAGCTGGCACAGGCGGACAAAATGTCTTCGATCGGGCTGTTGGCGGCCGGAGTTGCCCACGAGGTGAATACGCCGCTGGCCGTTATCAGCTCCTACGCGCAGATGCTTGCCAAGCAATTGCAGGGCGATGAGAAGCGTTCGGCGTTGCTGGACAAGATCACCAAGCAGACCTTCCGCGCCTCTGAGATCGTCAACAACCTGCTGAACTTCTCGCGCACCAGCGGCACGGAGTTTGGCAACGTCGATTTGAATCGAATTATTCAGGATACGCTGGCTTTGCTGGAGCACCAGTTCAAGACGGCGCACATCCGCGTCGTCGATGACTTGCAGCCGTCCCTGCCGCAGATTCACGGTAACCAGGGAAAGCTGCAACAGGTTTTCCTGAACCTTTTCCTGAATGCGAAAGACGCAATGCCCATGGGCGGAACCTTGACGATACGCACCGCGTCCGGCCACGGCGTAAGCGTGCACGTCATTGACACTGGAACCGGCATCGCTCCCGAGCACATTCATCGCATTTATGATCCGTTTTTTACCACCAAGGCACGCCCCAGGCAGGGTGGCAGCGGCACGGGACTGGGGCTGGCCGTAACCTATGGAATTATTCAGGAGCACGCAGGAAAAATTCGCGTGGAGAGCAATCCCGGCGAAGGCACAAGCTTCCTGATGGAGTTCCCGATGTCGAGGGAGGCAATCCATGCCTGATCTGGCGGGTGTGAAGCGCACGTCTGCGCCGCTGGAGCAGTCCAGCGCAGGCAGGGTGCTGATCATTGATGACGAGGCGGCCATCCGCGAATCTCTACAGATACTATTGGAAGAAGAGGGCTACGAGGTCGTAAACGCCAACGATGGCGAAGAGGGGCTCAGCCTTCTGGACACTCAGTCCGTTGACCTGGTCCTGCTGGATTTTCAGCTTCCGGACCGCAACGGACTGGATATTTTGAAAGACATTCGCGAGCGCGACCCGGAGATGGCGGTCATCATGATCACCGCCTACGGCACCCCGGAAAACGCGGTGGCCGCAATCCAGGGAGGCGCGGCCAACTTCATCGCCAAGCCGTGGACCAATGAAAAGTTGCAAGCGGATGTGCGCGCAGCCATCGGGCGCAAGCGCGTGGAAGAAGAGAACATCCAGCTTAAGCGCCAGCTCAAGCAGCGCTATAATTTTGAAAACATCATTGGCAAAAGCGATCAGATGCTGCGCACCTTTGACCTGGTGGCTCAGGTCGCTCCTTCGCGCTCCACAATCCTGCTGCAGGGCGAAAGCGGCACCGGCAAAGAATTGATCGCAAAAGCTATTCACGCCAACTCGCCGCGCAAGGATCGCTCCTTCGTGCCCGTTAACACGGGCGCCATGCCGAGTGACCTGCTCGAGTCCATGCTCTTCGGACACGTTAAAGGCGCCTTTACAAGCGCGGTTAGCAGCAAGAAGGGCCTCTTCGAAATGGCCGACCGGGGAACTATCTTCCTCGACGAAATCGGCAACATGTCCATGGAGACACAGTCCAAGCTGCTGCGCGTACTGCAGGATAAGCGTTTCATGCACCTCGGCGGAGTGCAGGAAATTCAGGTGGATGTGCGCGTCATCGCTGCCACCAACAGCGACCTGCGGCAGGCGGTAAAGGACGGCAGATTCCGCGAAGACCTCTACTACCGCCTCAATGTCATCACCATTGAGTTGCCACCACTGCGCAATCGCAAGGAAGACATTCCGATGCTGGCGCAACACTTCCTGCTCAAGTATTGTGAAGAGAATCAGACGTCCCCGCGAACTCTGGGTCCGGACGCTTTGCGCGCCCTGATGGACCACGACTGGCCGGGCAACGTGCGCGAACTGGAAAATGCGATTGAGCGCGCCGTCGTGCTCTCCGCCCATCCGGTGATCACTTCCGACCTGCTCCCTGAAGACATTGTGAGCCGCGGAGATGCTCTGCCGCTGATCGCCAGCAAGCCTGACGCTTCCCTCTTTGAAATTGTCGAGGATTGTGAGCGCCGTATCATCACCACGATGCTGGAGCGCTGCGGTTGGAACCAGACTGACGCGGCTGAGCGTTTCCACGTACCGCTTTCCACCCTGAACCAGAAGATCAAACGGCTCAACATCGAGATCAAGCGGCGCGGGCAGAGAGATTAGTTTGCAACGTCGGCAGCAGCGACGACATCCTTTGCCGCGTGCCCGGGTCCAAAGCATCCCATAGGTGTTTACCGCGCGTTTTGATATAGTCGCTTAAGAGCAGCGCGCCACACCGCAAAGCTGATAAGCGACGCTCCGATCGAATGGCATTTTCTCTCACAGAATACGCGAAGGGCAATGTTCTGGCGGTGCAGGAATATTCCATCCTCTCCTGGCGCGCGCTTACCAACTTGTTCAGTCAGCCGCGCTATCTCGGCGACATGCTGCAGCAGATGGACGTCATCGGCGTAGGATCGCTGCAGATTGTAGTTTTCACCGGGTTTTTCACCGGCGCGGTGCTTGCCCTGCAGAGCGCAAATTCACTGGCCCGTTTCGGCGCGCTTTCTTTTACCGGGCAACTCGTATCCATGTCAATGGTTCGCGAACTGGGTCCGGTGCTCACCAGTCTCATGGTGGCCGGACGCAACGCAAGCGGAATGGCCAGCGAACTGGGATCGATGCAGGTGACCGAGCAAATCGACGCGATGCGCGCACTCGGCACCGATCCGAGCCGCAAACTGGTAACGCCACGCTTGACTGCGACCATGTTCATGCTCTTCTTTCTCACCATTCTCTCAGACCTGGTGGGACTTGCCGGCGGCTCTGCGATTGCGCTACTGCTGCTGCGCCTCAATCTAAATGAGTACTGGACCAGCGCATGGCAGACGCTTCGTTACGCTGACATCTTCATGGGCCTCATCAAGCCGGTACTCTTTGGCTACATCATTGCAACCGTCGGCTGCTATTACGGACTGAGCGCCAAGGGCGGCACGCAGGGCGTGGGTCGCGCGACCACCCAGGCCGTGGTCACATCCAGCGTGCTCATCCTCGCCGTGGATCTGTTCGTGACCCGCCTGCTGATGGTTCTGCTGGGGCCTCTATAGAACATGAGCGAGGCCAGCCATAACGGGACGGAAAAGGCGATAGTCTTCGAAAATGTCAGCCTGCGCTTTGATGAACAGGTCGTCCTCGACGGGCTTTCTTTTGAGCTGGAGCACGGCGCAACAAAGGTATTACTGGGAGTAGCCGGTAGCGGCAAAACTACCATCCTCAAACTTACGCTTGGCTTGCTGCGTCCCGATAGCGGCCGCATTTTTGTGCTTGGCCACGAAGTGACGGTCATGCGCGAGCGGGATTTGTTTGAACTGCGCCGCCGCATCGGAATGGTATTCCAGGAGTCGGCGCTCTTTGACTCACTCTCGGTGGAAGGCAATGTCGCCTATCGCCTCTTCGAAGAAAAAGTTCCGGAGCCGGAGATCCAGAGCCGTGTGCTGGAAGCGCTGCGCTTTGTGGAATTGGAGCACACAATAGATCTGTTTCCGGCTGAGCTCTCCGGCGGAATGAAACGGCGCGTGGCAATTGCGCGCACTATCGTTTCGCGCCCTGAGGTGCTGCTCTACGATTCGCCAACAGCCGGACTGGACCCCGTGACATCAACCACGATCATCGAGTTGCTGGTGAAGCAGCGCGACATTTACAAGACCAGCGCGCTCTTGGTCACGCACCGCCTGCAGGACGCATTCACCATGGCAACGCATTACTTCAATTCCGAAAAAAACAAAATGCTTCCCGTGCCTCCCGGCTGGAACTGGGATTCGAGAACGACTTTCATGGTATTGAAGGACGGGGGAAAAATCTTCGAAGGAGACGCCGCTGAAATCGCGAACTCTGATAGCGGCTACATTCGCGAATACCTGACTTTATGATCCCTTTGCGGCCGTAATCGCCATCTGTGCGATGCGGGCAGCGGCATCAGGATGCGCCATCGTCCTGGCCCTCCCGCCCATCAAAGCCAGTCTTTCCGGATCCGCCAGCAGCGCAGTCACTTCCTGCACAAATCGCTCCGCGCTCAATTCGCTTTCCGGAATCAGCAGGGCTGCATTCTCTTTTGCAAGCAGTTCCGCATTGCGCAGTTGATGATCGTCCGCGGCACCGGGAAATGGCACAAAGAGAGCGCACTTGCCCGCCGCTGCAACTTCGGCAACCGTAGAAGCGCCGGAGCGGCAAACTATCAGATCGGCATCGGCAAAGCTCTGCGGCATGTCGTCGATGAATGTTCTGACCTTAACGTCGATCTTCCGTGCCAGATAATACGCGCCAATGGAATTGAACTCGCGCTCTCCGGTCTGATGAACAATACTCAGTCCTGGAATGCGCCGGAGCAGTTCCGCAGCGGCTTGGCAAACGATGCGGTTCAACGCGCGCGCGCCCTGACTGCCTCCAAAGACTAGCAGCATGGGCCGCTTGCTCCGCCTCTCCGGCAGTTTAAAAAATGCCGGCCGCACCGGAACTCCGGTCACTTGAAAGCTGCGAAACCAGCGTCCCGTCGGTGCAAAATGAACCGCTGCGTCCTTGGCAAAGCGAGACACCGCACGATTGGCGTAACCGGGGACAACATTGGGCTCAAAGAGTATCACCGGAATCCGCAACAACACGGCGGCAATAGTTGCCGGACCAGCCGCGTATCCTCCCACGCCGATGACTGCCTGCGCTCGGAAGCTGCGCAATATTCTCATCGCGCGAAAGATCGATAGCGGTAGACCTATCAGAGTACGCAGGCGGGTAGCGAAACTTACACGATTGAGAGCACCGACCTTGACCAGGTATAAGGGAAATCCCGCTTTCGGCACGAGACGTGTCTCGATGCCGCGGCGGGTCCCGACAAAAGCTGCTACGTGTCCGCCTCTCCGGAGCTCTTCCGCAATGGCAAGGGCCGGTATGACATGACCTCCGGTGCCGCCCCCGGCAAGAATAATGTTCATATCAGTCCGTCTGCTGCGTAATGTTGAGCAGCACTCCTACGCTGGCCAGCATAACAATAAGAGACGAGCCACCATAGGAAATAAATGGCAGAGGAATTCCCTTGGTGGGGAGCAATCCCAGCACGACGCTGATGTTGAAAAACGCCTGAATGCCGATCATAGACGTTATGCCCATGGCAAGCAGGCGGGCAAAATTATCGTGTGTATTCCACGCCGCACGCAAGCCACGGAAACAGAAGAATGCAAACGCGGCGACAAAGCAAACCGCCCCAATCAATCCCAGCTCTTCGGAAATCACCGCGAAGATAAAGTCGGTCTGCGGCTCGGGCAGATAGAAGAGCTTCTGCTTGCCTTCCATAAGGCCCAGTCCGGTCAGGCCTCCGGTGCCAACAGCAATCAGCGACTGGATGATGTGGAACCCCGCGCCCTGCGGGTCCGCAAAGGGATCAATAAATGCGACCAGGCGGCGCGCCCGCCACGCGGTGCGGAAAAGCAGGAAGTAAAGCGGCAACACTGAAAGTCCCAGCGCCCATAGGTAATACTTCCATTCCATTCCGGAGATAAACAGGACGGCAGCCGTGATGAAGGCGCAGGTCATCGCCGTGCCCAGGTCCGGCTGCGCGACGATGAGCACGCAGAAAATTACAGTCGGCGCGACCGCCGGTAACAGCGTATGGCGCAGATCGGTAATCGAGCGCAGGCGGCTTTCCAGAAAATGCGCCATGAAAAGTATGATTGCTGGCTTGGCGAGTTCCGAAGGCTGAAAGGAGAGAAATCCGAGTTTAATCCACCGGTGCGTGTTGTGGGAGCGGTCGAGAAAGAAAACCGCGACCAGAAATAGCGACGTGATACCCAGCGTGGTGAAGACCAGCGCGGGCCGGTTGAGCTTGCGATAGTCCAGCTTCATGAAGCCGAACATGGCTCCAAGGCCAAGCAGGGCATAAACGCTCTGCTTCAGCAGAAACGCCGTCTCGGAGCCGAATTTTTCCTTGGCGACAATGGCCGAAGCGCTGAAAACCATGACCAGTCCGGCGAAAACCATCAACAGGGTTATGCCAAACAACCATCGGTCCGCGTTGGCGCGCTTGGCCACTAACGTCCTCCTGTGGGCGACGCAGACTGCAACGCCGCCAGCGCCTGCACCAGTTGTTTGAAGGCTCGTCCGCGATGCTCATAGCTGGGATACTGATCGAAGCTGGCACAAGCGGGCGCCAGCAGCACAATATCGCCCTCTGTCGCCAAATCAGCGGCCTTGCCCACAGCTGACTCCAGTGTTTGGGCGCTCGTGATCGGGACCGAAGTGCCGATCTGCGATTCGATCTTTGCCGCAGCCGCGCCGATTGTGTACACACGTTTTACGCGCTCTGCGATCAGCGGCTTCAGTTCGCTGTAGTCGCTTCCCTTGTCCTTGCCGCCAAGAATGAGGTGAATATTGGCTGGAAACGATTCCAGCGCTTTGATCGTCGCGTCAACGTTGGTGGCCTTGGAATCGTTGTAGTACTGGACCCCGCGCAGCGTAGCAACGTATTCAAGACGGTGCTCAACGGCACGGAAATCCTTGACGGCGCGGCGTATTGCCGCAGGCTCAACTCCCGCTGCCATGCCGATGGCAACAGCGGCCAGTACGTTTTCCACGTTGTGCGCGCCCTTCAGCGCAATTTCTTCAACTGGCATGATCTCGACTTCTTCACCATCACGGTAAAAGATCGTGCCGCCCCGCACATAAGCACCGCGCTGAACCTCATGCTGGCGGCTGAACCACAGCACCCGCGGCTTCAACCCTTCGGCTAGCTGGCGGCAGACCTCGCTGTCGGCATTGAGAACTGCGTAGTCGTCCGCACTCTGGTTCTCGAAGATGCGCCGCTTGGCAGCAATGTAGTTTTCCATCGAACCATGGCGGTCCAAGTGATCGGGTGTGACGTTGAGAATGGCCGAAATACGCGGATGGAAGCTCTCAATTGATTCCAGTTGAAAGCTCGAAATCTCCAGCACTACCCACGTGTCAGGCGAGGACTGTTCCACGAAGGTGATTGCCGGTGTGCCGATGTTTCCTCCAACCAGCGTTTTGCGTCCACCGGAGGCGATCACTTCTCCAGTCAGCGTTGTCGTCGTGGTCTTCCCGTTTGAGCCCGTGATAGCAACAATGTTCCCTTGCAGGAAGCGCGCAGTCAGCTCGATTTCGCCGATGACCGGGATGCCTAGGCGGCGCGCATGCTGCAGGGGACCAACATCGCCCGGAACCCCCGGACTGACCACAATCAGATCCTGATCTCGAAACGTGCGCTCACCGTGCTTTCCGGTCTCCACCGTAACGCCGCGGTCGAGCAACGCCGGAATCTCATCACGGAGTTGATCTTCGCTCTTGGCGTCACTTACGGTCACGCGCGCGCCACGCGACTCCAGGAAGAGTGCGGAAGCTACGCCCGACTTTCCCAGTCCAACCACCAGAACCCGCTTGCCTTTGACATCCATAGATTCTTTCCCGCCCTTGAGCAGCCTGACTTTTAACTTACCTCAATTTGAGCGTGGTGAGCGCGAACAAAGCGAAGATCAGCGAACCGATCCAAAATCTCACAATCACCTTCGACTCCGACCAGCCCAGTTGCTCGAAGTGATGATGCAGCGGCGCCATCAGAAAAATGCGCTTGCCTCGCAGTTTAAACGAACCCACTTGCAATATGACTGAGAGCGCCTCCAGTACAAAAATTCCGCCAATGAAGGGCAGCAGCAGCTCCTGTTTGATAATGACAGCAACCGTGCCAATTGCGCCGCCCAGGGCAAGCGAGCCCACATCTCCCATGAAGACTTCTGCCGGATGCGTGTTGTACCAGAGAAATCCAATCGACGCCCCCACCATGGCTCCGCAGAAGATCGTCAACTCTCCCACCATCGGCATCTTCTGCAGTTCAAGATAGTCCGAAAAAAGAGCATGACCACTGACGTAGGTGAGAACCGTAAGCGCTCCGGCCGCAATCAACGTACAGCCGATTGCCAGTCCGTCAAGGCCATCTGTGAGATTGACTGCGTTGGTCGAACCCACGAGCACGAAGACCACAAAGATGATGAACGGAAAGAACGCGATCAGCCACAGGTGAGGATTTACTGCCAGCGCACTCACCACCAGGTCCGGGCGCACTCGCTTAAAAAACGGCACCATCAGGTGGGTGGAATACTCTCCCTCTGCCTGCATCACTATCAGCAAAATCGCGATCACGAAGGCAACCAGCGTCTGCAACAGCAGTTTGCTGCGTCCGTTGAGTCCCAGATTCTGCTTATGCACAACCTTAAGGTAGTCGTCTGCAAAGCCGATCGCGCCAAACGACAATGTGGAAAACACGACCAGCCAAACAAACTTGTTCGACAGGTCTGACCAGAGCAGCGTGGGCAGCACGATGGAAACCACGATCAGCAGTCCGCCCATCGTCGGCGTGCCAGCTTTCTTCTGGTGAGAACGTGGTCCTTCTTCGCGAATGTACTGGCCGATCTGGAATTCGCGCAGGCGGCGGATTACGGGAGGTCCGATGATCAGCGCCATAAACAGAGCGGTCAGGCTGGCGAAGGCCGTACGAAAGGTCAGGTAGCGGAAGATCCGGAACGGACCCACGTTGAAGTGGCGAAAAATGTATTCGTACAGAAGCCAATAGAGCAATGGGTCCTCAATTTTTACGCGGGCTTGCACCCGCCGTTGAACTAATCTTTTCGCTGCGCTTCAAACACCGCAATTGCGCGCTCCAGTCCCACTCCGCGCGAAGCTTTCAGCAACACCGCATCCCCTTCGCGCATATTGCGCGCGAGCCATTCGCCCGCCAGTTCGGGAGTCTCCACAAATTCAGCAGCCACTCCGGACGAAGCTGCGCCTTCGGCAATGAACTCACCGTTGCCGCGCACTCCCACAACATAGTCCGCCTTGTTCAAGGCCATTTTCCGCCCGCTCTCGCGATGTAGCTCCGGCGCCTCCGGGCCAAGCTCCAGCATCTCACCTGCAATGACGATGCGACGCTTGGCCGGTGTCTGCGCCAGTACTGCAACCATGCTATTCAGAGCCTCAGGATTGGAATTGTAACAATCGTTGATGAGAATTGCGCCGCCGAACTCGCGAACTTCGCCGCGCTTGTCGCCGGCGCTTAGCGAAGTCAGACGCGCCACCGCATCCGATGGGCTCACCCCATGCTCGGCAGCCACCGCAACCGCCACCAGCGCATTCAGCACGTTGTGGCGGCCCATCAGCGGCAATGCTGCGCGCTCCCGGAACCCAGGGCCAACGATTTCAAACTCCGAGCCCAGAACTCCGCGCGCCTCGATGTTCACCGCGCGATAATCGGACGGATGTTCAATGCCGTAGAGCGTGACCTGGCCACGAAAATCACGGCCAAATTGGGAGACGTAGGGATCGTCCGCGTTGAGAAAAGCGTGCCCTCCCGCAGGCAGAGACTCGATCAGCTCATACTTGGCACGGGCTATCCCTGCCTGCGTGCCAAAGCTTTCCAGATGCGCCAGGCCGACGTTGGTCACCACGCCTTCGTCGGGCGCGGCAATCTTCGCAAGGGTGGTGATCTCGCCTGCGTGTGACATCCCCATTTCGATCACTGCAAGTTCGTACTGAGGCTCCAGGCGCAGGAGCTGCATTGGCAAGCCAAAATGGTTGTTCAGATTGCCCAGCGATTTCAGCACATGAAACTGCGCACCCAGCACGTGCGCAATGCATTCCTTGGTAGTCGTTTTTCCAGCTGAGCCCGTTACTGCAATCAGCTTTTTGCCCCAGAGCCGCCGAACTGCCGCGCCCAGATGCTGCAGCGCCACTGTGCTATCTCCTACGGCTATCAACTTCGACTTATCTGCATAGCAATCAAGCTGACTGATCTCGACCACCGCCGCTACCGCACCGGCCGCCAGAGCCGTTTCCACGTAGGTGTGACCGTCCAGCCGCTCGCCTTTGAGGGCAAAGAACAACTCGCCCTGGCGTAGTGTTCGCGTATCGATCGAGTATCCCTCGGCGACTGCCGCAGGATCGAAGCTGCCGCTGCCCTGTACGAATTCCGCGACTCTGCCCAGCGGGAGTTTCATGCGTGTGCTCCTCCTCGCTTGTATCCGATGCGGTTCAACTCCTCGCTCGCTACCTGATGATCGTCAAAAGGAAAAACGCCTTCACTTGTGGTCTGCGTGCGCTCGTGTCCCTTGCCTGCGATCAGAACAATGTCACCGGATTTTGCTTCCCCAAGCGCCATCGCAATCGCCTTTCTGCGGTCAGCTTCGGCGGTAAAGCGCGTCTTGGTCTCGCGCAGGCCGACGACGGATTCCTCAATGATGTCCAGCGGATTTTCGCTACGCGGATTGTCCGAGGTCACGATTACAAAGTCGCTTCCCTCTCCGGCGGCCCGTCCCATCTTTGGCCTCTTGCCCCGATCGCGATCTCCTCCACATCCGAAGACCGTGATCACCCTTCCATTGGAACGCAAGGCAAAGTCGCGGGCCAGTCGCATAAGGTTCTTCAGCGCATCGTCGGTGTGCGCGTAGTCCACCACCACTGCAAAGGGCTGAGATTCATCCACGCGCTCAAAGCGCCCGGGGATGCGGCTGATTCCTGCAATGCCCCGGGCAATTTGCTCCGGAGTGCCGCCGCGCGCGTAAGCCGCCGCACATGCCGCCAGTGCGTTATATACGTTCACCCGCCCAATCAGCGGCGAGCGCAACTCAATCGGGCCATCGGGCGTGGTCATCGCAAAGTTGTTTCCTTGCGGCGTCATCTCCAGATGCTCCGCGTGAAAGTCGCCCTGTTCGATCCCATAGCTGAAAACCTGCGAGCGGCGGCGTGAAAACTCCGCCAGCTTACACCCGTATTCATCATCAACATTTGTAACCACGCAACGCGGAGGCTCGGTGCCACAGCCCTCGAAGAGAATTTGCTTGGCAGCGAAATAATCTGCCATCGTTCCGTGATAGTCGAGATGATCCTGCGTCAGATTACTGAAGATCGCTACATCGAACGGAACTCCAAAAACGCGCGCCTGCTGCAGAGCGTGCGAGGAGACTTCCATCACCGCTTCCGTCGCTCCGCGGGCCAACGCGCGGGCAAATATCTGATTCAGTTCGAGCGGCTCCGGCGTGGTGTGAGGCGCTGGAAGAATCTCTCCCGGTAGGTGATACTCGACCGTTCCAACCAGCGCGTTCTTGCGCCCAGCGGCCTGCAGTATGGCCTCAACAATAAACGTGGTGGTGGTCTTTCCGTTGGTTCCAGTCACACCAGTGATGCGCAAGCGCTCGGCGGGCCGTTTGTAAAAGTTCGCGCTCAAGCGGGCCAGCGCGCGCCTCCCGTGCGGCACCACAGCCCAGGCCACACCATCGCGCGGAGTTTCGCCAGCCGAGTCGGTGACCACCGCTGTAGCTCCGGCGGCAATGGCTGCGTCAATGTAACGATTGCCGTCTGTGCTTTCGCCGCGCATGGCGACAAACACCCACGAAGGACGGACTCGGCGCGAGTCGTAGTCAATTCCTTTAACTCCGCAATCACCGCTCTGCGAGAGGACTTCAGCGCCGTCGAGAATTTCCAGAAAGTTCATCACACCAGTTTTCCGAAGCCCGCGAAGCGGGCTATCTAAAATGCGAAAAGCGTACCGCGATCCTCGATCCCGGTGGCAAATAACTTCCCGGCGGAGGCTGCTGCTCGCGTGCCGTTCCGTTGCCCACAACTTGTAATTCAAATCCAGCTTTGTGCGCAGTCTCAACTGCGCCGCGCATGGAGAGGCCCAGTAATGATGGTACCGTGGAAGCGCCTCCCACATCGAGCACAACAGTTCCGCCCCGCGCATCGAGTGCCGAGCTTGGTGCTCGCAATGCGGATGCAGCGAGCACCGGCGCGGCGCTGGGCATTGCGCCGGCCGCAGCCTTGGCACTCGCCGGAGCCGAAGCCGGGGCCACCGCATTTTCCATCTCAAGAACTACACCGGGGGTATGGGGCTGCGCATCTTCCTTGTCTCCCTCGGCGGCACGCGCCACCAATGAGCGGCGCGCAAGATTATTCTTCGGCTCCACGTCGTGAGGCACACCATAGTACGCCAATACCTGCTCTGCAACCCTCTTGAAGACCGGCGCCGAAACCTGTCCACCCTGATGCAGCCCATGCGGTGAATCCAGAATCACTGCAATCGTCAGCACCGGGTTATTAACCGGAGCGAAGCCCACAAAGCTCGCATAATAATCCGTCTTCGAGTAAGCATGGGTACGCGGATCTATCTTCTGCGCGGTACCGGTCTTTCCCGCCGAGGTGTAGCCATCCAGAATGGCGCGGCGAGCAGTTCCATCCAACACCACCTCCTCGGTCAGACGGCGCATAATCGCAGACGTGTATGACGAGATGACGCGATGCTGTCCCTGGGGATGAAACTCGATGCGCTGGTATCCCTTATTCGGCGGTGTGACACCGGCGACGATACGCGGTGATGAATAAATGCCATCGTTGGCAATCGAAGACATCATGGAGACAATCTGCAGCGGAGTAACGCCAATCTCCTGGCCAATCGCCATAGAGCCAATCGAAGACGCCGCCCAGCGACTCGGGTTGCGCACCAGCCCACGAGTCTCGCCGGGCAATTCAACATTTGTAAGCTGACCGAAGCCGTAGTCCTTGATGTGCTTGTAGAAGCGATCGGGTCCCATGCGCAAGGCCATCTTCACCGCACCCACGTCACTGGACTCCGCGTAGGCCCGCTCCAGGGTCACCGTGCCGATGTGGTGCGAATCGTGAATGCGAATCCCGCCCACGACGATGTAGCCGGGATCGCAATTGACGGTCTCTTCCGGACTTGCCAGCTTTTCATCGAATATCGACGAATAGGTGACCGTCTTGAATACCGAGCCGGGTTCATAAACGTCGCTGACCGCGTGGTTCTTCAATCTGTCCGGCGTAATTTCGCGTGAGATATTCGGGTTGAAAGAAGGCGCATTGGCCAGTGCAAGGATCTCGCCAGTGCGTGGATTCTGCACTACGACCGTGCCGCTGACCGAGTGCGTTTCGTCCATCGCCCGCTCCAATTCTTTTTCGGCGATGAACTGAATTTTTTCGTCGATGGTGAGCACCACATTTGCGCCCGGTTCGGGCGGATGCTCCATGTGTCCGAACCATTTGCGCCGCGCGTCCATGGTGATCACCACGCGGCCCTTCACGCCGTTCAACTGGCCCTGGTAAAGATGCTCGATGCCGGCCAGCCCCGTGTCTTCCATTCCCACGTAGCCCAGCACCTGAGCGGCCAGCCGCTTGGGATAGAAGCGCTTCATCTCCTTCTGAAAATAGATACCGCGCAGGTTCAACGACCTGATGCGCGCAGCGGTTTCGCCATCCACCTTTCGCGCAACCCAGGCAAAGTTCCTCTGCGCCTGCATACGCTCCAGCACGCTTTCCGGGTCTTCACCAATTACTTTCGCCAGCAATGTTGCGGTATTTTTCTGGTCGGGAATTTCGCTGGGAACGGCAAAAACCGAATCGACCTGTACGGTCATCGCCAGTTCCTGGCCATTGCGATCGTAGATAATTCCGCGCTGCGGAGAGATCTCCACACTGCGCTGCTGCTGGCGCTGCGCCCGTTGTTCCCATTGGCCGTAGTGAATAACCTGCAACAAGGCTAGCCGAAGCACGATCAGCAGCGCCCACACAAAGAGGAACACGCCAAATGCAAGGAGGCGGGACTTCACGTTGATTGGAGCTCTGCCGCCTGCCGCCATCCTCTACACCTGCGTCGCCGGGGAAAATGAAACTTTCCCGGCGCAGAAACTCAAAATGCCGGCCCTACCGGAACTACGGAGAGAACTCCAGAAAACTGGAGAGGAGCGCTGAACGCGCCGGAATGCTCGGGAAAGGCCACAAAACCACACCTTTCCAAGGTAATACAGCGATGCCCCCCCGTATAGGCGCTTGTTGTGCAAAACCCGTACCGGGGCAGTCGTTCGCCTGAACCCAGCTTCAGCTTCGCACTAAGT
>Ga0316217_10004945_pt1 | contig 14065 bp, 13 predicted proteins | sample 1anoAmetaG_FD_203633 | JGI IMG/M metagenome (GOLD analysis project Ga0316217, IMG submission 203633) | Freshwater microbial communities from Trout Bog Lake, Wisconsin, USA - 1anoA | ecosystem: Environmental > Aquatic > Freshwater > Lake > Hypolimnion/Profundal zone | place: USA: Wisconsin...
CGTGAAAGTGGGCATTCACAGCAAACGGCTCAAGGCCGGCCGCAATGATCGCTACCTGCTGCAATTGCTAACGCAAGGACTTGATGCCATATGATTCTGCCCTGATGGACAATCGCGGCTTTACAATCGGCAATTGGCAATCGGCAATGGGATAAGTAGGATGGCCCGCCAGATCATGAAACTGCGCACCAAGCTCCTGGCCGATTACTATCTGGGCGGGTTGCTGCACGCCCTTTTCAAACCCCTGACGGTCATGGCTGGCTGGCTGCTGCGTCGCGATCACGATGTTTCCCAATGCCGGCAAGTGACCTTCGTCAAACTGCTGGGCGGCGGCAGTTTGCTCATGGCCTACCCGGCATTGCTGGGGCTGCGGCGGCAAAAAAACATTCAAACCATGCGCCTGGTGGCGACCGCGGCCACCGTTGGCTTCGCCCGCACCATGGGCGTGTTCGACGAAATCATCATTATCCGCGATGGTTCGCTAGGCTCGCTGCTGGCGGATTCACTGCGAACCTTGCGAAAATTGTGGCGTACCGACACCGTGGTCGATCTGGAAATCCATAGCCGCTTAACCACCATCTTTTGCCTGTTTACCGCGGCGCGCAATCGCGTGGCGTTTTATACCGCCAATTCGTTCTGGCGGATGGGCGTATCGACCCATTTGCTGTTCATGAACCAGGGCACCAGCGTCTTCTATTGCTACGAACAACTGGCCAAGTTGCTGGGCGCGCAGCCGGCCGGCTGGCCAGACGCTTCGCGGCAGTTTGCCGCCGGTTTGCCGGCACTGGATCAGCCGGCGGCACCGGGCGTGCGCATCGCCATGGCGGCGTGCTGTTCGGACCTGAGCCGGGAGCGCATGCTCGAACCCGGTGAATGGGTGAAGATTGTGCAGCAGCGCTTGCCGCGCTTCGATCCGCTGCCGACGCTTTATTTGCTGGGCGCGCCGGGTGATCGCGATACGTTGGATAAGCTGGCCGGCGCGATTGCCGCCGCCTGCCCGGGATTGCCCATCGTCAACCAGGCCGGCAAGTTCACATTGGACCAATCCCTGGCGTTCCTGGCCACGATGAACGAGTTGTGGTGCATTGATTCGGCGCTGCTGCACGCGGCGCAATTGCTGGGCGTGCATACCGAATCGTGGTGGGGCCCGACCAGCCCGGTGCGTTTGTTGCCACCAGGCTCGACCGAGAAGGTCCATTATTTTGGCCTGCCGTGTTCGCCCTGCGTGCATATCGCCAGCGAAGTGCCCTGCAAGGGCAACAATCTTTGTATGCGTCTGGCGGCCGACCCGGATTATCCATGCGATCGTAATCCGATCTGGCTGGCGCAATCGCCGCAAACCGGCAAGACGGAAATGACCCGGTAGCGCCGGCGTGATATAATCGGCGCTGGATTTCCGGCCCCATTGGGGCGGTGAGTCGTTTGCGGCTGTTTAAGCGAAAGTTGAGCTTTGCATGGCCAAATTTGTCTTCCTGCAAGATATCGGCTACCCGTTCCTCGGCCCGATGAGCCTTGCCGGCGTGCTGCGGCGGCATGGCCATGAGGTCGATGCCCTGATCGGGTCCAAGGCCGAGGATTTCCTGCCCATCCTCACCCGCGAAACGCCGCAGGTGGTGGCCTTTTCCACCATGACCGGCGGGCACCACTGGGCGTTGGAAATCGCCCGGGCGGTCAAAAAACAATTGCCGCAAGTCAAAACCATCATGGGCGGCCCGCACCCGACCTTCACGCCAGATGTCATTCTTAAAGATGGCCTGGACATCATTTGCCGCGGCGAAGGCGATGAGGCGATTGCCCGCCTGGCCAACGCCATCCAGGCCAACGAATCTTACGACCAGATTCCCAACCTCTGGGTGAAAAAGGACAACGGCGAAATCATCCGCAATGAATTGGGGCCGTTGGTCGCCGATCTGGATTCCCTGCCCAATCCCTGGCGCGATCTGTACCACCGCTATCCCGCCGTGGCTTATGGCCATACCCAGGTCTTCATGGCCGGCCGCGGCTGCCCCTTTGATTGTACCTTCTGCTTCGACCACCAATTGAAAGAGATGTACCGCGGCAAGGGCAAATTCGTGCGCTATCGCACGCCGCGCAGCATCGTCGATGAGGTCAAAGAGGTTACCGCCAAGATTCCCACCCGCAGCGTCTATTTCAACGATGACACGCTGATCCTCAACCGCAAATGGGTGCTGGAATTCGCCAAGCTCTATGGCCAGGAAGTCGGCCTGCCTTTCACCTGCCTGATCCGCGCCGATCTGGCCGATGAAGAAACCATCCGCAGCCTGGCCGCAGCCAATTGCCGCAGTGTTTTCTTCGGCATCGAGACCGGCAATGAAACCCTGCGCAACGGCGTGCTGCGCAAAAAAGTCACCAACGAACAGATCGCGCAAACCGCCAAATGGCTCAAGCAAAACCGCATCCGTTTCCGCGCCTACAACATCCTGGGCCTGCCCGGGGAAACGCTGCAAGATGCCTTCGAAACCGTCGCAATCAATATCCGCATCCGCACCGATTATCCCTGGGCGAGCATTTTCATGCCCTATCCCGGCACCGAACTGGCCGAGGTCGGCAAGCAAATGGGCATCCTGGATCCTGCGTTTTCCTCAGATGACGTGCTGGGCACTTTCCACGCCAGTTCCCCGCTGCGCATCCCCCACGCCCGCGAGGTGGAAAACTTGCACAAGCTGTTCCAAACCGCCGTGCTCATGCCCTGGACCTTCCCGCTGATCAAGCGGCTGGTTCATCTGCCGCCCAACCCCTTGTTCCGCTTGTGGTTCACCATCGTCTACGGCTACGTCTACGTCCGCTCGGAAAACCGCGGCTGGTGGGAAACGCTGGTCTTCGGCCTGAAGAACCTGAAACACCTGGCGCCGAAGGTTCGCGTTCACCACGACGAGCCGGAGCAGGCCGTCGTACAAGGCAAATAATCGCGCTGGCGCGGAAGTGGCCCAACGCCGTCGGCCCAACAATCCTTCCTTGCATTGCCCCCGCCTGCGCATAAACTGCTGCCACTCTTTCAAGGAAACCTCTCTTATGCAAACCACCTCCTGCGGTAATTTCTCGCGTGACGGCAAAGAATTCATTCTCACCCGGCCGTTGTTGGATCGGCCGTGGATGAATGTCCTGTCCAATGGGGCCTGGTGTTATGTCGCCAGCCATTTGGGCGGGGGATATTCGTTTCTGGGCAATCCCACCGTCAGCCGGATTACCCGCTGGCAGGTGGATGGCGTGCCGCGCGATACCGTCGGCAAATTCGTCTATTTGCGCGATGAAGAAACCGGGGCGTGGTGGAATGCCAATGGCTATCCGCCCACCAAAAAGCTCACCAGTTGGAAGTGCCATATCGGCCTGGGCTACAACAAGATTATTTCCCGCAACAAAGGCATCGAAGCCGAAATCACTTATTTCTGCCCCATGCCCGATGCCAGCACCGCCACTGGCGATGATGTCGGCGATCCGTGCCTGATCTGGCGGGTGAAGCTCACCAACAAGTCGCAGAAAAACCGGGCCATCTCGGCCACCAATTATTGTGAAATCGCCTTGGGCAACTGGTTTGAGGATACGAGCTGGCGCGAGTTTTATTTGCTGTTCAACCGCCAGGAATATGCCGACAGTGTGCTCTATACGCGCTCGACCTGCTGGGTGAAATACATCGGCGGCTGGCAGGCGATGAACAGCGACGCCAATAACATCGGTTTTGATAAGGCGATTTTCCTGGCCTCCTCCGCGCCGGTGGTCGGCTGGGAAGGCGACCGCTACGAATTCATCGGCTCCTATCGCGATCTGCAAAACCCGCAAGCCATGGGCAGCGGCAAGCTGCGTAACGCCCTGGGCGGCGGGCGCGATGCCTGCGAGGCGTTGCAGCATCGCTTTGAATTAGCCCCGGGGCAAAGCGCCGAATATGTGATGGTGCTGGGGGCGATTCCCGCCGAAAACACCGATGCCCGCGCGATTACCGATAAATATCTTTCGGTCGAAAAGGCCGATGCGGCTTTCGCCAACAATCAGGCGTATTGGCAAAAGGTCACCAGTTCGCCGCGCATCAAGACGCCGGATGAGGATGTGAACATCCTGGTCAACGACTGGTTCAAATATCAAGGCGCCAATCTCTCCTGGTGGAACCGCAACACCGGCTACTGCTATTTCGGCATTTACAATTTCGGTGTGCGCGATGCCTGCCAGGATGCCGTTTCGGTGCTGCCGGCCGATCCCAAGTGGGTGCGCGAGCACATGGTCAAGCGCATCTTCATCTGGCAATTTGAAGACGGCGACTGGGCACACGGCGGCAATTTTGTCAGCTACGTCGGCACGCGCACTTTCCACAGCGACGATCCGATCAATCCCTGCTTTATCCTGGCCAAGTATGTTCGCGAAACCGGCGATTATTCGGTGCTGGAAGAAACCACGCCCTACCTGCGCGCCCAAGGCGGCCCGAGCGACCAGAAGGATACGATCTATGCCCACATCATCCGCGGGCTGGATTATTTCTTCCGGCAGTTCAGCGCCCGCGGCTTGCCATTGATCCTCAAGGCCGACTGGAACGACGCTCTGGATCAGGTGGGCAACGCCCGCAAGGGCGACAGCGTCATGTTGGCCTGCTGGGCCATCTACTGCATCCGCGAGTTTTATTGCTGCATGGAACACATGAAAGACATCGATCGCATGAAGCAGTACGAAGCCCGCCTGGCCGCCCTAGCCGATAAGGTCAACGCAATCTGCTGGGACGGCGAGTGGTATCAGCGGGCCATGCACGACAGCGGCTGGATTCTGGGCACCAAGGACAACGAGTTCGCCAAAATCTGGGCCAACCCCAATTCCTTCGCCATCGTCAGCGGCGTGGCCAATGCCGACCGGCAAGCGAAAATTTACGCCTCCTTCGAAAAACTTCTGGACCACGAGTTAGGCAGCTACACCTTCTATCCCCCCTTTGGCCGCCCCGAACCGCGCGCCGGCATCATCAGCCGCTTCTATCCCGGCACCAAGGAAAACGGCGCGATCTTCGGCCACAGTTCCCGCTGGCGCATCTGGGCCGAATGCTTCGGCGGCCGGGCCGACAAAGCCTACGAAATCCTGAAAAAGATGTCGCCGATCACCCGCCACCAGGCCGATCCCGATCTCTACCGCATCGAGCCTTACGCGGCTTGCCAATTCATCTACGCCCCGGAAAGCGGCCGCCCCGGCGAAGGCTCCCACTCCTGGGCCACTGGCACCGCCGCCTGGACGCTGATCGTCGTCTGGGAATGGATTCTCGGCGTGCGCCCCGAGCTGGAAGGCTTGCGCATTGATCCGTGCATGCCCAGCCACTGGACCAAGGCCAGCATGACCCGCGCCTATCGCGGGGCGACGTATCAGATTGACATCACCAAGCCGGAGGGAATGCAGAAAGGCAGCGTGACGATCACGCTGGACGGCAAAAAGCTGGACCGCAACATCATCCCGCCGCAGGGCGATGGGCGGATACATAAGGTGAAGGTGACGGTGGGGTAAAGGCCGAGGAAATATTACCGCCCGCTGCGCTAGAGTACGCAGAGCAAACGCCAAGCTGCCAAGGCGGAATTCTCCGCGTTCCTCCGCGTCCTCCGCGTAAAATCGCCTTCTCCGGCACCGCATGATCTGGGATGCCTTGCAAGCCGAACTCGGCCCCGAGTCCGTGCATAAGGTCGGCACCCTGCTCCCCTACAGCCCCGAAGCATGGAACATCGATCTGCCGGATGTCCCGATGGCCAAGGCGGTTTGATGGGGATTGCAGCCAAAACAGACGACGGATGCGCGGTAAGCGCTCCTGTCCCGGTTCTATTCTTTCCGGCCAAATCGAAACCCCACAGCTACGCAGGGCCTTTTTCACCGTACAAATGGGCGGTCGATCTCCGCTTGCTTGAAATCAATACTCGCGGCCGCCCCATTGTCGGCAATAATCTTGGTGGCAATCAACTTGGTCAGTGGCGCCAGCGTGCTGAAATGGTTGGCCTTGTGAACTTCGTAGAAATGCAGCAGCGAGGGCAGGGGATTGTTGGCCGCCATAAGCTGTAGCGGTTGGATGTTGGAAGGATTGCCCGTTCCCTCAAACACGTAGACCGGAGTGCGCACCAGATGCAGCCAGTTGCCCGGCGAACGCAATTTGATTTCCCCCGGTGCAACCCAGTTGCAGACCAATTTATCCATTCCGTAGCTGGTGACATCGGAAACCGGCCCAAAGGAAAAAGTGCTGCGGAAACGATTGGTTGATTCCGCCACCAGTAGCGCCAGCGTGCCGCCGGTGCTGTGGCCGCCCAGGTAAATCCGCGCTGGATCGACATAGCTTTGCTTGGCCAGCAAGTCGGCGGCAGCCAGCACGTCATCCACCTCGCCGAAAAATCGCTCCTGGTATCCGGGATTGTCATTGCCGCCGCGCAGCGACGGATACATCATGAGAATCCCCGCCTTGCGAAAAGCGCTGGCCGACTGGTCGTTGTCGGGATCGGCTTGCTCCCAAGCGGTTTCGCTGATGCCGTTATCAAATCCGCCGAAAATCCAGATGATGGCCGGATGTTTCTTGCCGTCGCCCGGATCAGGACTGAGATACGCCGCCATTTTGCCAGTGGGTGCCTGGTAGTGGACCAGATTGAATACGCCCGCTGGCGGAGTGGGTACTGCCGAGCCGTCGCGCAACTGCTTGGTGAGTTTGGTGGCAAAGCCTTTCCGGGCATCCAACAGCGTCTTGATCACCGGTTGCTGTACCACCAGCGCTGCCGGTGGCGGTGGTGAGTTGGTTGCGGGTGCCGCCGTGTCCTCCTTCGCTTTCCGATCGCACGCTGCCAGCACCAGACAAACCAGAACCATTCCGCGCACAAACTTCTTCATGCCAAACCTCCGATAGGGCATACCAGCATATTATCATTCCTTTGCCACTTGTAAAGTTTGAACGGATTAAATGGGATGTAGCTGATTTCACCGGACATACGCGGGCGAATTCACCGCAGTTTTGGCTGGGGTTGCAAATGGATTACGACCTGGATGCGGCCGGGGCGCGGCTGGGCGGGAAACTGGATCGGATTACCCAAACCGTCGCGTCGTGACGGCACAGGGCGGTAAATGCCGATCCGCTTGCGACGCGGTGTATCAACGCAAGATATTGTCAAAACCGCGATAATCATATCAAAAAAGGTAGCAGAATGTAGCATGGGGCCGTAGGTCAGAGAGGGGAATTCACTTGTTCGGCGGCCGGCCGCTCCGCTTGCTGGCAATGCTCAGGTTTGAGTCCGGCGTGGTCACCTGAGGTGCCCACGCCAGACTTATGCTATTATCCCCATTATGACGCGCGAACGAATTGCCTGGATTGTAAGTGTCTTCATGCTGGCGCTGCTGGCGTTTCAATCGCCGGGGTCGATGGCCCCGCGCCAGGATGATTATGACTGGGTGCGCACGCTGATCGAGGTGCGCCGGCAAGTGGTCAATAATTATGTCGATCCGGTGAACGATCAAGAGCTGCACGAGAAAGCCATCGACGGGCTGATTTCCGATCTTGATCCTTATACCAATTACATTCCCACCGAGCGGGAAGATGAATTCAATCGGATGCTGGACAACAATTTCTCGGGCGTGGGCATCAGCCTGGAAATGCTCGATGGCAAGGCGCTGGTGATTACGCCGATTGACGATAGCCCGGCCGACAAGGCCGGCGTGCAGGCGGGGGACATTATTGTCAAGGTGAATGGGCAGTCGATCACCGGCAAGGGTTTGGAGGACATCGTCAAGCTGATTGCCGGGCCGCTGAATTCGCCGGTGACGCTGACCATGCAGCGTGGGCTCAAGGCGGTGGATATCACCATGAATCGCCAGCAGGTGTTTGTGCCAACGGTCAAGGGGCACCAGCGGAACGCGGATGATTCGTGGGATTTTTTCGTGAGCCAATCGCCCAAGATCGCCTATGTGCGCATTTCGCAATTCGATGGCCGGACCTTTGAAGATTTGCAGAAAGTGCTGGATGGCGATGCGGCCAGCGGCAAGCCGGGGCTGATCAAGCAGGGGTTGCAGGGGTTGATTTTGGATTTGCGGTTTAATCCCGGCGGGCTGCTGGATGAGGCGGTGAAGACGGTCAATTCGTTCATCAAGGACGGAGTGATTGTCCGCACCAAGGGCCGCAACCGGCCGGAGGATATCAAGAAAGCTGACGGCAGCGGCAGCTATACCGGCTTCCCGCTGGTGGTGCTGGTGAACAACGGCTCGGCCAGTGCCGCGGAAATTGTCTCCGGCAGCTTGCAGGATAACCACCGGGCGGTGCTGGTGGGGCAGCGCACCTTCGGAAAAGGCTCGGTGCAGGAAGTGGTGAAGTTGGGCGATGACGGCAAAGACGGCGAATTGAAATTGACCGTGGCCTATTACTATCTGCCCAGCGGCCGGCTGGTGCATCGCAAGAAAGACGCCACCGATTGGGGCGTGGAGCCGCGGATTGTGCTGGCGCTGGATGATGCGGCACAACATGCGTTACACGATTCGCTGTCGGATGCGGAAACCATTCATCGCCAGCCCGGCACGCAGCCGACCACCCGGCCGGATGACGTGCAGCTTGATCGCGCTTTGCTGGTGGCCAAAACGCTGATCAGCCGGAAGACGATTGATCCGTCGGTGATAACCCCGCAGCCGGCGACGCGGCCGGAAACACCGCCGAATCCGGATGATTAGGGTTTGAATTTGAAATCTCAAATCTCAAATTTCAGATTTGCTGGCCCTCACCCCAACCCTCTCCCGGAGTACCGGGCGAGGGGGAAGGAGTGAATGCAAATCCTTGGCATCGAATCCACCTGCGACGAAACCGCGGCTGCCGTGGTGGCCGACGGGGTGGCGGTGCGTGGCAATGTCGTGGCGTCGCAAATCGATCTGCACCAGCGTTACCGCGGCGTGGTGCCGGAAATCGCCAGCCGGACACATATCGAAAACATCTTGCCGGTGCTGCGTGAATCACTGGCAACCTCGGGCGTGAATCTAGCCGACGTGGACGCCGTCGCCGTGGCCTATCGGCCGGGATTGATTGGTTCGCTCTTGATCGGCGTCACCGCCGCCAAAACGCTGGCCTGGGCGCTGGGCAAACCGCTGATGGGCGTGGACCACGTGCAGGCGCATCTTTACAGCGTGCGGCTGGAAACCGGCGTGGATGTTCCCATGCCGGCGGTGGGTTTGGTTTGCAGCGGCGGGCATACGGCGCTGTACCGCTTGCAAGATTTCCTGGACGTGCAGTTGATCGGCGCGACTATCGACGATGCGGTGGGCGAAGCTTACGACAAGGTGGCCGCGATATTGGGCCTTGGCTATCCCGGCGGGCCGATCATCGATCGGCTGGCGGCGCTAGGCGATGGCAACGCGATACATTTCCCGCGCAGCCGCATGGGGCGTGATTCCCTGGATTTCTCCTTCAGCGGCTTGAAAACCTCGGTGCTGTATCATGTGCGCGGTTTCAAAGGCCGGGAACGCGATGCTTCCTCGCTTTCGCCGCAGCAACTGCATGATGTGTGCGCGTCTTTTCAAGCCGCTTGCGTGGATGTGTTGATCGAGAAAATCAAGCGGGCGCTGAAGCAAACGCATGGCCGGGCGGTGATCATCGGCGGCGGCGTTTCGGCCAATCGCGGCTTGCGGCAGGCGGCACAAAAACTTCCGGTGCAGGTCTTTTTCCCGCCGCTGGCCTATTGCACCGATAACGCCGCCATGTCGGCGGGCCTAGCCTATTTACATCTGCGGGCCGGACAGCAAAGTTCGCTGGATATCGACGCCATTCCTTTCAGCCAGTTTGTGCGGGCATGAGCCAACCCAAAAACATCATCGTGCAACGTGTGCCGCGCGAGCGGATTTACGAGCTGCGCCACGCGGTTTTGCGCCACGGTTTGCCGCGCGAGGCGGCGGCTTTCCCCGGCGAAGAATCGCCGCAAACGGTTCACCTGGCCGCGCTGGACGGCGAGCAAGTGGTCGGCTGCGCCACCGTGCTGGTGGTGGACGTCGATGGCCAGCGAACCTGCCAGCTTCGCGGCATGGCCGTGCGTGAAGACTATCGCCGCCATGGCGTAGGCCGGAAACTGCTGCACGCGGTTCACCAAGTCGCCCGCGAAAAAGGCGTTGCTTTCATCTGGGCCAACTGCCGGGTGGGCGCATTGAAATTCTACCTGGCGATGGGTTGGCGCTTCGTCATTGATCCGGGCGAGCTTCCCACCAGCGGGCCGGATTGGAAAATGCAATTTAACCTTGCCGCCAACGCAACCTTCGCAGCAGGCTTACGGTGAGCCAGCCCGGTCGAAAGGAAGGCCGTGAACGGTTACACTTGTGCATGATGAAACGCCACCTGTTCAACATCCTAGCCGGGCTGTCGCTGCTGCTATGCTTGGCGACGGTGGCGCTGTGGGTGCGGAGTTATTGGACTACCGATTCTGTTGGACGATTTTTTCGTTGGGAAACCAAACCAGCTCAAGCCGGCGGAGTCGCGCAAACCAGGCAGTGGCAAGGCATTGGTGTGGAGATCGAATCTTATCCATCGCGACTGATGATGACGCTTTCCTATGGTCCGAGCATTACCGACGCATCTGGACGCCCCATCGCCTATGTGCCGCATGTCGGCGATAACTCCCCCAGCTTCACCTGGACGCATGCGCCGGTTGCAACCCGGGTATTTCCTTGGCCCTCCGTCGCAAAATGGCGGGGAGTTTTTTCCCGCCAGTTTTTCCTATCTTCTAGCAGTGGGCTGTTCACGAGCAGTTATGTTATGAACCGCTTTGGCGTATTCGACTGGCTCATCGTGCTGGCCACCGGCATCCTCCCGACGATCCAGATTATCCTATGGCTGAAACCCAAACGGCCAGGCCCGGGCTTTTGCCAACAATGCGGCTACGACTTGCGCGCCACGCCCGACCGCTGCCCGGAATGCGGCACGGTGCCAACGAAGAAGGAAACAAATCCCACCTGAGGCTCGCTCCCAATTTTTCCTATCATTGACCGCCTGGTAACGGCTAAAATACATTGTTATGCCACTGGATTTACTGGAAGAAAAACAACGCCTGCAATCGCTCAAGGATATGCTGCATCAATACTCCGCGCCGGCTGCGGAGGAGTTGATCGCACGCACCGCCGACGACGGCATCCAATGCTTTGCTTGCGGGCACCGCTGTGTGATCAAGCCGGGGCATGATGGCGTTTGCCGGGTGCGTTTTAATGATGCCGGGACGCTGAAAGTTCCGTTTGGTTATGTGGCCGGCGTGGCTTGCGACCCCATCGAGAAAAAGCCGTTCTACCACGTCATGTCCGGCTGCGATGCGCTGACCTTTGGCATGTTGGGCTGCGATTTTCATTGCGGGTATTGCCAGAATTGGGTCACCAGCCAGATGCTGCGCGATGTCAATGCCGCCGCCGGGCCGAAGTTGACCAATCCGGCGCAGTTGGCTGATCTAGCCATCCAGCATCACGCGGGAGTGGTGGCTTCAAGTTATAACGAGCCGCTGATTACCAGCGAATGGGCGGTGGCGATTTTTAAGGAAGCCCGCCAGCGTGGGTTGCCGTGTGTGTTTATTTCCAACGGCAACGCCACGCCGCAGGTGCTGGATTATCTGCGGCCGCACGTGGACGCTTACAAGGTGGATCTGAAAACTTTCAATCCGAAGAACTACCGGCAGTTGGGCGGGGTGATGGAAAACGTCATCGAAACCATCAAGATGCTTAAACAGCGCGGCTTCTGGGTGGAAATCGTCACGCTGGTGGTGCCGGGCTTTAGCGATGATGCGGACGATATGAAACGCATGGCCGAGTTTTTGGCGTCGGTTGATCCGCTGATGCCATGGCACATGACCGCCTTCCATCCCGATTACAAAATGGTCGATGGCTACCGCCAAACCACCGTGGACGATCTGATGAAGATCGTCGAATTCGGCAAGCAAGCCGGCCTGAAATATCTTTATCCCGGCAACCTGCCCGGCATGGTCGGCGAGTGGGAAAACACCCGCTGCCATCACTGCAATGCCACGCTTATCCGGCGGCATGGCTTCCGCGTGCAGGAAATGCGCGTCAAACCCGATGGCTCATGCCCCGCTTGCGGCGGCAGAATCCCCGGCATCTGGGGCGGCCCGACCACCCTGGGCAATGGCCGGGTGCGGCCCATCGCCTGAAGCTTTCATCGCCGCGCACAACAGGCAATCGGCATTCTTACACGGCTCGATATGTGCTGTGGCATCGCCTTCGTGCAACGCTAGCTCCATCTCATATTCCAAACTGCTGGCGATGCGATGGCCGGCTTCGATATCCAGCCAGGGCGAAATGGAAATGTGAAAATCCACCCAGGTATAGCGCCCGCTGTGCCGGTGCCATAGCTTGTGATAACTGCAAATCCGCGGCGGTTTGCCGTTAATGCCCAGGTGCGAATCGAGGATTTTCTTCAAGAGGACATCGTGGTGAACATCCTGCTTGTCCATCAAACCCGAGACGGATCGCGCCACCAAATGCCAGCCCAAAAAGCCTACGTAAAACGAAACCACGATAGCCGCCAGCGGGTCAACCAGTTGCCAGCGGGTCAAACGGATAATAACCAGGGCAATGATGACCATGACGCTGGTCAGGGCATCGGACATGAGGTGCAAGCCATCGGCTTCGACGATGATCGAGCGTTTTTTCCGCCCGACGTGCCACAGATAAAACCCCGCCCCGCCATTGGCCAGCATCGCCAGGGCCATCAAGCCCACGGCCACATCCAGTCCCTGGGGTTTGGGCGGCTCATGTTCCACCATGGTCAGCACCGCCTTGCCCACGCTGAGCAAGGCCACGACCAAAATCATCGCCCCTTCAAACCCCGCGGAAAAAAATTCGATCTTGCCATGCCCATAAGGATGCTCGGCATCGGCCGGCCGATGCGCCAGCGCGATCGAGTAGACCGCAAATGCTGATGCCAGCACATTGACGATGCCTTCCATGGCATCGGTAAAGATGGCCGCCGAATGGGTGAGGAAATACGCGGCAAACTTGACGACCAGCAGAGTGAAACCCAAAACCAGCGAGAAATACAGCGCGCGGGATTCCTCCCGCTGGGATTGGTGTGCGTCAAGCTCGGAGGTCGGCTGGTGCATTGCCGGACATTGTAGTGATTGCGGGGGTATGACAAAACATCCAAGGAGCGAACGGCTGACGACCCACGCGCCGCATCATGCTGGCGATGCGCAATGTGCGCACACTCATTTTTTTCCGTAAGTGCTTATTCTCCGCAGACTTACCAGCGAAAATGCAATTTCGGATGAATTTTTCAAATCGAGCTACGTTGCTCAATTTATTCGACAAAACAGCATTGGCGCGCTAACCAAAATTGTTGAGTACGCTTAAATACCCCGAGATAGGCACGAGTTTTAGGGCACTTTCATCGACTTTCAGGGGAGGTTCCGTGAGGTTCCCCGGAGGTTCCCGAGGGTTAGGGGCAGGTTTCCCGGCCTTAAACTCATCTGGAGGCCTCTCGACCCCCTCTCGATGGCCCCAAGAGGCCTCGAAAACGCCCCAAGGTGCCCCCAAACCGCCCCAAGGCCCGCCCAAAATGGCCGAAGATTCTCACGCAAATAACATGCGTTAATCATGTAGCTATAACGAGCAAAATCGCCCGCCCATTGCTTTTTCTCCATCCGCGACTCCGTGGCTCCGCGTGAGTTATCCCCCTCCTTCTTCCTACGGCTCTACTGTCTGCCGGTCCGCTGGCTGGCGAATTGGATTCCGATTTACCGTGAAACCGCCAAGACCATCAAGAAGGCCACGGCGACCGATGACGCGGACGGCATTCGCTGCAACCATGTCCGCTTAACCGCTCACGTCGCCGTTTCATTCTCCCGCATCCGGTTTCATTCTCCTGCTGTCATCCGTCCAGCGTTTTGGCCGGCAAGAGCGGTCGGGCTTTGGCGCTATCCAACGCCAGCAAAATCAGCAGCACCAAACTGACAACAAACATCGCGAGCGTCACCGATAGCACTTGCCACCAGGAGAACATCATCATGCGGTCAAAAATGTATAACGGACTATTGGCGTAATGGCACTAAAACAACCTCCTCTTCCGGCGGCGCAGGCGTTGACGCATCGCCATACGCGG
>Ga0316217_10004946_pt1 | contig 14065 bp, 7 predicted proteins | sample 1anoAmetaG_FD_203633 | JGI IMG/M metagenome (GOLD analysis project Ga0316217, IMG submission 203633) | Freshwater microbial communities from Trout Bog Lake, Wisconsin, USA - 1anoA | ecosystem: Environmental > Aquatic > Freshwater > Lake > Hypolimnion/Profundal zone | place: USA: Wisconsin...
CGGACTTTGGTTCGTGTCAGAGAGCAAGCCAATCAGCTTGTCTTTCGCACTGGCTTTGCCTCCTTCCGCCGCCGCAATCCAGCGCGTCCGTTCACGGCTTGGACGGTTCATGTTCGTGCCATACCAGAAATCCGTATATTTCACCGCCCAATCCGCTGTTTTGTCGGTGTGGCAGCGATTGCAGGCGTTTGGAATGTTCAATTCCTTGGTCAGCAAAGGATCGGGAATGGTAAAACCGTGATCGTGGCGCGGATGCCGTTGCATGTATACCGTCACCGGCATGTGGCAGCCGACACATTCGCCGCCCTTGCCCGTGAGCTTGTGGTGACCGTGGCCGGCAGCGTTTATCACCGGCGCTTTCGGATACCCGCCGTTGTGGCATTTCAGGCACAAATCGTTGCCGTGAAACTGCGGTTTCGTCACGTCGCGGGTGTGGCAGTCAAGGCACGTCACGCCGGCCTGGTACATCTTGCTGCTGAGGAACGAGGTAAACTCGTAATCCTCATCCTTTATTTGCCCGTCAGGATACCAGCGTTGCGAATTGTCCAGAATTTCGAGCGCGTAGTGATCGTAAAAGGAGTCGCCGGGAGCGAAGTCGCCCGTCAAATCGGTGTTGCGCGAATGGCAGGAAGCGCACAAGCCCATGACCCGCGCCGGTGACAGCGGCGCAACCGTGGGATCAGGCCCGGTGAATGGGGAATGCGCCTGCTGCCAGTCCAGATGCTTTTGCAGCGGCCCGTGGCAGGCTTCGCAATTGACACTCATGCCGGCCATCGTGGTGTGGTAGCTGTCTGTGGCCGCGTTGTAATTTTTCTTGAGGCGGGTGTTGTGGCACCTGGCACAGGACGAATTCCAATTCATGCCCCTTCCCGTCCAATGGCCGTACTCGCCCGGATTGCGAAAGTCGTCGCCATAGACGTAAAACCACTGGTTCGAGTTCGGCTCGTAGGACGCTTCCTGCACCTGATACCGGCCACCGGGAAACGGCGTCAGAAATTGGATGAGCGGCGAATTGCCGATGACGCGTTCCACGCGGAACGGCTGGAGGTTGCTTTCCAAACCGAGCGTGACGATTTGAAGTTCATTCCCGTTGGTGCGGATGGTGGTGGTGTCGGCCCCGTGCGTGATGGATCGCGGCGGATGGAAGGCCATTTGATCCGTGGCCCTCCGCAAGGGCCGTTCGGCCAGCCCGTGGGCTGATTCTGACCAGCGCTGGTATTCCACCGGATGGCATCCCCGGCAGGTTTCCGGACCGACGTAGCCGGCAAAGGCGGATGATTCACTTTTTCCAGACTCCACGCCATTCAGATTCAGCGCCACCGCCAACAAAAACACCCCCCAATTCAGCCAGTTCTGCCGCTGGTTTTTGGATGAATTTGGACACACGCATAAGGATGGGAAGTTGCCAGCAAAAAGTCACGCCTCAACACTTCAATAGAAGCCGTGAAGTCCGGAACCAAAGATGGTTGTCTCCTTCCTGCGGGTTCGATGTAAAAGCCCGCGAAAGCAGGAGCGCGGACGGCTCGTTCGCAAGTTTCCAGCTTTGATAAGCAAACCCAGGAACGAGCTGACTTGTCCCCGATCTTGAATCGGCAGTGGCGGCTTGGAGGGCGGACAAATGTTCTATTTCCAAAGTCAGCCCTTGGCTGTATAAATATTGATATTAATCCATGCAAATGTTTTATCAGTTGCGCGCGGTTTCGTTTCGGCTCACCCTGGCTGCGGTCCTGGGCCTGTCCTGCTGTGCCGGCCTGGCCCCGCGGACCTGGGGCGAAGGGCTGAATTTCAACAGCGACTGGCGGTTCACCAAATCCGACCCGGCAGACGCCGCCAATCCCGCCTTTGACGACCGGGATTGGAGCGTGGTCTCGGTGCCACACACCTTCAATGACACGGACACGTTCAATCATTTCGCGCTCCCGGGGCTGCGCGGCGAATTGGACCAATGGAGCGGACGGACTTGGTATCGCAAGCAGTTCAGCGCCCCGGAGGCTTGGCAGGGCAAGAAAGTCTATCTCGAATTTCAGGCCGTCCGGCAATTCGGCGAGGTCTTTCTCAACGGCGAGCGGCTCGGCATCTGCAAGAACGGCTTCATCCCGTTCGGTTTCGATCTCACGCCGCATTTGAAATTTGGCGCGACCAATGTGCTGGCCGTTATGTGCGACAACCGCTTCTTGAAGAATCCCATGCCCTCGGGCGGCCACGATGCGCCAGGCGAGTCGTTGGCGGCTTTTGAAACGAAGGTCAACGCGCAAATTCCGGAAGACGTGGAGGCCATTCAGGCCGCCCAGATTCCCTGGAACAGCCCGCAGTGGCACCCGGCCATGGGGGGCATTTACCGCGACGTGACGCTGTACGTCACCGATCCGTTGCACATCTCGCTGCCGCTTTTCGAATTCCTGCAAACGGAAGGCCCCTATATTTATTCGCAGGATGCTTCCGAAAAATCGGCCACGGTCGGCGTGGAAATTCCGGTGGAAAATGGACGTGGTTCGGATCAAACCGTCGCCATCGGCGTGGTGCTGATTGACCGTGACGGCAAATCGGTGGCCACCCAAACGCAGAACACCCGGATCGCCGCCGGCGCCTCCGCCAAAACGAAACTGACCCTGACTGTGCCCAACCCGGTGCTCTGGCAGCCGGATTTTCCCTGTTTGTATCGGGCCGTTTGTTCGGTCCGCGTGGACGGCACGGTGGTGGACGCGCAGGAAATTCCTTTTGGCATCCGCACCGCGCATTGGGATGTCAACACCGGTTTCTTCCTGAATGGAAAACATTTGCGGCTGCACGGCTGGGGACAGAAACCCGTGGACGAATGGCCCGGCCTGGGCGATGCGCAGCCGGATTGGCTGCACTTTTACACCCTGAATTTGATGAAGGAAGCCGGCGCGAACTGGGTGCGCTGGGGACATTGCGCCGCCGGCCCGGCCCAAATCGAAAGTTGCGACCGGCTGGGCCTCATGGTGGAGCAACCGGGCGTGGACGGTGAATCCGACACGGTCGGCGCGGCGTGGAAAATTCGCGCCGCCGCGTTCCGCGACCTGATTATTTATTACCGGAACCATCCGGCCATCATGATTTGGGAAGGCGGCAACCAGAAGGTCACGCAGGCACACGCCCAGGAATTGCGCGGCCTCATGGACCAATTCGATCCCCATGGCGGACGCGCCTACGCGCATCGCCGCGCCAACGCGACGGTCGCGAAATTCATGGACGTGGGCGTCGGTACCGAAGGCGGACGCGAAATTGCCAGCCTGCCGGTGGTGGAGGGCGAATACGACCGCGAGGAATCGCCGCGCCGGGTATGGGACGATTTTTCGCCGCCCAATTTTGGCTACCCCGAGGCCAAAGGCCAGACCTATCAGCTCACCTCGGAACAATACGCGGTCAACGAGGTTTCGCAGTATGTGCATAAGACCTTTGCGCCGAACCATGCGGGCGGCGCGAACTGGATTTTCTCCGACTCGACCAGCGGCGGGCGCAACACCGTGGAAGTGGCGCGCACGAGCGGCGAAGTGGACGGCGTGCGGCTGCCCAAGGAGGCTTACTACGTTTGCCAGGCCATGTTCCGCGACGATCCACAGGTTCACATCATCGGCCACTGGAATTACCCGGCTGGCACGAAGAAAACCATTTACGTGGCCTCCAATTGCGGCGACGTGGAATTGTTTGTGAACGGAAAGTCGGCCGGCCACGGAATCAATTCCGACCGCTTCCTTTTCACCTTCCAAGGGGTTGCGTTTGCGCCGGGGGAAATCCAGGCCGTGGCGTCTTATCAAGGCCGGCCGGTCGCCACCAATGCCATCCACACTGCCGGCGAGCCGGCGGCGTTGCGGCTGACACCCATCACTGGTCCGGGCGGCCTCCAGGCGGATGGCGCCGACGTGGCCCTCGTGGACGTGGAAGCCGTGGATGCCAATGGCCGGCGTTGTCCGACCTTTCAGCAGCGCGTGGATTTCACTTGCGCCGGCCCCGCGGTCTGGCGCGGCGGTTACAACAGCGGCAAACCCGGTTCGATAAACAATTCGTATCTTGATTTGGAATGCGGCGTGAACCGGGCGGCGGTGCGCTCAACCTTGCAGCCGGGGACGGTAGTGGTTTCCGCCACCTGCCCAGGGCTGAAGCCGGCCAGTGTTTCCATCCCCTCGGCGCCGGTTGCTGTGCAGGACGGGGTGACCGCCAAGTTGCCGCCATTACCGGCGGTGGCGTTGGCAAAAGCGAATTTCCTCCGGGTCAGCGCGGAGCCGCCGGCGGCCACCGGCGAAGCCCCGAAATTGGCGGGCGCCGGACGCCAGATCATTTCGTTTTCGTATTCCGGCCCCACCACCATCGTGCATGTCGAGCAAAACGCGGCGGACGGAAAGAACATTTTTGCGGATCGCGACCTGCCTTTCACCAACCTGCCGACGGAACTCGTGGGCGCCGACTGGGTGCAAGGCGCCAATAACGACAGCGCCTACAGTGCGGTGGATTTGATGCAACTGGCGGTGAAAGGCGGCAGCCTGGTCGCCATCGCCCATGACGACCGTTTGCCATTGCCGGAATGGCTCACCCGACTGTTTCAGCGCACGGAGAAGAGCCTGAAAGTGGACGGCCAAACCATGACCATTTTCCAGCATCGCGCCCCAGCCAACGAAAGCCTGACGCTTGGCTCCAACACGGACAATCCGGCGGCGGGCAAGGCGAATTCCTACATCGTATTTGTCAGCGGCCAGGTTGCTGGGGCCGGAAATTGAGGCGGCCGGGCTGGTCTCCTTTGCCGGAGCGGGTTTTTTCCCTCATTCTCATCCTCATCCTCATCCTCCCCATTTGGGTTCTGAGGATGCTGATTAGCCAGGAGGCAAGCCCAAGGCAGAGTGCAGCTACAATGGCGAGTTCTGATTTCTTCATGTTTTTCTCTTCTTTGGATCTCTTTGTCTCTGGGGTTAAACAAAGTGAGGATGAGGATGAGCATGAGAATGAGAATGAGCGGGCTGCGTGGCTTCTCCTTGCCTCCACCAGCCAAGCCGCGTAAGCTGACCGGACATTTATGAGCCATGTTCCCTCCGATCTGAAATACGCCAAATCGCATGAATGGATCCGCGTCAGCGGCGACACCGCCACCGTGGGCATCACCGACCACGCGCAGCATGAATTGACCGACATTGTGTTTGTGGAGTTGCCCGCCGTTGGCCGCCAGGTCAAGGCCGGCGAAGCCAGCGCCGTGGTGGAATCGGTCAAGACCGCCAGCGACATCTACTCGCCCGTCAGCGGTGAAATCACCGGCGTCAACGCCGCCGTGGTGGACAATCCGGCGCTGGTGAACACCGAGCCGCACGTGGGCGGCTGGCTGTACCAGATCAAATTGAGCAACCCCGCCGAACTCAACGCGCTTCTCTCACCGCAAGATTACCAGAAGCAGATTGGGAATTAATTTTCCCTTTGACCGGCCCCATTCTTGCACTGGATTGCCACCATGAAGACGCTTTTGGACTATCATGTCGTCTGTCGGCAGGACGATAACGGGAGCTTTGTCGCCCATGTTCCAGCCATTGATGGCTGTCATGCAATTGGCCGCACGCCGGACCAGGCGCTGCAAGAACATCACAATGTTTTCGCCATAATTGCCGAGGAACACGCCGAACGTGGCCAAGCGTTACCGCGATGCCTGGCGTTGGCTTGATGGGCGCTTGAAATTAGTTCCTTTATCGCTTACACATTGCACATGAAACTTTCAGTGACATTTGACCGCGACGAAGATGGAGTCTGGGTGGCCGAGTGCCCGGCGATTCCCGGTTGCGTGAGCCAGGGCAAGACCAAGCAGGAGGCCTTGAAAAACATCAAGGAAGCCATTGCGCTTTGCCTCGAAGTCCGCGCCGAACGCGGTCTTCCGCTTACCATCGAAACCCGCCAGGTGGAAGTGGCCGTCTGATGCCTGCGCTTCCGGCATTGAGCGGACGAAAAGTGGTTCGGAGGTTTGAGAATCTCGGCTGGCAAGCGGCGCGACAACGCGGCAGCCATATCATCATGGTCAAAGATGGCGAAATTGCCACCCTCTCCATTCCCGATCACAAAGAAGTCGCCAAAGGGACGTTACGCAGCTTGATTCGCACTGCCGGAATCACGGTAGAGGAATTCTGCGAACCAATTTGATTCGATGAACATCCGACCCCTCATCAAACCCTTTTGTTCAGAGCCTCGTCACTTCGGCTGCTACCCATTGAAATGCGGAAATCTGTGTCCATCTGTGTCCCTCTGTGGTTAAAATCCAGTGAGTGAAAATTCGTTTGTTCATCAAACCCTATTGTCCCTGGTGCGTCGCGGCGCAGGAATGGCTTAGCCAGCGCGGCATCCAATACCAGACCGTGGACGTGATCGCGGACAGCCAGGCCATGACGGAAATGGTCAATCTCTCCGGCCAGCGCCTGGCGCCCGTGATTGAGGTGGACGGCAAAATTCTGGCCGACTTCGGTCCGGAGGAACTGGCGAAGTTTTGGGAGCAGTTCAAAGCACCCTGAAGCTGTCCGCGAAGGGCGCGCATTTGCGGTGGCCTGGAGTCCTTAGCCGTTTATGTGGAGCTCCACATAAACGGCTTAGAACAACAGACACAAAGGGATCAAAATGGGGGGGATGGAGCCAGCACTCAGGTTTGAACTGAGGACCCCGAAATTACGAATTTCGTGCTCTACCAACTGAGCTATGCTGGCACCTCCACGATTGTGCCATTCCGGCCTTGCCGAGTCAAGTTTGTCCCCAAACTTCCTTGGAAGCGGCAGGCAATCAGGGCCGAAGGCCCGTCATATTACAGCCCGGGCTGGAGCGAGTCCGACGAGCGCAGGCCCGGGTTACCGTTCCCAGTCAGTAATCTGCCCAGGACTGAAAGGCCGCCGCCACCATTCCTGATCCAAGAACGCCAGGCAAATTCCCGGTTGCGGCTTCTCCGTTTTGGAGCGATGATGGAGAAAACGGCGAACGGACATCAACTCAGTCCCGCTGCCGGGGCTTGATCGTCGTCCGCCAAGGCCAAAATTTGACAGCCACTTATGCCAAAATTGGGGCGCAAAATTGAATTGGCCGCGCACTCTGACTGAGAACTGAAGTTATGAAAGCTTCCTTGCTCCAGGCCAGCCTGCTGTTAACCAGCGCATGCGCGGCTGCCGCGGCGATGTGGACCAATCAGATGGTGGTTTCACCTCAGAATTGGAATGTCAACTCGAATTGGACTGCGCCCGCAATTTTTCCCAATACCAATGGCGCGGTTGCCTTGCTGAGCAATGACATTCCAGGCGATCAAACCATCTGCCTGAATGTGGCAATTACCAACGGCACGCTGATCATTGGCGCTGCGAATGGCTCGAGTGCCTTTACGCTCACGGGCAATGGCGGATCCCTGATTTTCGAAAATGGCGGCAACCCGGCGATTTTGACCGAAACCGCGACCAGCCGTGGTGATTTCATTCAAGCGGACGCCTTGCTTTCCGATGCGTTGATAGTCACCAACGCTGCGACGAACGCGCTGACACTGGCAGGCAAACTGTCCGGTCCGGGCGGCTGGACAAAATCCGGCGCCGGCCTGGTGATTTTGAAAGGCGCCAGCCGCTACGCGGGAGCCACAACGATTCAAAGCGGAACCGTGCAATTACAGGGCGGCATCGTGCTGTCGCCCGTGGCGGGCTATGCCCGTTGGTTCGATGCCTCGACCACCAACCGCGTGACGCTCAATGCCAGCAATCTCGTGAGACAGTGGAGTGATTTGAGCGCCAATCAGGCGCACGCCACACCGCAGACTGGTTTCAGTCCAACCTATGTCACGAACGCGTTGAACGGCCTGGGCGCGATTCATTTTGGCCCCGGGCCAAATGACCAGCCAACGAACAGCGACAGCCTGAACTTCACCCGCGACACCACGGTGCGGAGCGTGTTCTCCCTGTTCAAGGGCGCCAGCTTCCTGCTAACGGACACCAACAACTACGATTTTCATCGCCCCACCGACACGGATCCGCGCTCGCCGCTGTGGGTCGGCGCGCCGAATTACTGGACCAGCGCCAACATCCGCAACGGCGCGACCTATGTGAACGGCGCGGCGGTGGACGGCACCACGTTCGCCATGCCCACAAATCTCAACCGCGGTTTTAATCTGGTGGAGATGATGGCAGCCGGCAACGTCGTGGCCAATGGCTTTAATCGCGACCGCGTGTATCATTGCGGGGATCAGTGGCAGGCGGAGGTGCTGATTTATGATACCGGATTGAGCGACGCGAACCGGCTGGCAGTGGAGCAATATTTCAACCACAAATGGTTCGGCTACGGCGGCAACAACACTCTGCCTGTGGAAACCGACCTGACACTCGCGACCGGGGCCACGCTGGATCTGTGCGACACGCATCAGGCGGTGAATTCGTTGACCGGCGCGGAAGGCAGCGTCGTTGACAACTCGGCGGCCCATCCGGTGCGGCTCACCGTGAACGGCAACGCCGTCTCGACCACTCTTGCCGGTGCGTTGAAAAACACCGGCGGCGGCGCGCTGTCGCTCATCAAGAACGGTACTGGCGCGTTGGCCTTGTCCGGCGCCAACGCGAACTCCGGGCCAACTTTTGTTAATTTGGGAACGTTGTTCGTTTCGGGCGCGCTCGGCCCTGGCGCGGTGACGGTTTCAGCCAATGGAACATTGGCAGGCACCGGGGTCATCAATGGCGCGGTCACTTTGCTCTCGGGCGCCGGGCTGGCGCCGGGCGGCAGCAGCGCCGGCACCCTCACGCTAACCACCAATTTGGTTGTCAACAGCGGCGCCCAACTGGCCTTTGCGCTGGGCACAAACAGCAGCCGCTTGATGCTCACGGGCAGTCTCACGATAGGTGGCACCGTGAACGTGACAGATGCGGGCGGTTTCAGCGAGGGGACTTACCTCCTGGTTTCCGGGTTTGGCAGCTTGACGTGGAACGCGCCGCAGGTGGGCAGCTTGCCGGGTGGTTTTGCCGCAACGTTCGACACCAACACGCCCGGGCAGTTGAAACTGGTCGTGACGTCCTCGCCGTTTCGCCGGTGGCAGATTCAGTATTTTGGCAATCCCAATCTTCCCAGCGCGGCGCCCGACGCCGATCCCGACAGCGACGGCGTGAGCAATGAGAACGAATTCCTCGCGGGCACAAACCCCACGAACCGGAATTCCGCCTTTCGCCTGTTGTGGGCAACGAAGGAAAGCGGCGGAATGCGGCTGACGTGGAGCGCGGCCGGTGTGCGGAGCAACGTGCTGCAAAGCGCGCCGGAGCTATACGACGCGAGCTTCAACGATTTGAGCGGGAGCATCGCCTTGCCGAACGCCGGCGAGACGGTGACCAATTATCTCGATGTGGCCGCCGCAACCAATCCCGGGGTGCGTTTTTACCGCGTCCGACTGGATCCGCCGCCGACCTTGACGGCCGACCAGCGGATCGCATGGTGGCGCGCGGCGCGTTTCGGCATGTTCATTCACTGGGACATGAGCAGTGTGGACGCCGTGGAAATCAGTTGGTCGCGCAATAGCGTCGGCACGAACGTGTATGACAACCTCTACAAGGAATTCAATCCCACCAATTTCAACGCGGACCAGTGGGTGGCGCTGGCGCAGGCTGCGGGCATGAAATACATGGTGTTCACCTCGCGGCATCACGGCGGGTTCAGCATGTTCGACACGCAGGCCACAAATTACATGTCCGACATCGGCACCACCAACAGCTACAAGATCACGGCGCCGGAATGTCCGTTTGGCCGCGACGTCGTCAAGGAACTTTCTGCCGCGGCGCATCGCGCGGGCCTGCGCTTCGGCACGTATTATTCGCAACCGGACTGGGTGTTCACCGGGTCGGCCAACGACTATCAGGCCTATCTCAAGAAGCAGGTCGGCGAATTGATGTCGCATTACGGCCGCATTGACGTGCTTTGGTTTGACGGCCTGGGCGGCAGTGCCAGCACCTACGATTCGTCCAACTTGAACGCCTTGGCGCGTTCGTGGCAACCGGCTTTGCTCATCAACAACCGGGACAATTTCGCTGAAGATTTCGACACCCCGGAGCAGAAGGTCGGCACGTTCCAAAACACCCGCGCCTGGGAATCCTGCATGACGGTTTCCGCGCACAACCACTGGTCCTGGGCCGGTACGAACGACGGTGTCAAGAGCCTCGCCACCTGCCTCGGCATGCTCGTCAACTGCGCCGGCGGCGACGGCAACATGCTGCTCGACGTGGGGCCGCGAGCTGACGGCATCATTGATCCCGCGCAAGCCGGTCTGCTGCGCCAAATGGGCGCGTGGCTCCAGACCAACGGCGAAAGCATTTACAGCACGCGCGGCGGGCCGTTCAAACCGGGCAGCTACGGTGCCTGCACCTATCGGACCAACATGGTCTATCTTCACATCTTGAACTGGACCAGCGATCCGGTGGTGTTGCCGCCGATTCCGGCGAGAATCTTGAGCAGCCGCGTGCTGACGGGCGGTTCGGCCAGTGTCGTTCAAAGCGATCAGGACATTGAAATCACCGTTCCTGCCGCCGATCGGCAGGTGATTGACACGATTGTCGTCCTGCAACTGGATCTCGACGCTGGTTTGCTGACGCCTGTGGACGTGCCGACACCCGTGTCACTGGCCCAAGGCGCCAACGCAACCGCTTCCAATGTCTATCAAAACAATGCCACTTACGCCGCCAGCAAAGCGGTGGACGGCAATCTCACGACGCGTTGGGCCACCGACAACGGCGCTACGAACGCTTGGTTGCAAGTGGACATGGGCACGCCGCGGACGTTCAGCCGCTGCGTCATCAACGAGGCCTACCCTGGCCGCGTGCAGAGCTTCCAGTTGCAATGGTTCGATGGCACCGTGTGGCAAACCTTCTGGAGCGGCACGACCCTGAGCGCCAATTGGTCGCAGACCTTCCCGCCAGTGACGGCGCAACTCGTGCGCCTGAACATTCTCAATGCGTCCGTTGGCCCGACGATTTGGGAATTTCAGTTATATTGATGTCCTCCAATTTGAATTCTGCACGACCCAGGCCTCGGAATCACATTACCTGCCGAATAATTTGCCGATAGTCACGCGGTGGGGGGCAAACCATTCGTAACCGCTATCGGCCAGCCAGCGCAACCCAGGAAGGGACGGGAAGCAAACAACTCCTCGTCCCAGCCACCTCCTCAGCTTGGAATCAAAACCGTATTAATAATTGTGGAGATAAATGTCGAACGCCAGTCATCCTATCAAAATCGTGGCGCGTCTCGCTCGCGCCTTGCCAGCCGCCCAATCCCGGGATTGCGGAGCCATCCGGTTGCCCGGCACTTGTCAGCGGAGCGAAACGATTCTAATATGAGGCATGATCCGACGCCTTCCGTGCCAAGGAAATTATTGGCTGGTCCTGATTTTCATCGGCTTCTGCCCAGGCGTGTTGGCCGCCACCAATTTGAGCCTCGGAGTTTTTCCCGGCGCGAGTGGCCGGCTCATTTCGCAACCGGACGCACTCGGGAACCGGATCCTGGACGAGTCCGGCGTCGGTTACAAACAGGGCCTCGCGCCGCTGCCGTCCACCAACCTCGTGCCGGTCAAAATCATCGTTACGCCGGTCGCCGGCGACAACGTGTCGAATATTCAGGCCGCGATCAATTACGTCTCCGCGCTGCCGACGGACGCGAACGGTTTTCGCGGCGCGGTCTGGTTGAGCCCTGGCGTGTACCCATGCGCCAGCACGATCAATCTCAAAGCCAGCGGCGTTGTGCTGCGCGGCGCCGGCAGTTACACCAACGGGAGTGGCACGGTGCTGGAAGCCACGGCCAGCAACCAATACACGCTCGTCGAAATTTCCGGGTCCGGCTCCGCGTCGAGCGGCACGACGCACAACATCACGAACCTTTACATTCCCGCCGGTGCGCGCAGTTTTTTCGTGGACAATACCAGCGGCCTGTCGGTCGGCACGGAAGTTTATGTCCGTCGCGTCGCCACGACCAACTGGATTCACGATCTGGGCATGGATTTGCTCGGTCCGCCGCCGGATGTGCCGTGGACGGCCAGCGGCTACATGCTGGACATGGACCGGGTCATTACGCATATCGAGGGCAACCATATTTTTGTGGACGCGCCGATCACCTGCGCGATTGACGCGCATTACGCCAACGGCACGATTCGCTCCTTCACTTGGAGCGGTCTGATCACCAATGTCGGCATCGAGCATGTTTTTGGAAAATCGGATTATTTTGGCAGCGTCACCAACGAGACGCACGGCTGGACATTCGTGCAATTCGACAAGGTCGTCAACGGCTGGGCGCGCGACGTGAACTCGCAATATTTCGGCTACGCCTGCGTGAATGTGAACAGCGGCGACAAGTTCATCACCGTGCAGGATTGCCAGTCGCTCGACCCGGTTTCCATCATCACCGGCGGCCGCCGCTATGCTTTTCCCCTGAACGATGTCCAGTATTGCCTGGTGAAGAATTGTTACACGCGGCAGGACCGGCACCAATTTGTGACGCAATCGCTCACCATCGGGCCGGATGTTTTCGTGGACGGCACGAGCGACAGCGCGAATGCGGAGGCCGGCCCGCATCAGCGTTGGGCGACCGGAATTCTTTGGGACAACATCACCGTTCACGGCAATAACAATGACATCCAAAACGCCGGGAACTACGGCACCGGCCATGGCTGGGAAGGCGCCAACTGCGTGCTTTGGAACAATGCCGCGAACGGGTTCATTGTCCAAAGCCCGCCCGGCGCGCACAACTGGCTGATCGGATCGGTCGGCCCGATCCAGACCGGCACCGCCTGGAACATCGGTTACACCAACATGCCGCACGCGGCCGGCAGTTACGATTCGTCCGGCCCGACGGCGACCAATGTTTTTCCCGACAGCCTGTATTTTTCACAACTGCAAGACCGGCTGGCCGCGCCGGATTTGCAGACGCGCGACTACTGGCTCGGCGACCTGGACGCCTTTGGCAACAGCGTGGCCGGCGGCGAAAGAGTGGTCCTGGACACGACGTGGAGCAACGCGGTGAAAACCATTTCCAGCGGCCAGCCGCTGGACGGTTTCGAGGTCGTGACGAACAATCACTGGATTCCCTTCACGTTCAATTTCACGCTCGCCGCCGATGAGCACGTCGTTGCCGCGGCGCTCGCGCTCGCCATGCGCGCGGCCAATTCCGCCAACGGTGACGCATTGTATCTGGGCGCCACCACCAACAGTCTGGCGTTTTCCGGTCTCGGCTGGCTGCCCATCGGCACGGGCACGAACACGACGGTGCGCGTGCTGGATTTGGCCAATCAGATCCCTCTGCTCACCAACGGCCAGTTGAACGTCGCGGCGCAGGGCGATCTCGGGATTGACTGGGCCATGCTCGAATTGCAGGTGGCGCCGAACGCCCTGGTGACGACCACCACGCTCGCGCCGGTGGCGGATGCGACCGTTCGCGGCGGCGCCAGCGCGGGCAGTAATTTTGGCGCCACGACCAATTTGACGGTGCGCCAGGACACTTCGGTGAACAACCAGCAGCGGGCCTATCTGCGCTGGGATTTGAGCGGCGTGCCGGGCAGAATTTCCCAGGCGAGAATCGTGCTGACGCCGTTGAGCATCGGCGCCAATGCCATTGAACAAGGCGTCGCGGTGGCGAACTCGAACAACTGGACGGAAGCCGGCGTGACGTGGAACAATCAGCCCGGCGGCGGTGAACGCTTTGCGACCTGGCTTCCGGCAACGAACGGAACCGTTTCCTTCGACGTGACGCCGCAGGTTTTGGATGCGCTCCAGAACGACCGGCAACTTTCGCTGCAATTATTCTCCGTCGGCACCAACAGCGTGGATTACGCCGCGCGGGAAAATGCAAATGCCGCGAGCCGTCCGCAGTTGGTGATTTCCCTGCCCGGCACACCGCTGACGGTTGCGGGCATTTCTGACCGCACCATCCTGCCGAACACTTCCACCGGGCCCCTGCCGTTCACCGTCAGCGACAATACCAACGCCACCTTTGCCCTCACCGGCTCGTCGTCGAATCCCGGCCTCGTGCCCAACCCCAATATCGTTTTTGGCGGCAGCGGCACGAACCTCACCGTCAACGTCACGCCGCTCGCGAATGCAAA
>Ga0316217_10004947_pt1 | contig 14062 bp, 15 predicted proteins | sample 1anoAmetaG_FD_203633 | JGI IMG/M metagenome (GOLD analysis project Ga0316217, IMG submission 203633) | Freshwater microbial communities from Trout Bog Lake, Wisconsin, USA - 1anoA | ecosystem: Environmental > Aquatic > Freshwater > Lake > Hypolimnion/Profundal zone | place: USA: Wisconsin...
AGGTCTATAAGATCGCCAAGGCCATGAGCTTCAGCCACCACAAGGGGGTGATCGGCACCCGCCTGTCGGCCACTGGGCACCAGGTGCCACTGTTCGACTACCAGTGGGGCGACAAGATGCGGATGGGCATGATCCCGAAGGCCAAGCCCTGGCATGTCACCGATTACTACGATTCGATGTATCGGTTCAAGGATGCCGGGACCACCAAACAGAAGAAGTCGGCGGGCTACATCACGTTCCGGACGATGAGCCAGAAGTCCAGCCCGCGTTCCTGGATCCTGCCCACCAAGCCCGGTCTCTACCCGCTGGACACGGCGATACAGGAAGCCTGGAACATGCGCCTGCCCGACCTGGAGGACGCCTTGTGGGCCGACATCCAGGTGCAGTGGGCAGAGGCGAAGGACTAGGACACCTTCTTGATATTGAGGACGAAGCTGGCCGGAGGGTAGTAGTAGCCGCTCTGATTGCCGCCCAAGTGCAGGGTGTCGTTGACCGCCAGGGTGAGGATGATTGGATCAATGACGGTGATGTCATTCCCGCTGCCGTGGGTCGCCAGGATGGCATCATTCTTCCAGAGAACGACCGGGACGGAGGATCCTCCCGAGGTCATGGCGGAAACGTATCCCGAGACTTCATAGTCGCCAGCGGTTTGGATGACCAGGGCCTCGGTCTGGGTATAGGTGTTCAACGCTCGCGGGCAGGCGTGAACAGTGGCGGTTGGAGAACCCGTGGGCCCCAGGACGTTCTCCACGGTCGGGTTGGCCCCGCCGGTATTCAGTGCGGCGAAGGTGCGGCCATAGAGCCCAACGGCTGCCGATCCAGTGTCGCCCTTCGGGCCAGGGGTCAGGCTGATGTTCTGGAGGGCCAGGAGGAGGCTAGAGTAGCCCTCGCGGGCCGCCACAATCTCCTCCAGGAACCCGTAGAGGGTGGACCAGCGGAGGTCGGTGGGCGGATAGACCCCGAAGGTCTTGGCCGCCAGGGGGTCCCAGGCCCCGATGGTTGGGGATCCGGAAGCGGGGACGTAGACGTAGCCCAGGATCACCGGGGCCCCACCGTTGCCGCTGCCTCCGGTGTAGCTGGCCGCCAGGGTGGGCGGGACCGGGCTGGCCGCTGGAGTGCCCTGGACCACCCGGTAGTAGGGATACATGGAGGCATCCATGTAGCCGTTGGGGGAGCCCGAGGTCATGCAGGCCGGGATCGCGGATCCATCCACCCACTGGTGGCAGCCGATCAGGAGGTCGATGCGCGGTTGCCCCGAGGCGGCAGCGATGGTGAAGGTGATCGCCGAGTCCTCCTTGATGGTCGCCCGGCCCTGGGCCGAGCTTCCCACCTCGCGCCAGAGGACCACGTTGCGGTCGCCGCCGGGGTTGATCGAGGCCGTCCAGGGCCCGGATCCGGAGATGGTGGGCGTCCCCATCTCGTAGACCCCGGCGGGGCTAGGGACGGTCCTTTGGATCGCATTGTCAGTGATGACCTCGCCAAACAGAACGCTTACTTGGGTTGCCATGGGTACTCCGTCAGGGGGCCGGGGGCGGGTAGAACTGCCCGTAATTGAAGGTATAAACCGATTTTTCCTTGTAGATCGAGGGGAACGTCACGATGATCTGGCGGCCCAATGGAGGGGTTGGGACTGGGATGACCGGGCACTGCCCAGGGATAATGATCGGCCCAAGGCATGGGAGGACGGTCCTTGGTGTTCCAAATGCCGGGAACAGTCTCCCCGCCTGGGGGTTGAGGGAAGGCAAGCAAGGGATAGCTGGGGCCTGCTGCGTGAGCCCCAGCGATTCCGCCGAGGAGAGCTTGGACAGGAAGGTCGGATCGGTGTATGCCTTGCTCGGGGTCGCCATGGGTCACCCCTAGACCGGCTTGGTGTAGCCGCAGAACAGGGCTCCACCGTTGATAATGGTGAACCAGAGCCCCTGCCACACGGTGTCCCCAACCCAGTGGTTCTGCATGGCGGTCCCGTATTTGGCGCGGGTGACCCCAGTGAGGGTGTTCCCAGTGAATCCGGTGTAGGCAATGATCTCGCTCTCGATTACCACCATTCCCCCGGCCGCCTGGAGTCCGGTGGTGGATGCGACCGCCAGGGTAGTGTATGCCGTGGTGTCGTCCATGGCCTGAGCCATGGTGGTGGTGACCACGGTGTCGGCAACCAGCGCCAAGCTCTCACTGGTGAAGGTGCCCCGACACTTGTACCAGTCCGTGATGTCCACCAGCGGCACGATCAGATCCGGGTTATAGACTGTTGGGTTCATGTTGGCATTGCTTGTCATACTCTGGCTATTGATCCCTCCCATGCTCATACGATGGATCTGAAAGTCGTCATCGGAATTGGTGGATGCCCCGGTGAACAGTCCACTGGAATAAAGGGTGATGGAATTGAAGTAGGGAGAATTGCCCATAGCATTTCCCTCATCGAAAAAAGTGTCTCGGATTCTTCCCATTGTGAATGGGTGATCGGATATTGTACCTCCTGACAACTGCCAAGGCCCAGTCGTGCCTTGGTAATTGGTGGAAGAAGCAAGACCCCAAAATTTTGCAGGAATAGCAGTTGAATTTGCGTTGCTGGATGCCCCATCTGGTCCAACCAGCAGTTCGATGGGGGTTATCAGCCTGGAGTCAAGGCTTGCGGGCATGGCGGCCAGGGCTGTCGCATTGGATCCATAGCAGGCATGGAGGGGTCCATAGAACGCCACATTCGTTTTGGTGGCGATAGCCAGCCCCCTGGAGTTGACCTGGATGTAAAAGATGAACCCGTTGACCAAGTCGTAGGTCAAAGCAACCAATGACGATGAATTTGCCGGAGCTAGACCGCAGTTGGGGAAGATCGTTGCCGGGGTGAAGTTTCCGATGATGGCGCAATTACAGTTGGTGCCAATGGGAAACACATTTGCCGCAGGAGTTACCTGGGTTCCGTAGATGTAGTCATTGGTGTCGTTTGCGTTCTGTGCGGGGGCTTTCTGGTATTTCCAGGTGAAGGCCGAGAAGTTCGGGTCGGATGAGCCCCGGAGGGCAACATAGAGGGCCCGCAGATTGTCGGTTGCCGATGACCCGGCAGTCCCAGTGGCCCCGGATACCATCGACCCAGAGGCAGTCATCGACTCGCTGGCGATGGTGCCTAGCGTCATGTTTAATGCGTAGGTGCCAGTCCCTCCGGTTCCGGAGCCGAATCCCCCAATCATTAGGCCAGATGGCAATCCGGCTCCCGAGATGCAAGTCCCGATCCCGAGAATCCCAGAGGAGGCAGTAACGGTTAGGGTTGTACCCGAGATGGATGCCGTTAGTCCGAAGCCCCCGGTCAGTCCAGGCCCGGACAGCCCGAGGGAACAGGCGACCGCCCCTGCCGTTTTGGGATAGATGCAGATCGTTTCCGGGAGGGGGGCGAGGAGCCTTGGGTATGGAGTGATCGTCATGCCGGTGGCGGTGAACGACATATATACGGTATCGTGCCCGGTGCTATTGCCGATGAGTTCGCCAGCCGGGGGGATCAGGTATAGGCAGGGGTTGGTGGTGACAAATACCCCCGATGACAAGAAAAACCTAACAACGCTAAGGTTGCAGACGGTCGAATTTACAACCGCAGAGATATTCAGCCTCCAGTAGAGGTGGGACCCAGGGCTGCCACCCACCGTGTAGATCCTCTTTTCAGAGAGCTGCCAGTAGGATTCCCCCGTACGGGTATCGGCAACGGTCCAGGTGCTGCCATTGTCGGAGTATTCCAGCGTCCAGGCTGTCGGGGCATAGATCATGGCGGGCGTTCCGTAGGGACCGATCACATAACTGGTGACGGTTGCTGCGGCGGAAAGCTGGAGCCCGATAGTGCATGGGAGGCTGGACGACATTGAGCCATTCACCTCCGAGTCGTCAAATACGTTAGCTGGAGTGGCAAGGTTGCCGAGGATGGCCTGATAGCCGATTCCCTCCGCCACTTTCTGCCATCCCCGGCTGGTGAAGCTGGAAAGGGCCAACTGCTTGCACTGTTCGATGCTGTCGCCGAGGGGAACCAGGAACGAGTCGTATCCGAGGAAATTGCTCATGGGCTACTCCAGGCGCAGGGCGGAAATAGTGACGGTGATAGTGGTGATGCCGGTGGGGGAGAGGTCGTCAACCAGGACCCATACCTGGCCACCAGGAGCCCCGTAGGCATAGGGCTTGAAGTGGGCATCCAGGATGCCGCCGCCCAGGATCGCTTCGGCAATGAGCCCGCTCCCGGCGGTCGGCAGAAGGCCCATGATTCGGGCAGCATCGGCCAGCATGTGCGACTGGGTGTCGTAGACCCGGACTCGGGCCGAGGAGCTTGCCGCCATCTCGTTGATAAGGAAGGCCCCACCAAGGTCGATGAGCTGGCTGGCCTCGCCCTGATAGACCAGGGTGGAGGTCGTCCAGGTGGTGGATTCGGGCTGCGGCAGGATGGCCACAGTTGCGGCACCATGGGCGGAATTCCCGGCAGAGTCGGTGGCGGTCAGGCTGACCACGCAGGTCTGATGCCCTTCCCCCAGCGCAAAGCTGATGGATTCAGTCCCCTGGCCCTCCAGGATGTAGCCGTTGGCGAGGCTCCATTCCAGGGTCGCGCCGGAGATCGGGTCGATGGTAGCCGTGAAGCCGTCCTCGCCAGCCAGCCCGATGGTGGCACTCAGCCGGATGGGGATGAGCAGGTTGGGGTCGATCTCGGCTCCGGTGCCCATCCCGTAGTCGTTGATCTCCCGGTCCTGGAGTGTGGACTGAACGGTAACCGTGAGGTTGGCGGTGACCAGGAAGGCCGGGACGCCAAGGGTCTCAAAGTCCTCCGATTCCTTGTAGCTGATGACCGGATCGGCCCATCCCAGGGCCCTCGCGGCGGCCAGGACGACCTCCATGGCCCCGCCCATCCAGGGGCCCAGGGCCGACCTCTGCTCCGGGGTCTCGCACCAGCCCACCAGGGAGAGCTGGAGGGTCCAGAGTTTGCCCTTGGTCAGGTCGGTCTGGTAGCTGCCGGTCTGGAGCCCCGCCATCATGTCGCCGACCATGGTGGCCATGGGGTTGAGGGCGTCCACCTGGACGTTGATGGCAGGCCAGCCGTGGGTGTCGCGGGGGAAGGCCCTGGTGATCCGGACGGTCTTGTTGGGCAGCGGCTGGATCTTCTTGGCGACATCCTGGAGGCGGTTCACCACCCAGTCGGCATCCCAGGGGAAGTCCCAGGAGAAGAACGGGGACAGGTTGAACCCAGTGAGGGCGATGCCCTGGTCCCATACCCCGCCGGTCTGGGTGAACACCGTGAGGATCTCCCCGGTGGCCGCTTCGGCATCCCAGAAGCTTTCTTGGGCGATCCCGACTCCCGTGGGGGGAGGAGTCATGACTACCCGGACCAGATCCGCATTGGTGTCGTTGTAGCTGGCGGCGGCATCCGGGCCCACATAGGCGATCAGGGCATCCACGGACTCCAGGAGCTGGACCTCAATGATCCCCGCCCCGCCGATGGAGAGGGGGGTGAGTGTGACCTGGGTGGCGTTGAGGCTCATCAGTATTCCCCGCTGGCGAGGACGGAAGTGCATTGGGTCCCGGCGGCCTTGCGCCGGTTGACCAGGGCGTTGACCAGGGCTGGGGTGATGTGGAGGGGCCCGATGGACCCGTCACCATTCCGGGCCAGGGGAATCTGAACCACGAAGCACCCAGCCAGGGAGGAATTCCCGGCGACAAAGCCGCTGGCCCTGGCCCCGGTGGAAGGGGTGGAACCACTGGCGACTCCGACCTCCCCTCCGGTGGTCAGGTTCCCAGCCCTCGCTTCGACCGTGCTGGAGACGTAGCCCAGGGTGGAGTTGGAAAACCGGTGGCCACCGGTTCCGGCGGCGGCATCGACCACGTTGCAAGTCAGCCCCCCGGAGATGCCGAAGGCGGCATTGAGGACCATGGCCAGCCCCCGGTTGGTGGTGGAGGGCCGGGCGATATCGCTCAAGATCCGGAGGGCGAAGGCAGAGTCGGTCTCGGAGGTCCAGACCGGCGGGCTCTGTGTGGTGTCCCAGTAGCCCCAGCGGGCGTTCCCGAGTGCCGCCCCCCACTGGTCCAGGAAAAGCCCGGAGGCTCCCGAGGCGGTGGAGGTGCCGGTGCCCAGGATGGACGGGGCCGATACCGGGGATGGGGTCGGGTCGTAGGTGCTTTGGGCCGCCGGGGAGACGAAGTATCCGGTCCAGAGGATGAACCTGGGGTCGGGATTCGCCGCGACATAGCGAGGATCGGAGGGAGGGTAGAGGCTGGGCGAGACCGGCTGGGGCGGGCAGGCCGCGCCGATGAAAAGCTGCTGCTCCATCAGGGTGGCTTGGTCGTCCTGGCCCATGGCGGGGTAGTCGTAGGGGACGACCGTGGGCGACTGGATCGAGGTGAAGAAGAACGAGGCGGCGGTGAGCCTGGAATTCATGCGGGCAGACATGGAGCCAGGAGGCGGGATGAGCCGCATCAGCCGGTCCAGGATCAGGGGTTGCCCACTCATGGTCCCAGGCTCTCCGGGAGCCGCCCAGGAGGAGCTTTGACCATAGCAGTAGACCGCCCCTATCCCTGGGCCTATGGCTCCGGAGCCATGCCCTCCCGCGAATCCTGGGGGATCGAGGAGGATTTATGCCGGGCAACGTGGGTCTTTTTGTGGGCGGCGTCCAGGTCGTGCGTCCTTCCGTCACCACCCAGATCAACACCTCGGCCATGGTGCCGACCGGGGCCGGGGCCCAGGATGTGCCGGGCTTCATCGGCGCATTCGATGGCGGCGTCCCCAATGTCGTCCAGACCTTCACCTCCCTGGCGGCGGCCATCGCCGTCCTGCGCGGCGGTCAGGCCCTCTCCTACCTGGCGCGGATCTTCTCCCCCGGCGGAGGCAATTCGGGCCCGGCCAAGGTCTATGTCGTCCGGGCCGGTGCGCCGACCCAGGCCACCCTGGCCAGCGGTTCCGGCCTGACGTTCACCTCCCGCGACTATGGCGTCCATGTCAACGGCATCCAGGTGACCGTGGCGGTGGGCATCACCACCCCCTGGGCGGTCACCGTCACCAAGGCCGCCGACAACTACTCCAAGACCTACAACGTGGGCAACGCCCTGTCGGTCGTGGCTCCCGCCACCGGCACCAACAAGCTCACCTTCGACCATGTCAACCGGCTGGCTACCCTCTCCGATGCCGCCGGGACCCTCACCCTGGCCTATCCCGCTGGAAACGGGGTGACCCTGGCCCAGCTCGTCCCCTGGATCAACGCCCGCTCCGGCTGGTCGGCGGTCCTGGCGACCGGCGCGGATCCCTCCATGCCCGTGGAATACATGGACAATCCGGCGGCGGGTCAGACCCTCACCAACGGGGTCGCCACCCCCGTCCCTGCCTCACAAGGCATGGCGGTCTACGAGATCAACCTCACGGATGCCCAGGTCACCGCCGCCCTGACCGCCGGGACCGTCTATGCGGCCCTCACGGCAGCGGCCACCGCACCCCTGGCGGGTGGCACCGGCAACTCCCAGGCCGCCCTCACCACCACCGCCAACGGTGACTGGGCCACCGCCCTCGGGGTTATGGATACCGTGGACTGCGCCGCCCTGTTCCTGGCCAGCTCCGCCGCTGCCGTCCAGGCCCTCGGCTACCAGGACTGCCTCACCCAGCGCACCATCCTCCGCAAGAAATACCGGATCTTCTACACCGGCCTCGCTCCGGCGGCTGGCGCAAGCGAAGCAACCAACGTGGCGGCGGCCATCGCCAACGCCCCGATCCTGGCCGGGCCGGTGGTCCATGCCTGGAATGGAACCGCCGGGCTCAACCCGCTCTCTGGCCTGACCGAGCAACTGGGCAGCCTGGGCACCGCCGCCCAGCTCTGCGGCATGGCCTGCGGCTGCGGGCCCGCCCAATCCCTGACCAACAACGCCATGAGCAGCTACGGGCTGGAGTATCCCAACCCCAGCGATGCGGACATCACCGCCCTGCTGCTGGCCGGGATCACCCCCATCGCCACCGATCCGGTCACCGGGGCTGCGGTCTGCGTCCAGGCGATCACCACCTACCAGGGCGGAGCCAATGTGAGCTGGCGCACCCTGGTCGGCCTGCGGGTGCAGGATGCCATCTGCCGCCTGTTCAATGCCGTTCTGACCCCCTTCATCGGCTTCCCCCTGGACCTGACCACCGGCCAGCTCATCCGGGGAGCCGCCGCCAAGGGGCTGGACGCTTCGGTCATGACGCCGCAGAACCCAGCCGGGTTCCTGACCCCCGGCTACACCAACGGGGCCCAGACCCCGGCCTGGAGCAACCTGACGGTCACGACCGATGGCCTCCAGAGCTGGTTCCTGAGCGTCCAGGCGCACCCGGTCTGCGAGAGCGACTACATCCCGGTTTCCGTCAACCTCGTCCCGGTGGCGATCAGTCTGTGAGGTAGGCCATGGCCAATCTGGCGAAGCAGCAAGTCCTGGGCGGCCATACCGCCCGCATCCTCCTGGATGGGGCCGATGTCGGCTTTGTCCAGGGGCTCACCTGGAGCGAGGACGATGGCCTCCAGGAAGTGTTTGTGGTCGGTTCGGTCGAGGCCCAGGAACACCAGCAGACCCATGTGGTCATCTCAGGGGAGCTGTCCCGCTACTACATCCGCAACATGATCGTGGACTCCTCCGCCCTTGGAGCCCGGACTGCCGCCGACCTCATCCGCACCGGCACCTTCGACCTCCAGGTGGTCGATACCACCTCCGGGCAGACCATCCAGACCCTGGAGAGCTGCACCCTGGGGTCCAAGTCCTCCGGCGTCCAGGCCGGGTCCCTGGTCTCCCAGCGGTTCTCCTTCCGCGCCCTGAAAACGAGGTAAACGTTGGCTCCTGAGATCACCGATCCCATCCTCCGCGAGGCCGCCGGGCTGGAGCCCAAACTGGCCAAGGTTTCCGACCGGGACATCCTCCAGGGCCCGGTCTTTGAGGCCACCTTCGACTCCCCGGCTTTCCCGGCCTATAACGGTGCCGTCCGGATGCGCTATGCCACCGTGGGCGACACCCTGGCCATCGAGGCCCTGAGCCTCAACGGGGGCCGGTTCGCGGAGTCCATCGCCACCCTCCAGGTCTGCATCGACTCGGCCCCAGCCTCCTGGTATCGGGCCCCCGCCAAGGAAGGAGGGACGCCGGTCCTGGATCTCTCGCGGATCCTGGATGCCGAGGCCCTGGTGGACCTGTACCGGGCATACTCCGACTGGAGGTCGGCCTTTCGGCGCGGCGGTAAGTGACCTGATCTGGGCCAAGCCCTCCCCCCTGCTTCATGTGGTGTGGGAGGGCTCCAAGGCCCTGGGGCTCCATCCGTTCCACCCTGACGTTATGCGGCTCTCCGAGCATCAGCTCTGGTGGGCCATGGTCCAGGCACGAGAGGACCGGGACCTGAATCCCCGAGGCAAACGGGAGGAGGCCCTGGCCGATGCCCACAGCAAGGCGGTCGGCGAGCTGGTCGCTTGGGCTGACGAACACATTTCCGGGTGACCCATGCTCGATCCCCTTGCCTTTGACGACCTCCTCTCCTCCCTGGACTTCGGCTCCAGGCTTGTCTGGGCCCAAGCCCGGCGGTGCGCCTGCTTCGACCTGGACGGGGGGACCAACATCTCCTGTCCGGTCTGCTCTGGGTCGGCCTTCGTCTGGGACGACTGGAGCGAGGAATTCCGCGCCGGGGTGGTCGGCCTGACGGGGCGGCAGATGGAGGGGCTGAACCAGAGGTATGGCCCCGGCATGACCGGCGCGGCCAGCATCAGCATGTCCCAGTCCATCCCCGCCTATTCCGCCGCCACCACCAGGGACCGGTTCGTTGCCCTGGACGCCCTGGACATTTTTGAGTGGTCCCTGGTCCCGGATGTCTCGGTCAAGATGCCCCTGAATGGGAAGCTCCTGGAAGCCAGGGTTATGACCTCCGATGGGATGGCCATGGTCCGGGTGCCGGTGCCCCAGCCGGATGCCAACGGTCGAATCTCCGTTTCCGTCCAGACCGTGGTGCGGCTCCAGGCCCCCCGCCGGTATGAGGTCATTGACGACCTGACCCAGGTCCGGTCCCTGATGCTCGGGCTGCCCCGGAAGGTGCTGGTCAAGCTGATCGATGTGAGCGTGAGGTGGTAGATGCCTGAATTCGTCAAGGATCTCAACGTCAAGCTCCACATGGATGCGGATACCTCCGCCGCCGAGGACAAGCTCAAGAAGTTCCAGCAGACCACCCAGGGCCCGCTGGGCGCTGCCTATGGGGCCATGGGCCCCTACGCTGGGGGTTCCGCTGCCCCCGCCGGGTCCATGACCCAGGAGCTGGCCCAGGGCCAGATGCGGGACATCTTCCGGGAATTCACCACCGTCATCAAGGAGCTGACCTCCACCATGAAGGGCGGAGGAGGGGGCGCACCAGGTGCAGTCCCCGATTCCGGCGGGAATGCCCCTGCCGCTCCGGGTGGGGCCACTGGGCCTGGCATCCTTGGGCGCAAGTCATTGGCCCCCTGGGAGGTCCAGCGGCTCATGAGCGACCCCGCTGGGGGCCTTTGGGGCATGGCCCAGGCCGGGTTCATTGGGACCGCCGGAAGAATGGCCATGGGTGGGGCCGGAGAAGGGTTGGCCGCACTCGGTGGATTTGGATCCCTCGCCTTGGGTGGAACGGCACTCGTAGCCGGGCTCAAGATGGGCGACATGATTAACCAGAAAATGCTCTCGGATGGCGAGGAGGAAGTTCAGCGCCGAATGAGGGACAACAATCTATCCGCCCAGGCGGGCCTGGATATCCGGGGTAGCACCTTCAACGCATCCCGCAATGGCCCTGGGAACATCGGTGCCGGGTTCAACTACGACTACTTCCGAGCCGGGCTCGGCGGCCTTGGCGTCCACCTCGGCGACATGGCAGTCGGGGATCGGTCGGGCATGCCAGGGTTCCTGTCCGGGCTTGGAGTGGGTGCCCACCAGCTTGGGGTATCACAAGAGGGGCTGGCGGGGTTCATCGGCCAGTCCTGGGCATCCGGGGCTGCGGATAAAACCATGGCCGGGAGCAGTGGGGTGTTGGCCCGGATCGAGGCCGCCATCAGGATGGGTAACGCCATCGGCATCCAGGGGAACGATACCCTCCATGCGGTAGCATCCATGCTCCAGCTTGAACAAACCCGGTCGGGGGTGGTTTCCCCCTCGGCTATGGCCGAAATTATCCGGGAACAGGCGGCCCTTGGTGGCTTCGACAAGCACCTCTTTGGGGGTGCGCGGGCCAACGGGGTGATGGGGGCCATCGGGAACAACATGGATCCAGTATTCCAGGGCGGGATGCTGAACGACCTCCTTGGGTCCGGGGGGCTGACCAGTGCGGGGCGGAGCCTGTGGGCTGGGATGCCCCACAACAAAGCCTTGGATTCCCTGAGCGATGCCGACAAGGCGAACATCCTCCGGGACAACCCCGCCGCCAAGCGGGCCTTCGCTATGCGGAAACTCCAGGGCGAATGGCGGGGGCTGCCCCGTGTCGCGCAGATCCATCTGCTCGGCCTATCCGGGGTATCCCGGATGGAGGCGTATTCCTACATCGCGGCGGCAGAGGGCGGGATGAAGGGCAGCCCGGCAGAGTGGGGCGGCCTTGGGGCTGGGTTCAGCGGCGACCAGGGCGGTGTGGAGGACGTAACCGCCCATGCTTCCCAGAATGCCCAATTCGCCAACTCCGGGGCGAGCTTTGAACTCCTCAAGGGGCTATTGGACGCCGAAGCAGAGAAGAAGAAATTCTGGCTCCAAGCGACCGGTGCCGCACAGAAAAAGCTGGATGAGATCGCATTGGCGGTGGATACGATGGCGATCCATTCCTGGACTCATCCCCCAACACCCACCCCGATCCAAAAGATCGACCACTTCGCTTTCGGGCCCGATTAGTAGCCGGTCAAAATTCTCGGTCAAGCCGCTCAAGGTCTCGGATTGCCGCTTCCCTGCGGTCATCCGGGAGCCCTGCCGTCCTATTGAGCCGGTCGATGAGAATCTGTGCGAAGGTTTGGCGTGGGCTGGGGTCGTCCATGAATGCACCAACGGCACCCTGCTCAAGTTGCCCGCCAGCAGTCAGGAACACGAGCATGGCCCGGTGGAAGTACACATCACCCTTCGCCTTCAAAACTGGGTCCGAAGTGATGAAGGCATCCCTTATGCCCTGGGGGCTGGGGCCGCATCCAGAAAACATCCCAAGGGCAAGGAACCCCACCAATAGCGTCCATGGACGGCACATAACTCCTCCTGGGCGCAATTATGCACCATCGGGCAAGCCCAGGCATACCAGCGACCTATCCCTTGGGCTGGTGCCCCGCCGAGCTGGTCCTTGACGAAAGTATCAGGGGAGGCACCCATGGAACTCGCCCTGCATCGCACCTCGCTGGGCCCCTCGGCTACGCTGGGGGAGCTTTTCATGGACGGAATCCGGGAATGCGTGACCCTGGAGGATGTCGTCCGGGACCTGAAGGCCGATGGCTCCGGCAAGGTGTTCGGCGCGACCGCCATCCCCGCCGGTCGGTATGCGGTGACCATCGACTTCTCCCAGAAATTCGGCAAGGACATGCTCCACATCCTGGGGGTTCCCTACTTCACCGGCATTCGGATCCACTCCGGAAATACCGACCTGAACACCGAGGGTTGCGTCCTGGTGGGTCAGGTGGTGGATGGGCCCGACCACGTCCACGGTGGGTCCATCGAGCTGCCCCTGCTCCAGGCCAAGATCAAGGTCGCCCTGGACGCCATGGAGGAGGTCTGGATCACCATCACCGATGACTTCGTGGTGCAGTTGTGATCGCCCTGGGATTCCGTAATGAAGTGGGGTCTTGCCCCTTGGCGAAGTCCACGGTGCTCTCCCAGTCGTCGATGCCACAGAGCGCGGCCAGCACGGCGATGACGAGGATGTCGAGCAGAACGTGTCGCCGCCCCTTCACCTTCCGGGGATCAGGCAGAGCCCCCAGATGGCATGCAAGACTCTTGAACTTCGTTCCCATGGCGGCGGCCTCCATGGAAACGTTTTGGCGCAATTCGATATGAAGTACAAGTGTTTATACTCGATTTTTTCCAGAGAACCCTTTTGCGCCAAAAGGAGCACATGGGCGACGCGGGAAGCATGGTCCTATCATGCGTTAACCCTGGGTCCACCCCGCTCTCTCTAAAGCCCTTTCCTCCCTGTATGGCTACACGAACGACGAGAATGGATTAGGTCATTCGATGATGGGAAACCCGAATTTATCAAATCTCCCCCGGTCCCACGCCTGCTGCGGGTCCGGTCAACTCGAGCGTTAGGCACCATCGGCGCGCCGACCCATCGAAACGAGCATGGCGCTGACGTTTCGGTTCCTGACGCGATTCGTAAGTTAAGCCCGCTTGTGGGCAACCTGAAGCCCAAGGTGATCCTCGAATGGATCGAAGTCTTTGTCGTTATGAAGCAATACCAATCCACTCTTGATGCAGCGGGTTGCAATCAATGTGTCGATTGTTTTCCGAACCGTAACACCATGACCTCGCAGTATTCGAAAATTCCTCGCAGCCTGAATAGCTATCGCCGTGTCGACTACGTTTATGATCTGAAAGGACGTGAGGAGCTGTTTAGCTTTGTTGAAATCTCGGTCATGCTGAAAACCCTGAAGAACCTCCGCCAAGACCAAGTCGCCGATTAACAGAGGCTCGCTTCCAAGTAAGCTATCTAGCAATTCAGCCTGTGGCGTGCCGGTGCCACGGAAGTAGTCGATCCAAACACTCGAATCGACAAAAATCATTTATCGGTCCTCATTTCGTCGAGATTGCCCTCCCAATGAAGTTTGCCTCGAAATTTTCTGACATCTTCCTGGTTCCGAAGTCGAACCAAGGTTCGAAGGCCCATTTCAACGGCCTCTCTTTTGGTCTTCAATCCAGTAGCCTTAAGTGCATCCCGCATAAGCACGTCGTCTATGACTATGTTGGTCCGCATTTGTGTATCCCTCCCGTCAAGCATACACATCATGGGTCAGAGTTCCCATCCGGGCAATCCATTCGTCGTCCGGCTTCTGCCGAACCAGGGATGCGTGGCAACCCCGTATCGCCCTGCCAGCACGCGCCCAGGCACATCGAGATCGAGGTTCGTCCAATCACCTGCTCCAAGGTTCCT
>Ga0316217_10004948_pt1 | contig 14062 bp, 10 predicted proteins | sample 1anoAmetaG_FD_203633 | JGI IMG/M metagenome (GOLD analysis project Ga0316217, IMG submission 203633) | Freshwater microbial communities from Trout Bog Lake, Wisconsin, USA - 1anoA | ecosystem: Environmental > Aquatic > Freshwater > Lake > Hypolimnion/Profundal zone | place: USA: Wisconsin...
GCCCAAATTCGCGGCGGATACGTGCGCTTCTTTACGCAATACGTGGAACAGATTCCCATCCCCACCGCCAGCGTTGCCGAGCGTCAGGCGATCGGTGCGTTAGCGCAGAAGTGTCTGGACGCGGCGGGCGTGGGTTGTGGGGCGTGGGAGCAAGAGATCGATGCGCGGGTGGCGGGGCTGTATGGGATTTGAAGTAATGCATAATTCAGATTTCAGATTGCAGATTTCAGAATGGGGAATGGGTTTCTTCGTTTAGCCGGCCCGTATACGGGCCGTGTTGGCGCGGCAGGCACAATCGCGGCCCGTGTACGGGCCGGCTAAACGAAGCGGGGGATCGATACCGGGCGGTGCAATAAGCGCAGCAGGCGGTAGGCCCAGACGATTTTTTCTAAATTCACGCGATGCAGCCAGCGGCTGACGTGATCGTTGCCGGTGTAGCGGCAGGCAACGCGGTAGTCTTCGGCAAACTGCGGGCGATTACCGCCGGCGGATTTGCTGGAATCGTGGACGCGGAATTCGGCCAAGGTGTCGGGCAAAATCAGGGGGGCGCTGCGGGCGGACATACGCAGCCAAAGGTCGTAATCCATCGTCCAGTGCAGGGTTTCATCCAGGGGACCGGCGGCGCGGCCGAAGTCGGCCCGCCAGAAAACTGCGGGCTGACTGATCATGTTGATGCGGAGAAGCTTTTTGCGGGTGTAGGTGTTGAGCAGATTGTCCTTGTAACGGGTGATACGCGGGCGGATTTCCTGGCCGGCGGGGTCGATCATGCGGCAGCGGCCGATGAGCCAATTGGCTTGGGGATGGGCGGCGAAGGCTTGCCGCACGGTGGACAAAGCGCCGGGGGTGTAAAGATCGTCGGCGTTGAGCCAGCCGATGATGGGGGCGGCAGCCAGTTGCAGGCCGTGATTGAGGGCGGCGGATTGGCCGGTGCCGTTTTGGGTGATGATTTTGAGGCGAGGGTCGTGGCAAGCGTGGAGGATGTCCAGGGTGCCATCGGTGCTGCCGCCGTCCAGGAACAGCCATTCGAGGTTGACGGTTTGGCCGAGGATGGATTGCAGGGTTGGGGGGAGATATTCGGCGGCGTTGAGGCCCGGGGTGAGGATGGTAATTTCCGGAAGCATGGTGTCCACGATCATCCCCAGCGTTGTTTGACCCGCTGGTAAAGTTCGATATCCAGGGCGTTATAGTGCCGCACGACAGCGGCGGTTTCGGCGTCCATTTCGACGGGCGGCATGGTGGTGGGCCGGGCGTTGAGATGGATTTCGGCAGCGGGGGAACCGGTGGGAGTGATTTCCAGCTTTTGCGCCAAAGCGGCCAGGGTGTTGGCGTAGCATTCGGTGCGGCCGACGTGGCAGAAATGGGTGGTCAGGCGGTTCCAGGCTTCTTCCAAAAGCTGGGGATCGAAGAGCTGGGCGATAGGCTCGGGATCGTCGGTGTTGTCCGGGGGCCAAAGCGTCAGTTGCCAGCGATCGCTGCCCAGCAGGGAGCGGACATAATGATTGTTCAATTCCGGGGCGCGGTGGGAAAGCACCATTTGCTTGAGGGTCATGCCGTTCTGGATGGCGCGGCAATGGCGTGAGCGTGGGTCGCGGGCGACGTGGGCATAATAGGAACCTGCACGGGCCAGCGGCTCGCGCAGAATGGTGGCGTATGGGGCGCCGGGCCGGCCGAGCAGCTCGTGGGCGCCCCAGCCGAAATGGCCCATGACGACTTTGACGTCGGTGCCGAGGTGCTTGACCGCTTCGATAAAATGCCAGTTGGGGTTGGCGGCGCAGAGTTCGTTGCCATAGGAGGTCACGACCTGGCCGGGCCGATGCCAGGCGGTCAGTTGCTGCCGCAGGGAAGTCCCGGCGGTTTTGGGAATATGCATGAAAATCAGCAAAACGTAACGCTCCGTCGCCCTGCCGCACCGTTCGACCCCGTTGGCGCGCAAACCAGGCGAATCCTTTCGGGTCTTACTTTTACGAAGTTCTTTACAAAAGTCCATGGTTGGCGAATAATCGCCCCCGCGGTTAAATTGGAGAGTTATGTCCGTTCCCACGGTCGTTGTGGCCGAAAATGTGGGCAAATGCTATCACGTCTACGATAAACATAGCGATCGGCTATGGCAGTCGTTGCAGTGGGGACGGCGTAAACTTTACCGGGAGTTCTGGGCGCTGCAAAACATTTCCTTCACCGTCGCCAAGGGCGATTGCGTGGGCATTGTCGGCGCCAACGGCTCGGGGAAATCGACGCTGCTGCAACTGCTGTTTGGCGTGCTGAAACCCACGCTGGGGCGGATCAGCGTGACCGGGAAAGTGGGCGGTCTGCTGGAATTGGGCGGCGGTTTCAATCCCGAAGAAACCGGGCGGGAAAATGTCGATATCAATGCCTCCATCCTGGGCGTAAAACCGCAGGATATGGGCGCGCTGATGGACACCGTGGCGGCCTTTGCCGATATCGGTGGTTTCCTGGACCAGCCAGTGAAGACGTATTCCTCGGGCATGGTGGTGCGGCTGGCGTTTGCGCTGCAGATCAACGTGCCGTGCGACATTTTGATTGTCGATGAAGCCCTGGCGGTAGGGGATGAATTATTTCAACGGAAGTGTTACGCGGCGTTGGAAAAGTTCCGCGCCCGCAACGGCACGGTGCTGTTCGTGTCGCACGCGGCGTCGTCGGTGAAACAATTGTGCGCGCAGGCGTTGTTTTTGGATCAGGGCGTTTTGGTGCAGCACGGCGCATGCAACACGGTCGTGGATAATTACCAGAAATTTCTGTACATGCGCGAGCCGGAACGATCGCAGTTTAAGCAGGCCTTGCTGGCGCGGCGGCATGAGGCGGAAGTGGCAGCGGCGGCCCATGCCACCGCCCCACCGCCAGGCGGCGTTCCAGCCAGCGCGGCGGCGGCCACGGCCGGGCCGACGGCCAAACCGGCCCAACCCTTGAGCGGCTATTATCAGGGCGTGGATACCCGCCCACCGGCGGCGGATTTGGATGCCGGTTTGATCAGCCCCACGACCCTGAGTTATCAATCGGTGGGGGCGATCATCAGCAATCCGCGGATCGAAACCATGGATGGCCGGGTGGTCAATGTGCTTAATCCGCAGGAACGTTACCGCTATTGCTATCGCGTGGAATTCACGCAAACCGCGCGGAACGTGATCTTCGGCTGGCTGGTGAAATCCACTTCCGGGCTGGAATTAGGCGGCGGCGCCCACGACGCCGAAGATGGCTATATCCCCGAGGCCCCCGCCGGCAGCGTTTATGAAGTGGAATTTAACTTTGCCGTGCGATTGTACCCCGGCGTGTATTATCTGAATTGCGGGGTGACGGGCAACGTGGGGGAACACAGCGGGTTTCTGCACCGCATGATTGACGCGGCGGTGTTTCGCGTGCGCGACGTGTATAACAAACTATACACGGGGTTTGTCGATTGCGATTACCGCACGAATTGCCGCCGGGTGCGTGCCGCCGAAACCACCACGCCCGGCGACCGGGAATTAGCTTCGCGCCGCGTCGCGGCGGCAGTGGCGCCAACCGTAACCCCCATAGAGAATTGTCGATGATGCAAAATGGATCTTCTCATGTTGGCGCGCAAGCAGTGTTCATGCTGGGAGTGCATCGCAGCGGCACGTCGGCGTTGTCGCGGGTGTTGAATCTGATGGGTGTGGAACTGGGCAACGATTTGCTCCCCCCCGCCGCCGACAACGAACTGGGTTTTTGGGAGCATCGCGAGATCAGCCATATTCACGATCGCATCCTGGAGGTGCTGGGCCGGGAGTGGTGGGCGGTGGCGGCGTTTCCCCCGCAGTGGTGGCAGTGGCCGCAGTTTCAACCGCTGGGCCGGCAATTGCTGGAGGTGATGCAGCGGGATTTTGGGCAAAGCCGGCTGTGGGGTTTGAAAGATCCGCGGCTGTGTTTTTTGCTGCCGCTATGGCGCAGCCTTTTCCAGGACGACGCGCGTTTCAAATGCGTATTGATCGTGCGTAATCCCGCCGAGGTGGCCCGGTCGCTGGGGAAGCGCGATGCCATGTCCCCGGCGCGGGTTTACAGCCTGTGGCTGCGCAGTATGATTGAAGCCGAGCGGTCCTCACGCGGACTGACAAGGATTCTGATCAGCTATCCGGCGCTGCTGGATAACTGGCCCTTGCAAGTGCAGCGAATCGGTACGGCATTGAATATTGTCTGGCCCAGCACCATCGCATCGGCGGCGCCGGCGGTGGCGGAATTTATCCGGCCTGGGCTGCGGCATCATGCGCTGACGGATCAGGAGTTCTTGAACGACGCCACCGTGCCGGCGCAGATTCGTCATGCCTATGCCGCGGCTTTGCAAGCCGTCGCCAGCGGTGATCTTGAGCCCTTGTCGGCGACCTTGGATGATTTGGATCGGGAACTGGCGCAAGCGCCGGCGATTTGCAGCCAATATCTGTCGGAACTGGAACGGCAACATCGCGCGGCGACGGAAGCCGCCGTGGTGCAACAGCGCAAGCTACAGGCGGAAACCCAAACGCAGTTGCGTGCGGCGCAGGCGGAACAGAATGTCCGCGCCGCCGAGCAGACGGCGCAATGCGTGCAATTGCAAGCGGCGTACAACGCAATGCGCGAGGAACTGCGCGAGGCCTACCAGGTGCGTGATACGCTGGGTGGGCGGCTGCGGACGCTGTTTCAAAGCTGGACTTGGTGGTCCAGCAAACCGGTGCGAATGCTCACGCAATGGCTGGGTGCCGGGCGTATCCAGAGTACCCATTTGGTCCCGCTGGTGAATGCCCGGCGTAATAGCCAGGGTCATTGGGAAGGCGAGGGCCTGCCGCGTTTTGTGATTCCGGTGATGCCGCTGCGCGGCTGGGTGCATGTGCTGGCGACGGTGAAATCCTCGGTGGCGTCGCGGGCGTGCGTGTACTTTGACACCGGCAGCGGCTTCAACGAAGCCGAGCGTGCCGACCTGGGCGCGGTCAGCGGTACCACGGTCATCGACCGCATCATTCCCGTGCGGAGCACGGCCTATTTGGCGCGCTTTGATCCGTTGCGGCATTACGGCAACTATGAAATCATCGATTTTGCCTGGCAACCGTTAGGCCGTTGGGCCGCGCTGGCGATTCTGTTGCGCAGAACCTTGCGTGCTTGGGCGGCCACGGGCCATCGGCCACGCCCGTCGCTACGACGCGGGATCCAGTTGCTGTTGTCTGGTCGGTTCGATACGTTTTACAAGCAACTGCTGACCATGGCGCAAATTCGCGGCGAGGTGTCGGCATACGATTCCTGGTTGCAACAGCATCAGATCACCGACGCCTTCCGCGCGCAAATGCGCAAGGATATCGCCAGTTGGCAGAACCCACCGACGTTGTCGCTGATCTTGCCGGTTTACAATGTTCCCGAAATTTATCTGCGTAAATGTATTGATTCGGTGCTGAGGCAAGGCTATCCGCACTGGGAGTTGTGCATTGCCGACGATGCCTCGTCCTTGCCGCACGTGAAACCGCTTCTGCAAGAATATGCCGCGCGGGAACCACGCATTAAAGTCGCCTTCCGCGCCAGCAACGGCAATATTTCCGCGGCGTCCAACGCGGCGTTGGAACTGGCCACCGGCGACTACATCGCCCTGCTGGACCACGACGACGAAATTGCCGAGCACGCGCTGTATCGCATGGCCCAGGCCATCGTCGCCGACCCCACGCTGGACATGATCTACAGTGACGAAGACAAGATGACCTCCGATGGCCGGCAACTTGATCCCTTTTTCAAACCGGACTGGTCACCGGACTACTTCTTGTCGTGCATGTACACCTGCCATCTGGGCGTGTACCGCACCGCGTTGATTCGCCAGGTGGGCGGCTGGCGCAGCGCGTTCGATGGCGCCCAGGATTACGATCTGGTGCTGCGTTTGCTCATCACCAATCCCAGGATTCATCACATTCCCGAGATCCTCTATCACTGGCGCATGTTGGAAACCAGCACCGCGTCCGGTGCCGGGGCCAAACCCACCGCCCATCTGCGGGCACGGGCGGCCATCGAACAATACCTGGCGGCGATCAATCGCCCGGCGATTCTGGAGGACGGCCCGGCGGCGGGATTCCATGCCGTTCACTATAAGGTCGTTGGCAAACCGCGCGTGAGCATCATCATTCCCAGCGCCTGCAAGCTGGTGGACCTGGACGGCGCCAACACCTATATGGTGTTGAACTGCGCCAAGAGCATCGGCAAATCCAGCTACGACAATATCGAAATCATCGTGGTGGACCGGAACGACATGCCGCGCGAGTTGGAAACGCAACTCAAGGATCTGGGTGTACGCCGCCAACGCTATGATTTCCCCTTTAATTGGTCGGCGGTGAACAACCACGGTGCCGCCGCCGCCACGGGTGATTATCTGCTTTTCCTCAACGATGACACCGAGGTGATTTCCCCGGACTGGCTGGAACGGCTGCTGGGCTATGCCCAGTGGCCGGAAGTGGGCGCGGTGGGTGGTAAACTGCTGTTTGGCGACGGCACGCTGCAACATACCGGGGTATGCTTGCCGGGCGGAAATCCCACCCACCCGTTTTACGGCTATCCCGGCGCCTATCCCGGTTATTACTTTTCCAACGACGTGCCGCGCAACTGGATTGCCGTGACCGGCGCCTGCATGTTGACCCGCGCCCAAGTGTTTCGCGAGGTGGGCGAATTCGATGAAACCCTGCCGCTGAACTACAACGATGTCGAATACTGCCTGCGCTTGCAGGACCATAATTATCGGGTGGTCTACGTTCCCAGCGCCCGGCTGTATCACCTAGAATCCAAAACGCGCAAATCGGTTACGCGTGTCGAAGAAATCGCCGCCATGCGTAAACTCTGGAACGCCAAGTATCGCTGGGATCCGTACTACAATCCGAACCTGGCGACGGATTCCAGCGATTTCCGCATCGATCCCATGGCCGGCGCCGTGGGCCATTTAACGGCGCGGATTAAACCACCGGTGAAAGCGGGAACGCCCAAGCTCCTGAGCGTGGGTGCCAAGTAGCCACCGGAGACGGAGCTTTGTATCGCCCCATGTCGTCGCGGCAGATTTCCATCGCGATGTGTACCTACAACGGCGCGCCGTTTCTGCGCCAGCAGCTTGCCAGCATTGCCGGGCAATCCCTGCCGCCCGGGGAGATCGTGGTCTGTGACGACGGTTCCGGCGATGACACGCTGCCCATCCTGGAGACCTTCGGGCGATCGTGCCCCATTCCGCTACGCTTGGAACGCAACCCCCAACGCCTGGGGGTCACCGCTAATTTTGCCAAGGCCATTTCCCTGACCACCGGTGACATTATTTTCCTTTGCGATCAGGATGATGTTTGGCAGCCGCGAAAAGTCGCCTGCACCCTGCAAGCCCTGGAAGATCCCGCGGTAGCCCTGGCGTTTTCCAACGCCCACGTGGTCGATGCCCAAGGGCAACCGGCGGGCTATCGCCTATGGGATTCCATCTGGTTCACCCCGGCGGAACAAAAAGCTGTGGCAGAGGGCAACGCCCTGCCCGTGCTGCTACGGCACGCCGTGGCCGCCGGAGCCACGCTGGCGTTTAAGCGGGAATACCTGCCCCTGCTGCTACCTTTGCCGGATTTGCCCAACGCGCATGACGTCTGGATCGCCCTGCTGCTGGCGTGCGTGGCCAGAATCCAGCCCATTGATGAAGACCTGATTGCCTATCGCCTGCACGCCAACAACCAGGTGGGCATGAAGCGTTTCAATTTGGCCGGGCAAATTCGCATGGCCCGCCGGCAGATCACCTCCGGGGCGTTTGCCAACCTCAGCACGTTGCATCAGGCGGCCCGCGCTCGCCTGCGCAGTCAGTCCCAGTGGCCGGTGTCGACGATGACTCTCAACCAACTAGAAGAGAAAGTGCGTCACAGCACCCTTCGCCACGAAATCCACCAAGGCAAACCGGGACGTCTGGCGGCGATATTGCGGGAACTGCGCGCCGGCAACTATGGCCGCTATTCCTACGGATTCAAGAGTCTGTTGCAGGACTTGTTCATGTAGGTTAAACCCCGCCCTACAGCACGTCGGCAAAATCAGGTTGCAAACGCAGAAACACCATGCCACCCACGGCAAAGAAAAACGTGGCGACCAGCCAGTAATAAACCGTCTGCAATGGATGCTGCCAGAACCATACGTGTTGCACCATCGCATCGCGATAGCCTTCGACAATATAAACCAGAGGGTTGAGATCGAGCAGCCACAGCAAATGGGCATCACGGGCCTTTTGCACCGGCCAGATAATCGCGGTCAACCAGAAGAAAATCTGATTCAACACTTGCACAAATTGCCCAAGGTCTTTAAGGAACGGTGTGAGGGCCGAAACCAACCAACTCCAACCCATCGCCAAAACCAGCAAGGCCGCCAGATAGTAAATGATCTGCAAATTATACCAACTCGGTGGATACCCTTTGAGCCAGCAAACCAGGATCACACAAACGACAAAGAACAGATGCACGGGCAGGAAACTCAAGAGTCTGACCACCGGCAGCAGGCTGATCCTGAACACTACTTTCTTGACCAGGAAGCGATTATCGATAATCACGCCGCTGGCGGCACAGATGTAGTCCTGCACCAGAAACCACGGTACCAGTCCGGACATGAGAAAAACGATATACGGCAAGCCCCCCACCGGCCCGGCACCAAGGATGGGGAAGACGATCGAATAGATCAAGAGCATCACCGTCGGATGCACAAACGCCCACAGCAGGCCGAACGCCGAACCCAAATAGCGGCTGCGAAATTCGCGCCGGGTCAAATCCATGATGACTTGGCGGCTGCGCAGAAGTTCCCTGGTGTATTCGAGAAATCCCCGGCTGAGATAATTTAGCTGCTTGGCCAGCATGATCGCAAAATCCTCATGAAACTTGGACCGCGCCGGCGGAAGCATCCAGATAGTCTGATTCCCATCGATTCTGCTCCAGATACGGCGCGAACGGTCCACCGCCGCACAGCAGCCGCGCCAGCCGATAACGCAGCACGCGCCACGGTGCCAGCGGTATCTGGCGGGCGGCATCATCCAGTAATCGGCGGTAGGTGGCAATTTGCGTCGGGCTGATGGCGGGATAGTCTTTACCGAAGGCGACCGCCCAGACGTCGCGCGGACGTTTCTTGGGCCCATGGCAGCCAATGATCTTGCGCTCATAACCGCCCAAAAGCACCTCCAGCGCCTGTGGGGTGAACCGCCAATAATCGCCGGGATAATTATGGATGTAAAAGAAAAATGGGCAGGTAATGAGCAAGACGCCGTCCGGACGCAAAACCCGGTTCGCTTCCTCGATGCCTTTCCAAAAACAGGGCACATGCTCGAACAGGCTCATGGCGATCAACGTTCCCACCGATTGCGCGGGCAAATTGAGATTCTGCACGTCCGCCACCAAGTCCACGCCCGGCCCGGCGCGCATGTCCACGCCGACATACTTCTTGCCGGGGAACAACCCGCGCAGGTCGGCGATTTCCGCCTGGCCTTGAACCTGATAGGCGCCGACCTCGTAAATCGGGCCGGGGAGATCGAACGACTGGCTGACGGCACGCGCTAGTCCGCTCAGGAATGGATTCATGGATTCACCAACCCGATTCTACGCAACCGCCCAACTATCGCAACCACCAGACACAAGGGCGCCGAGTGGACACCAACGGTTAGTTAGGCGGCTGGGCGATATACGCCCATAGCGACGGCGGCGTGCCCGCCTGCCGCCCCGGTGTCCATGGCGCCGGATAGGGCGAAAAGACTGTCCCGGCGGGGAACATCGCTTTGCCGTCATCTTCCGGGGGATCGACGATGACCACCACGCGGTGGTTGGGCCGCTTCAGGCCGCCAAACTCTTCACGCAAGTAAGCCGCATGATCACAAAGAAAAGTGTAGATTCTTTCGTCCTGGTTAGGCGCCACGATCACATCCTGCGGCTGGACAAATTGGCCGATGGATGCCGCCAGCTCAATGGCCCCGGCAAATTTGCCTTGCTTATAACTTTGGTAAAAGTTGTGGCGATGTTGGCGGAGTACCAAAACGCCCACGCGGGTGAAGTTCACCGTGGTGCCCAGCCCCAGCAACAGCAGGAAGAGCGCGTTGCCCACCTTGGCCGGCAGCCGCGCATTAAGCCGGCGGATCAGCCGCCACCAGCCCAACACGATCAGCGGGCTAATCGCCAGCAGATAGCGGTCGTGCGCCTGCACCAGAACCATGGTGGCGATCATGGCGACGACCCACCATCCCCACAGCAGTTCATAGCGGAAAAGGGCAATCTCGGCGGCGATCACCAAACCACCCAAAATGACGTTGGGCCAATACCACTTGACAAACTTGAAGCCGAAAGCCGTTTGCACGGTGGCGGGGCAAAAATCGCGCAGGTTAGGCTCAATGGTATCGGTCAGCCAGGCGCCGGGATCTTGCAGATGCTGGCGAATGGTCTGCACATAGGTATTGGGAACCTGGGCATGGCGTTGGTATTGCATGAACGCCACCAGCGATCCGAACAAAATAACCGTCAATGCCAGTGCGGCCAGCGCTGCAAAAAGCCGTCTCCCGCGGTGGAAGGAACGCCAAAGCAGCAGTGCCAACCAAATCACGATCAGGGGGAGCATGTTGGGCCGGATCAGCAACCCCACCGCCAACCCGCCCAACAGCAACAGCCAATCCCACCAGCGGGCACGATGCCGCGGATGCGACTGGGTGCTGCCAAAAATCGCCTGATGGCCGGCCAAAAACGCCGCCACCCCGGCGACAAACGGCGCTTCGGTCATGATCTCATAGCAGTAGCGATGGAATTCGTGCATGCAGGCAAAGCCGATGGCCACCACCACCGCCGTCGGCCGGCCAAACGCCAGACCCACCAGCCGATACGTGCAGGCAATGGCTGCCAGCCCGCACAGCAAAACCAGGGCATCGGCGGCGGCGATGGCGTGCGCCCCACACAGCTTAAAGCATCCCGCCAGCGCGTACGGCAAGCCCGGCAGAACCATGGCATGTGGCTCCCCGCGGTAGGTGTAGCCAGCCCCGCGTGCCAGATTCCGGCCCAGCGACAGGTACAGCGCGCTGTCCGGTTCAATCTGCCAAAGCCCGTTAAATCCCGCCAGATAGACCACGAGCACCAAACCCAACACCAGCAGCCGGTAACGCTCCAACTGCTGGGCCAATTGATCCGGCCAACGTGTGGCCGTCGTGGCCCGGAGTTTTGTTGCAATCGCCAACACGGCTATGGCAATACGCGATTTGAGCAGAACAATCAATACACCGCACGCACGTCCTGGGGCATGCTCAACCTTCGCCGGCAACCACCAGGCCATTCACGTGAGCTTGCATAGTGAATCAGGAAGGGTAGCGTCGGAACGTGGAAACAGAGTGACTCGCGCCACCGCGCCACGTCTGGACTCTACCCCTTTCGTCCGTCGCGTCGAACCGATGGCGGCGGACTGAAGTCCGCCCTACACAATGGCACGCAGAATTTCAGAGATAATCGCATCGGCCACCACCACACCACGCTCGGTCAAATAAATGTGATCGTCTGCGGCGCACAACAATCCGGGTTGGCGATAGCGATCGATCACTGGGGCCAAAAGCTGCCGGGCATCGCATCCGGTGCGTTGGTGAAATTCACCGCAGTCGATGCCCTGTCGCAGTCGCAACATCAGCATGGCCAGTTCACCGGCGCGGCGGAGGGGGTTCAAGAATTCGCTTTCAATGGCCGGCAATTCGCCGGCCGCGATGGCTTGTTCCCACTCGCCCAGATGCGCGCGATTGCGCCAGCGCAAGCCGTGCAAATGCGACGCCCCGGATGGGCCAAGCGCAAGGTAATCCCCGCCATGCCAGTAGTGGAGATTATGCCGGCACTCCTGGCCGGGGGTGGCATAATTGCTGATCTCATATGCCTGCAAGCCGGCTTGCAGAAGCCGTTGGCGCGTATACAGCAGCATTTCCAGTTCCAGCGATTCATCGACGGCCTGCAAAAGGTTCAGCCGCTTCTTTACCGCCAGTGGTGTGTTGGGTTCGTAAGTTAAGCCGTAGCAGGAAAGATGGGTGGTGCCCTGCGCGATGGCACGTTGCAACGAGTTTTGCCAGCTTGCCATGGTCTGGCCGGGAATGCCGAAGATGAGATCGAAATTGATGCGCGCAAACGCCGCCGACCGGGCCAAGTGTAAACTTTCTTCCACCTGCACCGGCTGATGGTGGCGTTCCAGTATCGCCAGCTCGGCCGGGTTGAAACTTTGTGCGCCAAGGCTCAGGCGGTTCACGCCCAGGCTTTTGAGCATCCGGCAGTAATCGGCATCCACCGTGGCGGGGTTAGCCTCGATGGTGAATTCATCGCAGCCGGCAAAATCGAACCGCGCTTGCAGGCCGACAATCAGCCGGCGCATTTGCTCCCGAGGCAACAGCGTGGGTGTGCCGCCGCCAACGAAGATGGTCCGCGGCCGCAGAGCAAACCGCGAGGTTCGCCAGTGGTCGGCTTCACGCAATACCAGTTCAACGTATTTTTCCATCCGCTCGGGAGTTTGCCGGGTGATAGAATAAAAATCGCAGTAGTGGCATTTGTGAAAACAAAACGGCACGTGTACGTACAACGCCGGGCAAGAATAACCGGCGGGCAGATCAAGCTGCGAAAGATAACCGGCCAGGGACATGATGGGATGATAGCGGTTTGCGGGCAATGCCGAGTGCCAAATGCCAAATTTGCAATTTCAGATTCAGCATTTGGCATTCAACATTTGGCATTCAAATCGGCCTGGTCTCGGTCACGCTTTCGCTGGGACTCGCCGGCCTGGCCTCGTCACGCTCGGCCGGCACACGGAATTGCTGGCGGTAGGCCGTGGGGGTGATACCAATGGTTTCGTGAAACACCAGCGAAAGCTGCTTGGCTTCGGAGAAGCCGGATCGCCGGGCCACAATCGGCATCGACAAATCGGTGTTGGCGAGCATTTTCTTGGCCAGTTCCAGCCGCAGGCGGCGGATTTCTTCCAGCGGGCTGCGGCCCAGATATTGCCGGAATTTTCGCTCCAGCGAACGGCGATTGATCGGCACCGCCAGCAGAATTTCCGGCACGCCAATCCATTCCCCGGCGTGCGCTTGAATAAAACGCACCGCCGCCGCCACATCCGGGTCGGGAATCGGCACCACGTTGGTGGACTTCCGGCGGCTCACGCTGGAAACCGGCAACAGTTTCGGCTCGGCGGGTACATCTTCGCCAGCCATCAGCCGCTCCAGCAGCACCGCCGCTTCGTAGCCCACCAGTTCCAACGGCAGCGTAATACTGGAAAGCGGTGGGACATTGGCACGGCAAACAAGCTCATCGTCACCACAACCCATGATGGCCATATCACCCGGCAGTTCAATCTTGGCGGCATTGGCGGCTTGCCCCAAGAGCCGGGCGCAATAATCGTCGCCGCAGAAAACCCCGACCGACGCCGACAACGGCAAAGTTTTGATCCAAGTCAGCAGTTCCGGCAAGGCCGCGTGCCCCGGCGCGCACTTGGCGGCCGGATCATCAATAGCGATCGACCAAATCTCCTCGATGCCCACCGTGGCCAGCCGTTTGCGGAACCCCTGCTCGCGCAATTTGGTGCCCTGATGATTGGCCGCGCCGACAAACCCCAGATCGCGAAAACCGTGTTCGATGAAATCACTGGCGGCCAGTTCACCGATGTTTTCATCGTTCACGCCAACATGCGCGATGCCCGGCACGGCAAAAGCCGACGAAATATTAACCACCGGCATTTTCAGCAAGCTGGCCCATTGGCCAAGCGCAGGCGTATCCAGACTGGCAATGATTCCGGCCGGCCGCCATTTTTCGACAGCTTCCAGCCCGGCCGGATCGTTGGCGAAAATCTCCAGCCACCATTGTTCCAGCCGTTCCACATGCGTGAGAACGCCCAGCAAGATATTTCGGACGCCAGAATCCCCTTGCGGAACCACCGCCGCAATACGAATTAAATTGGATGGAGCAGCCATGGAAACGCAGTATACCGGATTCGTCGCAAAATGCGAAATGGCGGCGGACGATTTTTTAGGGGCGGCTGGAAGGGAGGGGAGGATTTGTATCCCCGGGATGCATCCGGCGGTGGATCGCACGCTTCAAGATAGCCACAACGTTAT
>Ga0316217_10004949_pt1 | contig 14062 bp, 8 predicted proteins | sample 1anoAmetaG_FD_203633 | JGI IMG/M metagenome (GOLD analysis project Ga0316217, IMG submission 203633) | Freshwater microbial communities from Trout Bog Lake, Wisconsin, USA - 1anoA | ecosystem: Environmental > Aquatic > Freshwater > Lake > Hypolimnion/Profundal zone | place: USA: Wisconsin...
CGTCGGGCAGACGAATAATATCTGTTGAGTTCCAATCCTCGCGGTTCGGTTTGTCCAATAGAGAGATCGGTTGACGAGATTTCAAAGCTTCCGTCAACCAGATTAACCGGGTCTGCCCCGGTCTGCGTGGGGACTGGCAGAGTTGCTGATTGCAAATCGAAAAACGTGGATTGTAAATCGCCTGACTCAGAAACGAAGAGCGAACTGGGTGTGGCGTTCGGGTTTGAATCGTATCCGCCGTTGTACCCGCCGCCAATTATCATTCCCATGGAACGACCGGTCGCGGTCGTTCCCAACTGGACGTAACCATCCCCAGCCCATGTGCCAGCGCCGGCAACATGATTGGAGCCGTTCTGCGGCAGCAATAGAATGAAGCCCTGGCTTATGAGATTGTCGAGTGTACTCAATGTACTGCCATAATTGACAAGACTCGCCCTCACATTTGCCCCTGTTGTCCAGTCGCTACTGCTGGCCATATAGACCGTCTGCGAATTGGTGTTTGCGATTTGAAGCATTTTCACCGTGGATGCCGCGACAATATTGCTGTTCTGCAACTGCTCAATGATGCCATGCTCCATTGCGCTCCAGAGGTAGCTGCTAACGTCAAAGACCTCGCTATTGGCGGTTTGGTCGGGTTGATTGAATCCCGTGGCGGGAAACGTGGCGTCCTGTTGCAAATAAACGTCCACGTAATAGCCCCGGCTTTTCTCCTGTCCCATGCGTCCAAAGCGATGGTGATGGTGCGGCAACTGGCCCCATTCCTGCGCCAGTAGATCCAAGGACAATTCGGTCTGGACCATCCAGCCAAGCCCCATGACATTCAAGGTTTCGGTGGTGACTTGCCGAGACGTGTCGGGCAAACCTTGCGCGCGGTAGGCATCAAGTTTTTGTTGGCGTTTCTGCAACCACTGCGGACTGGCCTCAAACCCATACATGATGGCGTAGCTCGAATTCGTTCGCTGGTAGGCGTTGGTAGAACTCTTGTCATAAACCCCGGTGTCCACAGGAATGTTCTGGCTGTTATTCCAGCCGCCGTAAGGATGCTGGGCGGAGAGAATGACGTTCAATGTATTGGATGTGCCGGTGTTGGCCGTTTGCAGCACGTTGGAATCCTCCAGCCAAAGCTGGCCGAGGCCGTTAGTGTCGAAGGTCAGTGAAATTCGCTGGCCCTGCAATTGCGGGGTCAACCACGTCTGGTTTGTGCCGCCAAAGCTGATGGAAAAGGTGCTCATGAAATTGGAGGGCTGGTTCGTCCAATTGACCAGCGGAAATGAGCTATTGGTGAAAATAGGGAACAGGAGCGACGCGCTGAGGGGCAAGCCGCTCGACGAGACAATTTGCTGCCCGCCGACAATTTGGGCGACACTAGCGTTTGGCACGTTATTTGAAATGTATTTGAGCAGGTTGCTGTTGCAATTCTGCAAGGCGCTTCGCAACAAGCCTTCGGCCAGGCCGCTAACCGAGTACCCGCTGTCTGTTCCGCCCGCCGCCGTCATCAGGGAGCTCGTGTTCAAACCCATGGCAGAGCCGAGATTAGCTCCACTCACCGGCTCACTGACTTTGAATGCCGGATCAAGATAGTAATTGGTTCCGCCCATTGTCAGCGTCACCCAAATGCGCGGAAGAATAATAGTGTTGGTGTCATTGTTAAGATCAGTCCACGGGCCGGAGAATCCGCGACTGCCAAGCAGATAGGAGAAGTAATTGAGCGTGTTGGTGGCAAAGTTCGTGTTTTGCAAAGTCAACCCCAGCCAGTGCTGAATGTCCTGGTGGTTGGTGCTGTTGAAGTAGGGCATTTGAAAATAACCGAATTGATAGCCTGGCGAATACCCGGACGCCTGTAACAACGACGACAAGAGGGCGCACTGGTCGAAATCATTTCCGCTGCGCTCCAAAAACGTCAATTCCGCCCCTTTGAGAGAGCCAAAATAATGCACGTACTTAATCTGGTCATGCACGTAATTGAAAATCCGGGTCGGGTCGTAGCCGAGATTACCGGCCAGTGTTTGAATGTCTGGTGTAATCTGTTCAGCAATCGCGGAGGAACTTTGTGTGACGGGCGTGAATAATGGAGAAAACAACGCCTGGGCCGTGTTGTTGCCCGGCTGCATGGGCGGAGTGGCGTTAGGCGTAAACGAGCGTCCTGGGTCAGAATTGTCCTGCGCCTTTAGCGCAACGGCTGCAACGCACACAAGTAGTGTCAATAGATTTTTCATTGGGTTCCTCTTTATGGCTGGTCGAGTTGAATATTTCCTTGGGCGTCAAAGCCGAACGCTTCGTTTATAATTCCAGAATCGTTTTTGAGCCGGCTGATGCCATCATACAGGTAGTTGGCCCGCTCACCTGGTTGCGCGCTGTTGTTGATGAGCGGGTTCATACCCCACAGAACTTTCCAACCGTCCAGCATCCCGTCCCCGCTGCTGTTGGGATTATTTGGGTCAGTTTTCGACACGAGCCGTTCGTATGCGTCAGTAAGTCCATCAGAATCAGAGTCTTGCGGAGTTCCAAGTATTATGAAGCAGGCAGAGGTCGGCAGATTTGTGAGAATATAGGTTACGCATTGATACCCTTGTCCCATCCAAGCCCATGAAAGATTGGTATTGCTTGAAAAATCGAGGACTGAATTCGCAAAGACATCATATGGAATCGCATTCGAGCCGCCCGCGATTGTGAACTGGACGGCCATATTAGTGCCAACCGCAAAGGCTAAAATGTTGGTAATCCAGACATTGCTGCTGGTGATGCAACTGGTGTTTGTAGTGACCGCAGTAAGAAAGCCTGAGCCGGTCACAGCATTGAAGGTGGGTGTGGTGGATGGAGAGGACGGGGCGGAAACGATATTGGCCATGAAGTTCCACGGTGTCAGGTAGTAGTCCGCCCAAAATTCATTGTAGCCGGAGCGTATCGCGCTGGCACCCAAGGGAACATTATATGTATAAAGGTCGTCGAATGAACCCGCTGCCTGATTTACTCCGTTGCTGTCGCTTCCCATGTAAAATCCGCCTGCCAAGATATTTGTTCCCGGCCAGTTGCTCAAACCCGGCCCATTGGTTGCAAGTAAACCATCCAGATACATTGCCGTGTTAGTCGCGCAATACGTCAGCGCGACAAAATGCCAGGAATTGCTGGTCCACTGAATAGGGGCCGTCAGGTAGGTGGTGCTTGAACCATCGCCGGGCTGCACGCTGAAATACAGATTGGCTCCAGCGGGGTCGCAATAAAGGCTCCACCAACCAAAACTAGCGTCAGACGTGTAGGCACCAACTTCCAGCAGCCGCCCCCATACACCGGGGCCGTTTCCGCTTTCATTTGTTCCAGCCCAAGTGGGTGAAAACCAGAGAAAAAACGAGCCTTGATCTACGGTCAAATTTGTCGCCCCTGTTGGCTCAACGATGCGGTAATTGAGCCAAGCTGGATTGGTGGAATTTAACGTCATGGACGTGCCGTCACCGAACCACCCGCCGGTGATATTGGAGAACGACGCCGGCGCGTTGCTGTTATCGCTTGTCCAATTGTTGGTATCGTTGAAAGACCATGAATCCAGCGGCGCGTTGGTCAAGCCGCCCCCGGCGATGGGCGGAAGCATTTGCGCTACCGCGCTCGGCACGTGGAACAACAAGAGAATGCCTAACCACCAGACGTGCCAAGCGGCTCGCGGCGCAGGGCCGTGAAACAACCGCGACAGGTTTGGGTTGATTCGGCGCAAAGTTGCGCTGCGTAGAGGATGGGGTTTCATAGTGTGACACGTTTCTTACTGCTAATTCTTGCTGCTGGTATGAAAGTTCCTTTGAAAGTAATAGTAGTGGAACGATACCGCCTGCCGCTGCTTCGTCCGGCTGGTCGGGTGCCCCGCCTAATTGTGCTAGTGCAATTAGGTTTTACGAGCGGCTGGCTCGTTTCATTTGGAGTGTTGGACGCCGCAAGCTGTGCCTTTCCTGCCCGGCACGCGGAGTACAACACCCTGAGAAAATTTTGACCATAGTGGCTGCGAACATGGGCCAACAGTTCCAAAGCGGCGGCGGATGGCTTGCGCCCGGCTCCTTTTTTGCGTTCGCGCAATCCAAGGGCCACGAAAATTCGACTCAAGACGCTCGCAATATACGGTCTGGAAAAATTCGCTTCCCCTGCCCATGCCACAAGCGTTTTTCGGGAAACACCCTTATCAATCAAGTCCTTTACTACATTTTGCAGCGTGGCGGCATTGTCGGCTCGCACGCCAAAACATTGCAGGTATCGTTCTTTGAGCGCCTTGCCACCAAGGCGCTTCCTGTTGTTGATGGTTTTCATCCGAGTTTTTCCGTGTTCGGTTTAACAAGTCAGCCAGCGCATTCCAACCGATTTATTGTGAAATTCATGTGACGGCCCGAAAATAGCGGCGTTTGTCCACGGTGATTTCGCGGGCATTCCATTCGCCGACTCCGGCCAATAAAAACTTATCTTCATGTTTTTTTGTCATCTACCTCATGCAAGGAAACCTTCCCGCACTCTAAAAAATCATTGCTGAAACTCCTGTTACTCTGCACACCGTATTTTGGCAAATACCAACTCTTATTTGGCGACTTCTCCGCCATCAAAACGTGCTCGCGCCCGCTGAAAACCTTGCAAAACCGTGATTTTCCATGAAAGGAAGCACAGTGCAAAAAACAGTTCCGAATTCCGAACTCGATTTGCCCGAAAAAATGGCGGCTGTCAAGTGCCGTTTGAATTTTTGAAGGAGGGTTTGAGTGGGGTGATCTCAACTGCGGCGATGTTGTCTGAGGGCTTTAGAAATCGCCAGATTTATCAATTCAGCCGGTTCAATGCCAACACCCTTGGCAAGAACGGGAATCTCAAAATCGGCAATCCATCGGATTTGCGATTCAATTTTGGCTAGTGTCTCGCGGCTGATGTCAAAACCTAAAACATTCAATTTGGCAGCAAGCTGCGGCTGCGTGAGTCCTTTTTTTGCACGCAACTCTCGCACCACCGGGCCAACAATGTTTCGCGGTTTTCTCATGTCCTGATTCCAGTTCTGAAATCAGAACTTGACAGTCGCAGAAAAAGAACGATTTTCCGTTCGTGATTCGGAACGATTCAACTTTGAAAAAAATGAAAGCCAAAACCATGTTTATCAAACGCCTTGGCGAAAACGGTGTCCTCTGTTCAAGCGGGCACTTCTGTCCGCAAATCTTGGAAATGACGGACGGCGATTTCGCCGGGGTCGGCACGGATATAACGGATGAAGCGATTCACGCGATGCTGCCCGGTCCCGGCGTCGGCCCGAAAGAGCGCGTCATTCGGATTCCGCGCCAAGTCCTGATTGCGGCACGGGCGGAAATTCCCGCCGCATAAAGCATAAAGCCGTCTTGCAAGATGCGTCCATGCCGTTTTAGAAACGGTCATGGGCGCATTATCTTCCTGGGTGGACGGCAATTGGTTCAACGTCGTTCAAACCGTCGGCAGGCTGCCCGAAGGACGGCCCGCTGGCGCGAAACAAAGACTATCACGAAAGCGTTAGGGGTTATTTGGAAAGGCTCCCGGTTGGCTTCTGTTTTTAGCGGCAAGACGCATCAATTCTGCGGCTTCGATACCAAGCCCGGCAGCCAGCTTGAAAATCTCATAATCCGTGACGCAACGGATTCGAGCTTCAATTTTCGAGTAGGTTCCGCGACTCAAATCCCACCCGGCAATGTTCAGCTTGGCCACAAGTTGCGGCTGCGTCAGGCCCTGCCTTTCCCGCAATTCTCGAATGACGGGACCAATGATGTTTTGATATTCTGGCATTCGCTCTAAAATTGGAGCTTGACTGTAACTGAATGTGTGCGAAGTTGCGCTCCGATAGCGGAGCGTTTATGAAAAATATGTTTATCAAGCGACTCGGCGGAAGGAATGGTCTCTGCGCAGGGGGCCACGCCTGCCCGCAAATATTGGAAATGGTTGACGGCGATTTTGCCGGAGTCGGCCAAGACATCACCGATGAAGCAATCCCCGAAATGCCGCCCGGCCCCGGCGTCGGCCCGAAAGAGCGTGTCATTCGGATTCCGCGACAGGTTTTGATTGCGGCGAGGGCGGAAATTCCCGCCGCATAAAGCCGTCTTGCAAGATGCGTCCATGCCGTTTTAGAAACGGTCATGGGCGCATTTTCTTCATGGGTGGATGGCAACTGGTTTAACGTCGTTCAAACCGTTGGCATCATCGGCAGTTTGTGGGTGGCGACGGCGGCGGCAAACCGAGATGCCAGGTCAAAAGGAATTGAAAACCTGTTGTCCCTTTCGGAACATCACCGGGAATTGTGGAAGGAGATGCCGTGCCAGAATGACTTGGTGAGAATTTTCCAGCCAGACGCCGATACAGTATTGGTTCCTGTAACCGTGGCTGAAGCCGAGTTTTTGAATTTGGTGATCGTGCATTTTCAAACGGGATGGTGTATAGCGAAGGCGGGTGGCCCAACTACAATTGCCGAGATGAAAGCCGACGTGCGAAGTTTTTTCACCCTCCCCTTGCCTCGCGCCGTTTGGGAAAGGACCAAGCATCATCGAAACAAGAAATTTGTCGGATTCGTTGAAAACGCGTTGACCTCTGCGCCCGGAAAGAATCAAAGGTCGGTTTAGTAACCCACGGACGCATCAACCTCCGGCTCTGCTGTCTGTGGTTGAGTGCTCGTCGCAAGGGTAACTGACGACGGATTTGCTACTCCATCCGCAGGTGGTTGGGGTGTTTCGGCATTTCCAGTCTTCGCTTTACCGGAGAATCTGACTTTTTGGGCCATCTGTTGGCTGTGCTCGTTTCTCAGGTGCCCGTAAGTTTTCATGGCGAGAGCGCCGCCGTCCTTGTGGCCCAGCCACCGCGATATGGTGGGAATGTCCACGCCCGATTCGATGCTGTGGGTGGCGAACAAATGGCGCAAATCGTGGTGGGTGATTCGATTGATCCCCAAAAGTTTTGAAGCCCGGTTGATGGATTTCTGACACTCAAAAACCCGCATAACCTTGGTATCGGGCTTTTCGTCAGGGCGTTCGGACTTCATTCGTTCCAAAAGTTCTCGCATGTCCGGGATCATTGGAACGATGCGGCTTTCGCCAGCGTGACGGCCTTTCAAACCGGTGTCAGGATCACCCCAAACGACGATTTCACCGCGTTTGAAGTCGCAATCGGCCCAAGTGATGTGCTTCGCTTCGCCAATGCGGAAGCCGCCATAGGCCAGAAATTCCACCAGGTCAGCCGCCGGTTGTGAAAACCCGCTTCCGCCGGTCCTGATTACCTTGGTCATTTCCCCGAATTTTTCAAAGTCGGGCAGGAGAATTTTCTTTTTGGTGTGCTCCGCCGTACGCTTGGCTCCCAAAGCGGGGTTGTCATAGCGGGCTCCAGATTCAATAGCAATTTCAAACACCCGACGAAGAATGCTGACTGTGTGGTTGTGCGAGGACGAACTGCATTGCGAGGCGTTCCGCGATCCCCATTCCAAACATTGCGCACGGGTGATGCGGCTCACATCCATTTTCGCAAGCTCTGGCCAGGATTTTAACAAGGCCATGATTCGGAAATGGTAGTATTCTCGGGTCTTGGGTTTGGCGGTGGGGTCGTCGGCCAGCCGGGTTTTGAATACCTCAAGGCAATCGCCAAAAGTCATGTTTCCACGCGCAACAGCGGTTTGCATGGCGGCACGCTTACGCTCTTCTTTATGGAAATCACCTAAGCGTAGTTTGGCAACGCTGATGCGGTCAGTTTTCAGGCTTTTCCAAATCAGCTTGCCTCGCACACGGATTCGAGCATAATAGTTTCCAGATTGGACGTGACGAACCAAGTTTGCCACGGGCGTTTTTTGCCAACGAGCGTCTGTAGTTTCGGCTGAATCGGACTTCATGCCGATAGTATAGAAGATCGGTATAGAAAACGCAAATTGCGGAACCAGAAAACGCAATTAATGCCTTTAGAATCAACATGATCGGAGCGTAGCTCAGCCTGGTAGAGCGCTTGCTTTGGGAGCAAGACGTCGCAGGTTCGAATCCTGTCGCTCCGACCATTTTTATTTCGCCTTGCTTCAAAGCACCAGGCGGAAAAACACCGCCGGATTCCCCGGGTTCAACGTGATCGGGACTGAAATCAGGTTCGTCGAGTTTGGCCACGTAAACCAGTTGGTGCCGAAGCCGCTGCTCAACGAGTTGGTCTGCACCTCCAGCCGCCAACCCAAATGGTCGGCCGGCCACGAGAGGGTGAGCGTGTTGCCGCTGATGGAATTGGTCAAGACCGGCGAATTGGTGTTGACCGTCACCACCGAGGTCACCGCCAGTTTCACGGCGGAAGCAGTATTCAACAATTGCGCCGTCACGCCCGAGGGGAGCGGGCCAAGTTGGAAGCCACCGAAGCCATTGGTGCCGCCAATGGTGCCGGCATAGGTGAACAACGTGTTGGTGCCCACCCGCAAACTGGAATCCAGGATTTGAACCATGTTGGTGCCGCTCACATTGAGGCTGGTCGCGGCCACTTTGCCGCCCGCCGCGATGGAGAAACGGCTGTAGGTCGTGGCGTTGGTGGTGATGCCCAAATTGAGCATGGCCACAGTCAGGGTGTTGGAATAATTGGCATCCCCACCCTGGATGGCTCCGTAAGGTCGTACCGTCGTCACGCCGCCGACCGTGCCCGAACCGCCGAGCGTGGCGTTGGTTTGCACGCTCAATCCGCCGGAACCGACCGCGCCGTTGACCAGCAACATGCCGCCACTGACCGTGGTATTGGTGACGTAGGTGTTGGCTCCCGCAAAGGTCCAGGCACCGGGACCAACCACGGTGACTGCGGTCAGCAAATTCGTGCCGCTGTCAGCGATCACCCCGGAAACCGTGCCGTTGCCCGCGCCGCCAAATTGCAGCGTGCGCGAGGTGGTGCTGGGGGCGAGGCTGCCCGCCAACTTCAAGGTTCCACCGTTGACCACGATGGCCGTGCCGCCACCGCCGCTGAAAAGGTTGAAATTGCCGTCTATCTCATTGTTGCCCGCTTCGTTGATCAGCACGCCCTGGCTGCCGCCACCGCCAATCCAGCTCGTAATGAATGAAATCGTGGCGGGCAGGGTGATGTTGCCGTTGGCGCCGTTGAGGTGCAATTCGGGATGGCCGGCGGTGCCGTTGTCGGCGGTGAGGAGTTTAGGGCCGGCGCCCAGCGCGGCCGCGTTGGTGATCCACAGCGCTCCGGCATTGATGGTCACACCGTTGGTGAACGTGTTCATGCCGTTCAAATTCAGCGTGCCGCCGTAGCCATTTTCATACAGCGAACCGGGACCGCTAATGACCCCGCCGTAAGTTTGGGTCGTGTTCGTGGCCACGACAAATGACAGGGTCGTGTTGGTCACCGCCACCAGCACATTGCCGGGCAGCGTGCCATTCACCACGCCGTTGCCGATTTGGAGCGTCGTGTTGCTGATGATGGTGCCGCCGCCGTAGGTATTCGCGCCGGTCAGAATCACAGTCTGCGCCCCCAGTTTGGTGACGCTGTAGTTGTGGCCGCCGTCGCTGATCACGCCGCTGATCGTGCCGCTGCTGGTGTTTTGAGCGCCAATGGCCGCATTCCCCTGCAAATTGACCGGGCCGGAATAAATTCCGGCGGTGTCCACGCGGAGCGCGCCCCAGCCTTCACTATTGCCGGCACCGGAAAGATTGATGGCGGCGGGAACGGCCACCCCGCTGTTCGCGACCCACAGGGTGCCTCCGCTGGCGACATTGATAACCGCGCTGGCGCTCAAGTTGACATTGGTGCTAGTGATGTCGCCTTTGGCGGTGGAAGTGGCGCCGGCGGGAACATTGATGGTCCCGCTGAAGCCAGACAGGGAACCCGGCCCGTTGAAAGCGATTTCCTGGTTCGCTGGCAAATTGATCGCGCCGGTGCCGGCGATGGGGTTGGTCACTTGCATGTACACGGACGAGCCGCCGCCGTTGGTGATCGCCAGAACACTGTTGTTCGTAATTGGGCCGGTGCCGGCGGCCAGTTCCGGTCCATTAGCGGGATTGTTGTAAGCCAGTTGCAAGGTGCCGCTGGTGATCAGCGTGCCGCCGCTGTAGGTATTCGCGGCGTTCAAAGTCAGAACCTTGCTGCCGGATTGGGCGAGATTGCCGCCGCCGGAAACCATGCCCGACACCGCAAGATTGTTCGTGCGCGCAAAGATGACGGCGCCCTGGTTGACGGCAATGCCGCCGCTGAAATTGTCCGCGCCGCTGTCTGCCAGTGTGAGCGAGCCGACGCCGGCTTTGGTGAAACCAGTAAGCTCGATGATGCTGCCGGTCCCGTTGAACACATAATTCAGCACGTTGTTGGTCACATAAATATCAGTGGGCGAAACGGTCGCGGCCAGGGTGACCATGCTGTTGCTGGCGGTGTCATCAAATTGCACCAGCTCGGGATCGGCATAGGCTGAGTGAGTGGCGCCATTTAACCAGTTTTGGTCGGTCGTATTCCAATTGCCGTCCAGCGCGCCGCCTGCCAGCGCGCCCACCCAGACCAGTTGGGCTGGCGCGGTAATGGACAGGTAAATATGGCTGACGCCGTCGTCCACCAGACTGGCGCCGCTAAATCCGGAGGGGATGGTGCCCATGACGAGATTGGCAGTGGTGGGGTCAGTGCCGGTGTAGCTGATTAACGGAATCTGTTGCGGCCCGCCCACGGAAGTGGACACCGAGGCGATGTTGATGGTCGTGGAGCCACTAATGGTGACGGTGGTGGCCACAATGTTCGTGCCACTGGCATTGGGGCTGAGCTGCAAGGTGCCGCCTTCCAGGTCTAACATGGTGAGGGGAGCGGCGGACGAACCCACGGCGTTGGTCACCACCAGCATCCCGCCGCTCAAAGTCACCGTGCTGTTGTTGTTGTTGGCGCCAGCCACAATGTTGTTGGCCAGCACCGTTCCCCCGGTGATGTTCAAGGTGCCGGAAGTAGTCGTCGAGTTCACATTGACCGCGAGGTTCAAGTTGCCGCTCACCGACAAGGTGGCGTTGGTTCCGAGCGTGGAATTCGCATTGACGCTGATGGTGCCCACGCCGGCTTTCGAGGCGTTGGCGGCGGTTTGGAGGCCGACGTTCACCGTGTTGGCCGTGATGGTGCCGGCATCGAATTTCAGCGAGCCGGTCGTCGTGCCCGCTCCGGTGGCGCCAATGGAGGCGACGCCGAGGTTCAGCGTGTTGATGGCTGCGGTTACGAAACCGCCGGCCAGATTGGCATCGCCCGTCAGCGTGGTTGTGCCGGTGTTGTTGTCGCCGCCGCCCACTTCAAACAAGGACATCGGATTGCCGTTCAAGCCCTGAAACGTCACCCACGGATAAGGAGCCGTATTGGGATAAATGGGATTGAACGCCAGCGTGCCGCTGGCTTTGGTCCGGCCAATCGAAAGGGTGTCAGCATGGATGGTGTTGGCTTGTCCCAGGTAAAGATACGAGGTCAAGCCGGCGTTGTATTGACAGTCACCCACGGCAATGCCGGCGTTGGCCACCGTGGCGCCCGAGTCCGTGGTGGTGGTCTGGAAGGTGGTGGTGAGGGTGTTGGTCCTGGCCAGGTAGAGAATTCCGCTGACATAATTAATCGTGTCGCCGACGGAAGCGCCGACGACGAGTTGCCCGATCGTGCCCACAAAGTTGTCCAAGGCGGACATATCCAGCGTGGCCTGGCTGCCAGAGACGCCCGTGGTCGTGGAAGCGGCAACCCCATCGCCGTTCCAAATCTGCACTGCGGCGTTGGAATTGATCACGCTCAAGGTGCCACCCGCGCCGCTGATTGTCACATTGCCCTGTTGCACCGGATTTCCCGTGTTGATCGCGCCGACGTTGAAGTTGCTGGTAATGGTCAGGGTCGCGTTGCTGACAATTTCCGTGTTGTGATACGTGTTGTTGAGGTTCGTGAAGATCAGGGTGGAGACCGCGAAGTTCGTGTCCACAAGGTTGTTGAAATTCTCCGGATTGGAGAGCGCGGCCGCGCCGCCGCCTGGCGTGGAGAGCACCGAAGCGCTGACGGCCGCCATGCTGTTGAAAACAACGTAGTCCACCGGGGTGGGCACGCCGGGCAACTGCCAGTTCAAGCGGTCGGACCAGTTGGTGTTCAGGTTCGGAATATCAGTGCCGCTCCAGACGACGGAAGGCCGGACGCCCACCGGCCCGCTGGTCAGCGTCAGTAGCACCGAGGTGTTATCCGCGCTTTCGGAAATAAAACCGGCGCAGCCGGAGGGCAGGCTGCCGGCGGCAAAATTAAAGTTGCCAGCCGCCAGACTGATGCCGGCGGATTGGATGACCGTAAACGTGACGGGATAACTGGCCAGATTCGGCAAGGACAGCACATTGATTTTGTTGCTCACGCTGACGATGCCATCGGCATTGAGACTCGACACCACGCTGATGGGCGGTTGTACCCCCGCGATGGCCACGTTGAAAGTGGCATTGGTCACCGTCAAACTGTTCAGCACGGTGGTCTGTCCGTTCAGTCCCGACACGTCGAAGGTGGCGTTGCTGACGAGCACAGCCACGCTGTTCGAGAGCGTCACCGAATTGGTCAAGGCCAGCGTGCCTTTGGCAATCAGGGTGTTGCCGGTGTAACTCGGCGGGGTGCCCAAGGTGAGTGTGCCGCTGCCATTCTGGGTCAGCCCGCCGGCGCCAAAGATGCCTGCCGTCAAGAGAACATTGTCCGTGCGGCTGATAGCCAGTGTGCCTTCATCATCCAGTGTGCCTGCGGGCAGCGTGCCGTTGGCGTCGTTGTTGCCGATTTGCAACGTCGCGCCGTTGGTGATGCCAAAATTGCCGGAAATGGCACAGTTGGCGTCGTCGAGAATCACGGTGCCACCGCCAATCACGATGCCGCCGCCAAAAGCATCGCCGCCGGTCTCCGCCAGCGTCAACGAGGCGCTGCCTTGCTTGTACAACCTCACTGTTCCGCCAATGCTCCCGACCCCGGTAAAGGTGTAGTTCAGAACATTATTCGTGACCAGGAAGGCCAGCGGCGTGTGATTGGTGACCAGGTTGACGAGACTAGTCTTGCCCAAATCGTCAAAGGTTACGGCATCATTCTCGCTGTAAGGCACCGCCACGCCGGCATTCGTCCAGTTCAACGTGGTGGTGTTCCACAGATTATTCACGCCGCCGCCCCATTCATCCGCCTTGGCCGTGGAGGGTCCGTTGGTGACGACCAGCCAGATGGTGCTGGCCAGGTCGTTGGAAATGAAGCCCTTAAAGGTTCCGGGCAGGGTGCCCAGATTGATGGTGCTGCCGCCAGTCGAGGACGTGTAGCTGATGAGCGGTAGGGTGGTGGGATAACCGAACAAAACGGGCAGGGAGGAAACGTTGACCACACTGGCGCTGTCAATCAAGTCGAGCGTGCTGACCACCACGTTGGCGGCGGCGCTGCCCGCCGCAATTTGAAGGGTTGCGCTGCCGAGATTCAAGGCGCCGATGGGGATGCTGGGCGTGCCGGCCGTGTTGCTGACAACTAGCGTGCCGCCGGTCATGTTGATGGCGCTCGTGACGTTTCCATTGCTGGAGGTGATGGCATTGGCATAGACCACGCCGTTGGAAATGTTCAAGGTGGCGGCGGCGGTGGCCGTGGCGCCGGGATTGTAGCCCAGGATGAGGTTGGTCATCACCACCAGCGTGCCGTTGGTCACATTCACCGTGCCGGTCACTTTGGCGACGGCAGAGGGGACGCTCACATACGCCGCATAAAGCGTGTTCACATTGAAAACGCCCGCGCCGACCGTCAGGGTGGCGGTGGCCGTGCCCACGCCATTGCTGGACACTCCGTGTCCGACATAGCAAGTGTTCACTTGCGCATCCACGGTGCCCAGGCTCAAATCCATGGTGCCGTTACAAGAAGAACCGCTGGTGGTTTGAACGGAATCGTCACCGATGGCCAGGGTGGACACCCGCGTGGCCGCGTGGCCGCGCAGGTACAGGGAGGGATTGTTGCCGGCGAGCGACGGGTTGAATTGCAACGTGCCCCAAGATTTGCTGCGACCAACGGCGATGGTGTCAATGAACAGTCCATTGGTCTGGCCCAACTGTAGGAAGTTGGGCACGCCCGAGCCGCCATTGGAAACAGCGTCGCCAATATTCAACGTCGGGGT
>Ga0316217_10004951_pt1 | contig 14061 bp, 5 predicted proteins | sample 1anoAmetaG_FD_203633 | JGI IMG/M metagenome (GOLD analysis project Ga0316217, IMG submission 203633) | Freshwater microbial communities from Trout Bog Lake, Wisconsin, USA - 1anoA | ecosystem: Environmental > Aquatic > Freshwater > Lake > Hypolimnion/Profundal zone | place: USA: Wisconsin...
AGCTTCCTTTTTTGTTCTTTAAGCAAGCATACCTACTTATCTTGGTTGGCCTTCAATTCGATGATTTGTCTTTTGAGGAGCTCTTCCTTTGAGGGCTTATATTTGATTTTCTGTTTCTCCTTCTCTGAGCCTCCACTCAGCACTGAATTACTCTCTCGGAAAAGGTTGAAGTTATTCTTTTTAAGTTGCTTACTGGCTGCATGGATATTGAGCTTCATCATAACAGAAATACTTCATTATCGATGATATCTGCACCACTTGCTAACACTTTGCAGGGCAGATGCTTTTAAAGCTACTGCGGATACTCGTCCATAAGCTCTTCCATTTTGAGGATCTACTCAGCATCCGCGTACTCATTCTGTATATTCTACCTTTCCATGCGAACCACGTTCAATCTACTTAAGAATGGTATTACTTCTCGTCAAGCAAAACCACATCATGGTGAACAACTGCACGATGCAGATCGGTCTACTTGTCTTTATGCTGCTTGAGCGTATCTGTAAGTTTCTGCTTCTCCTGGAGCAGAATACTGCACTGGTCGAACTTGGACAGCCAGGCCAATCTCTCCTTGTATAGCTGATCGATCTTGTCTTGGTAGTAGGCCAGTAACTATTTGCCTTCACTCATGATGAAAGTTAGAATTCAAATTATCTGATTATTAACACCTATTCGCAGAATAAACTTTGTGCAATAATTGGTGAGGAGGTAGGTGATAGATTTGACTGTTGCTCAACAAGTTTTTATATGTTGATATTTCTGGAACGGTTATTCATCGGCAAACCAGTTAAGTATCTTATATAGATAGATTCATGATCTTCGTAACCACCTTGCTGTTTCTTCAAATAGCATTAAGCGCACAGCGGACTCAAAACGTCAACTTCCAGGCAAAGGAAGCAGCAGCTAGAAGTGTAATCTAGTGCAAACCCTATGGCGTCAGAATCAATCTGGGCAGATCGGTTGTGGATAGCTCCTCTTAGGAAAAGTTGGGAGTCAGGTTTAATACTGCTCAACCCTGCTAAAACCTCAACCTCATAATTAATGATAAATTTATTATCAACTGCCCGCTGAGGACAGTCTCCAATTTCACTATGTAGAAAGGTAGCTTTCGCAGGATTTAGGAGAGCAGTTTAATTCTTTCATACATCAATGTTCTTTGAGGAAGCAGATTGAGTACAACACTAAGTTCAGCTACAACATCATTGATCAAAACAGCCATAAAACCTATTTTAGTAACGATATAGATCTGACAATCAAAAACCCACGATAAGTATATAGCTATAAACGAAGATCAGACAGGTCAACTTCATCCATTTGGCTGACTGGGCCAAAATCAACTACAAAACAGACCAGCTTCCCAGCATCGTCGATCCCATCAAGCGTTTGCTAGTATAAAGAGATATTGAGGCTGTCATCATAAATGGAGATTTAGGCTATTAGATACACAGCAATGTCAGTCACCATTTGGAATTCATGGATATGCTGGAGCAGATAGCTAAGCTATCTCCCATTATTGTCAATCGAGGCAATCATTAATATGAGAACGCTTCTCTTTTCTTTTGTGAGTATTTCTAAGTCTATGGTCTTTGTGAAAAGAATGCAACTAGTTTGGAAGTGGGGGCGGCATATCTCTCTTTGTTTGACCCTCAAGCTGCCCTCATTCCCAGAAAATTCAAATAATATACTGAAAGCGAAAGGTTGAGCTCGCTTTAGAATTTGAAAATAGAGCTCAAGAAAGGTATAGAGAGTGGCAAACTGATTATATCACTAAGTCATTATCCAATGGTCTGCAGTTATCCAACTACTGAGCACTGTGCGCCGAACCGCTAATTCAAAGAGTTCCTGCCATTGTATGTCAACCTGCAATAGCACTATAACACCCTAATAGACAACATGGTGCCTTTGGTGCTTTCAGGACATGTCCACACCTATTAAAGAACGCATCAGTTGCTAAAAGGGTACAAGTATAAACTGAACAAGAATTAAGGTAGCCTGGTTTATGTTTACAAGTAGGGCTAGGAAGCCTCTTTGATACAGGTCATCGATGGAGTCGCAGGTTCAGATTTTGATTTGTTTCAGAATTATACGTATGAAGGAATAAGTCATGATGTTCAGCCCTTCTTGGCATCTTACAGTCTCAACCACGTCGGCTTCGGCCTACTAAGAGTCGGGAGATCAGACATCAATTACGAGCATTTCTCTGTTAACCTCAATGGCAGCTTGACAACTCTTGATAACTTCAGCATGCTCTTCCCAGATAGATAAAACAACACGGATGAATAGCTGTGATCAAAGACTTGAATCGCTCTGATTTTATGCTTGAAATTGTCAAAATCTATGTTCAGTATGCTAACTTTTGCTTATTGGCTTTTAAATTATTACCATCAGCATTTAATAAGATTATCAATTTATCGAAACATCGATTAACACTTTGATTAGTTCCCAAACACCCAAAATGCTTGACCCACTTCTAGAACCCATGTAGAATCAAAGGGTTGAGGATGGTTGAGACCAGTTTAAGTTTTAGTCCAACAATATTTCATCTGATGAAAATTGAACCAAATTCTGATATTCAGTAACTTGTCGAATCCATTATTTTCTGTGCAATACAAAAGTCACGACATATCTGACCTTTCTGCGGGGTGGATTTATTTTAGTTGGTTGGATTATTGGTCAGCCGTATAGGTGGCACTCACGCTGAATATATTCCTTTGCTATTATTTACTCAACTAATAAACAGGAATGTCCCGGGCAGTTTTATTGATACTGCTGCTAATTGTCAGCACCTAGAACTCCAAAAATAGTCCAACTTATTCGCTTTCACCCTCCATCCCCCCTAAAGCCTTCGTTGGTCAATACTATACATGCGATTTCAGAGTTCAAGGGCTAAATAACCCCACCTACAAATTTACCAATCTCCCTTCCTTCTTCACAGCTTCTATAACCGGACGTATCGAGGGCACTCCTAACAAAAAGGGGACTTATACGATAACTGCCAATTACAACTAAGGCAAAAAAACCGGAGCATCCCAGCTAATTTTATCTGTAAGCGACCCAGATAAAGTTACAACTAACCAAAACACTGCGCAAGCACCAGCCAAGTCGAAACCAGCCAACTTGAGCCTTGAAACAAACAAATAGTATCCTGATATCCCAGTTATCTATTCTACCGGAGCTGACATTGCACTCAACTTATCCTATTATTTCGGTGCGTCTTCGCATGTCTGGACCTATCAGTCGCTTCCTTCCTAACTCACTGGCTCCAACAATGGTATAATCAGGGGCAGCTTCTACAGCTAAGGACTTTATACTTTTGGGACAGTTTATTCAGATTAAAATGGTAGAACGACCACTTATATTATTACGCTCAATATTCAACCTAACTACTATTATGATTACTGGACTGGCTAGGGCTTAGAAGAAGTCCCGATTAAAAATTATTGCGAATGCTACGCCAAAGCAATATAGACTCAAAAATTGGCGAATTAGTTGTATTTGCAGTCACAGCAAGCAGTCAAAGATGCTCAGAAAAGAGTGAGTGAGCTCAAAGATTTTCTGGCTAACCAAGCCATAATTACTACTCTAGCTAAAAATGCATTAAAAACTCAAACTTAAATCAAATAAATCACCCTCTCCAAACAATGTATTCTTATTAAAAATGAACAAACTGCAAAGGATAACTACGCCAAGGCTAAGGACAACTTCTAACTTGCTTCTACTAATCTCCAAAACGCCAAATGCAACCTCTAAAACCTGACTAGCAAGGCATCAATAGCTGAATCCAAGTTCAATAAATCAAAGACAGCATTTGAAGCTGCGAACCAAGCCTTCATCTAAGCCCAAAACGCAAGTACTGCAGCAGCCAACTAGATCTGTGCCTTGCAGGTTAAAATAGCCGACTATAAGGATGATGTCAAGTCAGCTTTTAATGCTGTGGGGGCAGCCAAAAACATTTTACAAGCCTATCAGAACAATTTCACAGGGAATAGCTTCGACTCCAGCAACGCTCAGAATGCCAAAGATATAGCCAGCATGGAAAATGATATCGCCTAATCTAACTATCATGCCAAAGAAAATGCTTTAACCAACGCTTAAAATGATTTGAGGAATGCCAACCAGAACGTCAGTGATATCAGAGACTAACTGAACGATGCTCAAACTTATTTGGGAGGGGCTCAGTTCAATCTCACCCAAGCGATGAATCAGCTTTTAGTGGCACAGGCGGCTAAAGCTCAATCAGACAAAAATCTTGCAATAATATCGAGTGATGCAGCTAACTCAGCTAGCACAGGCAACTCGACTTACATTTTTGGAGGCTGCGACCGAGGCAGCTATCCTAGTTTTTCCGGAACCTTGGCTGTAAGCTAGATATTGACACAAGGAGTTCGTTTGGCATCTGGCCATACCTTGCTATACGGAAACTGCTCTAAAGGAGTTTCTATCCAAACAGGAGACATTATAAACTTCGATGGGTATCTGAAAGATGGAAAAATTCACGGACTATCAATATCTAAATGATAAATGATCGATCGACATTTTTACGTTATAGTATAACTTGGTGATGAGGTTTTATATATTTGTTTATCCTGCCGAATTGGGCCTCTGGAAGTATATATAAAAATGGTCTATCACCTGGAAAGTCAAGACCTCCTAGCTATAACGATAGTCCACGCCTTCTGTCTGATATAGCTGAAGTATGAGCCACGTAGTTTATAATCTGGATGATTAGAGCGATTCGTAGATTCAGGAAATGACGGCTGCAGAAATCAAAAAATTCAAGAAGAATGAGAAACCTCATAGTAAGCAAAAGAGTAAGGAAAAAAAGCATAAATCTCAGTCTGAGGAACCTGAGAAGAGAGACAAAAAGTCGAAAATTGTACAGAAAAGGTCGGTCTCGCCCGAGTAGAAACCAAAAAAAGCAAAAAAATAAAAATCAGCATCAAAAAAAATAGAGACCAAAATTGAATAGTAGACTGTCGACAGATGGAATAGGCAACCCAAATATTCATAGGTCAAAAACTACGGAAACGCCACTTTCGTTGACTGTAACCCAAGTAAATTCCACGTCAAGGCGAAATAGACCATACGTTCGGGCGTTACCTGGTGGCTGGACAAAGGAGACTACCTCGAATGTCAGTGGGAACTCGTATTTTCAAAGATGGTGAAGATGGATGCCAGAGATCTTAGGATAAGTATCTATTCTCTTATAAAGTCAATAGCAGATATCCAAGTATCATCAAAGAAATCCATCATGTCCGCTTTTAAAGCCTGGAAATACTATACCTGTGTATTATTTGCTTGATTTAGATGAGAATAACATTAAAAGCATCGAACTGCTCTCTAGGATGAGATTTCCGCTCTTGAAAGATCTTAGCTTAAGTATATTTGTCTGAACCTAGGAGATAACTTGATCACAATTGTAAGAACTTTCAACAGAATGAGTATGCCCAATCTATAGCAACTTTCCTTCAGTAGCTTTTTGTTAACCTAGCTTAAAATTACATAATCGACATGAGTTGGCTCTGCAGTCTAAACACAAACTCCCTCCGCTAGATCTACTTGGATTGGTACCTCCCAACTTATTCAGGAAAACCTCGACCCACGTAAACGGACAGGACATAAGTTGGCTTGCCAAGTTGAAAAAAAACCCAGATAAGACCAACACCATGGAAAACATAGTTGTGCAGTCCAAGTACCGATTGCCGCAGCAAAAGGTGGATGCTATGATTGCGCACAAGTATAGAAAACCTTTTAAGTCCTTTATAAAACGAGGTCTGAATTGATGCAGTTTATTATATTCTATAAGTAATTCTCGCCAGTAGTTTCTTCTTCAACTATGAAATCTTCCTAATCTTTATTTCAGACTAGACCTCATATCAAGTTTAGGCAAGCTCATCATTAGCATACTTACCAAGTTTTGAAACTAAATTAGCATGCTAGTAACGATCGAAAAAATTTCATCGAACCAGTCAATATCTTCAGGGACAGTTCTAACCCTCTTCAAAAATAGTAAATAAAAAGGTAATACTTTCGGCCAGTGGGAGGGAAATAGCTCTTTAAGAAAATGGATCAAAATTGCAAGGATCGCTCTAACGATAGAAAAGGAACAAAAAGAAAAACGAATAGAGACCAGACTCAAAGCAGTCATGTTTCTCGCGTGAGGAGACAGCCCTCAGATATGACCTAGAATCTCCCTCTATAGTCTCTTTTCTAAAATAGGGAGGCTCGGAAAAATACATAAAAGCCTTCAGAAGAAATCTTTAAGTCCCACACAACATATGATCCTTACAGTTCCGCCTCAAAAACACCCAAAAGCACCCTAACTCCCAAATTCTTCACTAAATCTTAAAATTTATTCAGGCCTGTAACTTCAGTTGGAGACAAGCATTAAAAATGGACTGCGGAACAAAGAATCGAATATCAAGAAAAAAATGCTTTTCTCAAGGAAATAAGCTTTAATCAGCCACTGAACCAAGTTTATGGGGATAGGTATTTCGAATTTTTGCTGAGAAATAGGTTTGAAGATGATATCAAACCTTCTCCTTATGTATATGTGGTCAACAATAAGCCACACGAAAGCAGAGCAATTACCAAACTGAAACGTAAATATCCATATACAAAGATTATCGCCCAGACATAAAGAAAAAATAAATGATTGTAGTACGGGGACAAAAATTAAGGACAGATGTTGAAACTCGAGACGCTTCAAATTTTGTTTGATTTTATTAGCTTTTTCCTCACAAAAATGGGCCACTAGCTGAAATATTAATAGTCTTTATTCAATAATGAACTACAAGTCAATCAGCTTTAGTCTTTTTTTTGGGAGTTTTGTCCTGCTTTTCGGATGAGTTGTTTTTCTTGAGACTGATATCCGAACGGAAAACATTATAGAACTCCTATAAATCGGGCTAGTGATAGTCAGAAATATTGATATTCTTAGTGCTTCTATTGTTTGATTAGCTTGTCGCTTCTCTATTAAAATCGTACAATGAATCTTCCTAAATCTATTCAGTCAGATCTACCTCTTATCCCTCGGGAAGATCGCTTGACTTTACTGACTATTTTTAGGAAGGCTAGCTTATGGTTTATTAGATTTATGGCTATTCGTGCACACCTTGATCACTTATTGATTAGCTAAGTGACAAATGATGGTTTATCTAAAGTAAAGCTCCAATCGCGCTTTCCTAAGATTCGTTAAAATATTTCTTCAGGTCTCTTTGAGTCACTTCTTTGGCACTCAGCACCAGATCCTCAGTAACCTTGTGAATGGGTCGCTAAATAGCTTTCTTATTGAGCCTGACTCCGAAAATTAAATCACTATTCTCAAAGCGGTTCTACTTCATAATGCGAATCAGCTTTTTATACTTCAGCATTTTTTTCAAAGGGTCTCCTTAAGATTTCTACTTTTCTTCTTTGGCTTTGTTGACCTGCAGTTGATTATCTTACTATTTGAGTTTCCTCAAAAGAACATAAATCGTAAGCAGAGAGAGCACGTTTATGGACAAGTATCTGTAGTGAGTATGCAGACTGTTTGGATTTATGTATGAATCAATGGCTTAAGCAAGGTTATTGTCGCCAACTCTGAAAATAAGTTGAAGCTTGTAATAATATCCTTTCTAATCATAAAGATAAACCATGTATCTTAATGATTCCTTTGATTCAAGCGATAGAGTCTTTTTGTGAGTTGGCCAGAATCTAAGATTTAACAAAAATTTTATGGTCAACTTGTGCTTAGTCTTTGATTTGATTACAAAAGGAGTTGATTATGCAATATTCTTTGATTAGGCTGACTATATGTATTCTTAACCGCAAGTGAGACCATAGATGATAACGCCTTTCTGTGAACAAGTTCTCTATTTCTCATCAATTCCTAAGTGGCTGATATAAACATCACCTTCTCCATCATTTACTAGTTAGAATATTCTTGTTCCTTCAAAAACAGTATCTTAACTGTGGTAATCTTAAAGAAAGATCTCGATGGGGAGATAGTTGATCCCTCTTGCTTTTCCCCAAGCTTAGTCGTAGATTTAGCTGAATTGAGGGGAAATAAAGCCATGACTAATGTAAATGCTTGGGTTTTTGATATCTACTTGAATCTAGTAAGTCTAAAACTTACTTTGATTATTTGCAAGCACAAGATAAAACTTAAAGCTGTCTTCTGGATTGATTATTTGCAGATTGAGCCTCTGCCTTGCAAGAGGGGCGATTAAATACGTTTGCTCGTTACTTGGGCTGATTATTTTGTTTTCTAAAGTGGAGACGTTTTGGACTTTTCCATTAAAGGCGTCACAAAAGCGGTAGATGGCATACTATTCAATTTAGTAACAAAACTACCGGTAGCTGTGCTTAGTCTTGACGTAGTTGATGGTCTAATTCTAAAAGAAAGCCATTGATTATATATTTTGAAGCTCACCCTTCACAAACTATTTCAAAGTTTTCTCTCCTTCTTACACAAGAACTTTGTACAGTAATTCGCTAAGAATCAGCCTATTGACTATCTACTGATGTAAGAAGAAGTAGCATATTTTACATAACTTTTCATTAGCTTTCAATAAGTAGTAATAAGTTTTGGTATTCTGTACAATTTAAATAGTTTCATTCTTTTGGTTTTTGAAAGTATACATACTAATAATAGGCTTTTCTGCCTTAGGATTAGGTATTTACATGATATACTCATCTGGAACCTGCTGCAAATTAAAGATATCTCTGATTTGCATAACTGATAGCCTAGCTTTGGTTTTGAGTTTTTAAGAAACACAAAAGAAAATCTCTTATATGATGTTTTACTTGCTACGCCGATACATTCTAAAGAAGTTCTAAAGATGAAGAAACTTAATTTATGGCGCGAGCAGTGGCCTATACTTAAGATTTAAAGGAAAGTTGTTCTAAATATCAACAGATATTTAGTATACCTGCTTAACCTAGTTATAACGAACTGGCTTAGGCTTTCTTTTGGTCAACATAAATTTCATTGTCCTTACTCCTCTATCTCCTTCTTCACTTTGAGAAGACAATACTAAGGGTTTATAATTTTTTTCGATTATTATTGTTGATTTTGCTTACAGCTCAGTTGATGTCATCAGCTTTACTTGTGCAAAAATGACTGTTTAAAATTATTTCTTCATTCGGTGCAAAAAGTATTCCGATTGGATTTTTGAGGCAGACCAATCGCCTTCTGTTATGTTTTACTCTTTTTCAGGATTGTAAACAACAGTCATTCCTACAAACTGATTACAATGTAGCTAAGTATGGGGTGGAATTGCAACAATAATAGTGCTTAGATTGGTTGAGACATTAATAATTTGATAGTTTTGGGGATAGGTGGACACTAAATTGAGGTATTAGATCGTTCTTCCAATCGGATTTTAAAACCTAACTACTTGAGGAATAAGAGCTATTGTTCCATTTTATACCTTTATAAGTATTGTAATTCTGATGGTTTATTGGTTAGTAACAAGATTAAAAGGAAGCGTAACCGAAGTAGCATTCTATTAAGGCTACACCAGCATATTTATGACCATAAAGTGGTTCGGTTTCAAAAAGAAATCTCTTAGAGTGTTGTCATTTGAGTAAGAATCCTCACTTGGCAGAGGTCCAAAAATTTAAAGTGAAAGATTAATATGATGTTATTTAGCCTAAGCTGACGGTACTTCTAAAGTAAGAGGTAGTCCTTGTGGATTCCAGTTCCTAACTACTATTTGCTTGCTTTTACTCTTCAGCTCTCTGAAGTAGCCAAAATCGAGGAAACTAACGTTTTAACACTTTTTTGCCTCATTGTCAACCAAACACTGCAAAGTTTGATCATAAAGCACAATTTAAATGGGTACTAAGACGTTTCCATTAAACTCAATAATAAGAATATGCTTTTGCGGAGAAATCCTGATAGTCTGTGGTCCTATGTACCTAAAAGCAAGCTCTTCGATTGAATGATTTGGAGGTACTATTTTTCTTCTTTCGCCTATCCAAGATAGTTACATGATCGACTAATCATAAAACAATTTTGTGATAAATACTGGTACATTTAAGTTATTTTTCATAGAGAAGCGCTCAGGCGAACCCTGGGGTTTTCTCAAGTCAATGAATCTTCGTGCACCAGCTGAGATGGGATTTCGCAGTTATTGGTAGATGTATTTCTGAGAAGTCCAAAATTAATCTAGAGCAGTCGAGATCCTTAACTTGATAGTAATAACTGATATTCTTTAAGCTTGCTTTCTTGCCAGGATTTTCAGCAACCCAATTTGCATATTTTTGGACTGTGGAGCAACCACACCTTTGAATCCTGGCATTTATTCAAAACTGACAGTTTCGCTAGTTGATTAAAGCACAACTTCTTCCAAAGTGACCGAATCTACCCGTGTGCTTGTTATAGTGAGTGGAAACTCAAAGACTGTTTTCTCTTCCGGAAGGATCCCAATGTTAAAGTAGTCTAATGTTACAGGTTCTTAGCAAATGGTCTAAAGAAACAAAGAGGGAAAAGGTAGTTCAGAAGCTGGGGCACGTGTATGTATAAGCATCTGAGTTGGCTTCCCCTCAAGTAGAATCTTGAGGCTTTTTGTTGGAGCAATACGAATTTATCCATCTAATAAGGTACCTTACATAGTTTCGAATTTTTTCTTGCCTTCAACTGTGATACCTATCTAAAAGATTTCATAGTTCTTGAGTAAAATCGTGTTATGGCGAGGACAGTTTCTAAAAACAGGCGTCTAGATACGGAGATGATTGGGTTTAATTGAAGCTAGTATTTTCCGCGCATAGACTTTTTCCTCCGCCAAAACTTTACCATCATAGATCTCCATAAAGAAATAGATAGCCCCCTGAACATATTGAGGATTAAGCCAAGCAGCATAGAAAGCAAAATTGAAGTCATAGCTTTCTTATGGTTATAAGCACAAAGGCAGAATGCCTCTTTCGTCTTCTCGCCTCACCTAAATGCGGTCTGAAATGATATCAAAAATGCATATTTTGAACTTTTTTGAAGGATTGCTCACTTTTAGACTGAATTTTCTTGATTCCAAGAGTTGGTAATTATCTATAAAAATCGACTATTGGCCAAAAAGATTTCTAGGAGGATCCATATTGAAGAGTAAATACTGATCTTCTGCTGAAAGTTAATGCTATTATGGCTGATAATTGGTGTCTTTGAGCTGATACTTTCTGAGCTGGAATGACTCAATAAGAGAAGGTATGTAAACTTTATGCTGAGCATTCGGTATGGGCCGCGTTGGAAGAAAGGTCGGTTCCGAGATGAGAGCTTGTTCGTGGACTTTCGAATAATTGTAATTATTGGTCACGACAATGGAGAGACTGAGAGATGCAAAAATTGAGCAGAACAAATATTTGAAGTAATTAATCATTACTATTATAAAATGGCTCTTTCTCAACTTGCAATATAGATCACTAAATTATTGGAGTTTTTGCCTTTTATTGTGTTAGAATTAGATCATTAATTCATTTTGCAGAAGTGAAGATTTAATACTTTTTTACAATAAATCTTTGAACTTAGAAAATGTTTGCAAGCATTCAGTATAAAAGATAAGCCTTTCGATTATTTGGACCCTGATTTGATATTTTTTTAGATTATCAAAAATGGTCAAAGATTAGTTGAGGCTGTAAATTGAGATTTTTGTTTTGAGGTTGAGGTAAGTCGATAAAAATGTTCATTCATCATAAAGATCTCGTAAATTTATTCTCTAGAAATGGTCATCTTAGGTATACCGAACTGCCAAATTATCTGTGAACAGGCCTCTTACTTTTTCAGAAAATTCTAGATAGTAAATATAAAATAATAATTTCAACACGCTCGCGAATGAAATAAGTAACCAATTCCCGTCTGCCTCATTGTTTCAAGAAGTTAAAAACCTAATGCCAAAAGCCCAGCTGAAGGAAATAATCGAAACACAGCAAATCTTCTCTCCGGGGGAATCCCAGAATATTAAGGAAGAAGTTAGATGAGTTTTGGTCCAAAAGCCTAAATTGGATAACGGACCAAAACTTATGTCAAAAGTGCCATTTGCTGCTGAAAAAACATCTCGAAGCCTTAATATCCACGGCCCAAAGTAAGTAGAGAAATCTACTTGAAACGAGATGCGATTTGCTCAAAATCACTCTTGAAATCAAGCTAATTGAGAAGAAAATTGCCGATTGCGCTTCCATCAAAATCAAAACCGAGAATGATAGCATAATAATCATTGATTGATTGAGAACTATGCTTAGTTTAAAAATTCTAGATCAAATCTAAATTCTATTAGGAAGACAGTGAAATAAAAATTAAACGCTTTTAAATAAGGTTATTGAATCCGATGGAACAATTTTAAAGAGTTGATTCCCCTCTACAATAGCATCTTTCCCCGAAACAATCTCATTCAATTGCTACCACAGATTCACCCTTGCATCTTAATCTTAATGTAATCACTTAGCAGAAGTCTTCAGTGCATGAAATCTTCTAATCTGAGCCTCAACCCAAGATGCTTTCTTCAAAAATAACAAAAAAATCAGTAAACTGGTTGTTTAGAGTGTCTTGGGAGAAGAACTGCAGTTTACAGTCAGCCTGGACTGCAGTCACTCTCTTCTACGGATATCGCCGTAGAAAAGCGATCAATAAACAGTTCTTGGAATGCCTACGTACGTTTAATTGTATCTAGTTTTAGCATGCTTACAACTTTCTACAAAATTCCATGAGTCTGTGCCTTTAACTACTTCCCAACTACTGCTCAGCTGTTCTTAAGCAGTTTCTAGAGATTTATTTACTAAATATTAGCTTGAATTATTAGAAATCTTTAATTTTTAAATTTACATTCCTCATGCTCTTGAAACGTTAGCGAATTGCAAGGCTTTAAGTGAAGAATAGCGATGGAAAGTTTTGTTTTTGGCAGAACTCTATCTATGCAAAGATGATCGTATTTTGTTCGACTGGCAAAAGTGTGAAAAGTTGATAGAGCTAACTCGTGATTAGGTCTAGGATAGTGAACTTTAATGCCTTTAGATTCGGGATCTAATTAGCTAAACAAGCAATAACATCATCTTTAAAAGATATGGAAGCAAGTTCGACGTTGAGAGCTTTACCAACACTTTTAGATGATCTCTACAAACTTCAGCCATCATTACATGATCCTCTTATCTACTATTTGATTAGTTGACGCGAAAAAACGATTGCAATTAAATTAAACTATTACAATAAAATTCTATGACGAATATCAAGCTTTTCGAGAGGATTTCTCTTACCATCAGTCTAAACCCCAATCCAAAATGAACTACATAACCTACATATGCGTTTGCTTAAACATGGAAACTCATGCAATACCTATGCTAGTGAGTGATTTGGTGAGCAATCATCATTGGAGAATCATCTAAGAGCATTCAGGCATTAGCGTAACGATTTTTCATGCTAGAGTAATGTAACAAGCTTTTTCTTTCCTCAGAAATACTCAAAAAACTCCCCCTTCGGCAATTATAGGTATATTGATTTAGCCTTAATTGCATTATTTTTCAAAAACAGTAATCACGAATTTAAATAGGCTAAATATTGCTAAGTAGATGTTTTGGTTTCAAGCTTAGCTCAATTATAGGAGAGAATAGTGCTCTAATATTGATGATTAATATTTTATACATTAAAGTTATCATTTGTAACTTTTGTTACTTTGGATTATATCGTTTCAGTTCTGGAACAAAACCTGCTGAAAAACTTAAATCCGGGGTAATCTACCCACTAAATTTACCTAAAATCTGGATCCTTGGCCAGTGGCATCAACCTGCTCCTCTCGCGACACTTCTTCGACCTTCAGTTTTTAGTCCGAATCCTCCAACACTCGGTAGCCACATCTTGGTTTGCCATTTTTGCCGTATTCTTAATACCAGCGGCTTATTCCCTGCAAAACTTAGAAGTTCATGTCGTTGCCGCAGCGGTGGTACTTCCGCATAAGAGTTTTGGCAGTGGAGTAGTTGATATCCAGGTCATCTGCACTCTAACTAGATAAAGAAATACTTCCTTGATCTCTTTGTGGTCACAGAGCACTCTCTTGAAAAGCTCTATCTTGACTTTATGGGTAACTTTGTCGTACTTTTTGC
>Ga0316217_10004952_pt1 | contig 14060 bp, 10 predicted proteins | sample 1anoAmetaG_FD_203633 | JGI IMG/M metagenome (GOLD analysis project Ga0316217, IMG submission 203633) | Freshwater microbial communities from Trout Bog Lake, Wisconsin, USA - 1anoA | ecosystem: Environmental > Aquatic > Freshwater > Lake > Hypolimnion/Profundal zone | place: USA: Wisconsin...
TTTTCTCGACTCATTTCACTAATGTAATTAAGTTAATATGAAGCGCTATATAAAGACCTTAAAGTCAGTGCAAAATTATCAACAATACATTCGCAATAAAACACAAATCTTTTCGAATAATGCTGAATCATCCATTGAAAAAGCAATTTTTGTAAATTATTTGATCTAATTCATTTAAAGTTTGTAGTTTAGAAATCAGCTTCATTTTCATAGTTTTTTATCATTTAGAAAAAACCAAATTATTTATCATAGATCATGTTTTATCAAATTGTGTTGATCTACTTTATGATTCTTGATTTGGTGCTTTGGGCTCATCACCTCACAAAGTAGTCTAATCTTAGATTTTTATGAAATCAAGGATGGTAAAAGCATCTTTTCCAGGTATTAAGCAAGCATCTTTTCTCTTAAATCACTAATGGATTCTCTTGATTATTTGATATAAATAGAAAGAATGAATGGGCATTAACTAGTAGATACCTTCGGGTCGCTGAAAAAGAATATTCAATAAAATGTTATTCACAACTAAAATACGTAAGAGAAATTTTAGCAGCTTAGTGACTAACTGATTCTATTGAATGATTTTTATTTTAGATAGTTGCCCTTTAAAGCTTAAAGCCCATTTATTGAACGAAAAGATCTGTAAGTATTTTTATCTGAGAGCTCTTATCCTTAAATTTAAGTTATTCAGCTGATAATCAGTGATTTTAAATATGATAACACATCGACTTCTTCTAATTGTCTGTCTTCTCATCCTCAAAAGTTTGTCTCAGGGTCAGAATCCAGGAATAATCGAGACAAGTAACTTATCAATAACCAAGGAAGAATCGCATTTGGGAGTTCAAACGCAATGGTATTCAACCAAAGTTCAGCTACATATTCGTTGCAATTCGAAAGAACTTTCTCTTTGGTTCCTCGAATTGGCCTTGCTGTATATAGCATAGATTTTGAGTACAGCCCCACTTTCAGCACAAAAGTTACCAACGAAACTACCACAACTAATGCCAATCTAATAGTAACCACTACAAACTCTGGACAAAATAATCAACTTTATTTGATGTACATGGCCACTGATCACGCATTAATAGGGTTATTTATGCCTCCTCAGCTCAGTAAATTTCATTTAATGTAGTTACTGACCAACTCAATCTGAGACTTCCGCAAAATTCACAAACTTTTCAATTCAACTACAAATAAATCGTCTCAGCAGCCAGCGTACTCTCAAATATTCGCGTCTCAGTCTTTCTCACAGGAATTAGTACTAATTCAGAACTCACATCAAACGGATATTCTGCTAACAGGACATATTTCAAAATGTACGCAACTAAACTTTAAATTCCCTTCTACAGCATAACTGTCGAGGTTCAGAGTATGTTTGGAGATATCACCATTGCGCAGGTATAATACACGATTATTTACTTTGACGTCTCTATGCTCAGTTCAAACTCAAGCATTTATGCAAAGTATCTCATGGATTCAGGGGTGACCTAGTTCACACAATTCGGTGGGACTGCGACCCCAACTACACAATCTGACAATCTCCCAATGCTTCCCAATAATCCCTCATATCAAAGTAACACCATTTTCTACGGAATATCATCCTTGGATTGCTCCAGAGGAGCAAGCATAACTGTTTCAGCTTACCCAACTGTCTACAACAACTCTAAAGGTGATCAATTCATCTTAAACGCACAAACCTGGAAGCTTAGCTTTATCGCACTAGCTGATTACAGCTTTCTGCAATACATGACTCTAAAGTGCGATCTTCCTGGGGCAAATTGCGATAACAAATGTCAAAACAGCACAACTCCTCACTTCATTCTAAACGGGGCCTGCAGCTATTGTCAGTATACTTGTCTTACCTGCAACGTTAGCAACTCCGCCAGCGTGTGTGACAGTTGCGACATCACAAGAGTGCTGAATACACTCACAAAGAAGTGTGACTGTAAATCAGGATACTTTGATCCTTACCAAAACAATTATACCTGTAAATCTTGCTACCCTTGTGCAACTTGCAGTAACAGCAATCAAGTCTGCCTTACGTGTTATACCAATCTTCATATGATTAAGAACTCAGTTCTTTCTAGTTGCTAGTGTGTCTCAGGGTTTTATCCCAATTATCTAAATGGCACTCAAACGTTTAATCAAACTGTTCCCTGTTTAGTATGTCCTTAGCATTGCCTAGTATGCCTTAATGCAGCATATTGTCTTGCCTGTGATTTGACTACTTACTTATTTGCAGGAATGTGCACAGTAGTCTGTACAAGTGATTAACTCTTTGCTAATTAAACCTGCATAGAGACTATAAGCACTCTATACGATCAGACCGGCCGATTAGGATATTAGTGGAGCTATATTGCGAATCAGAGTGCTTTGAACATCACTCTTACCTTCTCCCAGCGAACTGTCTAGTTTTATTACTACTAAAACTAAACAGCCTATGAGCAAACTAACAGTCAACAAATGCAAGGTTCTTCTCAAACCACTCAATTCTACTATGACGATGGAAAAGCTGCATCTTCAGGCTTCTAAAACAAGAATAATGTGGCTGCTGCTTCATCTTCTGCAGCTTTAAATTCACAAGCTGCACTCAGCTCAAATTCTGCCTCTATGTAGGCAGCAGCTGCAGGTACAAACAGTTCTGAAGGAGGGTCAGGAGGATCATCTACCCTACCAGTGAACCCGAATATTCCAGGCTTTAACTATGGATCAGTGAAAATCCAAGATATTGATGGTACTTACCTAGGCTTAAGTGAGCAGTATTACTATTACCTAGCATACTATTACTACCAGAAAAACACTGGGGTTTACGCGCAGTATACAGACTAGTACGGAATCCCTTTCGGAAAAGTCAACATCTCCTCTACAGCACCAGTCAAAAGTCCAAATTATGTTGATGCCCTTCAAAATAACTTGGTAGTAAAAGTAGGTAATGATGTAGTACCTTACCAAATAACTGCCAATTCCAACAACCAGTTTAACCTTGTTGCTTTGGTTAGTAAGTCCTACTATGGAGAGCAGGCTTCCCTCATCTTGAAAAACCCAGGACTTGTCAGGGACCATAACATAGCCAGTCAGCTGACTTCTGTCTCTCAGCCTGTCTACATCTACGTTTGCGGCATCCAAAGCTACATAAATTCAGCAAACAGCATTTACCACAGTAACAAGATAATAGTTGGAATACTTTGGGGAGTGGGAAAATACCCACTTTTTATAGGTTTTGGATGGATTTTTATGCCTCTAATGCTGACATTACAATACATCATGAGTCTTAATTACGTCAACACCCAAAAACCACTGAATTTAGACCTTTTTTTACAAAGCTTTGTCGACTTCAAAAACCCATCAATCTTTTATGACCCAGTAAGAAAGAACATGGATACTTCAATCGTCAATCATCGTGAGATGTACGTGAATATTCCCTTTTTCAATAGATTTGACAGAGGATTAGACTTTTTCAAAAACTGTTTTCAGTACTTTTTCGTCCCTTTTCTTTCCTTCCTCTTGTATGTTTTGATCATAGGCCTCAACAAAGTCCTCAACATTTGCTTGAGAAAGGATATTCCTCTGATCAGCTAATACATAAAACCCAGGCTGCCTTTGCACATTGCAGCTTACACTCTGGTACAAGCTATTGGAGTCAGTTTTTACTTTTTCGCTCAACTCAATGATACGAAGTTTAGCAGTTCCAATGCCCCAAATGCTAGTTATCCTGTCTTCAACGTAGCTATGGCCTATCTTTCATTCTTTCTTACTTGCAATATACCACTTTTGCTTTTGGCTTTCATCTACTTCACCTACACAAACAAATAAACCAAGTTTACCACTGGAAGCTAACTTTTTTTAGTGTTTACTTAGTTGATAAAAGAACTACCTACAACCAAAAACAAGGCCTTTCTTGATGATCCTCTCTGGACTCAAAAGTACTAAAAGCCCATCTCATATGGCTTTTCAGGAGCTGTGTTCTACATGCCTATTTTCTACGGCTTTTTCACGTCATTCTTTTACAACAACTTCCCTTGGCAGCTGACTGGACTTATTCTCACCACCGCTTTGTTCGGATTCTTCGCTTTTGAAAACAATAAATTCGACAGCGGAATAATCAAATATTTCTGGTTTTTCTTAGCCATCTTTTTGATAGCCTTCCTCTTCTTACTTTCGGCATTAGGTTCCAACATGTCAAGTGTTCCATGTGGCCAATAGAACTTAGGCTACCTTGGTATTGGTATTCTGTATGCTCTACTGCTGATGAGTATAATTGCTAGCAGCTATTTCCTTTGGTTTACTTGCTTCCATCTTTATACATTCTTTTTCAAAGACAAACATTTTATTGTCAATATCGATGAGAAACCTGAAAATAAGGATCTGCATTCTAGTCGCAACAAAACGCATAAACGCAGAACGGTCAATAAACCTAGCGTGGATCCCAATCCTTCTATTCCTCCGAGCCACCATAATATCCCTATTCCTAAACCCCCCAACCCCAACCCCAAGCCCAACAAAAACATAAGCCATCCGTCCAACGATAACCCTGACTCAAGCAATAGATTCACAGACTAGATTTAGGTTGATGAAGATATCATCATGAGAGAAAGAATAACATTTTCTTACGTTGACCCAATTACCAAGGAGTTTGTTTACATTAGCTAAAGAAGTCAAACATAACTAAGGTTTACTGAGTAACAGGGCAAATTTTTATACAAAATACCTCGTTTATACATCACCAACAATGGAGAAATATTTGATTACGAAGGTAACTTCATAGATCGTTACATCAATCAAATCTCAAAAGCCAACAATCCCACTAATTTCCAGCCAAACAATAGCTCCAACTCCTCGAACTCCTCGAACTCCCCCCTGCCTCAAATCAATGCTAACAACATAATCAATATGCCAATCTAGGAAGAGTAGGTAAAAACAGTTTACACCTACAAAATAAATGATCAGATCTATATCAAAGAAGGATAGGATGCCAATGGGCTATGGATTATGAGAAATCAGCAAACAAACTAAATTCGAAAAATAGACAGAAGCATGTTCCTCAATAATGGTCAAAACTATTATTATGAGTCTTCCTCAGAGACTTAACAAAACTTAGTCCAAAACGTAAATATCAATCAAAATATTTAAATAGACAACCAATATGAACAACAAAATCAACAAATCTCATCTTAGATTCAGAACAACATTGCAAGGTTCGACTATAGCAGAAAAGTCAAAATAGACAACATTTACTACATGAATATTGGTGAGGAAAACGGAATGGTGAGGGTTTATGATAATGTTAGTAAGAAAATTCTGAAAGTCACTCAAGAGACCTACACTAACGCAGTCATCGACAGTTTTGACTAACTAATCAATCTAAATGGAAGAGACTATGATGTATCCATAAACTATGACCAGGGAAACATAGAACTTGTTGACGCCTCCAATTCAAGCAATCGGAGAACAGTCAATCAAGCATAGTTCCATTTGCTCAAAGAACAAAATTAGCAAGCCTTCAAAGTTTACATGGCGAATAAGTTTAAACCTATAAATTAAGCCAGTTATTCAACCTCTCGTTCTCCTCCACCAAATGTCAAAACTACAGTTCAAACATAATACAAGCAATCCTACCCTCAACCGCCTAGTGTTCAGCAGTATTCCCAACAATCTTATCAACAGAAGCCAACATATCCTCAACAGTCATATCAAGTCACAACTATTCCTAATCAAATGCTTCTCTTGCAAAGCAAAGCCACTCGGGAGTCAAATTAGCAAACTAATAAGGGTAATTAGGCACCCAATAACCAATATGTGACTTCCATTCAAAATACGGTCAAGGTGGGAGGAAATACTACAATCTCAACATCCCAAAAGTATGTCAATGATTACAATACTTCAAATGTTGCCAGATCAAAACAATAGATCTAACTACCTAACTATTCCCAAAACACAGTTTATCAAAGTCAAAATACACAACAACCTCAACTCATCAAGCAAGAATACAAGGTCTAAACCGAATAAGAAGAACTTTTTGACGATATAGACGACATCGTAAGCAATAGCACTGGTCCATTCAAACTTTTAGTATTCCAATCAAATAAAGTGTAATAAGTTGACGATGAGGTAAGATATAATTAAAGTGATGTCCTGTTCCGCAAGGTGATAACTTTAGGCAAATAAGTGAAGGGTTTCACCCAGTAAATGTAAATAAAGTATCCAGGCTGCGTCATAATAATGGTGGACTTAAGCAATGACGAAGAATTCAAGCTTAATTGATCTTTTGATGTTATTGAAATATAGACGAATTCATAAAAACTAGAAAATATCACATGGTTGCTTGCTTTAAGAAGCTGTTTCTTGTTTATTTGAGAATTTTTTCAATGTTTTACCTGTCTTTACGAACGACCTCCTTCATCAACTCTTCAGCAGTTTCAGTTGGTTTGAACTTGATGCGGTTTTATTAGTATTAGCCATTGTCCCAAGTGCTCCTTTTTGTTTAATTATAGCTTTTAATTTCTTTTAATTTTTTTTCAACTTCCAAAGAGTAAGTTTTGACTCTTTTCTCCTCGTTTTCGATTGCTTTCAACTCTAGAAATTCTTGCTCAAGTATATTCTATTCTTTACCTAAGTTAAAATAATGATTACTGAGCTCATCTTTTTGTTTTTGTAGCTAGTTTCTAAACTCTTAGATTTGTTTCCTCAGCTCAATCAAAAGATTCTAGCTTACTTTACTGTTTTTTTATCGTTTGTACTCCCTTTCAAGATCTTCCAGATCATACTCTATCTGTAACTTTTACCTAAAAAGCTTGCATATCGACTCATAAGAGTTATAAATATCGTTGAGTTTTTGATTGATGGCAGGATTCTTGAGCAAAGAAAGAAATCTATTGAAAATTTTCTGCAAAAGTTCCTTTTAGAAATTGAGTAAATCAGTTGCAAAACTGTTATCCTCAATGATTTCTGAATTTTTGTTGTTGGTTTCCTCTAATGAATCAAGATTGGGAGGTGAATAAAATTTGAGTTTGTAGTCAACATACTATCTTTTTGTTTGACTCAGCTAATTTTGCAAAAAATCTGCATTTTGCTGAGTTTTGGCTAGCTCTTCTTAAAGGTATTCAATTTATTCTCTGAAATCTTTTTATTTTTTTTTGTAAATCTTATTTTCTTGCTTTAACAAATCTAGCTACTTTTAGTATTGAAAAGCTTGTTAATTACTTTGGTTAATTAAGTTAATTACAAACTTGCTGATTGCTGTGATTTTTTGCTTTGCTTTTTGGCTCTAGGTTAAGCCCATTCTCTCAGTTGCTTTATTCATTTATTAAAAGCCTAAATCTAACCCATTTTTCTCTATTTTGTTAAATTCAAAATTCATTTCAGTTATACTTTGAATGATTTCGTGCAACTCTTTTTCAATTTAAGCCTTAGAAAAGGCAATCTTTTTGTCTTTTTTAGCCAATTACTAAATCTTATTGTGAACGCTTATCTTTTCATTTCGATAGAGTTGTTCTAAAGCGTTTAATTTAGCCTTTATTTAGACATTTTCGTCTTTTACTTTAGAAAACTACAATTATAATGACCTAAAGGATTTATACTAGGTGAGATTGAAGGAGAGGCATTCCGTTGACATTCTTATTATACACTCAATCAAATCAAATTATAATTAAGATAAAAGGAAATTAAAAAGATGCGAGTTATTTGTTGCTCTAATGCCATATAATGTAATATCTCGATTATACAAACATCAGATTTGCTGCATATGTGTATAGTTTCTACTAAGTCTTTCACTTTAAGTCCTAATGTCGGAAGACTTTATTTCATCGGGGAAGTGGGGATCCACGATTCCAATCAACTCTTCGACTGCTTTTAATTTTTTGTAGATTTTACGGTAGCTAAGGGCTGAGCTACTTTTTAATGCTATTTTGTCCATAAAGATGGACTCTAACATTTTGTAAAGGACGTAAGCAACCTATGACAGCTTGTAGACTATCTTGCTGTAATCTGTATCTATCTGCGAGTGAAGATTTTTTGAATTTGTAAAGTAAAGTTATTTAACTAGGACTAGAGAATTGTAGATGTTTTATTAAAACTTAGTCAAAGTATTCCTGATTACCTCCTCATACTTCCTGAAAATTTCCATTCTTTAGATCACTACGTCCAAAAACAGTACTAGATTGTTGATTTTCTCATCAAAGTGCTCATTTTTCATAATAGAGGGATGAAGGCTATACTTTGTGACAGAAAATTAGACCACTAGAGAAATCCATATAGAAGAGGTAGATACTAACTCGTAGTTTATTACTTCATCCAACAAACTTAAAACGTTCTAATCTGTTTCCCAAACCTATCTTGCTTGCTTGACAGCGAAGTATTTATCAATTGGTTAGCAGACTACTAGAGATGCTAGTTTTTCCACTTTCATAGATGATAACTTTCTTTCAGTTTAAGTCTGTATATCTATCAGATTTTATTTCTTTCCTGAAATGAGCTTAGTGAATAGTGGAATCAAATCAAACATCAATAATTGAAACTATTTCTATCTTTGCGTTATGATTTTTTATTTATTTAGATCTTAAGTGCTCTCAGCTGCCTAATTCCGCTTCATCTAATACTTCTAGTCAAAATAGATAAAAGTCATCAGCCTCAGATAGGCTAGCAGTTCTAGTTTTTAGCTGATAGTTAGACTTTACTGCTGTTTATTGTGATTAAGCTAATTCCTGTTACAGACAATCCTCATCTTCCGGCAAAGCACACTTAAAAGCTGGTAAATGCGAGAAAAGATGTCTTTTTAGTTGAAAAAGAATGATCTTATTTAGTTATAGACTATTAATTGGTCTTACTAGTTAATTTTGCGATTGAGAATACATTCGGAGAGTAGTTAGATTAGCCAAATAACATAATAATTATTGCGGTCTTCTATACTTTTGAGAAGCAGGATCTGGATTATTTACATGAATTTCCTATTAAGCCTGAAATGATTGTACTTGATTAAGGCCTTTAGCTGGGAGGTTTTGGCTATTTCGATACAATAATGGCAAAAACTGATGAAGAATATTTCATGCCTATCGTAGAGATCCTTAATGTCCAAGAGCATCATCTATGCTACTACCATTGTAGGCTTCAAAGCATTTGCAATAACTTCCCAATATTAGCCTTGGAGGATTTCTTCTACGGGTATGATTTTTTGTCCCATTCTTCCACTCAAAAGTACCAAAGGCACAATCTCTCTTAAGCTGAGTTATGCTCTATTACTAGTTCTGGCTTTTAGCTATTAAAAGATGTGAGCCAGCCAGTCTCGTAACTACTAGCTGTCTGGCAGGACATTCAAAATACAGACTATTCCAAGTTAAACTAAGAGCATAGACTCATCTTTAATTGTTTTTCTCTAGCTAATCGAAGATATGACATTTAAACACTTTTGCACATAAGTTTGTAGGTTTTTATGAAAAGCGGTATGTTTTCGGAAGTTATCTAATAGATCTAGGGGCAAGATAGACCTGATGCTCAGCAAGTAAATCATGGCTTAGTTAAATATATTGAACTATTCCCATATTTCAAGTCTATTTATGGTAAAGTCTAGGAAAAACTAATGATGCATTTCCAATAATAAGGCATAGAATTTGAGATTTTTTTTCTTCAAGAGGATTGAAAATTAAAAGATATTGCTTAGAGTCTTCTGAAGGTTTTTTCTGTTCATCTTTAAATCAGATTCATTTAAAGTATTCTTGATTCTGCCTAAGACTATATCAATGCTTTCCCACTGGTCTTAAGTAAGTTGGGCTAGATCTTTTTAGGTTAGTTTCTTCAATTATGACAATAAAAAGTGTGACTATTATGCTACATTGCTGATATCTGAAGGTGCATTGATTACTTTCTTAAATGTTTATTATTTTTGATCTAACTTTATTCCAAAGAAATTTCTGAGAATCTAATAACCGATTAAGCTAGGGTTTCTATTAATATGGTCAATAAATTTGCTCTGTATATTAAAATTCTCATTCACTTCGATTTGTAAGGTTCTGTAAAAAAGATAATCTATGCTAAGATTGACTTCAAAATGCGTGAGTTTGCTGACTTACTTTAAATTTAACAAAGTTTAGTAAATGTCCTGTCTTAAAGAGGGAAAGCTGAGAGTCAACTTGGGATCTGTTACGAATTCTTTGCTTAGGAGTATGACAGAAAGGATTAAAGCATAAGAAGTTGCTTCACTAGAAAACTGAAGCTCAAAAATGCCTCTTCTGTTTTCCTTTTCCATCAGCATTTTGATTTAATCAGGTATCCTTTCTTGGTGACTTTCCTTTTGCTTGATGTAAAGCAAAGACATTCTCTTGATGAGTTGGACAGCAAGATTGATTTAATGATACTTCTTGGAGCTCATATTTTTGAGCAAAATTTCTGAGTTTTCTCTGTCATACTCAAAAACTAAAGCGCTATGTAGGAAAGAGTCGATGGATCTGAAGTCAAAATAGTTTTCTACATTGAATTTGTAATCTTTTTTTTGAGCCAATTAATCCAAAACTGATAGCAGGGCTTAAACATACCTCTAAATCAGAAATGAATTGCGAATTTTTGTTAATTTTTTGAAACTATCTACTAACTTCTTCATCCACAAACTATTCAAGAGAGCAGGAGCGTATTCAAGTACTGCCAAAATCATTTCTGCAACGGCAGGTAAGTAGTTTATTTCGTAATCCTGACCAATGTCTAGTATTTTCTCAATCGAAAACTCCAGTATGCTCTTCGTTATGATTTGCTCAACAAAAACATCTTAGACTTAAACATAAGTTTTTTCTAGCTTAGACAAGTACGCAACAATTCGACTGCAGTTCTATTTTTGATTTGGAGTTTGAATGAGTTTCGTAAAAGCTTGGATATTGAGGTTATAAATGGTTCCTATCTCCAGATAGTTTTAGATAAAGTTTGTAATGAGATAGTGGTAAAATATATCTACAGTGCGGAAATCTGAGCCCTATAGGACTAGCTTCCTTTTATGGAAGAAATACTCATCAGAGATAATTAGCTTGTAAAATAGCTAGTAAATTACCTAACTACTTAGCAAACTATCTGCCAAATAATTCTAAATCGACTCCAGTTATTTTTCAGGAAGTTTGATAATTTATAATCCGTTTTTTATAAATAAGCTAATTGTGTATACTTCATTGTTTGTCAAAGATTCAAAGATAGTAACTATATTAGTATTTTCTTGTGAGCTTTAGGCTAGCTTGGAGATTAGTTTGGCCAATTTGCATGTATTCAAATAGTTGTTGTTTTTCATCAATTCTGTTTGCTGACCTTACTCTCTTTGATAAACCTACCTTATAATGTAGTCTATGTATTACCAAATATAACAGTACTTTTGTTTATTGCTGGCCAGCTCAGAAAAACCACCTTTGAATATTTGGCAAATGTTCTCAAAAATGAAATTGTGCTTCTAGCAGCTATAACCATCAAATTCTGGATTTCTCTTCAAGAAGGCTTAGATGAATAGTGTGTACTATAGAGAAGTCATGGGATAAAAGGTTTCAAGTTTGGGATTCTCCAGCACATATAAAAAAGGAAATCGCCTTTTTATATTCTGATTTCCAAGAAACTAATTTAAGGCTTTGTTTGTATCAAACTACGCTTCTGTAAAGGGATGAACAAAAAGTAGCCTTATCAAAAAGCTGTCCAGTTTCTAGACATATAGAGTGTTAGGAATCAGCCGAGGTGAGGCCATTTTTACCAAAAGGGGGAATATATCTCCAGCCATTCTTTACTTAGTGAAAAAGCTATTATCTAGTTCAAAGCAAAGATTTAAGCAAGTTAAGAACAAGTTTATTTCTAAACTAAATTTGCCTTTGTTTTATGCTAGCTCGAATTGTACTATGTTCGAAAAACTATGCCACATATTTTACATCAGTTTATTCATTAGTTGCCGATTGTTTCTTAGGAGTTTGATCAAAAAAGGGCATACTTGGTCATTCTTTTTCGCCAGCAGCATCTTCAAAACCTTCTAATACTGTACAAAAATTTCCTACTTGATTTAGGTGATGCCTTTCAGCATTTGATGAAATGTTTTTGAATTCTAAAATTGAGTTTTGTTATCTGTAAATGCTTAAAAGATGATTGTACCATTGTAGAATGTATTTCTATTTATATCGAAGTAGCCTGTGATGAGCTTTAGGCAGGCAGAAGTACTGAGATAGGGATACTTCTGAAAAATTTTGCGACAAACTATTGTAAGATAAGAAGAAATCTTAGTAAGAACGGTTTAGTCTTTGCAGCTAGCAAGGTATTTGTTTCTCTTCAAGATTTCTTTAGCTTATGCATCTTTTCTGAAGAGCTGTAGAGTTTTCTATTTTTCGGCAGGACTTTCTGTCATTCTGAACATGTCAATGGCATCCGAACAACTGCTTTAGCTTGTTTCTAGGTTATTCTTTAGATTCTACAACATGAAAGAGTTGGAAATAAGCTCCTAAAAGGTACATGACCATTCTTTGATTAGCTGAGTAGCAGTTGATAGCTAGTTGGTGCCTTTGGGGACTGTGACATTTGGTATCGATGACAAAACTCCCCCAATTTTTTACTGCCTTTTTTTATTCTAGGCAGCCTGCTATGCTACTGCTTGCTTTAACTTTTACTTTTGTTATGCCACCTTATTTGGATTTAATTTGATAGGTACAGTTATGCTTGCCTGCATATTGAGACTCTCCTTCGTCTAGCCGCCCTTTTACTTATTTCGATTGGATTGATTTCCAGGTGAAGCTATTGGCGGAGCTTTTCTGCCCTATTTCTAAGGACTCACTTCAGTCATTTATTTATTATCTTATATTTTGATTAACTCTTTTTTATAGTTGCCTATTCTGAATCATTTCTATAAAGTACACTTGCAAGCATTATTGGGCGACAGACAACAACTAAATACTAGCATATATCACCATGAACAATCACTAGTACTTGCGGCCAAATTACTCCAAGAAGTCTGCCAGACGATACACTGCTTCGTCAGGAATGGGGCAAAACAATGAAGCCCTCAAGCCTCCCATCATCCTGTGTCCCTTGAACTCGTAAAGTCCGTTTTTGGCACCTTCAGACATGCACTACTGCAAGATCTTTTAGTTTTAGATATTCCAGGTGACAGTTACTTAAGACCTAAAATCCTTTCTCACCCTAGATTTATAAATCTTGTGCGAATCAATCACCTTTATAGCTCAGGATTTACATCATAGATCCTTTTGGACCTTTTTTCGTAGTTGTTGTAGTCCAATCCTCCGTTTTCTGCTACATGCTTTGTAAAAACATGATGCGCATACAAGGATGTAATGTTCATATCTGAGTTTAGTCCATTTTTCTTCTTATAGCTTTCGAATGAGCAAATTTCAGGAAGGATGATCTTTGGGTTTGTTTGCATCGCCTTAGCATTCAATACCATTATTGTTAAACCTGAAATCCCACAGTTTTTCTGAGCATGAGCGTACGCCATATCTATTTTGCTCCAATCCATAGACCTCGTCATAAAGCTAGATGAGCAGTCATTGAATAAAGGTATTCCTTCCTTCACTGGAAATTTCTAGGTTGAGTAAGAGATTCCCTCAACGGACTCATTCTAAACAAAGTGAGTGTAGACAGCATTGGAGTCAAAATCGAATGATTCTGGCAAATAGAACTGTCCGTTTTGGTCAACCTTGGCTTCCATGATAGACTTGGCGTTGCAGTAGCGTTTGGCCTCGCTATAGGAGAGTTTGCTGAAGTACCCGGAAGTTGTGTAGTTAGCGGTGGCGTTTGGGTTGTTATCGCCCAAAAAGTTCATAGGGATGCCTGCAAACTGTAAGTGGCAACCTCCGGTCAGATACCAGATTTGATAGTCATTAGGGATGTTGAGCATGCTTCTCAAGGTTTCCCTGGCCTGGGTGACCAGTTCCTTGAATTATTTGCAGTTGGAGTTTATGTTAAGATAGGAGTTTGCTGAATAAGGCCACACTTACAGGTAAAAAGCTTTTCTCTGAGCTTATCCTTGAGGAACTAGGTCATGTGTGTGGGTCCTCCTGCAAAGGTGATTGCGGGAAGACCATTCTGCTTATTTTCTGGCAAATCCATGTTGT
>Ga0316217_10004953_pt1 | contig 14060 bp, 7 predicted proteins | sample 1anoAmetaG_FD_203633 | JGI IMG/M metagenome (GOLD analysis project Ga0316217, IMG submission 203633) | Freshwater microbial communities from Trout Bog Lake, Wisconsin, USA - 1anoA | ecosystem: Environmental > Aquatic > Freshwater > Lake > Hypolimnion/Profundal zone | place: USA: Wisconsin...
TCAGATCAAGGTCAGAAGAAATACCCATGTCCCGCTTGCGCAGGATCATTTCATAGGTTGACTGCTGAGATTCGAGAGTCGCCTGCGCCAGCCGCAGGCTTTCGCGATCCGCTGCCAGCGTGAAATAGCCGTTAGCGACGGCCGCGATCAGTGAAATCTGGGTGGCCGAACGCACCTGGTCCGTCGCCAGATATTGCTCGAGCGCCTGTCTCTTCAAGTTGCGAATGCGCCCGAAGAGATCCAGTTCCCAGGAAGCTACACCCGCCAGTTCGTATTCCCTGAAGGTGTAGTCCTTTCCGACACTCGACAGGTCCTTCGGAACGCGGTTAATTTGTCCAACCCCAGAGCCACTGAGCGTGGGATACTGCCGCGCACGCTGAATCCGGTACTGAGCCTGACTCCTCTCGACGTTAAGCGCAGCTAACCGCAGGTCGCGATTGTTCTTCAGGGCCAGATCGATAACCTGTCGCAGCTTTTCGTCGGTGAAGAAGTCCTGCCAACGCAATTCGGTGGCAGGCGGTGCCGCAGTCGCCTGAGCCTCAGGGCCGGGAAGGCCCGTCTGCCAGACCGAAGGAACCGGCGCCTGGGGGCGACTGTATTTCGGAGCCATGGTGCAGCCAGTCAACCAGAGCAATGCCCACACGGCGATGCACAAGATTCCATTAAGGCATTTCATCTTATTTCACCTCCGAGGCAACGGCGGTTGTCGCCGAATCGGCTGGAAGCTGCGCATGCGGATGTTTCTTGAACAACTCGGAGATCATCACGAAGAACAGAGGAATAAAGATCAAGTCGATAAACGTAGCGGAAATCATGCCGCCAGTGACTGCGGTACCGATGCCAACCATCGCACCCGCACCGGCACCGGAGGCAATGGCCAATGGCAGCGTTCCGAAGAAGAACGCCAGCGAAGTCATCATGACGGGCCGGAATCGGATCTTCACGGCCGCCAGGGTCGCCTCGATCAGCCCCTCTCCTCGGCGCCTCTGCTCTTTGATGAATTGGATAATCAGAATCGCGTTCTTTGTCGAAAGCCCCAGCGTTGTCAGGAACCCGATCTGGAAATAAACGTCATTGGGCAGCCCGCGCAAACTGGTCGCGACCAAGGCTCCGAGTACACCCAATGGCAGCATCAGCAGGTTGACGATAGGAATCGTCCAACTCTCGTACAATGCGGCCACGCAGAGAAAGATCACCAGGATCGAGAAAGCGTAAAGAATCGGCCCTTGGGAAGTTGCAATGCGCTCCTGGTAGGAAAGCCCATTCCAGTCAAAGCCGATCCCATGGGGCAACTTCTTGGTGATCTCTTCCATGGCCTTCATCGCCTCGCCGGAACTCCTTCTAGGAGCTGGTTCCCCCCAGATGTTGAGCGAGGGGAATCCATTGAATCGTTCCAGTTGAGGAGAACCGGAGGTCCAATGGCCCGTAGCTACCGCCGAAAACGGAACCACCCGGCCTGCGTCGTTGCGGATGTAGTACCTCTGCAAATCTTCGGGGAGCATGCGATAGGGAGCGTCCGCCTGTGCGTACACACGCTTCACGCGCCCGTTCTGAATGAAGTCGTTCACATAGGCGCTGCCAAATGCGGCCGAAATCGTATTGTGAATCCGCGTAATCGGTATTCCCAAGGCGCCTGCTTTTCCCCAATCCACGTCAACCCGGTATTGCGGCACATCTTCCAGGCCGTTGGGACGAACCCGAATCAGCCGCGGATCGCGGTTCGCAAGTCCCAGGAGCTGGTTGCGGGCCGCCATCAGGTTCGCATGGCCGATGCCAGCGAAATCGATCAGCTGAAAATCAAAGCCGGTTGCGTTTCCCAGCTCGATGACCGGGGGCGGCCGGAACGCGAAAACCATCCCGGAGCGAATCTTGCTGAAACGCGCCTGCGCCCGCGCTACGACGGCCCCCACCTTCAAATCTGACCGGTTGCGGGCATCCCAGTCCTTCAACTGTACAAACACCATGCTGTTGTTTTGCGCCCGCCCGGAAAAGCCATAGCCCACGATCGTCATGGAGGACTGCACTGCTTCTTTCTCTTCTTCCAGAAAGTAGCGCTGAACTTCATCCGAGACCGCCTGCGTCTGTTCCAGCGTGGCTCCGGTGGGCATCAGAACCTGAGCGAACAGGATGCCCTGATCTTCGTCGGGGAGATAGCCGGTGGGCAGACGCAAGAGCAGCAAACCTACTGCTGCTACGAGCACCACATAAACCGCCACAAAGCGAAACTTCCTGGAGAGCGTGAACCCCACCACCTGCACATATCGTTCTCGAACCCAAGCGAAGCTGCTGTTGAACTTCATCAGGAACGGGCGCAAGAAGAAGATGGCGCTGCCGGCCGGCTCCTCACCTGCGTGGACCGGCTTCAAGAGCGAAGCGCAGAGCACCGGAGTGAGGATCAGCGCGACCAGCACCGACAGCAGCATGGAGGCGATGATGGTTACTGAGAACTGGCGATAAATGACGCCGGTTGAACCCGCGAAAAAAGCCATCGGGCCGAACACTGCCGAAAGCACCAGCGCGATGCCAACCAGCGCGCTAGTGATCTGTTCCATGGATTTAGCCGTGGCTTCGCGGGGCGAAAGACCTTCTTCGCTCATAATTCGCTCCACGTTTTCCACTACCACGATGGCGTCATCTACCAGCAGACCGATTGCCAGCACCATGGCAAACATGGTCAGCATGTTGATGGAATAGCCGAAGGCACTCAGCACTGCGAAGGTTCCCAAAAGCACCACGGGCACGGCAATCGTCGGAATCAATGTGGCCCGGATATTCCCCATGAAAAGCCACATGACCAGGAACACCAGGATGATCGCCTCGATCAGCGTCTTGACCACTTCGTGAATGGAGACGACGGTAAAGGGAGTCGTATCGTAGGGATAAACAACCTGCATTCCGTGGGGGAAGTAGCTGCTCATCTCCTTCATCTTGGCCCGGATCGCGTTGGCCGTATCCAGTGCATTGGCGCCGGCCGACTGGCGAATAGCCAAGGCAGCAGCCGGCTTGCCGTTGAAACCGGAATCGACGTCGTATTGTTCTGTTCCCAGCTCTGTGCGCCCTATGTCCTTGATCCGGACGACCGAGCCGTCCTGATTGGTGCGGACAGGAATGGCGCCAAATTCTTCCGGGGTCTTCAGCAGATTTTGTACGATGATGGCTGCGTTGAGGCGCTGTCCCGGAACCGACGGCGCTCCACCAAACTGCCCCGCAGAGACTTCAACGTTATAGGCCTTCAACGCCGCCGACACATCGTCAATCGTCATCCCGTAGGCAGTCAGGCGGTCAGGGTTCAGCCAGACGCGCATGGAATACTGGGCGCCGAAGGTCATGACTTCCCCTACGCCCGGTATGCGGGAGAGCACTTTTTCCAGGTTCGATTGCGCATAGTCGCGCAAATCGTTACCGTCCATGCTTCCGTCTTCCGAGACGAGGCCGACGATGATCAGGTAGTTGCGCGTTGATTTCTGGACGGTCACGCCGAGGCGCTGGACTACTTCGGGCAGACTGGCCTGTGCAAGCTGAAGCTTGTTCTGGACCTGCGCCCAGGCCAGGTCAGGATCAGTGCCCGCAGCAAAGGTGAGTTCAATGCGTGCCGCGCCCGCCGAATTGCTGGTGGCCGACATATACAGCAGCTTGTCGAACCCGGTCATCTTCTGCTCGATGATCTGTGTAACGCTATCTTCCACTGTTTCCGCAGACGCTCCCGGGTAGGTGGCGGTAATGGCGATAGAGGGCGGCGCAATGGCCGGGTATTGCGAAATGGGCAGCTTATAAATAGCCAGCGCACCCAACACCATGAAGGCGATGGCAATTACCCAGGCGAAGACCGGACGATCAAGGAAGAACCTAGACATGATTCTCCTTTCCATCGGCTCTCATCGAGGCAGTCGGCTTGCCGCCGGAAGCACCCGGTGTCCCCGTAAACGGTACGGGCCGCACCGGCGCCCCTACCCGAACCTTGGCCGCTCCCTCAACGATCAACCGGTCGCCAACCGCCAGTCCTTTCGTCACCAGCCACTTGTTTCCAATGGCGCGCTCCAACTCGAGCGTGCGCCGCTCGACCTTGTTGTCCTTGTCCACAACCCATGCAATGGGTGTGCCCTTGGGGTCACGAGTCACGCTCTCCTGCGGAACCAGGATGGCCTGTTCCCTCACCCCTTCTTCCACGACCGCTCTCACGAAAACCCCTGGCAGCAGAATTTCTTTGGGGTTGGAGAAGAGCATCCGCAGCGTGACGGTACCCGTCGTTGGATCGACCGTCACATCGCGGAACTGGAGCGTGCCAGCGATGGGATAAGCCGTGCCATCTTCCAGCAGGAGCTTCACCTTATTCTGCAAGGCTCCATTCCGCGTAACGCGTCCACTCTCCAGGCTGGTTCTCAATCGCAGCAGATCAGTGTTCGACTGAACCACGTCGACATAGATCGGATCCAATTGCTGCACGACCGCAAGCGCATTTGGCTGGTAAGCAGCCGCCAGCGCACCGACGGTAATGTTGGATTTGCCGATGTGTCCGGAAATCGGCGCCTTGATCGGGGTATAAGACAAGTTAATGCGGCTGCTCTCAAGCGCAGCACGGCTGGCCTCGACCATAGCCTTGCGTGCCTCGACAACGGCTTCGGCTTGGCGCAAGGCCGCCTTGGCATCATCATGGTCCTGCTCCCCGACGGCGTGGATACCGACGAGTCCGCTGTAGCGTTCGGCCCGAAGGCGCAGCGCCGGGACATTGGCTTCAGCTGTGGCCAAATCGGCCTGGGCCGTGGCGACAGCGGCTCTAGCCTGGCTGTAGGCCGCCTCATAGGGTGCGGGATCAATCTGATACAGCAAATCGCCGGCTTTGACGAGGGCGCCTTCCCGGAACTCACGACTTTTAATCAAGCCATTGACCTGCGGACGGATTTCAGCCACGAGATAAGCGGCGGTGCGTCCTGGCAATTCCGTGGATAACACTATTCGTTCGGTCTGGACAGTAATCACCGCAACTTCAGCAGGAGGCGGCGGGCTGTTGCCTGCCCTTTGATTGCAACTGCAAGCGCACAGAGTCAAAACAATGAGGACGATGACAGGTAGATAGTTCGGCCATTTGCTGAAATGCATGGTAGGAAATGACTCCTTCTTTGCAGCTTGATTCGCCATAAATATCATTCGTTAACCTGAGGGCCTAACTCACGCGACTCCCACGCCGGCCCATATGATGAGCCCCTTTGGGAGTCTGCGGCTCGCCGCGCCCGAGAGGGGAATCCATCGAAGTAAGGTCCGCCTTTTCCTGGGAGCGCACCAACCTGCCCGGCATGGCTTGGAAAACCAGCGCAATCTCGCTCAGGGCCTTCGCCATCTTTTCCCGTTCCACCGGGGTCAGTTTTTCCAGAATGCTGAGGATCAGCGCCGCCCGGTCGTCGAAGATCTTCTGCTCCCGCGCCTTCGCCTTCGGACTTCGGCTCACTAGAACCAGCCGCCGATCTTCCTTTGTCCTGGTGCGCACCACTACGCCCTTAGCCACAAGACTGTCGACCAGATGGGTTGTCGTCGGCAACGAGATTCTCATCGCACCAGCAAGTGCGTTCATGGTGACAGGCTCACCGGCACCAACCGTTTTGAAGACGCGTATCTCCTGCAGGGTGAGCGGAATCTCTTCATCGATTCGTTCAGAAATCACGGCCGTCATCAGGTGATGGATGATCCGGTCGAGAGTCGTAAGCATATCGCTGGCGAGTTGATCGAGTTCCTTCGGGCGGCTCGGCTTCAATGCCATGGGCTCAGTATTTGGTTTCATAATTAAAACTATTCGTATATTACAACCTAACAGAACGTAGTTCAATCCCGCCACCCTTTCCGATGGGCCTATCTCCCCACTTTTTCCGGCGTAGGATTGCGGACGAACTGCTGCCAAATATCGAAGCATGGCATAAGGCCATATATCGTCGGATTGGTCGGCGAGGTGCAGATAGCCGTGCTCGCCCTTCGCAGCGAACAAAGCAGGGGGCCTTTGATCGGCCTCCGGCACCATGAAGGGGACGGGGCGAACTCGACCGCCAGGAAACCGCGGCGCTAGGTCGAAGCGGGTTGGAAGAAACAACCGTAGGGTTCGGACACTGCTGATAATCAACCTGCAGACAAAGCGCAAACAAGGGACAGAAAGAACCCGGGATCCTCAATCAACAGCGAATCCCGGATTAAAGGCCTTGAATTACTTCCCCGGATCGGCCGAACCCGGCGCATGTGCGGCCGACTCTTCTTCGAACTTAACCTGCATGTTGTACTTCTTGATCATGTCGTCCTTTTGGAATTGAACGAAATTGTTATCGTTGTTCAAATTGGAAACCTGCTGCTGCAGTTGCGCTTCCTTGACCTCAAGCTTGCCCTTGTCGCTCCCGGCACTGCTCTGGCGTTTCTGACGCACCTCCGCCAGTTGCCGGTTCAGATCATCCAGCTTGCGCTGATTCTTCTGGGTGCGCTCCTCCAGCTTTCGATATTCCGGCTTGGCGAGCAATCCTGCCGGAACCGGCTTGGAAGGAGTCGGGACATTAGTGGCCGATAGCGCGGCATTCACCTGGCCTGCCGAAGGGCGGCTTCCAGGCGTGTCGATGTTGACTCCTGATACGGCCCGCATCGCCTCAGGCGAGTTGGCCTTGGCTGCGGCACCGCTGGACTGCTGCACGGCGACGAGCTGCTCAATGGCCGATGTCGAACCCGAACCGCTCGCCGCAGAAGAACCCACCGCCCGTTCCGTAGTGGTAGTGGCAGCAGGTGTAGCGGTGTACCCTTCCGCTGTGCGCCCGCTCTGCCTCGCGCCCTGTGGACGCTGCGTGCGCTTTTGCTCTTCCGTCTGACGCCGGGCTTCGGCTGCTGCCTGCTTCTGCTTTTCGGCCTCGGTTCGTCGCAGCTGTTGCTGCTCCCGCTTCTGCTCCCCAGCCTGTTGCCGTGCTGCCGCCGCAGCCTGCTTCTGCCTATCAGCTTCGGCACGGTGCTGCTGTTGCTGCGCCCGCTTCTGCTCCTCAGCCTGTTGCCGTGCTGCCGCCGCAGCCTGCTTCTGCCTATCAGCTTCGGTTCGCTGTTGCTGTTGCTGCCGCATCCGCTTCTGTTCTTCCGCCTGCCGTGCTGCCGCCGCTACCTGCCTCTGTCTTTCGGCCTCGGCGTGTTGTTGCTGTTGCTGCTGCGCCCGCTTCTGCTCTTCTGCACGCCGTGCTGCCGCTGCCACCTGCTTTTGCCTTTCGGCCTCGGCGCGTTGTTGCTGTTGCTGCTGCGCCCGCTTCTGCTCTTCTCCATGTCGGGCGGCCGCCGCTGCCTGCTTTTGCCTTTCGGCCTCGGCGCGCTGTTGCTGTTGTTGCTGCGCCCGCTTCTGCTCTTCCACACGCCGGGCCGCCCCTGCTGCCTGCTTTTGCTTTTCGGCCTCGGCTCGTTGTTGCTGTTGCTGCTGCGCCCGCTTCTGCTCTTCTGCACGCCGTGCTGTTGCCGCCGCCTGCTGTTGTTGCTGTTGCTGCGCCCGCCGCTGCTCTTCTGCACGCCGGGCTGTTGCCGCTGCTTGCTTTTGCCTTTCGGCTTCGGCCCGTTGCTGCTGTTGCTGCTGCGCCCGCTTCTGCTCTTCCGCACGCCGTGCTGTTACCGCCTGCTGCTGTTGCTGTTGCTGCGCCCGCCGCTGCTCTTCTGCACGCCGGGCCGTTGCCGCCTGCTGCTGCTGTTGTTGTTGCTGCTGGGCTCGTTGCTGTTGTTGTTGGGTTCGCCGCTGGTCTTCAGCGCGTCTGGCAGCGGCAGCTTGCTGGGCGCGCTTTTGTTCTTCGGCCTTCCTGGCCGCAGCCGCGGTAGCAGCTGTCTTGCGCTTCTCAGCTTCTTCCCGCTGCTGCTGCGCTGTGCTGGAACTGGACGAACTCTGAGGCCATGCCGAAAATGCCATCAATCCAAGAACTATCAGTGCCAAAACCAAGACCCTAAAGAACCGCATGTCGAAACACCTCGCTACTTTGTGGGTTGCCCGGTCAGAACCGCCGTTTGACTGTAAGAGAGCTCAAACACCAGCCGGCCCTCAAAAAATGCCCGCCGCCGAATGCATCTCACTTCGGCTGATTCTGCGTCTGTTTCTCAAGGTCCTTTAACTCTTTCATCGCGCCGGTCATGCGATCGGAGAGATCTTTCACCCGTTGCGCATAAAGTTCGTCCTGCGCATTTAACTCCTTCAGACGGGTAGCGCTCATAAGCCCTTTTGTCAGGTCGTAGGCAACGTTCGTCACATCGGAACCGAACTTCAGAGCGTTCCCATAAACCGGCGCAATCGAAAGCCATTGCTGTACTTTTTTTTCGCTAAGGGCAATCTGCATCAGCGACTGGAGCCCGTCCAGTGATTTCTGCATGGGCTGTCCCTTCTTGGCGGCCCAATCAACCGTGTCCACTGACAGTCCGGCATCGTCGGTCTTCTTCAGGAAGCCGACCATCTGCTTGAACTCGTTCCTCTGTTGATCCATCAGTTTGATCGCCGCGTGCAATTGTTCTCGACGATTGGGATCCGTTTCTCCGGCAAGACGATCCACCGCCGTGCGGATGGCCTTGTTCGCGTCTTCCAGGCCCTTTTCAAATCGGCCGGCCGTGTACTCTGCAACCAAATCGGTTTGCAGCTTGATCGTGTCGCGGAACAGATCCTCGGATGCCTCCCCGATCGCGCCTTCCCATTCCGCGCGCGCCTCGGGCTTCTGCCGTGCCTGATTGAGATTGATGAGAGCCTGCCGGACAACCGCGATCCGCTTGTGCAACTCTGCAATGCGCTCGGCTGGAGGCTGGAGAATCGGACCTCCCTCGCGCACAGGAGGCTTCAGGTCTTCTGGCCGCACCACCAGCGATCCCTTCTTGTCACTCAAATCAACAATGTTGGGATTCGACGCCAGCATTACCGCAGCTTCGACCTGCCGGTTGAAGTCCTTTACGTCGGTAATATAGCTGTTCTTCTCTCGTTCCAGCGAAGCCTGCGCGGCTGCACAACTCGGGTACTGCGGCGAGTTCTCTGCTACCACGCCGCATTGGCCGTTGTGGGACGCCACTCGGTTCATCAGGCTGCTGCGCCGCTCCAATAATCCCGTCCGAAGCGTTCCCAGCGTCGTTCGTTTTGCCTCTGGGATCTGTAATGGGACGTCGGCAAGGCGGGGAACCTGCCCAAGCGCGGAAGTGGCCAGCCAGAGCGTCGCGGCCAGCAATGCGCAAATGCATCTGAGCAGGCGACGCATCCTTACATTCTCGTGGACTGTGATCACACACAGGCGGGAATCGCGGAGAGAGGCAAAACCTATAGGGCCTTCAAGTGAAAAATCCTGCTCAATGCAGGCCATCATGGTCCCTTCTTCCCATAGAGCAAACCTCCAAAAATTTCGCACCATCCGGAAACTTTGTCCAGACAATTCCACGACGAGCAATCGTCAGCTGCTGACTCGCCAGTAGAAGTGCTTCGTCTGCCGGTTTCTCCGCGGCAAGCCCTTGCTTTACGTCAGATAGTCGAAGGCGGCAATTATGGTAACTTCTTCCTTTAGTTCATACTCCCCCACCGAATGGAGGCACCGTGAAACTTAAGACTACCTTCGGCTTGGCCTTGGTTCCGATTTTCGTTTTCCTGATTGCGTTGACGGCGTGGGGACAAGCCGCTCCCCTGCCGGTGGCTCATGGGATAGCCGTGGGCAACATGGACCGCGCGGTAAAGCCGGGAGACGACTTCTACCGCTTTTCCAATGGCAACTGGCTCATGCGCACCGAGATTCCGCCGGACCGAAGTTCCGTCAATGTCTTCACGGTTCTTGCGGATGAGGCCGACAAGCGCACTGCCTCACTGATCGAAGAGGCAGCCAAGGCCAAGGCGCCGGCAGGCTCCGACGTCCGTAAGATTGCCGACCTGTACCAGTCATACATGGATGAAGGTGCCATCGAGAGGAAGGGCTTGGAGCCCTTACGCGCGAAATTACAGGCGATCCGGGTTCTGCGGAACAAGCGGGAACTCGCGCACGCCCTGGGCGAGACGCTGCGCGCCGATGTCGATCCACTCAACAACACCAACTTTCATACGCCGAACCTCTTTGGCATCTGGGTGGCACCCGGATTTGCCGACCCGCAGCACTATCACGCCTATCTGCTGCAAGGCGGGCTGACGATGCCGGACCGCGAGTATTACCTCGCGGACGGTGAACACATGGGGGCGATTCGGGCAGAATTTCAGGCGCACGTCGCCAGGATGCTTGAACTTGCCGGCTTCGACGATTCGCGAGCTCGCGCAGCGCGCATTGTCACCCTGGAACACGCTATCGCCGAGAAGCACGTCAGCCTGGCCGATAACGAAGACATCCACAAGGCGAACAACACCTGGACCTCTGCCGACTTTCGCGCCAAGGCGCCGGGCCTTGACTGGGCGGAGTATTTCAAAGCCGCCGGTCTGAGCAAGAGCACGAAGTTCACGGTCTGGCAGCCGTCGGCCTTTGCCGGCGAATCCGCACTGATTGCCTCCGTTCCACTGGAAACGTGGAAGGATTGGCTGGCTTACCACTATGTAGAGCAATATGCCTCGGTGTTGCCTAATTCGCTTGCTCAGGAACGCTTCGCATTCTTCGGCAAGACACTCACCGGCACCTTGCAGCAGCGCCCTCGCTGGCAGCGCGGGACTCTTCTTGTTAACGTCATCTTGGGCGACGCCGTCGGCCAGATCTACGCCAAGCGTTATTTTTCGCCCCAGGCAAAAGCCGAAGCGCAGGCAATGGTGAGCAACATCATTGACGCTTTCCGCAAACGTATCGATGCTCTGACCTGGATGGCACCGACCACGAAGAAAGAGGCTAAGGCGAAGCTCGACACCCTCTACGTCGGCATCGGCTATCCCGAGATTTGGGAAGATTACTCAGGTTACGAGGTTCGTTCCGACGATCTATTTGGCAACGTTTGGAGGGCACGGCAGTTTGAATACGATCGCAACCGCAACCGACTGGGAAAAGCCGTAGAGCGCAGGGAATGGTCCATGACGCCGCAGACGGTGAATGCGGTCAACCTGCCCTTGCAGAATGCTCTCAATTTCCCGGCTGCCATCCTGCAACCGCCGTTCTTCGATCCGCAGGCCCCGGCTGCCGCCAACTATGGCGCCATCGGCACCGTGATCGGGCACGAGATCAGTCATACCTTTGATACCGAAGGCAGCACATTCGATTCGACGGGCCGGCTGCGTGACTGGTGGACACCCGCCGATCTTGCACACTTCGAGGAAGTCACGACGAAGCTCGCCAAACAATATGACGCCTACAAGCCATTCCCTGACCTGTCGGTGAACGGCAGGCAGACCTTGGCGGAGAATATTGCCGATTTGGCCGGGCTTTCCGCCGCTTATGACGGTTTCCGCTCGTCGTTGAGCGGAAAACCCGCACCGGCGGCTGAAGGGTTTTCTGCAGACCAGCAGTTCTTCCTGGCATACGGCCAAAACTGGGCTACCAAGGAGCGGCCAGCCGCTCTTCGCCAGCAGGTGACGACCGATCCGCACGCTCCTGCAGAGTACCGCGCCGACACCGTCCGCAATGTCGATGCCTGGTATTCCGCCTTTCCGGCCCAGCCTATGGAGAAGCTCTACCTGCCCCCGGTCGAGCGCGTGCAGATTTGGTAGATGCCTTTGCGAACCGCTCCGCCGAACCAGTTAGGCAAAGCTAGACGTCGGCAACAGAAGGAAGTCGTATCCACAATGCAGAGCGGACCAACTCCGCAAAACGGGTCCGATCGCAGGCACGGAAAAAAATGGGGAGCCCGCTTGCGGGCTCCCCATCCAAATCTGTCGAATTTCTGTCTAATAGGTACCGAACTCCCGGGCCGCCTCCACCCATGTCTTGATCAGGTGAGGCTTGCAACCCTCCAGATCGCCAATGCTCGACGTCATGATGTAGCCGCCGCTCTTGCCGACCGTCTGGCACAGGAACTTTGTCCGTTCGCGCACCTGCTCTGCCGTGCCCAGTTGCAGCATTGAGACCGACATGCCGCCCATGATACACATCACATCGCCGACAATCGATTTGATCTCGGCAAAATCACCGTCCTGGAAATACCCGATGCTCTTGCCCTTCGGCAACTCGGTCAGCAGTTCCAGCCGCTGTCGGTCCCAGACGCCTTCGTAGAAGACGTACGGGATCAGGCCTTTTTCAATCAATCCCAGCATAAGCTTCTTGAATTGCGGCCAGTAGAACACCTTGTATTGCTCGAAACTCATGAAGCCGCCCGATCCGCGGTGTAACGGAATGAAGACGTACTGGAAGCCCGGCGCTTTGTTGTATTGGGCCGCGTAATCGATCTGGAAGTCGCAGCAAACATCCTCGGCCTGCAACAATTTTTCCTTGCGGCGGAACATATCCGGGAAGATGCCATACATGCCGCGCAGCGTGTCGGACATGAAATCAAAAGGCGCCGCCACCTGTGCTCCGATGAACGGGCTGGACGGGAAGCCCAGGGTTCTCATGTGCCCGACGATTGCTCGCTGTTCGGCCATCCACTTCTGATGGAACCGACCAACCTCGGCCAGTTTCTCAAAGGCGTTGACAAGGTCCGGGTCGGTAAACAACCCGGCAGCTGGTGTCAGCCCGTAGTAACCCATCAACAGCATCCCGAGGTGAGGCAGTTTGGCAAAGCCCTCGAGTTCCTTGAATATCCGCGGCGTATATACGCGCAGCGCCCAGTCGCCCGGATCCTTCAGCAAGGCGTCATATTCGTCGGCCTTCATGAACTCGTGCTCGTCGTATTGAAACGCGCCGTCCGGTCCGAGTCCGTAGCCGGGCCACTTGGTCATTCGGTCGCCCAAGATGCGGCTGTGCCCGGGATTGCCCAGCAGGCTCCGCCAATAGTCCGGCTGAAACTGCAGACAGCCCTTTTCGATTGCCGCCTTCATGACATTGGAATCGTCATACAGGTCCTGCTTATGACAGCCGAGCAGGTCGGACAACATGTAACCAAATGCCAGGGAAATCGGCACGCGGTCAGGTTGCTTAAGGGCTGCGGCATCCAGCACGCGCTTGGAACGTTCTGCAAGCAATTGTTCGGGAGTCTTGTCTTGTTCCGGGGCAACCCCGGCAGCGATATCGGCCATGGAAATCTCGCTCCTGTTTGGTCGTTGTCAGCCCAGGTTGTCCGGCAACAACGGTCGAGTTCACTTCAGGCACACTGGGCGGAGCATACCCTCTCCGCCCATGACAGACAAGCATTTCCGTCTATTTTGCCGTTGTCTTCTTTGCCGACTCGCCCCAGCCTTCCGGCACCCACTGATAGTTGCGGTCGCCCAGTCCGTTCGGGTCGAAGGCTGCCTTGATCTTGCGCTGGAAGTTGAAGATGAATTGCTGCGGCATCTTCGACCAGGCGTCGAAGACCTTTTCCTCGGGCCATCCTACCTGCAAATACATGTATTCCTTGCCGGGGGAAATCCCACGCGAGGTAGCGTCCACAACTGCATCTTCCATGTGCTTGATGCAGGCCTTGATAGACTCCTTATCCGCCGAGTCGTAGGAGACAAACTGCTCGAGCGCAGTCTGGCCGCCGCCGGGCAAAGCACTGCCCGGTCCCATCAGAGCATCACCGCCGCACTCCACCAATTGATGACTCTTCTGGTCTCGATAGAAGCATTCCACAGCAATCGGCGCGTACTTCTTGACGAAATCCGGTGTGCCGCCCTGCATCCAGCTGCCCATATATCCGCCCACCCAGATGTAATTGCAGTGCTTGTGGCCAAGACGCTGCATGTACATGTTAGTGAACTCGGCCATGTCCTGTTCGCAGTAGCGTTTCACCTTGTAACAGCCAGTGTTCGCCAGAATCGCGTCGAGAATCTTGTCCTGCAATTCGATGTCGTCCTTAGAATTGCCGGCCATGATGAACTGGAAGGAGATGCGCGCTTCCTTGATGACCTTCTGGATCTCTGGATGCTTAACCAGGGGTTCGACATCATTGAGCGTCTTCGTAGGGTCGATGTAGGTCAACCACAGCGCCGGGGCAAGGTCGGAACCCGCCAGCCCAAACTGCTTGTGGAAGATGTAGCCCAGGCGATTGTCGTAAATCTCGTAATAGCAGTTCGCCCACGCGTC
>Ga0316217_10004954_pt1 | contig 14059 bp, 18 predicted proteins | sample 1anoAmetaG_FD_203633 | JGI IMG/M metagenome (GOLD analysis project Ga0316217, IMG submission 203633) | Freshwater microbial communities from Trout Bog Lake, Wisconsin, USA - 1anoA | ecosystem: Environmental > Aquatic > Freshwater > Lake > Hypolimnion/Profundal zone | place: USA: Wisconsin...
AAACGTTGAAATGGTTGATAACGCATATGGTTTGATAGGCGTAACTTCAACAAATCAACCCATAATTAGCCTTATCACTTCTTTGACACGGTAGGGGTCGGTGGTTCGATTCCACTCGCGCCAACCAGAAAGAGCCTAGAGAAATCTAGGCTCTACTTGTATTTAATCGGCTCTAAAACATGCTTGTAAATTCCATGGGCCCAATAGCTGCCTGACTGGAACGAACATGAACGAACATGAACGGGAATGAACCAAACGAGCACCAACAGGCACGTTGAGGAAGTGGAAGAAGAAATCGCGGAAGCCATCGGCGGCTTCCGGTCATTGCCGCAAGGCCAGGGTGGTGCCGAGCGCAGCGCCTTTGCCCAGCAGGGCCTGCACGATGGGCATCACGCCCGCGGCGTTGAAACCGATGCACAGGTCAGAACACTGGCGTAGGGACGGTCCCCCACCCGCTGCCTGGTGCCAGATCCTTGATCTCCAGGATCTTGAGGTTATGAACGTCCACATCCGCAAAGAACGTCGGCACCCGCACCGCGTTGATGGCGAAGAGGTCGGACGGGACGGTGACGGGCACCCCTTCGATGCTGAGGAAGATCAGCCGCCGGGTCATGGCCTCCCCGGCCCCGCCCGGCATGGCCATTCCGGCGTGCATGGCGTGCATGCCATGGTGGCCGCCGCGCAAGTGCCCGAACGGATTGAACACCCAGTCCAGGATCATCCCCACGGTGCGGTGCTGCTCGAATAGCTTCCAGTCCCCGCCGGTGTCGGCGATCATGCCCTGCATGATGTAGGCCCGGGGCAGGAAGTAGGCCAGGTAGTGCCGTCCGGGCTGCATCTTGGCGCGGATCGGCTCCAGGGCCATCACGTCCGGGAGACGATGCTCCATCATAAAACCGTCCTCGGGCAGGATCGCCAGCGCCGCCTGATCCGCGGCTCCAGTCCACAGGGTGAGGTGGCGCACGGTATAGGCGCGCAGCAGGAAAGGCGCCGCCAGGACCACGGCCACGAACCCAAGGGCGCCCAGGATCCGACCCGGCGGGGTGGCGGGGGTGAGCAGCCGCTCCAGGCCAGCCGGGAGGAACCTTCCGGTCCGATCCATGTAGCCCCGGTAGCTGTCGGGGTAGGCCGAAAGCATGCGCCGCTCCTCGTCCTTGGCCAGGAAGACGTAGATCAGCACCATCACCAGCCACAGCACCGCGTTCAGGATCCGGGGCCAGAGGATCGACAGGCCGATTCCGGTGACGGCCAGGGCGAGGTACTGGGGATGCCGGATCCAGGCGTAGAGGCCGCCGGCCACCGCCCCGCGCCGGAACAGTTTGGCCGTGTAGATCTGCAGGGCGCACACCAGGAAGACACCCAGGCCCAGGACCGTCAGGACCGAGCCCAGGATCCGGATGAACACCAGCAGTGCATTGCCCGGCAGGACCATGTGCGGTAGGTAGAAAGCGCTCAACCAGCGGGTGGCCGGATGGCTGGCCACCTGCAGCAGCACCGGGTTGAACAGGGCGTAGAAGAACCCGGCGAATGGACTGATCATGATCAGGACTTCGAAGGCGATGATGAAATAGACCACCACCGCGCTGCCGAACAGGGTGTTCCGGGTTTTCATGGGAGCCTCCAGAAATCGTCAATAGTTTGCGCCCACCCGCACCCCCCATCCCATGATTGCGGTCAAACGGGGGCCGTTTCGCGATGGAGCCTGCTCCAGGCTTCCGACTACCAGATCAAGATTATTCAGCCCCACATTTGTGGGGGCTTCCGGACGAATCCTGGAAAGTTCATGGATGCAGGGCGGTCAGGGCCCACCCGGCCAGCCCGCCCCCCACCACCAGCCAAAGGGCGTTCAGGCGGAAGCGCAGCAGGAGCGCCAGGCCGACCAGCCCCAGGCCGAGGGTCCAGCGGTCCACCAGGGCGGCCCGGCTCAGTTGCCAGGCTAGGACCGCCATCAAGGCCACCGCCCCGGCGTTGACCCCGTCGAGGAAGACCCTCATCCGTCTTGACCCGCGCATCCGCTCGGCCATACGGCCAATGACGGCCACATAGACGAAGGAGGGCAGGAAGATCCCCACCGTGGCCACGGTGGCGCCCGGATAGCCGCCCAGGACATAGCCGATGAACGTGGCGGTGGTGAATACCGGGCCCGGGGTGATCTGGCCGGCGGCCACCGCGTCCAGCAACTGGGACTGGGTCAGCCAGTGCAGCCGGTGCACCAGGTCCGCCTGCAGGAAGGCCAGCAGGACATAGCCGCTGCCATACAGGAGGGCGCCCACCTTGAGGAAGACCAGGAACAGGCCGGCGATCCCGGCCGCTGGCAGGCCGGCCGAACCGAAGACCGGTCCCATCCACCAGGCCGCGACCGGCGCGCCATGGAGGTTCCTGGGCTCCCGGACCCAGGCGGCGCCCAGGCCCAGGGCGCCGGCCCCCAGCAGGGTGGCCAGGGGGCTGGCGCCGAGGGCGTTGGCCAGCAGCGCGGCCACGGCCACGGCCGCCAGGAGCCGGCTCTTGACGGCGGTGCGGCCCAGGCTCCAGAGGGCCTGGGCCACGACGGCCAGGACCGCGGGCTTCACGCCGTACAGGAAGCCCTGGACCTGGGGCAGGCGGCCGAAGCGCACATAGGCCCAGGCCACGGCCAGGGTGATCAGGGAGGCCGGGAGGATGAAGCAGATCCCGCCCACCAGGAGCCCGGCCCACCCGGCCTGCCGGTAACCGATGTTCATGGCCATCTGCGCCGCGTTCGGGCCGGGCATCAGGTTGGTGAGGCCCACCAGGTCCAGGAAGGCCTCCCGGGTGATCCAGCGCCGCTTGCGCACCGCCTCCTGCTCCATCATGGCGATGTAGACCGCGGGGCCGCCGAAGGCGGTGGTCCCGAGGCGAAGGAAAAACATCGCCAAGTCTCTGAGGGTGCGGGTCCGTTGCCGCTGCTCCGTGTCCATGAGGTCGACCGGCTCCGTAAATGGGTGATGGCTGTATTCCATCGTATCCAGCGAGCCACCGGGGGACGTTGATCGCACTCAAAAAGCCATCGATCACCGTCCAAGGCGTGCCGGCCCGGCTCGCCCTTCCCGGGCTGCCCGGCATCCAACCCGCCGCTTGGTGCCATGATGGTTCCATGCCCGCCCCAGCCGAAGTTCTGACGCCCATCCAGCGGAAGGTGCTGGGGTTCCTCCACGACTGCGACCTGAACGGGACCCATCCCACCTACCGTGAACTGGCCGCGGAGTTCGGCTGGAAGGCGGTGGGCTCGGCCCGGGACCACCTGCGCGCCCTCGCCGCCAAAGGTTGCCTGGAGCTTGCCGGCGGGCGGTCCCGGAGCTTGAAGATCACGTCCCAGGGGCGGGCCCAGCTCCAGGCCAAGGCCGGGACCGCCCCGGCCCGGAGCCCGGGCGTCAACCCGGTGGACGAGTTGGCTCAGGATCTGGTCGCCCTGCTGGAGCGCTATCTGACCCGGAAACGGTTCCGGGCCGGCACCTGCCTGTGGCGGGAAGGAGATCCAGCCCAGCGTTGCATCGTCATCGACCGGGGCCGGATCATGGCCTTCCGCCAACTGCCCTCGGGACGCACCGTGCCCACCTGCCTGCGGGGCCCCGGGGAGATCGTCGGGTTCCCGCCCCTGTTCGACGGCGCCGGCTACCCCACCACCGTCCAGGTACTGGAAGACCTGGAGGCGAGGGTCCTGGAGCGCACCGACCTCCTGAACGCGGTCCAGGACGGGCCCACCGCCGTGCTCATGTTCAAGCTGTTCGCCAACCGGCTGCGGGAGGTCTTCAAGGTGGTCAACCAGGTGAGCCACCGCAGCGCCATCCCCCGAGTTGCGTCCGCCCTGCTGGCCCTGGCCGGTAATGCTCCCGCCAAGGCGGGCTTCACCATCGTGAGCCTGCCCCTGGCCGCCGGCACCCTGGCCACCGCCCTCGGCCTCGCGCCCGAAACCTTCTCCCGGGCCATCGCCCAGTTGATCACCGAAGGCATCCTGCACCGACTGAGCCTGCGCCGATTCCAGGTCCTGGACCTGGCCCGGCTGCAGGCCCACGCCGGAGCGGCCGACTGGGGCTGAAGGCCGGGCCGGCGCCAAGGGTCCCACAGGTGTGGACCATGTGCGATCCGTCCGGCATGGCCCAAAGAATCAAAGCCCGTTGCCAACCTCTGCCGAGCATGAGGGGAACCCCAGCCCCCACGGCTTCCTGGATGTGATCCTCATCCCCGGCAACCACAGTCGTCCTTGGGGACGGCCGAGGCGCAGCACGAACTGGGTGCCCCTTCCAAAGGCTCCGTGGATGCGAGGTAGCGCTCGGCGGTCTCGACGACCTTCCGATGCGGGGCCGATTTCACCGAGAGGCCGACGTTGACGGCTGCCCGGATATCCTCCCGAGAAACCCCGAGTTTCCGGGCCTTGTCGAAGTGGAACTTGAAGCAAGGCTCGCAGTTGGCGGCCATGGCGGCACTGATGGCCGCCAGCTCGGTGATGGCTGGGGTCATGAGGCACCCCGGGACAGCCACCGGCCCCGCCCCAGCTGCAGGCTTGATATAGGCTGGGTAGCCCGAGCAAAGCGAGCCCTCGAATTCCGTCGTCCCCTTCACGCTTTCTGGGATCTGGTCCGGATTGGCGCGGAAGTATCCGCGCCGTTCGGCCCAGGGGCCGATGGTTCGGGTCTTGAGGAGCAGGGTTCGGTGGCCAGCCTCGCTCTCGGCCAGATCCATGAGGCGCCTCGCCAGGCCCCGGCCCTGGGCGGAAGGCGCAACCGCCAGGGAACGCAGGACGGCAGCGTCCGCTGTCAGTTCCAGGGCCACATGGCCGAGCAGGCGGCCATTCTCCTCGGCCACCCAGCCTTCGGTACGTTCGAGCCCCATGGAGGGCAGATCCGCCGCTTCCAACAGGGCACGGACGGAGTCCATATCTTCCGGTTGCCGTAATCGAATGTTCATGGTGCCTCCGGGGAATGGATATTCATGATCAGGATTGGATGGTTCGGTCCTTTCGGGACCGCATGACGCAGGCGCAATCGCCATGGAGAAGCGCCCCGGGGTCGGTGCTGACCGGGAAGCCTCCCTGGTCCCAGGCGAGCATGCCCCCGTTCAGGCAGGCAATCTGCACGAAACCGAGGTCCTTGAGCGCCGCGGCGGCCCCTTTGATGTAGACGCCAGCGGAGTCGGCCAGGACCAGGAGACGGTCCCGGGGCAGTTCACCCGCATGATCGGCAAGGGTCGGATTGGGAAGATGGAGGCATTCGGGCACACCGAAAGCCTTCATCTCGAAAAGCTCGTCGCTGCGCAAGTCGACCAGCAAAGCGCCCTGCTGGAGGGCATCCAGGGCCTCCTGCGGAGACAGGAACCAAAGGCCCTGGATGAACATGCCATTCCCGCCTGGGACGATCATGGGTCCCCCCGTGGCTAGTCGGTGGTCTTGCCGATATCCTTCAGTTTCTGTTGGAGGCTCAAACGATCCAGGGATTTCACCGGCAGGGCCAGGAACAGGTTGATCCGGGTCTGGAGTTGCAGGAAGGCCTTCAGGAAGGCTTTCTGCTTGACCTCCACGGTTCCCTCCACCGCAGCTGGGTCCGGGATCCCCCAGTGGGCGGTCATGGGATGACCGGGCCAGATCGGGCAGACCTCGTTCGCCGCGTTGTCGCAGACGGTGAATATGAAGTCGATTTCCGGTGCGTCGGGAGTAGAGAATTCGCTCCAGCTCTTGCTGCGATACCCTTCGGCGGGGAGGCCAGATTTTCGGAGTTGCTCCAGGGCAAGGGGGTGGACCTCCCCGTTCGGCTTGCTTCCGGCGCTATAGGCCTTGAAGGTGCCTCGCCCCGCCTGGTTCAGGATGGCTTCCGCCAGGATGCTGCGGGCGGAGTTCCCGGTGCAGAGGAAAAGGACGTTGTAAGTCGGGGCGGTCACGAGTTTACCTCGGGGCTATTGGCGGGACAGCATATGGCAGCCGCCGGAACGGCCGTTTCATTTGGATACCACTTCTTCTGCAACCACAGGGCGACATTGACGAGGCCGATGAGCGCCGGCACCTCCACCAAGGGCCCGATGACGGCGGCGAAGGCGGCCCCATGGGCAATGCCGAAGGTCGCCACCGCCACGGCAATGGCTAGTTCGAAGTTGTTGGAGGCGGCGGTGAAGCTCAGGGTTGCGCTCTGGGGATAAGTCGCCCCGGCGTTCTTGGACAGCCAGAAGCTCACCATGAACATCACCACGAAGTAGATCAGCAGCGGGACCGCGATGCGCAGCACGTCCAGCGGCAGCTTCACGATGGTCTCGCCCTTGAGGCTGAACATGACGATGATGGTGAACAGCAGGGCAATCAGGGTGATGGGGCTGATCTTCGGGACGAAGACACGGTGGTACCAGTCAAGGCCCTTCAGCCGGCCCAGCGTGAACCGGGTAAGGAAACCGGCCAGGAACGGGATTCCCAGGTAGATGAAGACGCTCTTCGCGATCTGGCCGATGGTGATGTTCACCACAGCCCCCTGGAGGCCCAACTTCGCGGGCAGCACGGTGATGAAGAACCAGGCGTAGACACTGAAGAACAGCACCTGGAAGATGGAGTTGAAGGCCACCAGCCCGGCGCAGTATTCCGTGTCGCCCTTGGCCAGGTCGTTCCAGACGATCACCATGGCGATGCAGCGGGCCAGGCCGATGAGGATCAGGCCGATCATGTATTCCGGCCGGTCCCGCAGGAACGTCACGGCCAGGCCGAACATGAGCAGGGGTCCGATCACCCAGTTCTGCAGCAGGGAGAGGCCCAGCACCCGCTTGTTGCGGAACACCAGGTGCAGTTCCTCGTACTTCACCTTGGCCAGGGGCGGATACATCATCAGGATGAGGCCCACCGCCAGGGGCACGGAGGTGGTGCCCACGTTCCAGGCGTTGATGGCCTGGTTGAACCCGGGGACGGCGAAGCCCAGCAGGACGCCCAGACCCATGGCCAGGAAGATCCAGAGAGTGAGGTAGCGGTCCAGAAAGGACAGGCGTTTGGTCTCTGTCATGGTTCGCTCGCTTCAGACCGGCTTGCGTGCGGAAATGATCAGGCTGGCGATGAAATCGGCGGGCCGGCTCCCGACTGGCATCAGGCCGCTGAGGTGGTCGGCCATGGGGTCGTCGCCGGGCACCATCGCCTCCACCGCTCCCTCCTTGGGCACCAGGCTCAAATCCACCAGGCCGGCATCCCGCATCATGTGTTCCAGGTCGGCCTTGAGCGCGGCCCCGGCGATGCAGCCCACCAGCGCCTCCACGTCCTGCAGCACCGCCTCCGGCAGGGGCCGCAGCAGCACCATGTCGGAGATGCTGACCCGGCCGCCGGGCCGCAGCACCCGGGCGATTTCCTTCCAGACCTGGGCTTGGTCGGGGCTCAGGTTCAGGACGCAGTTGGACAGCACGACATCCACCGAGGCGTCCGGAAGCGGGATGGCCTCGATTTGCCCCTCCAGGAACTCGACGTTGGCCAGGCCGGTGCGCTCCTTGAAGACCACGGCGTTGGCCCGGGCCTTCGCCAGCATCTCCGGGGTCATGTCCACGCCGATGGCCTTGCCGGTGGGTCCCACCCGCTGAGCCGCCAGGAAGGCGTCCAGCCCGGCACCGCTGCCCAGGTCCAGGACCGTCTCACCGGGCTTCAGCCCGGCCAGGGCCGTGGGGTTGCCGCAGGACAGGCCGAGGTTCGCCTCTTCGGGCAAGGTGGCAAGCTCAGCGTCTGAATAGCCCAGGCCACGTGCCACTTGCTCAGCGCGGCCACCGCCGCAGCAGGAGGATTGGGGGCCGCAGCAGCTGCCGCTCTTGGCAGCGATGCTGCCGTATTTCCGGCGGACGACGACGTGGGTGGGGTTGTTGGAGGTGGTCATGGCTTCTCCTAACACAGGCATTGGGTGTCGCAACCGCCACCCCGGCAGCAGTCCTCCCACAGGTAGTCGGTGAGGGACCGGAGGTTCTCGAAATGGGCGGCGTAGCGGATGGTCGTGCCCTGGCGGGTGGCGGTGAGCAGCCCGGCCTGGGTGAGTTCGGACAGATGGTGGCTGAGGGTCGAGCCGGGGATGTCCAGGCGGGCCTGGATCTCCCCCACCGGCGTCCCCTCCACCGGCCCCTGCACCACCACCCGCACGATGGACAGGCGGGAGGCGTGGCCCAGAGCCTTAAGGCGCTGGACGTGGAGGTCGAGGGTGGGATCGGTCTGGGTCATGTCATTATTCTATGATTCTAGAAATTAAGAGCAAGAGCAAACTTCGATTTTTTTGGAAATTAACCCCCGGCATCGGGTAAACCTGTAGGGGCCATTTCCCGAACCCAATCCACCGCAAGGAATGCCATGGCTCCCGGCGCCAAACGATCCCTGCTCGGTCACGCCTTCCTCGTCTGGGCATTGTGCGTGGCGACCATGGGTCTGGGACGGGCCGTGACCTCCCTCCCGGGGGCGTTGACCGTCCATGCCATCGCAGCACCGCTGCTTCCCGCAGTTGTCGCCGGCCATTATTTCCGCCGCTGGCCCAGGGCATCGCCCGGTGGCGTGGCCCTGACCTTTGTGGTTGTCGCCTTAGCCATCGATTTCCTGCTCGTTGCATCGCTCATCCTCCACAGCATGGCCATGTTCAGGAGCTGGCTGGGAACCTGGATTCCGCTGGCCTTGATCTTCACCTCCACCTACCTGACGGGGCTGTGGCATTCCCGGCACTTCCGGCGGTTCAGACCAGGGCGTTGAACAGGAACCCGACGCCCAGAATCCCCAGCGTCACCACGCCCAGGAACACCAGGATCAGGCGCGTCTTCAGGACCCTTCGCAGCAGGATGGTTTCCGGGAAGGACAGGCCGGTGACCGCCATCATGAAGGCCAGCACCGTGCCCAGAGCGGCTCCCTTGGCCAGCAGGGTCTGCACGATGGGCAGCACCACCGCCGTGCTGGCGTAGAGGGGCACGCCGATCCCGACCGCCAGGGGCACGGACCACCACGCCTGCTTGCCCATGAAGCTGGCAAGGAACCCTTCGGGGATGTACCCGTGCAGGAAGGCTCCCACCCCAATGCCAACCATTACGTATGGCCAAACCTTCCCCACCGTCTGTCGGACTCCGGCCAGGCCGGACTCCAGGCGCTCAGCCATGGACATCTGCCGTCCCGTCCGGACTTCAGTCGCCAGCCTCTCCGCCGCCACCCAAGGTTCGATGCTGGACTCCATGCCGATCAATCCCATGACCCACCCAGAGAGGGTGGCCAGGGCCACGCCCGTGCCCGCGTAGAGCAGCCCGATCTTCCAGCCGAACATGGCCCAGAGCAGGACCAGGGCCACCTCGTTGATCATGGGGGCGGACACCAGGTAGCTGAAGGTCACGCCCAGGGGCACTCCCGCCCGCACGAAGCCGATGAACAGGGGCACCGCCGAGCAGGAACAGAAGGGGGTGATGATCCCGAACAGGCTGGCCAGCACGCTGCCCACGGTGCCGCCTTGCCGGCTGAGGATGTCGCGCGTCCGGACCGGATCCAGGTAACTCTGCACGAAGGCCACCAGGAAGGTCACGGCGCCCAGGAGCAGGATCACCTTGGGAGCGTCGTAGAGGAAGAAGGCAGCCGCTCCCCCAAGGCGAGAAGTCAAGGCCAGGCCCAGGACATGGGTGGTGACGGCATTGGCCAGGGGCTCCAGGTAGAGGTAGAGGACCGCCCCCACGGCCAGGACCGGCAGCCCCCAGCGGGCCCAGCGGGTCAGGCTGATGGGTTCCCGGGGAGTTTCGGACGGCCCGCTGCAGGCGCAGGTTCGGACCGGGGCCTCGCCGCAGCAGGCGGGCGCGGGGCGGAGTTTCACGGACAGACGTTGACTGAGGCGCATGGCAGCTCCAAGGCATGGGGAAATTCAGCAAGGGATCAGGGTCTGGCAGTTCAGCGGATGGCTTGGGTACGGCAGGGGTTCAGCCCCCCGGCGGAGCCGCCCGGGGGCTTCCCGAACGGCCCGAGGTTCGAAGGAGGGTGGCGCGGGTATCCATGGCTAGGTCTCCAAAGCATAATTCTAAGATTCTAGAAATATGAATCAAGCGGAAATTTCTAAATTTTTGGAAATAGATGGTGGGATACTTCTCCCGCGCCCCCTTCCCCGCGCCAGCGGCAGGCCACCGTGCCCACAAACCCAACGCCGTTCGAGGCATTCGACACCCTCCACGCCGCCCTGTACCGCAGGGTTGTGTCCTTCCTGTGCCGGTTCGTGCCCGGAGCCGAGGCCGAGGATCTGGCCCAGGAGGTGTTCCTGCGGGTGCACCAGGGGCTCCCGGGCTTCCGCGGTCAAAGCAAGGTTTCCACCTGGGTGTTCCAGATCGCCACCCACCTGGCTCTGGACCGGCTCCGGAGCGCCGACTACCGCCAAACCTTGCGGGACCGGCCCATGGAGGAATCGGATGCCGGGCCTTCTCCCCAGGCTGATCCCGGACTGCCACCAGTCCAGAAGGAGATGTGCCACTGCATCCGTGACATGGTCTCCACCCTGCCCCTGGGCTATCGGACCATCCTCTACTTGAGTGATTTGCAGGACCTGACGCTCCGGGAAATCGCCGCCATCCTGGAACTCACCCCCGGTGCCGCCAAGATCCGGCTGCACCGCGCCCGGCAGGCGTTCCGGCAACGGATGGAGGCGGGCTGCCGGTTCCTGTTGGACGAGCGGGGCGAGCTCCAATGTGATCCAAAAGGTGTATCCCCCACGGGGTCGGCCTCGTCTCAAGTGGTGAAAGGGGAATCCCATGGACACCACTACCGAAACGATACATCTCGCCAAGACCCAGGCGGGTTGCGGACTGTGCGAAGGATTCGCGACAAGGGAGCTGGGCAAGCCCATGGTCGTCATGGCCTGCGAAGGAGCCTGCCTCCGGGGTGAACTGGCCCGCCTCGCCGCCAACCACCTGTGTGACGATTTGGCGCCGGAACGGGCAGCCCGCCTTTGCCTGGGCGGGGCCTTCACCAAGGACACCGGGCAGCGCAACCTGGCGCGCCAGGCGGAACGGGTGATAGCCATCGAAGGCTGCCCCATCAACTGCGCCAGCCGCATGATGCAGGCTGTGCTGCCCGGGCTCAAGCCCGAGGTCTTCCACCTGGAAGGGGCCAAGTTCGACCCCAAGCTGTTCTCGGTCAAGGAACTTCCCGAACCGGAGCGCAAGGCCTGCGCCCTGGAGGTGGCCCGGGCCGTTTACGCCCGGCTGTAAGGGGGAAGCCATGTCACCGGACCGAATACCATGGCGGACGATCAAGGGCCTCGCTTGGGCCGGGATGCTCCTGGCGCTCTATGACTATCTCTCCCGGCTCCTGGGCATTCCCCTGTTTTGCCCCTTTGCCGGGGACGGCTGTGACATCGTCCAGAACAGCCCCTACGCCGTCCTTGTGGGAATCCCCCTCGCCCTGGTGGGTGTCTTCGGGTTCGGCGCCTACCTGGTGCTTGCCCATCTGGGGAGGCGCTCAGGACCCGGCAGCCACTGGCCCCTGCGCGGCCTGCTGGTGCTCAACCTGGTCGAGATCACCTGCATGGCATACTTCATCTACCTGGAACTGGCGGTGATCCATGCCATCTGCTCCCTTTGCATGATCTCCGCCGCCCTCAACCTCGGCCTGACCGCAGCGATCCTTCGCGGCTTCCGCACCGGGCGATGAGCACTCTCGGTCCCTACTGTTTCCCGGGTGAGGCCCTTCCCAGCGCCCCGACCGCCTCGAGCGCCTTGCGCTGCGGGGGGGTCGCGGTCTTTTGGGCGACGTTTAACATTTGGTCGCGGCCGCGGTGACAGCGGGCTTTCAGCATGGCGAGCACGCGTTCAGCGTATTCCTCAGGCGCCGCCGTAGCCGAAAGGACCCTGAACCAGGGCGGCAGGATTTCGTGCCAGTCCTCGCCGAACTGCCAGGAACCGCCATCGTCGGCGAAGAAGAGCACCTCGTCGAAGCACTGGTCGATGTGATCTACCAGCCCGAACAGGATGTCGAAGGCCTCCCTCACCGCGGCAGGATCGCCCTTCTTCTCCTCGGCCACGCAACGCTTGGAACCAGGTACCTGAAGCGCCGTGGCTGCCGTTACCATTGCGGGCAATTGTGCAGCAGCCTGCTGCCCAAATCGAGGCTCGGCAGCCGGCCAGGACCGCCGTGTCAGGCTACAGGCAGAATTGCCCCTCGTGGAGAGTGCTCGACAGCGTATTCACAATTCGTGAATAGTGGATATACTTGAAATATGTCGCTCAAGCCCCAAGACCTCCTCGTTGTGCTCAAGCTCTGGGTCGGGCGTGGCCGCGGCTGGAACTACCAGATGCTCGCCCACGAGCTTGGAATGAGCGCCGCCGAGGCCCACAACGCGGTGGCACGGGCGCGGGAAGCGGGGCTCCTACCCTCAGGCGAGCTCTCCGCTCCGCCAAGCCCAATACCGATCAAGGAGTTCCTGATCCACGGCGCCAAGTATGCCTTTCCCACCAGGTTGGGCCAGGTGACCCGGGGCTTTCCCACCGCACACGCGGCCTCCCCCCTCAAGGATGAATTGCAAGCTGACACCGACCTGCCCCCGGTTTGGCCCCACAAGGATGGGACCGTGCGCGGGACCAGCGTCGAGCCGCTCTACAAGTCCGCGACGGAGGCGGCCTTGTCGGACCCTGCTCTCTATGAACTCCTCGCGCTCCTGGATGCCCTGCGCATGGGCCGGGCACGGGAACGGCAGTTGGCGGCACACTTCATTGAGGAGCGTTTACAGTGAACCCCGACCCGAACCTTGGCATGGTTGAGCGCATCGCCGCAGCCCTCGGCCAACTGCGGGATCGGGTTGTCTTCGTCGGCGGATCCGCCACCGGCCTGCTCATCACCGACCCCATGGCTGCAGCCATACGGGTGACCAAGGACGTTGACGTGATCGTGGAGGTGGCCACACACGGCGGCTATTACCAGATCGAAGAGGCCCTCCGGGCGCAGGGGTTCCGGAACGACACCCGCGAGGGGGCCCCCTTGTGCCGATGGCGTTGGGAGGAACTCATCCTGGACGTCATGCCCACGGACCCGACCATTCTGGGCTTCAGTAACCGCTGGTATCCCGAGGCGGTTTCCACGGCAGAGGAGCGACTCCTCCCCGCTGGATTGAGCATTCGACTGGTGGCGCCGGCGTATTTCATCGCCACCAAGCTCGAGGCCTTTTACGGCAGAGGCAAAGGGGATTATTACGGCAGCCATGATCTTGAGGACCTGATCGCGGTTGTTGACGGAAGACAGAGCATCCTCGGGGAGATCGAAATGACCACCCCTGCCCTGCGGAGCTACCTCAAGGAAACACTGGGGGCACTGCTCAATGACCCGATCTTCTGCTACGCCGTTGAAGGACACCTCCCGGGAGATCCTGGAAGCCAGGCCCGCGTTCCGGACCTTTTACAGCGTCTGAGGGCAATCGCTTCAGGTGGATGAAGGTTTCCAGGCGAGAAAGGAGTTCGGCCGATGGGTAACCCATTAAAATGCTGTGTCCAGCGGCCCAACAGCGGCCCAAAACACCAACCGGACCAGCCGGCACGCAATGGGACGAACATGAACGATGGCCTTGAGAACACTCAACTTCTATTTGCTGGTTCGGTCTGGTTGAGTCCGGTTCAGTGTGCTTTTTTGGCCTGTCGGGCCTTGACACGGTAGGGGTCGGTGGTTCGATTCCACTCGCGCCAACCAAAAAATACTAGGCCCCACATAGGGGCCTTTTGTTATTTACCGGCATCCGTCCTCGGGAATTTGGGCCCACAGGAAAAATACAGGAAAAGGATCTCGCTGGAATCCACTGGAAGTCCTGGGCATCTGTTGGCATGACGCCACGGGGCCCGGTGGCGGTGCTGGGCACGATGGTGCTCCAGGCCGCCGGGGTGGCCGGCGTGGAGATCCGCGGTGCGATGGTGTGGCATAGTGAATGCACAGCCTTTTCCAACAAGCCCACCCGGGAGATCGCAACGCACCACAAGCCTGCGGCTTTGTTTGTCCTTGCCCTAGACATCATGTATTGGCCCGGCACATCCAGAACGTGTCGGATCAACAATCACCCGGGGGCTCTGCCCCCAGGCCCCCGGGATTTATTGCATAAAGCCCAGAAACTGTAGGAGGGGGACCCGG
>Ga0316217_10004955_pt1 | contig 14059 bp, 16 predicted proteins | sample 1anoAmetaG_FD_203633 | JGI IMG/M metagenome (GOLD analysis project Ga0316217, IMG submission 203633) | Freshwater microbial communities from Trout Bog Lake, Wisconsin, USA - 1anoA | ecosystem: Environmental > Aquatic > Freshwater > Lake > Hypolimnion/Profundal zone | place: USA: Wisconsin...
GTTGGTGGTGGAGCTGAACTCCCGAAAATGGCTTTCCAGCACCGGATAGAAATCCGATACGGTGTTGTTGATTTCCGTGGCCACGCGCTTTTTCATGGCTTCTGGATTCTTGGCAAATTTGATGGCGGCTCGCCAAGAACTGATGGCCTCGGGGATTTTTAAATCACCAATCTTTGACGTGCGCACCATGCAGATGCCCTTGTTGAGCCATGCGTCTGCAAAGGTCGGCTCTTGCTCAATCACCTTGTTGTAATAGCCAAGCGCTTCCTCGTAGCTACCGCCTTCCTGCGCCGTCTGGGCAATCAGCAGCGTGCCGCCAATCTTGCTGTTCTTGACCTCGGCAAACTGCGCCTCGGCCTCCGGTCGCTTTACTAGCGTCCCGCAATAGGTGCAATTGATTTCGTCCTGTCCGGCGGCCAGATTCACCGCCGCCCCGCAACTGGTGCATAGCCCTTGACTCATAATCAGTATTTGTTCAAAGATTTTTAATGGGTCAGCGTTGAGCTATTTGGAAATATAGCACCTCGCCGAACTTTATTTTTCCGCTCTCAACGTCAGCCCATGTTATATGTTTGGGCGAAATGTGATGATCCGGCGGAAGCCGCCTAGTTTGAATTCGGCGCGGGCGGGGGTGTTGGCTGGGTCGGTGGCCTGCATGGCAAAGTCGGCTAAAAAATGAGCGTATACTATTGTTGATTGTTTGGACTTGGTGAATCTGCTGCTGTCCAAAGTGAAAGAGGCGTGACCTACTCACGCCCCAATCCAGGCACTGGTATGCCCCCACAGGAACGCTTTCGGGCACGCCCGATGTGGGCGTGCCTCGAACCGTGTCCTGCAAGTCAAAATTACCAGTTTTGGATTGGACGGCAGCCGAAGCCGCAAATCTGTTTTTCGCTTTGTTCACATAAGATTTTTTGGAACATTTGAATTGAATCAAAACCAAGCGTCCACTGCAAGGGACAATTTTTCGCCTGAAAACCTGGGGTCATCCAGCGGGAGGCAGGCTGGATGTCGTGGCCGTTGCTGTCGGCGTTCGACCACGCGTTGCCGATGCTCGCACCCGCGAGTGATTGGAGATTTCCGATGATTCAATCAGCGCCGCGTCTGGCGCACCTCCCACCCAACAGGCCCTTTGGCACGGCTCTGCTTTTTATTCAACGCCTGCCAATCCTTCCTTTTCAATTCAAATCCACTCCGCTCGTATTGATGAAACACCGAACCCGCACCCTTAAAATTGAGGAAAGCGGCGACTTTTGGCGCCGCAAAACCCATCCGATCGTCCGCCTGAAAGGCCGCTGGCTTCAGGCCGCCGGCTTCCCCCCAGGCAATCACCTGACGCTTACCGTGCTGTCCCCAGGCGTCATCGAGTTGCGCTTGCGCCAACCTCACGAAACTCCCGCCGCCCGGGCCGAACGTCTGACCTTGAGCGCCGGTTTCGACCGCGCCATTGCCGCTGCTGACAATGCCCCCAAGGCTTTGCAATGCGATGATGGACCGTTCGTGGACCGCGCCACCGTGGACGCCGCCCGCACGCTCTACGCCACCGATACCACCAACTCTCAACCTTCAACCCTCACCCATCAACTCTCGTGACCGAATCCGTCCTCCCCCAAATCGCCCTTGGCTACGGCCGCGTCTCCACCGACCGCCAGAGCCTGTCCCGTGAGGCCCAAACCGAAGCCGTCAGTCGCGCCGCCGAATACTACACCGTCAACTGCTTGCCCGACGAGATGTACTTCGACGAGGACACGTCCGGCTCCATCCCCTTTGTCGAACGGCCTGGCGGCCAGCAGCTCATCGTCCGCCTCCAAGAAGTCGTCGCCGCCGGCTATCGCCCCACCATCATTTGCACCAAGGTTGACCGGCTAGGCCGCGACACTGTGGACGTGTCGCAAACCGTCACGCTCTTTGAACAGCTTGGCGCACGCACCGTGTTCCTCGACATCAACGTGGACACCAGCACGGCGATGGGACGCGCCTTCATGCAGATTGCCGCCGTCTTCGCTGAATTGGAGCGCGCCCGCATCCGCGAGCGCATCAAGACCACCATGGACTTCAAGCGCAGCCAGAATCTGGTCATCGGCACCGTGCCTTACGGCTGGGACGACCGCCCGACAGGCGCCGTCAACAAGGCCGGCAAGCCCATCCGCGAACTGGTCCCCAATGAGGCCGAACAAGCCATCATTTTGGAGATGGCCCGGAAGTTCGCCAGCGGCGTCAGCCTCACACAGATTGCCAAGGATTTGAACCGTCGTGGCATCCCCACCAAGCGGCGCGGCGAGAAGCTCAACATCGGTCGCGTCAAAGGCCAGTGCCGCGTCAAATCCGCGCTCGGTCTGTGGACCGCCGGCATTGTCAAGAAAGTCCTCACCAACAAAACCGTCCAAGCGTTCCTGTCCCAACATGAAATTTGACCCATGTGCAAACAAGCTGAAATTGACGCCCTCACCCACTTCATCGAGTCGCTGCCCAAAGACACCTATCTCCGGCCCTGGCTGGAAGATGTGCTGCCCCAAGTTCGCGCGGACATCCGCAACGATTTCCCGGTCGCACCAAGCCTCACCGAGACGCGCCGGCAGGCCGAAGCCATCCTCGCCGGGGCCAATCAACAAGCGACCGATATTGTCGCCCGAGCCCAAAGCCAGGCCGAGCGTCTGATGAAACAAACCCGGGACCGATTTTCCGTGCTGGCCACCCAAGCCCGCACTGCCATCTACGACGCCGAACGCGCCCTCGAACGGATATGAGTCCATTCGTCCCGCTCGTGCCATTTGTCCCATGATAAGCCCCTCAATAATGAATGTCCCAGACCAGATCCCGCATAGGCACTTTAAGTGCCTTGCCGATTCGAACAAGGTTGTCCATCGAAATGCCTTTTTCCATGCGCTCAACCTCGCCAATATATTTTGCACTCAAATTGGCCTCTTCGGCAAGCTGCGCCTGCGTCATTTTCGCTTGCTTGCGATAATCGCGAATGGCCTTGGCCAGTGCCTTGCGGTGTGAACGAGATTCTGCCACGCTGCGGAGCGTAGCCAAACCCTAAGAACGAAAAACCCGCTAAAGGTATGATTTGTGATTAAACCCGACGCCTGCCTCGCCGAAACCGGTCAGCAAGCGGCGGCTATAGTGGCCAAGGAGCAGTTTCCGCGCTGGCCACACGCGCCCGCAGCGCCGACTACGAGGCCGAACGCGCGCTCGAAAGTCTGCGAGCGCGAGGCAATATCGCCCGCACCAGGGCCGCATCGAAGTCCGCCGGGCTGATGGTGGGTTCGAGCTTCTTCCAGCCAGGTGAGGTTTCCGCCTCCGAAAAGATTTGGAACAACTGCTCTGGCGTTCGCAAGGACTGGGTATTCAATAGTGTGAGGAGCGTTTTCAAGGCCGCCATCCGCATCGCGTTGGCCTTGGATCGAGATGTCATTTTTTCTTCTTTCCGTTTGTGTGCTTCAATGCATGTGAGGCGCCAATTTACGCGCTCTCATATTTTTCTCTAACCAGATTTTGCCATTGGTCTGACCATTTTTGGCGATTTTTGCGGAACCAAAGAGTGTCGCATTCGCGATGCAATTTGTGGCGTTTCGCGCTTTCTCCACGTAACAACTCAAGCACACACAATCCATGAAATACACCGCCATTTACACCGAACGACCCGGTCCCAAGCTGGTCGCCGATATCCTCGTCGTCTTTGCCCACCGCGATGAACAGGTGAAGGACGACGTGGAAGGCACCTGCGCCAACCTCGATGCCGAGGGCATGTTCCCCCATCTCCGCGATTTCGACCGCCTGGCCGATGTCCCCGAGGAACTTGACCTGACACTGGACCCCGCAACGCCGCCGACACCCTCAACCCTCAACGCTCAACGCTCAACCCAGGATCTGCCATCCACCGTTGGCCTGGGTAGCACAGCCCCGAACACTTTCGGGGCTGTCCCGCCCGGCAACCTGCCGGGCGGAACGGGAGAGGCACCGCCCGCACACGCGCCCGCCAAATCGGACGAGCTCTCCGACGTCCAAATGCAAGCCATCCATTCTTGCCTGCGGTTGCTGGCCGGCCAATGCGACGGCGCCCGTCGCCTCGATGGCGCCGGCTTCAACAAGATGGACGCCCAATTCGGTCACTCGCTGGCCAACGCCCCGCATTTGAGCCAGAAACAAGCCCGCGCAGGCCACAAGCTGGTCAGCAAATATCACCGCCAATTGCCGGTTGATTTGCTCGCACTCGCCTTGGGCGACCAACCCAATTCGTCCGATTCCTCCGAGAAGACGGCTCCGCCCGCCGACTCTGCACTCTGCACTCCGCACTCCGCACTAGCAACGACGCCCGCACAACTGGTGAATGCCAAATACATGAACAACTATGGCGACACCTATCAAAACGGTGTCAAACCCGGCCCCAAGAAGCTCGCCCAGTTTATCGAAGTCCTGAAACTCACCGGCACTCCCGCGCTCTACGCGCAGGACGGAAAGGGCGACGAAGCCACCGTCTATGTCAAACTGTTCGACCCCGCCGGCTCGTGGACGTGGTACATCACAGAATTTTCCGAGACCGCCCCGGACGGCTGCAAGAACCTCGCCTACAACTTGGTCACTGGCTCGGGCATCGAAACCGAAATGGGTTATGCCGACCTCGCGGAACTCTCCGAGTATCGCGGTTCCATGGGCATCGGCATCGAAATTGATATGCACTTTAAGCCGCAAACCCTCGCCGCCTGCCGTTCCGCCGTCGACGCCCGCGCCAACTGAATCTCCCGCGCCATAAGCCCGTTCCAAAATCTTCTGCACTTCAGTGAAGTGATCGCCTTCCAAGACAACGACGTCCAGACCGATCCAGCTCGCTGGCATCACTGGTAGCGTATTGGTGGTCGTGTAGCCGCCCCGAAGCTGCTCTGCGACGTGCCCACTGCCGGAGCCATCACCGGCAAAAGTTGTCGCGTCAAGGAAGCGCCGGTGGTCACGTCACCCAGGAAAACAAGAAAAGTGGCAAGTCCACCGAACCTTTGCCCGCCGGGGCCGCGAGCTAAGGCTCGCAGCACGGCCCCGGCTCCTTTATTCGGCAGCTCGATAGCGCATTGCTACCTCCGTCCGTCATACCATATGCGAGCGGCTTCGCGGCTTTTTGTGACGTGGTGTGGATCGAACATTATGTAAAATAGGAGTCCGAACTGTCCGAGTTGCTGGCCTGTAGTGTAAAGCCGCATTCTACGCGCCGAGGTCACGACCGGATGCCGATGCAGGATCACTATGCGCTTTCCGGTTTGTCTTGCCTGGTCTTTCAAGCGACGACTCAATTCCACATCTTCACCAGCAAACGCTTCATTGCTGAAACCGCCAAGTTTTCGAAACACCGCGGTTTCGACGAAAATAAAAGCGCCTAAGAGCAATCGCCGCCAGCGGTACCCGAGATTCACCACCGGCGTCAATAGTTCGATGAGAAAAAGCTTTTGATCCCAGCGAATGGTCGCGCCGCCACCAATACATTTGCCGGATTGGATTTCTTTGGCCATGTCTGCAAACAATCCCGCGCTGGGATGAGAATCGGCATCCATAAAGACCAACCAGTCACCTGTGGCTGCCGCGGCGCCTGAATTTCGGGCGCGCGCGATTTGATTAACCGGCTCAAACACGACTTGCGCGCCGGCCGTCTGTGCGACTTCGGCCGTGCGGTCGCTGGAATTGTTGTCACAGACGATCAATTCGGTTTCCCAGCCGATTTGCGCGAATGCACTGCCTGCCGATTTGATTTGCGCGAGTGTTTCGCCCAAGATTTTTTCCTCATTGAAGGCTGGGACGACGATGGACATCTTCACCGCACGAGTGTAGCAGGTTGTGTGAAACCCCTCAAACTTCAAAACCTGCTCCAAGGAATTATCCCTTGCATCAACCCATGAATCTGTTTTGAAATCCCCACCTCAGAGTGGCCGGTTCTGATTCGACCCCAGTTGGCTGGTTTTAAAGTGACCAGTGACAGGACCCGGCTGATAATCGTTGTGATCGTTTGACAGCCGTTGCGATTTTTGGTTCAAGACAGACCTCATTTTGTGGACTGGGGCTGGTTTATTCCGTTACCACCGCTTCTGATTTTGACGAGGGTTTCAAGGCAGAAACTTGCCGCGCTTCGCCATCTTCCGCCGCCACCAGGTCCAAAAGATCATCTGGAACATCATCGGCCCGAAGCACAGCAGCCAAAACACGGCGTTGGAACCGGGCCGCGTGATATCCAGCCAGCGATGCCGCAGAAAAAATTCTCGCGCCACCGCGTCATTGGCATGAGCCGACATGGCCGATCCGCCCAAGGCAAGATCGTGCGCGGCAACCATGCCGCCCAAGGCTGCGTGCCAGGCAACGGCTATGCCGCCACCGGCAATCAAACCAATAGCCGCACCGCCCATCGCCAGCGCACCCAACGCCATGCCGCCAAAAGCAAACAGGCCGATGCCGACACCTCCAATGGAAATGATGCCAAAACAAAGGCCGCCCGTGCTGATGCCGCCCACCGCCAGTCCGCCGCTGGCAAAAAGGATTCCATAGGCCACTTCGCCAAACGCGATCCAGCCGACCGCCGGCTTCGATTTTTCTCCCGGACGTCTTCCGCCGCGACAATGCACCAACGGCAGGCCCAAAAAAGTTGCACGACTGCGATACTCCCACGGCATGGTAAACGGCGAGCATATGTTCCGCTGGTCTTGCAGGATTTCGGGATGAAGTTGCTCTTCCTCCTCGCGGAGTTTGGTGAACCGGCGATTGAATCGCCACGACAGGACAAAGACAAAGGCGACGAAACCCAAAGTGACGGCCAGCCCCAGCGAGATGAGCAGCGCGGCGTGATTTCTCCAGGCAGTTGCGTTGATGAAATTAAATGCCGCCAGACACGCGGCAAAAATCAAAGCCGCGGCAGCGGTGAATTTGCTTTGGCGCAGGAGAAAGGCCCGTTCGCGCGGCGTCCGCGCGCTCTTGAGGCCGTTGCGCCAGCCGAGAATGCCGCACGTGACCCCAATCACCGGACCGATCAACCAACTCAATGAACCCACCACCACACCGGCGACACTTTTTCCGGTCACCGCCGCAGCACTTTTGGCGGCGGCACCGAGCGTCGCAGCCTTGATCGTGGTGCTGAGCGTGACCGGCAACGCCGCGAGCACGGCGAGTGTAAACGCCTGTCCGGGATTCGTCCGCGCCAGCGCGCCTTCCACAAAGGCCAGAACCTCCTCCTGAAGTGCTCTCCGGCCACGAACAAGGCGCTGCCGCGTCGTTTCCTCGGAAAGCTCAAGCGCCTCGGCCACGCTCTTGATGGTCTGGTGTTCGCGGTAAAAGAGAATCAGCGGCTCGCGATAGGTTTCCGGCATGCGCTCGATGGCCCGCCACAATATCGCCTCTTCCTCTTTGCTGATGGCCAGTTCGTGCGGCGGCAAGCTGGGCGATGGCGATTCCTGCGCGGCGTCCAGCGGTTCGGCGGCGTGGCTCGGCTCGCGTCCCTGTTTTTTCAGCGCGTCGTAAATGTGGTTCCGCGCGATGCCGCACAGCCACGAGCGCAACTTGTGCGGTTCACGCAAACTCGTCAGTTGTTTCCACGCGGCGATAAACGTCTCCTGCGCCAGATCCTCGCTCTGGCTCAAGCTGCCGGTGCGGCTGTAAGCCAGCGAGCAGATGAGCGTTTGATAACGCGCCACGATCTGGCCAAACGCCTCACGTTTGCCCGTGAGGCTGTCCGCCACCAACGCGGCGTCACTAATAGTTTCCACAGAGTTCATCATATCACCGCGTAAGTCTGGCAACAGGCCAAAGAGGTGACAAAAAATTTTCCGCCCAATCGTAAATCGTAAATTTATGACCATCCCGTCCAAATACATCCCCGCCAACTCCAGTGATTTCATTGGCAACGGCGATTTCGGCGCGGCCACCGCCGCGCGCATGATCGAAAGCCTGGTCGCCCAGGCTCAGGCCAACAAGAACGCCTCGATGGCCCTGCTCATCAACGGCCGCCCCGGTATCGGGAAATCCGCGCTCGCTCGCTGGCTCATTTACGATGTCCTCGGCTGCGGCAAGTTCTCGGTCACCCGTCTCAACGGCACCCAGGTCAACCTCGAACGCGTCGAGGACATCGCCGCGAATCTGCCCTATCGCGACCTCTACGCCGATTACAAGGCCATTTGGATCGAAGAATGCGACCAGATGACCAAGGCCGCCCAAGTCCGCATGTTGACCGTGCTGGATGATCTGAATGAGATGCCCGGCTGCCTGATCGTTTGCACCAGCAACTGCCAGCTCAAGGAATTCGAGCCGCGCTTCTCCAGCCGGTTCACCGTGTTCGAACTCCAGCCGCCCACTGGCGACGAAGTCGCCGGCCTGCTGCGCCGCTGGCTCAAGACCGAAGCCGCCGTCCAGCAGATCGCCACCTTCGCCTGTGGCAACATGCGCATGGCCTTCAAGGATGCCGACCTCCAATTCGCCGCCGAGAATCCGTGAAACCACAACCCCGACTCACCACCACCTACGTCTTTGCCGACGGCCACGCCGTGCAACTTTTCGAGAAGCACGACCCCGATTGCGGCCCGCTCGAATTCGCCGTCGTCACCGAGCAGTTCACCCGTGGCGCGTGCTCCTTCACCGGCCGCCTCACCATTGGCCGCTTCGCCGGTGGCTTGACCGGACTCTTGCGTGACGCCCTGAACATCCGCGCCAAAACTCCCAGCGTCGAGAACGGCTCCGACAACACCCGACTGCGCAACATCGCCGTCGGCTACCTGATCGTCACCACCAAGGATGGCGACATCATTTTTAACACGATGCCCGACCTCATCTCAGCCCCCTTTTCCCATCAGGCAGAAGACGACATCTACGCGGAGAGGTTCGACCCCAACCTCACCAAATGGGGGCATTGCCGCGTCTCAAAGGTCATCAGCGCCAAGGTACAACCGGCCAGGGTACAACCGGCTTCCCCACTCCCTTCACCTGCGCTATGCTCCACCACATGAAGAAATGCCCACATGCGCGCGTCAAGGCCTACGAATGGCAGGGACTCAAGACGACTCTATGCCAAGACTGCGGCGAAATGCTCTCCTCGCCCTCTGCCGAAGAGGGACTCGCCGTCCTCCGCAACCAGGAAAACGGCCTGCCGCCCGGCATCATAGAACTCCTCAACACCGCCCAAAACGATAGCGACCGCGCGCTGATAATGGAGGGCTTAATGGCCGTGCTGCGGCAAAAGGCCCGCGAGGACTTCATGGAACGCTATGGCGAACCCGACGACGATGACCTGGAGCCAAAGACCCAAACCCAACTCGAGCAGGAGACCGACGCCCTCATCCGGGAGACCGAGGAGATCCTGCGCAAACGCGAGCAACCGCGAGAGAATTGAATGAGAATCTTGTCGCCAACACTCGTTAACGCAGCGGCAATGGCGCGCCAGCATCCCAACACCTTTGATGTCCCCACTCTCAAGGCGTTAGCCAGGCTGCAAGTCGGCGACTTCGCCAAAGTCTGCCTGTTGCGGGATAGCTCGCAGCAACTCGGCGTTCCCACAACCGGCGAACGGTTCTGGGTGCAAATCACCCACATTGCCGGCCAAATCTTGACCGCCAGGGTGGACAACGACCTTGACCCCGCTTGCGGCCTCAAGCGCAACGACACCATCCAATTCGGATGGGACAACATCTACGACTGCATGCCCGCCCGGTGAATTTCCTAGCCTGCCCGTTGCAGGTTTGGTTGCGTTGGGCCGCGTGAACCGATTGCCATGCCAGTCCGGCTTCGGACTCCGGCGTCGGACTTCACGCGGCCTTCGCACTTCTAGCGGCACGGGCGTCTCGCCCGTGTGTTTCAAACAACAAATGCAATGAACACAACGATACAAACAAACTCCCGTTTCAATCCGGCCGCCATCGCCTCCCGCCCGCCGCCGAGTACGCGCGTCGCTCCACCGCCCGTCGCCGAACCGACTCAAGTGCCCCCGAAGGCCGGAGGCTTGAAAAAGCTCAACTTCGGCAACATGGCCGCCAAGAAGGACGACAGCGCCAAGAAAATCTACCCCGTCTTTTCCGACGCCGATGGCCGCGCGGCCGCCCTGGCCGCCACCATCGCCGAGCAACAGGAACGGTTGGACGCCCTCGACGGTTCGCTCGAAACCTAATGTTGAGCTCAACATTAGGTTTCTTATGTGGAGTGTTCATTTATGTGGAGTTGAACCCGGATTGGCCTGATTTTCCTGCATTTCCTTGGACGCAACTCCACATTTTTGAAGGCCGGGTGCCGGGACTTTGGTACATCTCTGGCGATGAAAACAAAATCTCCTCTCGCTCAGATTTATCCACTGGCTCAACATCACTATCGGATGTTGCCTTTCTTCGGTGGCATCGTCGAAAGTTTTACTTCGTGGTGCCTTGACAGCGGCTTGTGTCCCTTGACAGTAAAGTCGCGTTTGGCGGGGCTCCAGCGACTGGATCCTTGGTTCCGATGCAGACAAAAGCAGCGGCCTGAGGACTTGTCGGCCCATGATATTACCCAGGCATATCGGTTCTTCCACCATCGAAAGCCGAGCCTTGCTTGTGCGATCCTGATGTTTGGCGATTTCCTGGAAGCCAACCATTGTTTGAAGCCGGCGCCGACGCTACGCCGGATAAAACCCGGAGTTTACTGGCAATATCGGGATTTGCCCCTGTTTGGTGACCTGTTCGATGATTTTGCGGATTGGTCGCAGACCCGTGGCTATTCTATTAAGACAACATCTTTGCAGGTGGATTCATTGCGGTGGCTCGTACCTTGGTTTCGTCAGAGGCGCAAACACTCCATTGATGACGTAACGGCCGATGACCTCGCGGAAGCGTGGCGGTATTGCTACCGCCGGCGGCCATACAGCGCTGGCGCTGTTCGCACTTTGGGCGAGATGCTGAAGATGCGCGGACGATTGCGGCCAGGGCGACCACTTCCGCCGACAAAGTCTCAAGCCGAGATTGCACGATTCGCGGAGCATCTGCGCACGAACCTTGCGCTGGCAAACAAGACGATTGACTATCATTGCTTATGCCTGCGGCGTTTCTACAAGTTCCTAAAATGCGACGACGTCAGAGTGGACTGGAGCCAGCTTCCACTCAGCGTGGTGCAGCGGTTTATCTGCAAAATGGCTCGCCATTATTCCCGGCGATCCATGCCGATGGTAGTGGGAACGATGCGGGTTTTTCTCCGATTTCAGTATATGCAGGGCGTGCTGCCGAAGCCTTTGCATCTCCAGTTGGAGTCAGTTCACGGCTATCGCGGAGAACGCCTGCCCCAACCTTTGCCCTGGCCAGAGTTGCAAGAGGTGCTGCGCTCAATGGATCGTTCCACCCCGATCGGAGCGCGCGACTTCGTGATGTTGCTGCTGGCAGCCTCTTATGGGTTGCGGCGGTCGGAGGTGGCAGCATTGACGCTGGACGATATCGACTGGCGCAGTCGCACCGTCCGGATTGATCAGATCAAAACCCGCCAGTCGCTGCTCCTGCCGCTCACGGATGAGGTCGCCGACGCATTGGTGAACTATCTAAAATGCGGGCGCGCTGCCTCCACGGAGCGGCATCTGTTTCTGCGTCACCAGCCCCCGGCTGGCCCCCTTGGGAGGGCGGGAGTGGGTAAATGCTTGAAGCGGGCTGTTCGCGCCACCGGAGTGGCCATCAAGACTACGAACTTCCACGCTGTGCGCCATGCTTTTGCTCTGCGCCTGCTGCGCCAGGGCACACCCCTCAAGCACATCAGCGAGGTCATGGGCCATCGCGACTTCAATTCCACTTCGCAGTATCTACGACTCGACATGGATGACTTACGGCAAGTGGCCTTGTCTGTCCCAAAACTCGGCAAGCACAGCGACGGGACGGGAGTCAAGGTGCAGCCGAAGGGCCCTTCCAAGACCCGTCCCATGTATTCCGTGACGGCGCCAAAGCGCACAGGATTTCAGAGCTTCCTGGCCAGGCCGATGAAGGATTTTCTGGAGCTCCATCATGCGTTGGGCCGGAAGTATGACACTCAACGGTGGGTCTTACGCAATTTGGATTTCTTCCTCGCCCAGCACGTTCCCAACGGGCGGGTGTTTACCGCTGCCATGTTTGAAAACTGGACGGCAGAACAACAGGCCAGTGTTTCGCCTACGGTTCGCTGCAATTGGATGCGGGCCGTTCGCAAGTTCTGTCTGTATTTGGTGCGGCTGGCTCCAAAGACGTATGTACCAGCTTCCCTGATGTTTCCAAAGCAGCAGCCCCCGAAAGCCCCCTACTTGCTTTCAGCAAACGAGGTCGCTCGCCTGTTGTTGGCGGCGGTACAAAAACCCAGGCCCATTCGCACGCCGGAACACCCGCTCCGACCGCACACCATGCATTTGGCGGTGCTGCTGTTATATTGTTGCGGGTTGCGCCGGGGCGAGTTGCTCAATCTGCGGTTGGGGGATTGGGATGCGGAACGCCGGGTGTTGCGGATCAACGAAACGAAATTCCACAAGTCGCGATTGCTCCCCTTGTCGCCGTCAGTCAGCCAAGAAGTGGGCCAGTATCTGCAACTGCGTCGGGATTATCAGACCCCTCTGCAACCTTCCGCACCGTTATTTTGGAGTGGGCGGCCTGGACGCAACCGCGGCGGTTTTACCGCCAATGGCCTCCGGTTTAATTGGGATCAAATTTGTTGCTATGCGGGTGTGCTCAACCATCACGGACATCCCCCGCGCATCCACGATTTGCGTCATAGTTTTGCGGTGGCCGTTTTGCAGCGCGCCTATGCGACCGACCGTCACCCGCAAAATACTCTGCCCCGGCTTGCCCGTTACTTGGGGCACTCCCATTTCCGGTTCACACATCATTATCTGAAGCTCACCGAACCGCTACAACAGGCTGCCAACGATTGCGTCCACCAGCTCATTGTCGCCGACAGCATCTTCCAAGGAGGTGCATTGTGAATAGCGACAATCAGCTTGGCCTGGCTACGGTTCTGCGCTCCTTTCTTGCGGATTACCTGCCACACCAAAAGGAGTACAGCTCCAACACTGTATGGAGTTATCGCGACAGCCTGAAGCTCTTGCTTCGGTTTGTCGCTGGAAAATCCGGTCGCGTTTCCCGGGTATCGCTGGCTGACCTCAACGCGACCAGCATCACCGCCTTTCTCAACAGCCTTGAAAGCAAACGCGGCAACGGCGCGGCGACACGCAATGTGCGGCTCAGCGCCATCCACAGTTTCTTCGAGTATCTCGGCCATCAATACCCGGAGCACCTCGAACAAAGCCTGCGCATCCTGAGCGTACCTTTCAAACGAACGGTCCGGCGCACGATCGATTATCTTGAAGCTGACGAGTTTCGCGCCGTCCTCGGCCAGATTGACCGGTCTCGCCCGGCTGGACGCAGGGACTATCTGCTCCTGGCTTTTATGTTCAACACGGGGGCGCGCGTGCAGGAGGTGGTATCCCTCAAAACCACCGATTTCAGACTGGTCGCTCCGCCCACGGTCAAATTCCTTGGTAAAGGCCACAAGGAGCGGATCTGTCCACTTTGGCCGGAAACAGCGCAATTGTTAAAACAGCACTTCCATGACTGCGGCTTCGATGAGCATGAACCCCAACTGGTATTTCGCAACCAGCGTGGCGCGCCACTGACACGGTTCGGCGCACGCCTCATCCTGAAACGGCAGTTCCAGCGCGCAGCACAAGTTCAGCCAACGCTCCAACGCAAGCGCCTTCACCCACACAGCCTGCGACACAGCACCGCGATCTATCTGCTGCAAGCCGGCATTGATCTCAGCACCATCGCCCATTATTTGGGGCACACGAGCCTCAACACCACACACCGATACACGACCATTAATCTCGAGGCTAAAAGAGCCGCCCTCGCCAAAGCCAAACCGATTGCCACCAAATCTGCCAAACAATCCGGCTGGCATGCCGACGAAGACCTCCTCCAGTGGCTGGAGTCACTGTGAATTTTATGTGGAGTTGCGTCCAAGGAAATGCAGGAAAATCAGGCCAATCCGGGTTCAACTCCACATAAATGAACACTCCACATAAAAGACCAATAAAGACGAGCTGAAATTCATGGTCTCACCCGAGTATTTCAAGGTC
>Ga0316217_10004956_pt1 | contig 14058 bp, 3 predicted proteins | sample 1anoAmetaG_FD_203633 | JGI IMG/M metagenome (GOLD analysis project Ga0316217, IMG submission 203633) | Freshwater microbial communities from Trout Bog Lake, Wisconsin, USA - 1anoA | ecosystem: Environmental > Aquatic > Freshwater > Lake > Hypolimnion/Profundal zone | place: USA: Wisconsin...
TCTGGCAGGTCGGGTCACGCCCGATGACATAATCGCGCGGTTCCAGGAGATGCCGGGCAATTTCCCGGTCACCCTCGCGGATAATGATCTCGGCTTTGGTATCGGCCATGGCGAACTCCCAAGGCGACGCAAAGGATCCAGAGAGCCGGAACGTGGAAGGATTGTAGATGGAGTTTAGCTGTGTCCATATTGCATGGCAAGGGGAAACAACGAACAGGGAAACAACGAACAGGGTAATGGCGATGTTGGGTGGAAGCATATGTACTAATGCTGAGGCAATTACCAGGCCCGCGCGCTGGAGGACCAGAGGCACCGCCGCATGGGCCACGCGGCAGAGAATTTAAGCCGTCGGTACCGGATGGTTCTGCGCTAATAAGCGCTCTGATTCTGGCGCAGGGCACCCGAAGGTTCGCGCTACCCCGGAGGTAAGGGAGCGCCCGCGACTTTCCACTTTACAATACGCTGGTTGCCCACATCGGCAATATACAACCATTGGCCACCATGTGCGTCCTGAACGGCCGCAATGCCCACGGGATTGCATAACGACCAGCCGTCGCGGTCGTCGATCGTGCCGAAATGCCCGTAGCACTTGAGGAACCGGCCTTGGGCGTCCAGGCAAAGCACCTGGTGCCGTGCCGCATCGGTTATCCAGACGCGCCCTGCGTTGTCGGTGGTTATACCCAGCGGGTGGCGCAGCGGCACGCTGGCGGCGCCCTGATGAATTTCGAAGGCGGTCTTCCACAGAAGTTCGCCCTGGGGCGAAAGACAACAAACCGCCCGGGTCGTCGCACTGGCGATATAGAGTTTACCGTCGGCTGCCTGGTGCAGCCCATAGGCGGTCGTTGTCCCGTAGTGCCCAAGGTCGATGAGCCGTGCACGTTTTCCATCACGGCCATAGCGGAACAGGACAACATCATAGGGCGTTTTCGCCTGGGGGTCGTCCAGGCGGACGACCAGGCGGCCCTGTCCGTCGACCTCCAGGTCACTGGGGTCGTAACCGGCGTCGGCGACCAAGGGTTGGTCGTCGTTGAGCATTTCCAGGTTCCCCCAACCCGTACCGCTGCGGCGGCAGACGTAGACGTTTATGCCGCGCGAACTCTTTTGCAGTCCCCAATTGGACGCCACGTAAAGATCGCCGTCGGGCGCCAGGGCGAAGGCTTCGATATCGTGGCCTAGCGGGCCCGGATCGTAGACCACTTCCGCGCGATCCAGCGTGCCCGGCGTCAGGCGCAGCAACTTGTTATGGGCCAGGAAATAGATTTTGCCGGAATAGACTTTGAACTGGGTGTAACCGCGCAGGCACTGGGTGCGGATCTCGCCCAGGCCGCGCACGGCATCGCGCCGCGGTTGCAGGCCCTTTTCGCCGGGTGTGAACTCGCGGGCGACGGCCCCCGCGATCTCCTGGCGAAATCCCACCAGCAGATTGCCGCTGGTCAGCATGGCCAGCGCGCTCGCCGGAACCGGCAGAGGTTGTTCCTCCTGGCTCAGAAGATTCCCGGTCTTGCTCAAGCGCAGGCTCTGGAGTGATCGCCCATCCGCGGCCAGGGTGAAAACGTTTTCACCCGTGGCGCTCACCGCCAGTTTTCCAAGGGTGCGGGCCTGGGGCACGGCGAACAGTTCCTTGCCGGTCGGCAGATAGACGTGCAGACCGTCGGAGAGCGCCAGGTAAACACGGCCCTTGGCGTCCCACGCTGCGCCGCCGGCGGCCAGCGCCGTAAGCTGCAAGCCCAGCGCCTGGGCGCCGCCCGGAGACAGGCGGCCGTCGCGCCCATATTTGTAAACGCCGCAGCCCGTTCCGGCCGCCGTGCAGGCAACATAGAAATTGTCCTGAAGATCGGCGCCCAGCACCCGGATGGGACCGCGCATTTCTTTCGCGGTGGCAGCAAAAGGATCAATCGTGCGTACCAGCCGGCCGGTCCGCGCCTCATACAGGAGCGGCAATCCCTGGTCCTGCCCGGCAACCAACCGTTCCGTGTCAAGTATGCCCACGCTGTTCGGGATCAGGTCGTGCGGCGTTTCCAACTGCATATAGCGGGGTTGGCCCTGATCGCGCTGATAAGGCAACAGCAGGCGCAGGCTGCGCACGTAGCGGCCCTGGTGATTAAACACCTCCACCTGGTCGTCGGAAGCCGCCCACAGGTTGCCTTCCGCGTCGGTCGCCAGAGCGTTGATCGACGCCAGTCGGCCGCGGACGTCGCCCAGCACGCTCCACGATCCCGCCTCGACCACCGGGGCTTGCGGCGCGGCGCTGTATCCGTGCTGACTGCGGCGGGCGAACAGCCCTGGCGGATAAGAGCCCAGGATGTCGTAAAGGCGGACCATAGCCACGCGTTCCAGAGACGTGCGGGCGGTCCAGAACTGGCCTTCATCGGAAGCGGTCAGCGCGTGCTGCAACAACGCCGCGGCCTGCTCGGCATCGCCCTGCGTCAGTTCCGGCGCTGCCCGGCGGAGTTTTAACGCAGGGAGCAGGCTGCGGGCAAAGTCCAGCAGGGGCCTGAGCCCCTGGGCGATTTCGGCGGGCGTTTCGACGCGGCATGATGCGATGGCCGCGCTGGCGGCGTCGGTCCGAAACGCCCGCAGCATGTACGGTCCCAATGCAAACTGAAGCTGCTGGTCGGCGGTTAAAGCCTGCGGCACATCGTCGGCCGCGCCCTGCACGCGTGCGGCACCAATCAAGCCCAGGGAGACTTTGACGCTGCAGGGCAAGCGATTGACGGCATAAAAATAGAAGCCGGGCGGCGGGCCGCCGGTGCCGGCTGCCGGCGGGTCGATGCGCCGATACCAAACGGCGACCGGGTCGCGGGCCTTCTCAAAACGCCGAAACGGCTCGGCCGGCAAGGCCCGGTACTCCCGCAGCCAGGGTTGCATGAGGGCTGGCGTGCCAAACATCCAGCCGTTGCCGCCGTTGCTCAGCCAGGACACGTCGCCTTCGGCCAGAGCCAGCGCGTAGAGTTCGCGTTCGTGCAGGCCGCCCGGCGCGCAGGCATCGAAGGCCGAATATGGCCGACCGCCAAGGCGTGTCCAGTCGAGGTTCGTGTTGACTTCAAAATAGTTGGTGTAGATGTAGCAGGCCCGGCAATCGAGAGCGGTGGTGTACTGTCCCTCGCCCTCGAAAAAGTGGCCGCGGTAAAAAGCGTCGGCGATAGGCGTGGAGTAGCGCCGTCCGTAGATGGAGCCGGGCAGGAACACGATTCCCGGCTCGTGCGCATAACGGGGCAGATCGATCCCCAACTCGCGCAGGCACGCGGGCAGTGTCAGGTCGGCAAACCGTCCGCGGCGCTGGTCGAGCCGGTCGAAGTAGTTGAATACCAGGCTGGCCGAAGGCTTGGCCTGCCGGATGCGGTCCCGCAGCCGGCGATGGAAATCAAACAGGCGGTCGCAGCGCCATTGGACCCAGCGGTCATGCAGCGGTCCGGTCAAGCAGGCATAACGCTGCCGGAACCGTTGTGGATCGCCGGGGTTGCCGGGCACGTGCTGGCCCGTTTCCTGCTCAAACTGCCCGACCGTCCAGTCGTCGTAGCCCCATTCCAGGCCGGGCAAGGCGTTCCAGCCTTGCCATTGCCAATCGGTCATCACGCGGGAAGAAATGCCGTCGAAGGCCGGGCAGTCGCCCAGGTGATCCGCCAACTCGCCGCAGAGCGAAAGATACATTGCTTGTACGCGGGGGTGCAGGGCGTTGTAGTACAAAGGCCCCCCGCCGTCGCGATCGCGGATTACACACTCCTCGGCTTGGCGCGCGGCGAAGTGCAGCACGCCTTTGTCTTCGTCGTCGGTTTCCTGGCCGTCGAGTTCGCGCCATACGCCCATGACATTTCTGTCGAACCAGCGCTGGCCGCCCAGGCAGATCTCCGGCAGGTAACGACAATTATATTTCTCCGCGACCAAGGCCCCCATGCGGGCATAGTCGTTGGGCGCGGCCGAGTACCCATCCGCAATGTGGGTGGGATAATGGAAGGTCTGGTACACGGCGACGGTGGGCGCCAGCAAGTTGGCGCCGAGGAACCGATTCCACTGGCCCCAGCGTTCCAGGCTCTGGAGATGGTCGGCGCAATCGAGGCCCGCGGCGCCGAAATGTTTCAACCAGCGCCCGCCTTCCTCGAAGTAGAAACCCATCACGCGTCCGCCGGGTTTGCCCTGCGGTCCGGCCGGCAAGGCCGAATCGATGCGGTCGATCCGCACCCGGGCGGCTGCCGCCTTGAAGCCGGGGGCGAGATTCAGCACCGCCACGACCAGGCCATCCTTGGCCCGCGGGTAAAAGAAGGCCTCGTGGGTTTGCAGCCGGCCGGTCAGCGGATAATGATCGCCCGTTTCGACGCCGCCGGTGGTGATCTCGCCCGCCCCACGCGGCACCAGCGTTGCGTCGTTGATCCAGAACCCCATGGTGCGGCGGTCGTCGTCCGGGTAATCCACTCGCAGGCGATAGAGGTGCGAGGCGTCGGGCAGGTCGAAACGGTAGGCGAATCCATCGGTGGCCCAGGTCTCATTCTGCCCTTGGCCGGAGGATTGCCGATATTTGCCGAACGGGGCCGCAACGATTTCCGTGGGACCGTCCTTTTCCCAGAATGTTCCCGCGGCCAGCGGTCGCGCATTGAGGGTTTGCGCCACGCAGTCGATGTCCAGCACCGTGGTGGTGCTTAAATCTGCCGCGGGCGACGGGGCGTGCACATCGACAGCCACCAGCGTCCCCACCTTAAGGTCCGCGGGTTTGAGCAGCCTGCCGCCGCTGGAAGCCAATAATTGGTAAACGCCTTGCGCCGGCAGGGTAATCGCCGCCATCTTCTCCAAAGGTTGGGCGGTTGCGGGAAATTCCATTTTACCGGCGGGCGCGAACGCCCCGTCGGCCTCGTTCCGCAGCAGCAACTCATAGGCTGTCGGAATGCTTGTGCCACCACGAAAGAGCACCTTGACCGTTTCGCCGCTGTGGACGATCTGCGGCCCCACTACCGTAGCACGGATGCAGCTTGCAGGGTCGTTATCTGCCGCGTACAACTCCCACTGCGCCGGAAGCGAAGGCGGAAATACGACGCTGCGGAAACGCAAGGTGTGGCGGCCCGCAGCCAGATAGAAGTTTGCCTCCTTGTACCAGGACCGCCGCGCCGGCTCAATATCCTCCGGTTGCCGGCACGTCAGGAGCAAATCGGGCTTTCCATCGAGGAAAATGTCGTGTACGCGCTCCGCCATGTCGCCGGTGCGGCGTAATTCATACCAGTCGGCTTTCGGAACTTCGAAGTCGTATTCGGCCCAACCGGCCACGTGCCAGAGGCGGCCCTTTTTCAGCTCCTCTTCCAACTCCTTGCCGGATAGATTGGCGCGATCATACTTGGTGCCCGCCCGGGCGACGATGGGGCTTGTCGCCACGGGCCAGGCCCAGGAAATATTCGCGAGCGGAGACGCCGGCTTGGGCCGCGATTCCGTATTATTGTTTTGCGGCGGCGGGGTCGGTTTTTCGAGTTTTCGCTCGGGCATCCCGGCCGCGTCAACAGCCACGTATGACGACGGCGGAGAGAACTTCCGCCCCGGTTGGGATGAAGGTTGCCCTTCCGGCGGCAGCAAAGCCGGGTCCGGTGCGGGCGACGGTTGGGCGGCGGCACAGGGTCGCGTGGGCCACAAGAAAAAGGCCACGAACATCAGAATGCCGAGCGCTGCGGCCCCACCAACCACGCGATGCATGCCCGGCCCGCGCTTGGGCGGGATGGCAAGGGGTACCCGGTGCGCCGGGGTGCGTCCGAAGACATAGCTGCGGGGCGCCAGCAAATGCCGGGCAAATTCCCAATCACCCGCGCGGATGATGCTCTGGGCTTTAGTATCAGCCATGGCGAACTCCAATTCCAGCACTACGTGGACAACCCATCGTGCGCTTAGCACCACTAATGAGCGCCGCTAATTCTCCAGGGCTTTCACCTTTACGGCATAGACCACCCAATCGCCGGCGTGGGCGCCCAGACCGATGCAACCGGCCGGCAACGTTGGCCAGCCAGTTACCAGCCCTAATGCGCCGGCCGGGCCGGACCATTGATAAAGCGGTTGGTCATCCAGCCGGGATTCAAAGCGTACACCGCCATCCTTAAGGTGGACGATCAGTTCCAGATCATGCAGCTCGGAATCCTTCACCACTTTGCCTATTACGGTGCCAGGCTGATGGGCGCCGTCGGTGTCACTGATCGTATGGAGACAACTCCAGCAGCCACGCGCGAGGTAGCCGTCCAGCATGAACGTGGTGTGATGATCAGCCACCGGCAGGATGATGTGGATGGAATCCTGCGCTGAGAGTTGGCGCAGTTTCAGGCGGACCTGGTAACTGCGCTGGGCGAAGTTCCCCGGCAAGGCGACAGCGCCGAAATGCCTGTTGGGACCGACCAGCACGCCGCTATTGAACTGCCAGCCGTTGCCATTCCTGGTCACATCGTTGCGTTGGAGTTTCCCCAGCAGGTCTTCCCAGCCGTCGGCCTGGGGCTTGACGGCGTCGGGGCTCAAGGAATCCGGCTCCCAAATCCAGCTCAACGTCCCGTTGGTATTGCACGCCAGCCGCCGGCCGCTGGGGCTGAAGCATAAGGACTGCATCCGCGTGGTGGGGCCGCGCAATTCTTCCAGGAGACGATCCGCCTCCAGGTCCCAGAGTTTCACCGTCATATCTTCCGAGCAAGTGGCCAGGATGGGGCGGTGCGGATGAAACGCCAGCCCGGTAATCAGTGCATTATGGGCGCGGAACGTGCGCGTTACCGCCAGCGTGGCCGGGTCGCGCAACCGTACCATGCGGTCCGCGCCGGCTTCGGCAATGGTCTGGCCATCCGGCGCTGCCGCGATGGCAAAGATCAGGCTGGGATTAACGGCCGTGCGCAACGCCTTGCCGGTGGTCGTATCGCAGACGATGAGCTGTTCCTGCGAACCAGGCAGACCGCGGGTCCCGTTGACCGTCACCGCCATCACCACCTGCGTCTGGTTGAGCCAGATCGGGGGCGCGTTCATGGAACCGTTGCGCTCCAAGCGCTGCAATACGCCGCCCGTCAGCGGATCGACCACGTTGCTCCCGCATAACAGACGATCACCCTTGGGGCTGAGCACCAACTCCCAGCCATCATTCCTTTGTTGGAAGCGGCTTACTTCCTCCACCGTCTGCCCATTGGCTCTTACATAGTAAACCATATTGCTCGGACCATTGAGTTTATAAGCGGCGCAGCGCCCATCCAGGCTCACGGTCGCCCAAGTCATGGGGGCCTCCGTCTTCCAGAGCAGGTGTTTGTGTGGCTCGGCTTGGGTCAGATCGAGCAATCCACCGTCGCTGAATAACCAATCCTCCGTGCTCCAGAAACTCATAGGATGAGCAAAGATTGGATGGTTGCGCCACCTTTCCTGCCGCTGGCCAATGGCCCATATCTTTGTCATCAGCGATCCCATGACGACCAGTTCCCCGGAAAGCGGATGGTAACTGAGGCCCTCCCCGTGGCCGGTGTTGCCCAGGAGTGTTTGGAGCAAATTACCCGATTGGGCGTCCCAAACATGTACGGAATCCCGGTTACCGATAAAGCTGGCCACGGTCACAAGCCTGTCACCGTCCGGGATGTAGACCAGCGCGTCGATCGGGGCATTTTGTACGTCGGATGCCACACGTAATTCGTAACAGGTATGACCGTCGCCCAGCGCCAGGCAACGCACCCACCCATAATTGTCGCTGACCCACATGACCTGCCCGTCGGGCCGGACCGCCAGCGCACTGACCCAATTGCGGACTCCGGGAAGCTCGCGGACCACGGTACCATCCGTGACATGCAAAATAATGATAGCGCCGCGGGATGCCGCCACCACAGACCGGCCATTGGGGTGAAAGACCGCATGGGCAAACGGCGTGGGTCGGCTCCAGATCTGCCGGCCGGTGGTGGCATCCCAAAGAGAGATTTGTTGCGGCTGGACCTCCAGCAGTTGCCGTCCATCGGGACTGTACGTCAACCACCCGGCCCCGGCAGTGTCCCACTCCAGCAGTTTCTTGCCGTCCGGCACGTGGTAGACGACAATTCCGCCGGAGGAGCGCCCGATAGCCAGCCTTTCCCCATCCGGCGCCAGTGCCAGGCGATATTTCCGATCGCCGCCTTCCTTCTTGAAATTAGCTTGAAATTCCATGAGGCGAGCCCCAGTTCGCGCTTCGACCAGTGCCGCCCAGCCATCGGCGCCGACCATGGCAAAAATGCCCGGTTTCTGCGGATGCGGCACGGCACTTTCAATCTTCTGCGACGCGTGCGAGCGAAGCGTGGCTATCGAGGTGTCGGATTGGGCCAGCAGGTAGTTCCAGTTGGAGTCGCGCAAATCCTCCGGCACGCCGGCCAGTGCCGCCTGCATGCCCAGCCCATCTTGCGCGCGGAAGGCCGCCTCCGCCAGCGCAAGTTGGGCTTGCGCCAACGCATGCCGTGTGGCTTCCTTCTCGGCCAGGGCCTTTTGCTCATTGGCGGCGGCGACCTGGGCGTTGTGCGTCGCCAGTTCCGCGTGATGTGTCGCCTTGCGCTCGCTGGCCTGCAGGTTGATCACAAACCACACCGTCAACCCCACGATAAGCAACCCGGCGGCGCACGCCGTGCCGCACATGGCCTTGTGCCGTTTGACCAGCAGGGCCAACTGCTTGGCCAGGCCCGCATGCTCGGCACGGGTGGCAAAGCCATTCTGGTAGGCTTCAATATCGCGTTGGAGTTCCGGCACCGATTGGTAGCGTTCTTCCGACCGCCGCGCCATCGCCTTGTGCGCCACCGCCGAGAGCGATGCGGGCACCCGCCCACCGGGCAGATGGCCCAGGCGCTTCCGGCCTGCCGTCGCTGCCGCCGCTGCCGGCACCTGTACTCGCCGCACCTTCTCCAGCACTTCCTTGACCGTGGCCCCGTGGAAGGGCAGGTCCAGCGTCAATATGTTGTACAAGATCGCCCCCAGGGCAAAGATGTCGCTCCGCGCATCCATCTTCCCCACCGCCCCGCTGGCCTGCTCCGGGGACATGAACGTCGGCGTGCCCATCACATCGCCCACCAGCGTCCGGGCCGAATCTCCCTGGTCCTGCCGGGCCGAACTGATGCCCGGGTGAGTACCGCCGGCCGCCGTGATTGCCGCCGATCCGGTTGCCGCCGCCGCGCTGCCGCAGATCTTGGCCAGGCCCCAGTCCATCACCAGCACCTCGCCATAGTCGCCAATCATGATGTTGTCCGGTTTCAAGTCCCGGTGGATTACTCCTCGGGCGTGGGCAAAGGCCAACGCATCGCAGACCTTCTGGTAAATCGTCAGCAGTTTGCCCAGCGGATAGTCGGCCAGAAACTTACCGTCTTGCCGCCGCAAGCCCTCCAGCACGGCGCGCAGGGTCAAGCCCCGCACAAACTTCATGGTGTAGTACGGGCAGTGGTTCGCATCCAGCCCCAGGTCATACACTGGCACAATACCGGGGTGCTCGAGTTGCCCGGTAATCTGCGCCTCTTCCACAAAACGCGCAACACTCTCATCCGCGCCGGCCCGCAGCATCACCTTCATCGCCACACCACGCCGGATCATGCGATCCTTGGCCTGGAGCACCGCCCCCATGCCCCCACGCGCCACCTCGTGGCCCACCTCATACTTGCCGGCGTCCGCGAATTTGACCGACACCCCGTCCGACGCCTCGGCCACTTCCTGAATCGTTGGCCCGGGATCCTGCGGGGCGGTGATGGTTACATCCGATATCGTCACGGTGGCATCATGCACCGCCGCCAGGAAGCGGCGCACGGATATGGAGATCGGCCCGAGTTGAATCTGCTGTTCCGGGGCCACGCGCGTACGCCCCGTGACCGGAACGCCATCGACAAACGTGCCGCTGCCACTCCCCAAGTCCTCTACATGAACCTCATCAGCCCCTACCGAAAGCTGCGCGTGCCGACCGGAAAGTGCCGGCGAGGGTATCGCAATGCCGCACTCCGGATCCCGGCCAATCACGTAATCACTGGGCGCCACCACATGCCGCGCAATTTCCTGCCCGCCCTCGCGAACTATGACCTCGGTTCTTGGATCCGCCATGGCGACCTCGCTTAGAGTCCATCCAGCCAGCGCACCCGGGCATAAAAGCCTGCAAACAGTCGCAGGGTTCTGCAAAGATAGGTGAATTCTACCCGTGGTTCGGCTCCGAACGCCAGAAGCCGCGCGCCAGCATGGACGGGGTGTGGCCAGATGTTGTGGCAAGCGCGTGCTACCGGAGCGCCAGCAGAGCTGCGACCGTCAGGAAGCGACCCATCGACGTTTGAACGCAGCGCGGTCGCGCCCTTACGGTCGCGGCTCGGAAATACCACACGATCTGGCGCCACCCAAAAATCCCATCGCCCACTATTCACGGCCTCTATTCACGGCCTCCATTGCACCCCCGCGTCCCGCCGGATTAAGATGATCCGGAGTAATTGTGTTCTGGAGATGCGGCGCATGGCTGATACATTCCGCGGTTTTGCACCGGGCGTGCTGACGTTCTTCCGCCAATTGGCCAGGAATAACGAGCGCCCCTGGTTCGAAGCACGCAAGGAATACTACAAAGAGCAGATCCAGGCCCCCATGGCCCAACTCGTGGCACTGCTCAACGACGATCTGCGCTCCTTTGCCGCTGACCATGTCACCGAGCCCAAAGAGGCTATCTACCGCATTTACCGCGACACGCGCTTTGCCAAGGACAAGACGCCGTACAAGACGCATATCGCCGCCATTTTTCCGCGCCGCGGCATGGTTAAACATGCCGGGGCGGGATTCTATTTTCAGCTCTCCCACGAGTCCCTGGAAATTGCCGGCGGCGTCTACATGCCCGGCCCGGTGGAAATGCTGGCCGTGCGCCAGGCCATTGCCGGCAAGCCGGCACTGTGGCAAAAACTCCTGGCGGATAAAGCCACGCTCCGCCGCACCGGTCCCCTGCGGGGCGCCCAGCTCACGCGCGTGCCCAAAGGCTTTGACCCCCAGAGCCCCGTGGCGGATTACCTGCGTATGAAACAGTGGTACTTTGACATGGAATTGGACGCCCAAGAAGCCCTGCGGCCGACGCTGCGAAAAACGATCAGCGACCGCTTCCAAGCCATGGCCCCGATGGTGCATTACCTCAACAACGTGATCCTGAAGAAACTCGCCGAAACTTCGGGACCCGCCGATACCCTGCCCCAGCGCCCCGAGCCGATGTTCTGAGGGATTTGCGCACCACGCCAACCATTATTTTGCCGGAGACCGCCCATGAATGCCGCGTACGAACAGGTCCGGAGATATCTCGCCGGCGCGGTGCTGGCTTGGGGCGTCCTGGCGGGAAGTTACACGCACGCCGCCGAGAGCGTCCCGCGGGCCACGCCCTGGTTCAGCCATGGCGGCCGGCTGAACATCGTCTCTTCGAGTCACCAGGATACCGCCTGGATGGATACCCCGGCGTTCTGCCGCAACTTCCGCATCAACGGCGTGCTGCTGCCGGCCATGGAGATGATGCGGAAGTACCCGCACTACACCTTCTGCATGGAAGGCGCCCTGCATGTGATGGAGTTGCTGGAGGCTCATCCGGAACTGCGCGATGAAATTATCAAGCGCATGAAGGAAGGGCGCCTGGAATTCGGCGCCACGTACAACGAACCGTACGAATCCTGGATGTCCGGCGAGGAACTGGTGCGCGAAACGTATTTTGGCCGCCGCTGGATCAAGACCAACCTGCCGGGCTGCGATGCCCGGGTCGCCTTTAATCCCGACCCGCCGGGCCGGGCCATCCAGATGCAGCAGATCCTGGCCAAGGCCGGCATTCCGTACATGTTCATCAGCCGCTACCACGAGGGCTTCTACCGCTGGAACAGCCCGGATGGCACCGGGGCCCTGGTCTACTCGCCGGGCCACTATGGCAACCACCTGGGATTCCTGAGCGGCCCGCATGAAAAATGCGCCAGCGCCATCTGGAGCAAACTTTCCCACCAGGATCCCTATTATGCGCAGCGGGCCATTCCGCCGGTCTTCTGCCTGATCAATTCCATGGACTTTTCCCGCCCCCTGGATTTTGGCCCGCTGATCGACTTCTGGAACGCCCAGCCCGCCGCCAATGGCGCCCCGCCGCCGGTGATGAGCTATGCCTCCATCCGCGGCTTCTTTGAATCCATCGACCAGCCCGCGGCAAAGTTCGATACCCTCTGCGGCGAACGCCCGGATGTGTGGGCCTACATCACCGGCCCCACGCACCACGACACCGCCACCGTTAAGCGCGAAGCGGCGCGGTTGCTGCCGGCCGCGGAAACGTTTACCACCATTGCCGGCCTGCTCCAAGGCAGTTTCAAGGATTGGCCCACCAAGGAACTCGATCAGGCATGGATGGATGAGATTTACATCGACCATGGCATCGGCGGCAAAGGCGGGCACATCACCGATGAGGTCTTCCACCGCAAGACGCTTAACGCCCGCGACACCGGGCGTGCGCTGCTGGATAAGGCACTGGGCTCCATCGCGGCCCAAATACAGGTGGACCCCGCCAGGGGCACGCCCATCACGGTATTTAACGACCTGTCATTTGCACGCTCCGACGTGGTGGAACTGACGGTCCCCCAGACGCTTTCCGGCCCGGTACACGTGGTCGATGCCCAAGGCAAGGAAGTACCCAGCCAGTTAACAATTGCAGGCCTTCCGGAGGAGATCAACGTGGCCGCGGCAACCATGGGCGCCACGGCCACCGCCAGTTCAGTCTTCAGTCCGGACTACGCGGCCGCCAAGGCGATCGATGGCCACTGGGCGGTGCGCGATCCAAACCCGGAGACCGGCCCTGCCGAGAAGTGGAATTCCGCCAGCGGCGTCAAAGGACCGCACTGGCTCACCATTGATTTTGGCCAGTCACGCACCATTCATAAGGTGGTGGTGCGGCACGAAGGCGTGATCGGCGCGTGCGGCTCTGAAACTGTGCATAACACCAGCGATTTCCAGATCCAGAGCGCCGATACGACCGACGGCCCATGGACCGACCTGGTGCCGCCAGTCACCGGCAACACCGTGGCGTTAACGGCCCACACCTTTGCCCCCAAAACGGTGCGCTGCGTGCGGCTGCTGATTACCAAGGGCACGCAAAGCGACAATTCCTTTGCCCGCATCTACGAGTTGCAGGCCTTTGCGGCGCAATCCGCCAACGAACGCCATGTGCTGTTTGTGGCCGACCAGGTGCCGGCACTGGGCTACAAGACCTATTACCTGGTTGCCGGGGCACCCCCGGCAGCGCCGGAAACACTCCCCACCGAAAATGCCTTCTATCGCATGGAATTGACGCCCGGCGGCATCAAGTCCATCTTTGATAAACAGCAAAACCGCGAACTGCTCAACACCGAAAAATTCCTGGGCGGCGAGGTGTTCACGATGCTCTCGGTGGCCCCCAACAACCGTGGCCGCGGCACCGATGCCGGCGAGTTTGGCACCATGCCGCTGCCGGCAATGGATGACAGCTTCGACCGGGTGGCCGCGCATAAGCCGCAATGGCAACTGGTGGAAAACGGGGCCGTCCGGTCCATCCACGAACTGCGCCAAGTGCTGGCCGATACCACGGTGGTACAGCGCGTCATTTTTTGGCACGCCCTGCGGCGCATCGATTGCGCAGTGGATTTGCAGGATTTCAACGGACGCTTATGGCGCGAGTTCCGCATGGCTTTGCCGCTGGCGGCCGCCCAGCCGCAATTGGCCTACGAAGTGCCCATGGGCGTGGTGGAAATTGGCAAGGATGAAATCCCCACCACCGGCGGCCATGCCTACCTGAACCTGACCTATCCCGAGCCGTGCCGTGATATCCACCCGCGCCTGGTGCAGAACTTCATCGACGCCAGCGATACCGCCGGCGGACTGATGATGAGTTCCAGCGTCTCGGCCTTCGACTGGCTGGACCCCACCACCGCCCCGGTCGCCTATCCGGTGCTCCAGCCAATCCTGCTGGCGTCGCGTAAAAGCTGCAATGGCCAGGGCAACTGGTATCCGCAGGCCGGCGATCACCACTACCGCTTCTCCCTGACCAGCCACGCCGGCACCTGGCGCAACAGTTGGCAGGCCGGGATCGGCGCCAACCACCCGCTGTTGCCGGTCATCGGCGGCCCGCACCCC
>Ga0316217_10004958_pt1 | contig 14047 bp, 14 predicted proteins | sample 1anoAmetaG_FD_203633 | JGI IMG/M metagenome (GOLD analysis project Ga0316217, IMG submission 203633) | Freshwater microbial communities from Trout Bog Lake, Wisconsin, USA - 1anoA | ecosystem: Environmental > Aquatic > Freshwater > Lake > Hypolimnion/Profundal zone | place: USA: Wisconsin...
AGCCTGGTAGAAGCCATTTTTGCAAAATCGCGAACGATGGTTGATACCCCTTCTCCACCCTGTGGCCCAATGAACAGAATTGTTTTTGAAGGAATTGGAAGCAGTTGCTCGATATTCTGGTACAGGCAATACATCTCCCTCTCCATGGAAAGGTCGGCACTTTTTCCGGGATGCGCCACCCTTGATGGATTTTTCTTTTCGGAATTATCATCCTTATCGGCAACCTCTTCCGGCAAAGATATCTGGGGACCGAGCTGCGAGCCGATCTTTTCGCGCTGAGCCAGTTCGAGTGCTTCGTAAATATTGCTCATGGCGGTTCTCCTGATTGTTCGTAGGGTGGTTCTCATCACCCTGACAATTATTTGTTTCTTGCCGGGAAATAAATCTTCTCGCCTTCCTGGATAACATTGATATTGGATATCCCCGGGTTATGCTGTATTACCAGTTCAAGCAACTTCCGATCGACCGAGCCGTACGTATCCATGACAAGCTTTGCAAGCGTATCCCCTTTCCTGGCAACCCTCATCACTGGGTCGTTCCCATTCAACGAACCGCCTTCAAGATCGGTTTTTTCCATTTTTGCTGTTATGCGTTTTTCGGCCGTATCGTCCGGTGCGGACCGAACTGTTTTAACGTTGCTCGCAACAGCAACCGGCACATCAGGCTTATTGTCACTTATACTTATGGATGACAGCGGTACATGGAAGTTAAGTCCGTTCTTCAAATAAAAAAGCCCGGCAGTGACCGCGAGGACAAGAGCGGTTGCAAGGAATATCGGCCAGACAGGCCTGAACAGACGTTCCCCTTCTTGCTCTGCGATGATCTCTCTGGCAACCTTGTATGTCACTTTTTTCTTCTGATTGCCGAAAGAGGTGACAAGGCAGTTATCGCAGTAAATGTTTATGATTCTTGGAAATCCATTGGATTTACTGGCAATTAAGTCCATTGCGCCACTGGTAAAGGGATGGGTTTCTTTTATCGAAGACTTCTTTAGTCTATAACTGATATATTCAAGGCTTTCATTTTTAGAGAGTGGGATTATCTTAACCCTGATGGCGATACGCTGTTTAAGCTGCCGCAATGTGTATAAATTAAGTTTTTCCGCAAATTCAGGTTGGCCGCTCAACACGATCTGGATAAGCTTGTCCGTGGAAGTTTCCAGGTTGGAAAGCATGCGAAGATTTTCCAGGGTTTCAACCGGCATGTTCTGAGCTTCATCAATGATGAGCACTACATTACGTCCAGCCTTGTACTCATCAATGAGAATCATATGGAGCTGGTTGACCATTTCGGAAACGTCATCCGATACGGGAATGTGCCCCATATTCTGATAAATAGTTCTCAGCAGGGCTTTGAAAGAAATGTTTGAGTTGAAAATATAGATCGTCTCGACGTCGTGCTTGTCGATCCTGCCCAGAAAAGACCGAATAATTGTGGTTTTGCCCACTCCGACTTCACCGGTAATTTCAACAAAACCTTTCCGTCTGATGACGCCGCTCATGATCGCAGCCAACGCCTCTTTATGGCTGGGACTGAGAAAGAGCAGTTCCGGGTCTGGTGTTATGTTGAAAGGTTCCCTACTCAGGTTGAAAAAATTAAGGTACATGCAACACTATCCCTTTTTGTAGGCGATTGCTGCCAGCACAGGCAAACAAAGACGATTTTCCACTTGCTCCGGGCTAGAAAAGCTTTGGGACGTTGACTCAGATAAAAATGCCAGTCCTAAACCTGAAACCATTCCAATTACTATTGACAGTGCGATATTAGTCGTCTTCTTAGGTTTTATGGGTTTGGGAGGAATGATGGCTTTCTGTATGACACTGATATTTGCCATCTTGAGACGATTCATGTCGTCGATTATGCGTGCTTCCTCTGCTTTCCCCGCATAAGTCTGGAAGTTTTTTTCATTGATTGCCTGCTCTCTCTTTAATTGTTGCATTTCTTTTTCTGAGAAATCCAAGGAACGAACCTTCCCATCGACTTCGGCCAACTGCTGGTGCAAGGCCATTGCCTTGCCTCTTTGAGCGTTTAATTCCGTCTCCGACCTGATCAGCTCGATTTCTGTGTTCTGATATACCTGGTTGCCCGTTTTAACCTTGCTGTTTATATCCGCTTCCTGCTCTTTCAGGAAATCCTTGACCGTTGCCATATCCTTGCGCGCGTTCACTACCAAGCGGTTATTCTCGGTATATTTCTTCAACAAATCCTGCTCTGTGAGCTGCAGGGCAAGCAGCCTGGATTTGGCATCCACTACGATCTTCTCTCTTTCGGAATTGGTATAATAAGTCGGGTTGTTTGAGATGTTCTTCATATGTTCTTTAAGGGTTGTTATTCTTTTCTGCATCTCAAACATTACGTTTTGCGTATTCTTCAATGCCGTGTCCAAGTCGCTGCGCTGCCTGAGGAGCAGAGACCTCTGCTCGTCGAGAGAAAAAACCCCTTTTTTCTGCTTGAAGTTCTGCAGACTGTTCTCTGATTCCTTCAACTTCTGGTCATAAGTCACAAGCTGTGTCTCAAGGAATGAGGATTTTGGGTCACTGAATACCTGAAGATGTTTTTCCCTGTAGAAGTCAATTAATCGGTTGACGGCATCGGCTGCTATATGTGGGTCCGTATGCCTGAAGGAAACCTGTATCACACTGGATTTTTTCATTCCTTCCACTTTTAGTGCTTTTTGAAATCTATCTATTGCCGCACTCATTGGATCCACCTTTGCAGGAGGATTTTTAAGGAGTTCCGGATAAACCTTTTCCAAAGTGAGAGTCGAAATGACTTTCTCTATCAAGTCCCGATTTTTTATGATTTGGATTTCAGAGTTGATTACTTCTTCCTGGTTCAATGACATGGTTGGCGCATTGTTGCCAACTTCAGATGAGTTTATGTACTCCCTGCCTATTTTTACAAGAATACTTGATTCTGACTCATAGACAGGAGTTGCTAGAAATGATGCTATGGTCACCGTAACTACTACAGCAAAGAAAACAAACAGAATCGTCACTTTGTTCTTAAACACAATGGCAAGGAATTCTCTCAATCCTGTATTCTGTATTTTTACACTATTATCTATGTATTCCATGGCAAATACCTCGTTAATAGATTATGGAAGTGTTTATGCCGTAAGTGACGCCCAGAACTGCCGGAATCACCCTGCGAATGTATTGATCAACCCATATATCGATGTTGGCAATCGTAGTTTTTGGCACATACACGATGTCATTTGGTTTGAGAGTAACATCCTGACTCATATCGGTATTGTCTAATGCTTTTTCCAGGTCGAGTTGCATGGCTACCAGTTTATTATCTGGAGTCCGACGTATGACGATTACACCGTTAAGCAAAGCAGTTTCTTTTATTCCACCGGCCTGGGAGATTGATTGTAAAACAGTCATTGGATCGGTTAATGCGACGAGCCCCGCCTTATTGACTTCTCCGTCAACAAAAACCCGTTGGGCACTGAAAGTGCGCACAATGACGGCAATCTCAGGCTTGCTGATCTCGGTGGAGTATTTCTTTTTGAGCACGTCGATAAGTTGCTGCGGGGTAAGGCCGGCGGCCATTATATCGTTGGCCAACTGAAGGGAAATACGGCCGTCGGGTCGCACTATGACCTGATCATTGAGTTCTGGATTGTAAAAGAATTTGACGTCCATCTGGTCGCCAGTTTGAATCCGGTACTCCGTGGAAAGGGCTGGAGGAGATAGCGATGCTGCCGGGTGTGGAACCTGATTTTTTACAGTCGTAGCGCATGCTGATAATACCATCATGAAGATGGCCAGCATTAAAAAACAAAACGCCTTCATATCTACCCTCCAGCTTTTTTACTGATTAACTAAAAAGCATATTATGGAATGCTTCAATACGACGGTTTTGGCACTCTTAAGAATGCTTTCACCGGTAAAGATAAGCTGTTTTTATAAAACTTCAGTGAGGTGCTGCCACTACAACATCTCGTAACAAAATAAGTACCGGTGATTAATTTATTCGATCATGTTTTAATGATGTTTATAAGGTTACACATTAATTTATAAGCCTCAACGACCTGTTGGTGTATATTCACGTAACAGGAAATATTTTTTTTCGGATACTAAAATATTAATACTAAAGTGTATGGTGCTAAGACTGGCATTAAGAAGTTTTATGCCAATAGTGTAAAGCGAGGCAGAAGACGAAGCGCCAGTAAGCCCAAAGCATGTCTTACAACTTTAAGGTTCGCTTGGGTTGTCTATGATGGGAGTTAATTAAGATTCTAATCCCATTCCATGGAACTCATTAGAAAATAAATTTTTCAGTGGGTGCGGTTAAGATGGGAAAGGAGTTGGGTCCGGCTGGAGACATTGAATTTTTTAAAAATCCTGCTGAGGTGGGCTTTTACCGTTTGTTCGCTCAAGAACAGTTGCGCTGCAATTTCCTTGTTCTTTCTGCCCAACGCGATCTGGTCCAGAATCTGTTGTTCACGATTGCTGACTTTATTGATCCTCCCGTTCTTGGTGATTGTTCCGGCCTTACAAAGGACTGACTTCAGGCAGTCGTTGTCAATCCATATCTGCCCTTTGTGCACAGCCTTCAGCGCTCTCCTCATTAAAGAGATATCCGTGTCTGGCGAAAGTATGCCATGCAGCATGTACGACAGGAGCAGGGTTACTATCACTTCCTGCGGCAGCCCGGTATCCAATAGAACGAGCTTCGCATCGGGCCATTGGGCGACGAAGTCATGGGTTAAGCTTTCATTATCCACGACTACCACATCCGGTGTGCAGTCAAATGCGGCATTCCCGTGCTCAAACAGGAAGTAGTTGTCAAAATCGTCTTCGCTCTTGAGCAGATCATAGAGTGCCTCACTGATAACCCGACTTTTCAGGCTTATTAGCGTATTCAAAACTCTCCTCCCCCTTTCTCTCGAGGTATGATTGCAAGGAGCGGTACATTGCGAACAATGATTACCCGGTTGCACAAATGATACTCAATTGCTGTAAAACACCGCCATTATCAGCGGCGGATGCTGCCAACTCCAGCGTGAGGGTATTAAATTCAGCCATTATTTTAGGTATTAAACAAATATGTTGAGACGAAAGTCTGATTTTATTATGAAGTGTATCAGTAAGGAATCAAACGTCAAGTCGTGTCAAAGATTAAATCTGATTAGTTTTTGCAGCCCGAAACTACGGATGAGAGGGTGATTTGGTTCGGGCCGGCACCGGCTGGTCAGGGTAGGGTGACCGTCAGGTCATCAAAGAACGTCTGGGCATCCCCTTTCGTCCATAGACCGATCCTGCCTGCTTCCATATAGGTGGAATCCCGAATGTCCAGGTACTTGTTACCATCGAGGTAAGACTCCATATGGTCTCCTACCATGACAATCCTGAGTATATGCCAGCCGGAGATCGGCATGATGCCGGTGCTTGCCAGATCGATGCGGCCGTTGTTTAGCACCTTGTAAAGCCGAAACTTACTCTCAAGGGGGTTGTAGCTGGCCACATAGTAGTTCCTGGCGTCTTGCGCTCGCCAGACCAGCCCACCCCCCTGTTCTTTCGCCCCCCCGATTGCACGCAGTTTAACGGTGAGGTCTACATCACGATAGCTAGTCCCGGCAACAAGGGCAAGATTGAAGGTGTCAGCCGAGCTTTTCGCCATCTGGGCCAGCACATTCGGCCTTGATGGTGCCGTGGCATCGGGCTTTACCTTCCATTGTCCCGCGGCCGCGTAAAAGCTATCTGCAAGAACGCCTGGCCGGTCATTGTCGAAATTCCATTTCCTTGCCGTTTCCGAAGCCAGACAGGCTGCGGCTACGACTACGACCATAATCATCATGGCGGTGATACCTGTTGTCTTCATCACTGTTTCCCCCACAATCGGACTCCACTCGATACCACTATAGCAGGTAATAAGGGTCAGTCCACTTCAGGCTCTTTTATTCGTTTGCTGAAAACAGGAAGTATCAGCCTGTTCCACCACTCTCATTAGGGGCATACTCACAATTTTATCCATTAGATTCCACTGTTAGGCTATCTACAAATGTTTATGCCATCAAAATCCGGTTACGATTGATTTCGGGTTAACCCATTCGTTATCGATATATAGACTAACGTACTATTGTATCCGCCTATTTCTAAGATAAAAAACTGTAGAGTCTTTCATGTGATGCACGCTGGATTTGTCACCACCGCAACAGTCTGGTTTTGCCATGACTCATGGGAAGGGGATGGTACTTAGAGTTTTTTTCGATCAGCAACATCAGGAAACTCCTCCGGGCGATCCTTTTGAGGAACAACTTTCAACCAATCTGAAGCATTAAGATACGCTAATTAATTGCTTGAGGAGCCAAGGTATGAAATTCATCGACACCGTGATTATGCGTTACACGCAAATTTTCGAGTTCATTAAATACAATGGTTTTAGTGCGTTGTTTAGAGAATATGTGTTTTTGAATAGGCGCGCAGTAATTGTTATGAAGAACCTTGATGACATCGAGGATAAATCGGAGCATCTCAATAAGTTGCATATTGATATATTGGAGTTAACTCCTGAAATTTTATTAAATGATAAATACCATTTTGAATTCAAAAATAGATATCTTAAAGCATTGGACTATATCAAGAAAGGTTATAAAGGCCATGCAATTGCAAAAGGAAATACAATCATAGGAGATACTTGGTATTTCGCTTCGTGCGAATCTCTTAATGGATCTTGCCATCAAGATATTCACCGCCTTGGTATTAGCCTGCCGGAAGACGCTGTTTATGCTTTCGACATATTCGTGGCACCGAGTGCAAGAGGCGACAACGTGTCCTCGTTGTTTCAAAACAACGCAATGTTTCTGTTGAACAAGAAAGGTTATAAAAAGGCCTTTTCCTTCATATGGGCGGACAATGTCGCCGCACGCTGGAATGCGAAGATAATAAATAAGTGGAAAGAATCTTCTACTGTCAAAATAAGTCGCTTTCTTATGTGGTCTATTGCCGGGAAGCCTCAGGATAAGGGGCAAGTCAAGACAGATACGTTATCATCGCCTGTTCAAGCTCGAAGATCATAACCGTAATGCGTTCCTTTCAAAATTAAGTTTGTGGTTCGTCGAACATTCATTGGTAGTTGCATTCAGTCGATCCCAGCAGCTATCGGCACCCTGCTTAACAGGCGTTATTATCGGATATAAAACAGTCTTATATTTCTTTTGGGAGGTGGAAAGTGGTCACGAGTGAGTTACTTGCCGATATTCAGCGTGCGTTCCAACAGGCGTTCTACATTGATCCTCTATCGGTATCCATGGATACAGTTCCAGCTGACATAGGTCAGTGGGATTCGGTGGGGCATATGACTCTGGCTGTCAGTCTTGAGTCTGTTTTTAAAGTGAATTTTGATGTGGACGAGCTGATGGAGATGGAGAATGTTCGGGAAATTGCCAGAATCCTTCAATCTAAACGGGAGCAAGCCTGACATGAGGATAAGTCCCGAACACAACTTCGCCGCCCGCTTGGTTGAGCGACTTGGCGCATCCTCTTTTTTGATCGATGCTGCAACGGGAGAGACCATCTACCCATCCGACCTTCCAGGGGAGATTTTGAATTTTGGCGCATCTTTAATATCGCGCGGCCTGAAAAAGGGCGATCGTATACTTATCGGGTGCCTTCTGTCCCCCTGGACAGGGATTGCCTATCTGGGCGCCATTTATGCCGGATTGGTTCCGGTACCGGTGGATGAGGCTGTTCTGGGCACATCCGTAAATTCCATGCTGTCTACTACCGGAGCCAGAGCGATATGGACGGAGAGGAAGATTCCGTTTGACCTCACTGGTGATGTTATTGTCATGCATGGTCGCCAGGACAATTGTGCGGCTGATCCGCCTTTCCCCGCTTCCTGCCATGAGAATGACATCGCAGTGCTGATGGCCACTTCCGGGTCAACCGGGACACCCCGTTTCGTCATGATAAGTCACGGCAACCTTATTGCCAATACAGAAGCAATCATACGCAGCCAGCACCTTGCCGACGATGAACGAGCCATGCTGATCCTTCCGCTCAGCTATTGTTATGGGGCAAGTGTTTTTCACACCCATCTCTATCAGGGGGGAGGCATAGTTTTCGACCGGCGTTTCATGTTCCCTGACAAGGTTCTGAAGGCTATCGAGCAGCATGGGTGCACGACTTTTGCCGGCGTACCGACCGTATACAACATTCTTCTGCGCCGATCCAACATCAGGTCCATCCCGATGCCAGGCCTCAGACGTTTTTTACAGGCCGGAGGTGCGCTGGGACCGGAACAGATTCGCGAAATGCGTAAAGCCAGTCCTAAAGCAAAATTCTATGTGATGTATGGCCAGACAGAGGCAACATCCCGCATCGCCTGCCTCGATCCTGAAAGATTGGGGGAAAAACTCGGCAGCGTCGGTACTCCTTTGGACAATCTGACCGTTAGCATTGTCGACGAAGAGGGGTGTGAATTATCAGCGGGAGAGTTGGGCGAGATCGTCGTTAAAGGCCCTTCAGTCAGCAGAGGCTATCTCAACGACGAGGAAGAGAGCTGCCGCATTTTTGGCGATGGCAGGCTTCGGACCGGTGATCTGGGTTATCGGGACGAAGACGGTTATCTGTGGATCAAGGGGCGCAAAAGCGCCTTCATGAAAATGAGAGGCGTGAGGGTGAGTTTTCACGAAATAGAAACCGTGGTGGCTGCCTGCCAAGGAGTCCAGGAATGCGCGGTCTCTGTCGTTCCCCATGTGGAGGTGGGCGAAGCATTCGACTTATGGATTGTGCCGGAGCAGGGATCGGAGAATATTGCCGAAGAGGTGCGCCGCAACTTGCCTTCCCACTGGTCTTGCGAATCGATCCACTCCGTGGCGGAAATACCCAAAACTTCCAATGGGAAGATTTCCCTTTCCGCCCTCAAGGCGAGGTGACAGGCACTTATGGAAGGTCTCGTAGAGCGGATAGATTTCTTACTGAAAGACTCCCCATACAGCGTTCCTCCTGCAGAAAAATCTAGTGCTTTGCTGGAGGTGCTGAAGGAGCAACTGGATTATTCGTGCGGCAGGAACGCCAGGCTTCAAAACTATGTGCGTCAATGGCCTGTCGATTTTCGGCTCAGCAGAAGCATTGTGGACCTGCCTTACCTTCCCGTTGGCGTGCTGAAAGCCGATCCCCCTCTCTCGCTGGTTGAGGCATGCGAGATCAAGAGAACCCTGACATCGAGTTCCACCACGGGCCAATTTCCCAGCAGGGTCGTACTCGACTCCCCCACAGCGCAGCGAATGACCAAGGGGATGGCGGTTATCATCAAGGATTTCATCGGAGCGGATCGAAGGCCATACCTGGTTGTGGACGTGCCGGACTCAGTCAGGAGTGGAGCTGAGCTGGGGGCAAGGGGTGCCGCCATTCGCGGACTACAACCCTTTGCAAAACTGGTCGAATACGGCTTGAGTAACGCCAACCATGGAGAACTGACACTGGATCTGAACAAGGTGCTTGAATTTTCCGAAGGTTGGCGCGGCGGGCCGTCACTGGTTTATGGATTCACTTTTATTCTTTGGAAATATCTCGTTAAACCGCTGCTGGCGGCCGGCATATGCCTCGATATGCCTGATGTTCATATCCTTCACAGCGGAGGCTGGAAGCGGCTGCAAGAAGAAGCCGTAGAAAAGCAGGAATTCAATTTGGCCGTTGCCAAGGTATTCGGCTGTTCACCCGCTCGTGTCATCGATTTTTACGGCATGGTGGAAAACGTCGGTATCATCTACCCCGATTGTCCCGAAGGAAACAAGCACGCTCCCCGATTCGGAGAGGTGATTGTCAGAAACCCGCTTACCCTCCAGCCGGTTGAAGAGGGGGAACGTGGCATCCTTCAGGTGTGCAGTGCCTTGCCCACCAGCTTTCCGGGCCATCTTCTTCTCACCGAAGATGTGGCTGAGGTGACGATGTACGATGGTTGCCCATGCGGCAGGCGGGGAATGGGTTTTCGCTTTGTAGGAAGGGTGCCTAAAGCCGAACTGCGGGGTTGCGGCAACATCATCAACAGGTGATATATCATCACAGGATTGGGAAATCATAATGTCCATACCCGTTTTCGATTCAGCGGAACAGATATCAGCTGCTGCTGAAAATATGCGTCAGACCGTACTGGCTTTGCCCCTCACCCCCGATGCGATTCTAGATGTTTTTGAGAAGTGGTCGGCAAATTTGGGATCGCCCGATACGGCCGATATCCCCGGTGTTGCCTTTCTGCGCATGTGGTTGAGGCGGGGAACGCTTGAGCCCATCATCACCAGGGAACTGGGACAGGAAGCTTTGCACAATAGCTGGACGCCGGATGGGCGGGCTAGACTGAAGGCTTGGCCATTAGGCGTTATCGGCCACTGGGCAGCTGGAAACGTTGAAATTCTTCCGGTCCTGTCGATGACGTGTTCATTGTTGGGAGGTAACGCCTGTTTGTTGCGCCTCCCCAGCGCTCTTGTCGACCAGACTCTTCGGCTTGTCGAGAAGATGATTCAGAGCGATGAGGCCGGTATCCTTACCGAGCGTGTCGCCATGTGTGCCTTTGATCATGAACGGCAGGATTTGCAGGATGTAATGGCAAGGGCCGTAGATGGGGCGATGATTTGGGGCGGGGCGGAAGCCATTTTGAAGATACGGGCTTTGCCGTTCCATCCGAGGGCTCGATTGGCTGTCTTCGGGCCGCGTATTTCGGCGGCCGCCATGGATGCGGACACCTGGTGCAACAGCCAGGAACGCAAATCCTGGTGCCAGCGTATTGCTCGCGATGTCTGGCAATTCGACCAGCAAGCATGCTCTTCTCCCCAGGTTTTGTTTCTTGAGCGCAAGGAGGGCCACTCCCCATCCGGATTCTTGCAAGACCTAAAGGATGCCTTCGAAGTGGAGAACCGCGTTCATCCCCGGCAAGAGATACAGGCAGGTATGACATCAACGATCTGCCAAGTAAGGGCCTCCTGGTCATTGGACGACAACGAAAATATGGCGATATTCCCTCTGGGGCCGGATTGGACCATCCTTTTTGGACGTGGAAGCGCGATTCCGGTTCCGACGCAAGGAAAAACTCTGACCATACTGGAGGTGGATGACCTGCTCGAACCGATTTCACGCTTCGATGGCAGTGTCCAGACACTGGGGCTTGCCATTAACGATACGGAGAAAGAAGATAAATTGACTTTAGCGGCAGCTGTGAGAGGTGTTGACAGAATCGTGAAACTGGGGCGCATGCATGTTTTTGCGGCGCCATGGGACGGGGTTGATCTGATTAGATCCATGATGAGGATGGTTCGCCACGTGCGTTCCTCGGAATGAATGAGAAAAAAGGAGGCGCGATCAAAATGGTAGATGGCAGAGTATTCTTTGAATCCATGGATAAAAAGGCGAGGATGTTGGCGCCGGCGGCAAGGGCAACTTTCGAATCCAATGAGTCTTTATGCTCATGGCTGCTGAATCCCCTCGCCAAATGGGCTCATGCCGCCTATGGAGACCGCGCGTTTGAGGACGCCGCCCGCGGCTATGCACGATACTGCCTCAACGTTGCAAAGTCTCAGCAGCTCTACGAAAAGACCGGCCAGTTCACCCATGAGGATCTGCCGGACCTGATGTCGGAAGTGTACGAAGATGAAGGCTACATGGTCCCCTACATGTGGGCGGCCATACTCATATATGCCTTCTGGCCGTCCATGACGAAGCACCTTGCCCTGTATCGGGACGATTTCTTGGGAGCGCTTCCGCCGCAAGCCAATGTACTTGAGGTGGCCTCGGGACATGGTGTTTTGGGATTGCTGGCGGCGGAAGAACGCCATGATATAAAACTTGAAGGTATTGACATCAGCCCGCCTGCGGTGGCCGTTGCCAATCGTCTCCTGGGCGTTTCGGGATACGGCCAGCGGGTATCATTTGAAGTCAAAGACGCGCTTGACATGGGGAAAGGGAACAAAAGCGGCCGGTACAAAGGAATCATTTTTGCGATGCTTGCAGAACACCTGCAAGATCCGAGGCTTGTTTTCCGGGCTGTTTCGGACCTTCTGGCAGATGATGGACTTGTCTTTTTCAGCACTGCAATCGAGTCGGCCCAGCGCGATCATATTTATGAATTCAACCATGAAAGCGAACCGATGAAAATGGCCGAAGAGGTTGGGCTTCGCGTTACCAAGCTGGTCTCGGATGCTGCTTTGCCGGCAGCCGGAGCACGTTATTTGCCGCGTGCGATGGCTATGATACTGCGTCGCCGTTGATCGGTATAATTCCGTGGGCAAGCCCACACTTCCAAGAGATCGCCGGGATCAATCATGAGCATGAGTTTCGAGGAAATTAAAGGCGTTTTAAAACAAAGGTTCCCCTTTATCATGGTGGACCGAGTCCTTGAGCTTGAACCAGGGGAGAGAATCAAAACACTCAAGAATGTGACAGGAAACGAGATTCAGTTCCTTGGGCATTTCCCTGAGTGTGCCATCATGCCAGGGGTTTTTATCGTTGAAGCTATTGGCCAGAGTGCATCCATCCTATTCAGCAAGACCAAGGGGAAAGGAACTGAAAAAGGGGAAGCGATGGTGCTTGGCGCCATAAACAACATGAGATTCCTTGCCCCTGTCTACCCCGGCCAGACGATGATTATCGAGGTGAGATTCGACAAGCTCATGGAAGAGGTAGCACTTGTTCAGGCTCAGGTTTTGGTCGAGGGAGACATAGTGGCAATGGGACAGCTGACTTTTGCGAGAAAGGTATTTTGACAGAGTTGTAGCTTCGTACCATGACGACAAGAGACCCTTCTCTTCAAGTCGTTAAACAGGAAGACCACGATGAGACGATTTTTGATGGCACGTGTCGGAGCCATGCCGACCTTTTACTATCCTACAGACCAGGATTTTCAGGAGCGAAGAGCCTCAAGCTCAATGACCGGATTGATGATGAGCAGGCTGTGCCGGTGTATTCCTGGATGTCCCCTGAAATATTTAGGGTACGTATATTACAATTATTCTATTGATGTTCCAGAGGGGGTAGCGTCATGATCAAGAAACTGGCACGCCATTCTAAACGGCTCAGAGGCCTTCCGTATCTGCAGAAAGTTCATTATACTCTTCAAACCCTTAACGGAGAACTGCTTCGTACCCGCGCCTTGAGTTTATTCGGACCCCGACTTGTTGAGATTACCTTGACTGACTTGTGCCAGTGTCGTTGCGTACACTGTTACAATGAGACCGACAAACCGGTTGCCAGGTCACAGGAGTTGACTACGGCTGAAGTCTTTTCCGTACTGGAGCAGGCGGCGGCCCTGGGTTGCAACGAAGTAAGTTTTTCCGGTGGGGAGCCTTTGCTCCGTAAAGACATCCTTCAGCTTGTCCGCCATGCGCGACAAGTCAGGCTGATTCCCAAGATGAGCACCAATGGTCTCCTCTTGAGCCCGGAAATGGTCGGAGGATTGAAGGATGCGGGGCTGGCATGGTGCTCCATCTCCATTGACAGCATCCATGAGGACAAACACGACGCCAATCGCGGCTATTCGGGCTGCTATGCCAAAGCCGTAGCCGGCTTGAGGGAACTGGTAAGACAAGGGGTTGCCGCAAGCATTACTACCTGTGCCAGCAGGGACATCATCCATGGTAACGAGCTTTCTCAAATCATAGCCTTAGGCCACGAGATCGGTGTGGAAACAGTAAGGCTTCTTTTCCCTGTCCCCATGGGGGGGTTCAAAAATGCCCAAGATCAGGTGCTTACTTTTGAAGAAAGGGAGCTTGTGAGGCAGTACCTGAAGGATCCGCTGGTCACTATCGAATCGCCAAAGGAAAAATCCAGATGCACGGCAGCGGTCACCAAGATCAACGTCCTTGCCGACGGCAGGGTTACACCCTGCGTGTTCGTTCCGTATTCTTACGGAAATGTGCGGCAGGAAACACTTGAACGGATATGGGACCGCACCTCGGAATTCGACAGAATCTACAAGCCTGCCGGCAAATGTCCGATGTGCAACCAACAATTCAGGGAATTGCTTTTCGCCAAGGCTTCGGAAGAATCAGTCAATACAGCGCATCTCGATTTGGTAACCACTGAACAAGTCCGAATTTGACTCA
>Ga0316217_10004959_pt1 | contig 14045 bp, 10 predicted proteins | sample 1anoAmetaG_FD_203633 | JGI IMG/M metagenome (GOLD analysis project Ga0316217, IMG submission 203633) | Freshwater microbial communities from Trout Bog Lake, Wisconsin, USA - 1anoA | ecosystem: Environmental > Aquatic > Freshwater > Lake > Hypolimnion/Profundal zone | place: USA: Wisconsin...
AGAAGCACTTCTACACTAAGTTTTAGGAAGAATTGAAAAACAGAGGAATTTAAAGGTTCAACGAAGGAATAACAAACCTTTTGCTTTCTGCATTAAGTCTTACAAACAAAACAAACGGACTGAATTCCATCAAAGTTTTGGAAGAAGATGTTCGAAAGGCTAAGGAAAATATGGCTCTATCCTTGAAATTATTTGAATGGGAGATGAAAACTTTAGTCCGCGAACAAACCGAAAAAATATAAAAGTACAGAAATATCCTTATTGAATTACAATCGTTATCGAAAAAGAAGTGATAATTCATACTCATAAACCAAATGAGAAGTCTATTTAGCAACTGATAGCTTTTTCTAATCACTCTTGTTTTAATTAAGAACTAGAATCTACTGATTGCGTAGAAAAGGAGGCGTTAGTTTTCCAATCTTTTTAAACAGTGACAGAAGTGGTGATTAGTTAGGAGAGGAATACTGCCCTGACTGCCCAAATAAGTGTGATGTAGATTTGAAGATAGCCTGTATTTATGGTGAAGTCATTGTAGTATTTTTAGACCAAGAGTTTGTTGAAAATGAAGAAGGAGAGTGCCACAACAGCCCAGACTATTCCTAAGATTTGGATTTTGCCGATTTCGAATGTTTTGGTTTGAATCTGCAGTTTTTATACCAAATCTGGAAGATACCTAGCCACTAGAAAAGCCTAAATAAGCAAAGAACTGAACAACGAAAACTCCGAACAGTGGTAGCTACAATATTGCTTAATAAACAGCAAAACCATAATCTTCACAGTCTTGGCCAGAGTGAGATGGTTGATTAGATACAGAGAGGCAAAGTTGACAAATATAAAAACGAACTGGTAGAGTGCGATATAGCGATCGAACATCTGCGTTGATTTAGGTGTACGTGTGCCAGCATTCCCCAGACCATGTTGAACTGGATCGAGAAGGACTATGGGAAAAATTGGTCTTTGTAGTTGTTAAGCAGTTTTGCATAATCACCTCCAGATATCACCAGTGTGCTGATTAGTACCCCACTTAGGAGAAGAACCACTCGCTTTTGATTGGGCACCCCGGATTGGAGGAGGAAGATTGAGAGTGGAAGATTGGCGGGGTTGATGCCTGTGGCTACACCCAAAAGCAAGTATTGATATTGAGTCATGCTATTGCTGTATAGAAGAGCCAAAATGAGTGAGAGTTGTTAAGTGGAGTCAAATATATCTTTGGTTAGCAGTGAGTAAACATATGGATTGAGCACCAGGCAGAAAGTTAAAAGCGAGACTTTGACAGAACTACAATTAGGAAAGAGTTAGATTACCTTTGCTCCAATCATCGTTGCGATTGCGGTGGTTATTACGAGTGCATAAATGTTTTGGTTCCACTCCAAAAACATTTGCTATTTATAATAAAAAGCAACAGCAACACAGCCAACATGGACTCAGGCAGGGAGGAATAATTTTATAAACAACTTGCTAACTACTGGCTGGAATTACCGTTTAGAGTGCAATCAATATCAAATTGGCGATTAAGCAGGTAGACTTATAAACTGCGAGTGTCAGCCAACCGAACAGGTGGTAGCACAGGAAAAAAGGACCCACTGCAAAGAGTATAGGGGAGAATGCAGTCCTTTTCACGAATTTTTAGTGATGGATCCACTTTTGTTGGTATTTTAGGTTGGATGTTTTGCAAGAATTTGTATAAAAAAGGTGTGTGGGGGGTCGGCAGGTTGGGTATGAACTTTGACTTCCCTCCCAAAAATATAATTTAAATTCTGGACAGGTTGGCTCATGGCTTCGAAAATCATCTTGGACAACATCTCCGTCACCAACAATCCCGCCCCTTTCCTCAGCAACATCGAGCTAGAAATAACCTTTACTGCCCTCCAAGCTATCTCCCTGCCTCTGGAGTGGAAAATCATCTATGTGGGATCGGCAAAAAATGAAGATTTCGACCAAATCTTGGAGGAGTTTTAGATTGGGCCCTTCAACGAGTAATCTACAATGAAGTTCACAGTAGACTGCACTGCCCCGGACTACGCCAGAATTCCCACTGAAGAGCTCATCTGTAAAAATTGCCTCATTTAGGTGTCACTGCGCTTATCATAACAATCAGCTACCGAGGGCAGGAGTTCATTCGCGTGGGCTACTATGTCCACAACGTCCTCAAATAGACAATCACCGAGTAGGAGCGAGCTCAAGCCACTACGGAGCATCTGATACAAAATACCAACCGCACTATCCTCACTGATAAACCCAGAATCACAAAATTTAGAATCAACTGGGGGGAGCAGTCCGAGATGCGTGAGGAGACCAACAACGACAAAATCAAGCCAGAAAGCGTTTTTGACTCAAATAGCAGTCTTCTCGGCAAAAAGATGGGCAAGCAAGAGGAAATAGCAGAGACTGAGGAAAAGCAGTCAACGAGGGAGGAGAAGGACTTCAACTCGCAGTCCTTGATGAAGAGTGTGCTGGCTGCAGGGTCGGAAGAGGCTGACCTCAAGCAGCCTGAATAGTTCGGATGATTTCTGTTATTTTTATTATCCTCATCCACGGAATAAGATGGTGAATAATGACTCTTTTTTAAGATTACAGCTAAAACATAGATCTTAGTGTAATTACTACAAATTTGACGGTTATGTAGATTTGCGAATACCTTGGGTCCACAAATTTTTATAGAGGTAGACGATTTAAAGAGAGAATTCTCTATATTTATTAGAGTCTAGTCTTTTTAGTACTCTATCAGCCTATTTTCTTTCCAAATCTTTAGTTTTGGGTCGAAAACGGATGCAAAGATTCTTCAGGATTAAAACATGATCCAATTTTTCCCAATTATCACACTTTTGGTAGTGAATCGCCAGGTTCTTTCTTACCTACCTGCTGAAGAAAGTTGTTTACCTTATCAAAAAGTAGTTTATGCTAAATATCTAGATAGGACAATCAAATCCAAAAACTATAATTCCGAATTAATAATAGCCATTTTTTCGACACTTGTTTTCGCTGGCCCTATGATTTCTCCTAAAAATCAAAATTTTATAAGTTTTTATTAAAAATACCTTCCTAAAAAATGCAAGCAAAGCCATTAGAGATAACTAAGATTTCTATAAACAGGTCAGATAAGTTCCATAACGTTACATAGGGTCTGCTGAAAGCTGCGTTTTTGCATTAACAAGTAAGTAGACTGTAACAACTTGCTATAAAAGAGATTTGGACGTTACTGACATTTCAATTAAGAAAATACAATTCCACATATCCCAAGTGAGAAAAGTATTCAAAAAAGGGCCGAACCAAAGCTTTATGCTGGTTTTCAGTAAAATTGTTATTAATTTATACATAGAATCTAGTAAAAACATGCTGATTGGGACTGTAACTACTATTAAATTCCATTCTTCTTGATTTTCGCCTTTAGACTGGTTACCTGCATCTTAACTATCATCCAAGTGTCACCCAATCACCAGAAAGCCGTTTAAGCTATTAGTATGATTATGAGTTTCGCAGCTGTTTCACTCCTCTTTATGATTTTGGATTTCCTCAACCCTCGAATAACCACTTTTTGTGAGATAGTGTTGTCAATCGCAATTAGTATTGAGATCGGTAGCAAAAGATAATTGGTTGAGGGCAAGCAAAAGTAGCATAAGTAGCTATGAGAACTCAAAAAAGTTGGAGTATGATAATAGGCATCATCATTGTAACTGAAAAATACCGATTAGTTTGTAGAATAAGCATTTGCCGAAGAGTAAGGATAAGCCATCAAAAAGTTAAAAAAATTTATATATCAAAACAGTTACACAGAAAACGTGCATTAGCCATTCTAATGAGTCCATAGGTTAACTCTGAATATATGAAAATTGGGGTTCTTCACATTTACTGAATTTGAGTAGCATGACCCAGTACTTGCTCAGATAATTATCGAAGCAGATCCAAACAAGCAAAGCATCGTATAAGTGAAGCCAGAGTGTGTACAAATGTGCGGTTATTTGGAGAAATTCTTTCCAAAGTTATCATACAAAAGCTCAAACCAAAAGGGCAAGATGAGGTGTCTAAATGATTCTTTATAGTCTAGGCATGCAACATGATGGGTGTGGTATTTGGGGGTGTCAGAAAAGAGGGAGTGGGAAGCAATTGGCTTTCGAGCTTTGTGCTCCGGGTTGTATATAGTAATAATAATGAAAAAATAATTTCCTATAGCTTAGTTTAAGCTTGCGCTACAAGACACCTCAACCATCAAGGCCCACCTCAAACCATTTATCACTGAGTTCAAGAGCAACAATATGTATTTATGCGGCTACCCAGGTTTTTCATTACTCAGACTGTCCAGTAGCTTCACAAATATCTAACAGATAAGAATATAGAAATACAAGTGGCTTTTAATTCTCTTTTTGCGATCAAAGTCATCGTCGACAAGGCTGATTACATTATCTCTAGCATGATTGAGGCCTACTTGCTCCCCAAAATACTAGAAATTGCCTCTTTCGAACTTAACAAATAAAACAAAAGCAGGGGTGATAGTTATTTTATCTCCAAAGGGTTCAAGGGTTAACGCAGTTTGCTTTAGTACTATGGCTTTAACTTCATTCGAATCGCATGTGAGTTCATCATGGCCTCTTCCCAAATCAAACCTAATAGGCTAGTCTATAATTAAGAAATCAAAGACCCTTCGGAATTTGCCCTCTCCTATCGAAAACTCAAATTAAAAGGGTTTAAGCCTTACGAGAACTTTGTGTTCTATAAAGAAAAAAGCATAAAAGAGGCTAGGGCTAGGTTTTTGAGCAATCTTGGTAATTATTACAAAGTCATCGGCTCTATAACGGAATACACCAAAATTGTAGTTAAGGATTTTTTATATCTTGGCACTGAATATAGCACAAAAATTAATATTTTAAAATTAGCGGAAAAGGGAGAAGTAGCTATTTCAAACATCGCCATTGAATAGTGCATAAAAACCTTAAAATCAAACAACCTCAAATAAAGAAGAAGAGCGTTGAAAGTAATCAATGATTTTATCAAATGGGGTGATATTTTGCCCTACTTTTAGATCAACTTTAAGAAATCTACCAAACAAATCATCGACTAAATTACTAACCCTTAAAACAAAACCCAAGGCTTTGCTGCGCTCTCTCAATACTATAACAACGATGCCGAGAAAAGATTGTATTATAACTACCTGCTCTAAAGCATCAGATACTGGAGTGAATGCTACCCCAATGTAGTAAATTGCCCCTACAAGCAATCGTACATCAAGTTGTTGGCTGATGCGATTGAAAAAAGAGGGTTCGAGTTGCCAAAACCATAAGCAGTGTACATCGATAAAGGATAATTTTTGCAGAATAACAAGAGGAAGTAGGAGATAAACAATAAACTCAAGCGAAAATACCTTTTTGAGGAGTTCCAGACATAAATCAGAAAGGTCAAGAATACAATTAAGGAGATGGAGGAAGAGGAGCCCAAAATAAGGGAGCATCACCAGTTCTTTGTTGAGTTTTAGAAAGACTACGATATTAAAATCGTCAACAGCTATTTCAATGAATCAGATATGGACTATATTAGTACGTATGGTTCTCCTATCATTCAATTTGTGTAGAAGGTTATCCCTTTCATCTAGAACTATATCTCAGGGAATCTTTCTTACACTAACTTCATCAAGCAGCTATCTCAGCTGAAGCGTCCTTTGGTCTCTTCTGCTGATTTACGGGGAAATTACGGAATGGATAATCGAAATAATAAAGACATTAGATCGTCTTAGGCTGAAGAGGAGTCTTCAGAGTTATTGAACTTTATGATCTTAGAATCAAAAGCGCCCAAAACTGATCGGCAGAATCTGAGAGCAAATGACTTTTACTACAAATAGACTTCATACGGCCAGTAAAATGGAAACTGCATCCAAACCTCAAGTCCTTTCTAATCTAAAGCTCTTTTTCAGAACAAATAGACAAATACCTTTAAATCTATCTCAGATGTATAAAATAGCAATGAAACTTCTTTGTACACTTTGAAAAATGATATATGCTCCATAAAGCTGATTCTAAAGAAAGGGAACTAGGTCAGCTAAATCAAGGGTCCGTCTATCGACCCCAAAGAACATTCTGAGTATGCTGAGGACCAAATATTAAAGAAGAAGTCTTTTTTGGAGTACATAAATGCTGACCAACATGAAATTATTCCTGATAGGAGGTCTTCTAGTCTAAAACTTTTCAGCCCTGAAAAATCCAATATGCTGAAGAGTTCAGGAGAGAAGGGAAATCGTAAACTAGTTAATAGCAAATTTAAAGAGCTCATAAAGATAAATGATATGACTCTAAAATCAAAAGTATTCGACAAATCGAACAGCAGAAACTTTTAATACCAACAATAGTATGCCAATAGTACTGAGCTAATGAAAATGTCTAGCAATAGAGGGACATGTTCAGGACCTCCTTCAATTAACTAGCCCATCAACTCAAACCAAGACATGAAATATAAAAATAGGACACTGTGGTGATGATCTATTATTAATCTTACTATTCATACAACTATTCTACTTATTATCAAATTATGACTTCAGCTAAGTTCAGCGGACAATCACTTCGGCTTGTTGACATCATCTATCTCTTGCTTGAACAGGTTCAAGGTCATTCTTGGGTAGAATGCGTCTCGTCCGTACTTGGCCAACTTGACGAAGCAGTTGGACAGTTACAACTCGATTTTGTCTTACTTCGTTTTGTGCCGGAGCTGCTTGCTTATGTAGTTTCCGAAAATGAGGGCATTCGTCTTTGGTAGTGCTTTTTGTACGAATTTGCCTAAAGACTACTCATCTTCTGAGGAATCTTCAATTACTTCTTGTTCCTCCTCCTAGTAGTAGATGCTGCTTTCTTTTACTGAAAATGCCTTTTATGAGTTTTTATCATTTATTCCCCTCGAGTGATAGGGTCGGTCATAACCAAAGTTGTATTACTACATTTGGTATTTAACCAGGTCATCTTCAAAATCATCTTACTCCTCCTTTTTAGCTTTCGAGGATTCTTTTTTGCCTTTTTGCTCAACCTTTTGAGGCTACTAGTTTAAATACATTTAGGACATGATTTCAGAAAGTTTCTAATTCATCTAAGTCTAGCATTAATCAAAGTTAAATTCTTTTTACCTTTGTTAACCAGGACCCTTAGGTTATTCTTTCTTATGCTTTTTTGATTTATGAGAAGAAGTTAATTTAACTTAGGCTATATTGATTGTACTACTTTTTCTTTTCTTGCGCTTTAGAGGGAGGATTGCTTGCACTTAATGGTTGGAATACTTCTCAAGAGACTTGTTGAAGAATTGAGGCTGGTCATTGAGGTAATACTTCACTGCCTAAATATAAAGATGTATACATGTATGAACAAGTTGACCTTATCATCGCCCCAATCATTGAGGAGATATCTCTCTTTCTTGTCACTGAGTAAAGTCTTTTCTAGTTCCTCTAGCACCTACTTATAGAATAGGTGGACAGAGTACATGTTGCTGAGTATCTTTTCGTTTTATTGGACAGGGGTAGACATTAAGATTTGTAAAGCTTCTGATAGTATATCAGCATTTAAAGCCGCATATTTATAAAATTAAATATAGATGGATTCTTTATATTATGTTTCTTGCCACATTTATCTTTGATGAGCTTCGTAGTTAAAATAAAGTTTATCTATAAAATGGCTTTACTATGGAGAAAGTTTAAAGTGAAGAAATGTTGAGAAGTATCAATTCAAATGAAATCATAGCTTGGTTCGACTTTGCTTTTTGGGGGTTAGAGAAAGACCCAAAAGAGAGCCAGACCTTTTATTGAACTATTTTTTGTTTTAGCTCAAATACTAAATTCTCTGAGTTAAATTTTTTATCTGCTTCTGCAGTTTTTAGTTTTCTGACTCTATATTTCCTTTGCCCCCCTTTATCCTCTTTAAAAGGTTAATCTAAATTTGGTTATATCTCAATTTTTCGCTTAATTTGGTGACTATATCGCAACATCCTTTATCGCAGTTAGTGTCAATTTCATGGTCCTCCAACTTTTCGATTACTCTTTACACTGTCAGTGGGTCTGCTTCGCGATATGTTAGAGAGTACTTTATTTTATTCTATTAGTGATGTTGTTGTCCAGATTTGCTTAGAGAGACGCAAAACCTACTTTAAAGCTAGATATGATTGCCGATCTATGTCTAAGAATCATTATTCTTCTCAACCCTGTGTTAACTCTCAGTAGCATAACTCTACAAAAGTGTACTCGATTGATTATTTTGGTTAAGAAGATCCTAGATTTGTAATCTAAGGTGATCGTTAGACTACGATAAAGCCTTGTTCTGCTGGGCAAGAGCTTGACATTTATTTTTAAATTCTGATATCTCTTCCTGGTATCTTTTCAAGTTCAGTTAGTAGCAATTACGCAGGTAAACTAATTCTTTTTGCATAGACTATCTTTGCTGCTCGGTTCTTTGTATTTTTTAGTTTAGTATTATGTTTTTTTCGGTTATGCTACAGATGTAAGTCTACCTCTCCATCAAAAAGTTTTATAGGTATTCCATTTCCTTCAATTTCTCCAAAGCGAGGTTCTTTTCCAATCGTTCCTCCTCGGCTATGACTTTCATATTTTAAAGCTACTTTCGTAGCAGAAAGATATCGGCTTATCTCTTACGTTCATTTTCACTTGCCAACTCATCGTAGATGCTGAAGAGGGAGTCATCCATTTTTGATATTTAGTGTAGCTCATCGCATCGGTTTGTATGGATGATTGACTACTATTGCATGAATTAGGGATTGCATATAGTTTGGGTGTTGGGAGCATTCTGCATGTCTCTCCCAAAATGTGAAGTAACTTTTAATTTGTAAGGAGAAATAAAGCAGATTCGTTCTTCCTCTTTCAATTTGAGATCCACCTTCTTCTTTTCTAACTTCTGTGAATCTTTAGTTCGTGAAAACTTCGATTTCGATTGGCGGAGCTGATAGTCTTTGGGCTCTGCGGTTGGAGAGGAGAGTGTTGAGGACGTTTTGCCGAAATTCATCTAGCTCAAATATTGTCAGACAATAATCTTATTATTAGTAAATTGCTTTATCTTCAGTATTATATAGATTAAAGTACGCAAATGAGGTTGAGATGAACCCTTTTTTTGCAGCAATTCGGCATTTTTAATGCTTTTATTTAGTATACTGGTTCAGCATTGCCTATTCAATCAAAACTAGTGCCAAAAAATAGCAAAAACTATAATAATCGAGAAAACTTGTTTCTAAAATATCAGCTTAAATCAAAAGATTTGAGGATAGTATTTTTCAAAAAAATACCAAAGTATAAAATAAAAACTCATGATTAAGGCTGCTTACTATTATTTTACTGCAGCTATGAAGATTCGAGTATCTTAGCTAACGGCTGGACTATATTACAAATTAACATACCTACGGAATTCAATTTTGATTCTTCTTCGAGAAGAGGAGGAGGAGCTTTGGTGGGAGAGTTGGCTCTAATCTTCTTTTTGGCCTCACCATAGGCTCTCTTGATGATGGAGTCCAAAAAGGACTCTTTCCCATCATTATCTTTGCGTTTCCTTTTGAACAAAGCTTCGAACAGTTCCTTCATTTTTTTGAATTCGTAAGGTAGATCGATATTTGCGGAATTCTTTTCAGTCTATATTTTGGGATTCCCTTGAAGGTTTATCTATTTAATCATGGGGAAGTCAAATGCTACCAGTGGGAAATCTTATAGATCATTTTAAGACAGATTGATCTTTCTCAGCTTCTTGCAATAGAGAAAAGAGCTAGGCAGTCGCTTAATTTGGTTTTGATGTAAATCCAGTTCATTCAAATAGGTAAGTTTTTTGAAAAAGTCATCGTCGAAATCACTAAGTTTATTCTGAGAGCCATCCAAAACGCTGAGATAGTGCAGTTCCTTCAAAGAAGCTGGAAACTTCACCAAATTCATTTGAGTAATATGGAGCTTTTATAGGTACTTAAAATTTTTTAGAATGCCGAGACTCTCGAGATCGCAGATCATTCCACTGATATTTAGATAGCTCAAATTTTAAATGTATTGTATTTATTGGGGAAACGTAGGAAGTAGAGTAAAAGAGACATCCAGCCACCTGAGATAGTTTTGGTGCTAGAAAATCATGTAATTTATCTTTATTAAAGGGTTGTGGGCCAAAGACAGCTATGCAACTTTGAGAACTTGGGTTGTCTGTGTAATTTTATTGTGGCTGACATCTAAGTAGAACAAATTCACGCACTTCTTAGCCGAGGGAGGGAGGTGGGTTATTTTATTGTGAGATATGTTAAATCTGAGGAGCTACGAACAGTGTTTGAAGAAATCTTAGCGAATGAAAGATATTTCGTTGTAAGCAACACTCATCATACTGATCGTCTATGGCGGAATGAACTCAAGACGTTAAAATTTGTTGCTTTCGAGATAAAGTTCCATCACTCTTATCTTTTAAAATGAATTGGGCATGGAACAAAGTATATTCGAGTTTAGTTGCAAACTCTTCAGATTAGTTAGAGTAGCAATCCAATCAGGGACGTGGCTAATAAAGTTTTGGTTCAAAGAGAGTTCTTCCAAATGATTCAAGCTCATAATTTGCTCAGGTACTGAGCTAAGGCTGTTTTGAGCTAGATTCAATTGCTTTAAGGAACGGAATTAACCAAAAGTGCTGGGCAGCTTTTGTAAGTTGAGTCCTTTTACAGTCAATTTTTACAAATTCTTCAGCTGGATGATTTATGGGGGTAGCTCAGTGAGTAGATTTTCACTAATGTTAAGCTCCTTTAAGCTTTACATAGAAAATAATTATAGAGGCAGCTCCTAGATTTAGTTTTTCCTTAGATCTAGGATCTATAAAGAAGTCAGCGCAGAGACATTATCAATAGATTTAATATGATTCTAGCTGATGAGCAGTTTCTAGAGTTTGGTGAAACTCTTTGTAATGAAAGCAATGTTGGTAAGATAGTTGGATGTCATTTACAGAAATTTTATCTTCTAAAAGCCGCCTAAATTTCCTTTCATAATATACTCACAGTTTTCGTTAGTGACACCTTTGTTGATGAGCGAAATCCTATCCTTTTCCTGACTGTAGATCTGCTCTATCTTTTTGGGGAGGTAAAAGTTCTTTTAGACCTCCTAAACAGTGATGTCAACTTGGCGTTTGAATTCTTCAGTCGCTATCTAAAAGATGATAAATTTCTTCTTGAACTTTATCTAGTTTTATTGCTTCTACAGTTCAGCAATCATTTATATTTTGTTGTTCTCCTTTGCAAAGATTCCTCGGATCTCAACTGTTTATATCCTCTTGAATCTTTTCAATTTCATATTTTTGGACTAGATGTAACAGCAGACACCATACTAAGGTATGTCCTCCTCGTCTTAGACCTTTTCAGCTACCGTTTTCCATATCTCTTCATCGTACTTTACGAACAGCCTTTCTTTGAGTTCCTATTAAGAGTAATGCTTCAATTGGCACTTGCCGCAGATCCAATAGGCATTGCAATCATCACACCACCGATGCGGCTCAAAACAAGTTATCTATGAGTAGTTGTAGTTGCATTCGCTGCAGATAAAGGGAAAACGATACTACCTCATTCTGTGGTCAGACTTGCTTTTGCAGAGTGACTTCTTTGAGTGTGACTAAATGATCATCTTTTTGGCCATCTTTTCGTATATTTTGGCACGAGGGTCTAAACTGTTCCAGATGCTGCAGAGTTCCGTGAGGGGTCCGAATATCGACCGTTCTAGTTCATAAATAAAGTGACAGAATTTGTTGGAGCATTGCATGAAATTGGATTGGTCAGAGTTGATAGCAAGCTGTATTTAGCAGAGATACTTCTACCTAAACTTGATGTTAATAAGTATGTCGTTGGTGTTCTTCTTCAGCCTGTTCTTTATCCGCACAATCTTAAACTTCGAAGACTCGCTGTCACTGATCCTCTTCAGCTACTGATACAGCCGATATATCTCTTTTTATTTTGAGGCGATTTTGCATCTCATCAGGTCACTCACCCCGAAACTGATGAGGTTGGGGTGGATGTTCCAGCGGTTGTATTTCTTCAGTATCTTTTCGGCTGTCTTTTTGGAAACTTTCAGCAGTCCGTGAATGATTCTGTTTAGGTACAGAATGATATAAGAGTGCAAATTTTTAAGGGTGTTGACTGCGAAAATCCCGGCGGATCTTTAGATTTTTTCAATGTTTGTGAAAGAATTGGCTTTGAGAGAGCGCACCAAATGTATTTCTTGCTGGTCATAGTTATTCCTCTACAGTTCCTCTAAATACTCTTTTATCTAGATTCTCTAAATCTATATTTCCTCATTGATGGCCTACTTGATCCACTCATAGGCGATGATTATATTCCTGCCCTTCACAGACACGAAGTTTTAGATCTTGCCAAGAAAATAGTTCTGCTAGAACTTTCCCAGCAGCTCCTCGCACCATTTGGTTAGAATTCTTAAGATAGAAGGATGCTTTATCGTCATCTGCATATTTTCAATCTATAATTCACTGTATTTGGGCACATTCTCCGAAATCTTTCTGCCTATCAAATACGAAGTATACTTTTGAACGTCACTCTTATACTTATCTTCCTACAGAGAGGTATGAGACTTAGTTGGCGATTTGTCACCTTTTCTTCCACCCTCATACATCCACTACTTGCTCTCGAGACTGGTAAACAGCTCGTGCATCTATTTGTAAAATTCGTCGTAAGCGGTGTTGGCTGATGGAGCTCCAGGTGTTTATAAACCTTGGTCGATGCACTCTATCAAAAAGTTGATGAATTTCATGATCAAATCATTGTAGTTACCGCTGTCCCTGTACTCGAATCCAAAGCTGTTCTTCGAAAAAATGTAAAAAACGTCGTTTTAAATGCTTTTCAGATTGTTTACATTCTTTATTACACTTTCCAGAGCTTTGTTAATGACGTTTGTTTCGGTTAAAGGGTATTTGGCTCCCATGTAAGCTGAGATTTCGGTGTGTATGTGGCGATCGATGATTTTGAGATCGGCTGAAGTGATTTGGTGAGCTTCGGTAAGCGATAGAATGTTGCTTATTATATTCTATGCGCAGTAAATTTTTGCCTGCTCGTAGCTTAGTTGTGCATACTGCAGTTTGTGAAAAGCTGCTGAGAAGACTTCACGGCACAGACCTGCGATCCAAAGTTAGAGGGTCTGCTTAGACAGTTTTTAGTCTTGATTCACTATAGGCATAGGGTATCTTATCTTTCGATCTCTGTGTTCAATTTAATACTAGGGACTAGTTTGCTTCTTAAGAGTAGGTATCATCTTTTACAAAGATCCTGCCAAATTTTTGACCAATTGTTTTAAAGCTTAAATTTAAGTCTATTTGTCTTAGTTCCTAGGAGTACTTTGATGGGCAATAGGAGGCGTGTGAGGAACCGATTGGGAAGTCAAAGGGTTGTAGGTATTTGGTTATTTTTTGTGTTTTATCACCATTTTTAGACTTACAGGCTTCATTTTAATGGAAACGATCTTTGATTATTATTCTAAAATAACCAGGGTAAATATATTCCTTTTGGAAGAAATATAATACATAAATAGCAGTGGGCATATTAATTCGCTTAAAATTTAATAACAAATTCTCTAGTAGTGGAATTAAAAGGTTTCTAATTCGTGTCTTCTATTATAGATTTAAGAGCATTAAACCTTTTGATCGGAAAGTGGTGAATTATAAATAATTGGTCTTTATGATGTCAAATTATTGCTGACTAGGTCAACCAGAAATAGCATTACCGAAAAAACTCTTTGTATCATTAATCATTGATCAACAATTAAACACGTTAATGTTTGATTATTTACGTTAAATCCCTATTTCGTATCTTTTTTATCTAAAAGCAAGTATTTAGTACGATGAAGTTTGATGAATACTTTACTAAATAAATGTTTTTAATTACAATCAACAAAAATACACTTAAATGATACTTAAATACATGCCAAAAGTAAAAGCCTAAATGCATCTTCTTGTCTCCTTGGTCATTCTTCTCGAATAAAAGCACAAATCATCTATGCTATACCATGAGAAAGATTGGAAGCCATATATGGTTATTTGATATCGAAATATCTCTTCTTAATGTTGGTATAG
>Ga0316217_10004960_pt1 | contig 14044 bp, 13 predicted proteins | sample 1anoAmetaG_FD_203633 | JGI IMG/M metagenome (GOLD analysis project Ga0316217, IMG submission 203633) | Freshwater microbial communities from Trout Bog Lake, Wisconsin, USA - 1anoA | ecosystem: Environmental > Aquatic > Freshwater > Lake > Hypolimnion/Profundal zone | place: USA: Wisconsin...
CCATGCCGGTGCCGATGGATATCCTCACCGCAGATCCGGACCTGGCCCTTTCCGGTTATCTCTGCCCGGCCCACGTCAGCACTGTCATCGGCGGAAACGCTTACAAGCCGCTGGCCGAGAAATACCGCATACCCTGCGTTGTGACCGGTTTCGAACCGGCCGATGTCATGCAGGGCATCGAGATGCTGCTGGCCCAGGTACTGGCCGGGGAAAGCCGGGTGGAGATCCAGTACAGCCGCGCAGTGAACTGGGAAGGCAACCCGAAGGCGATGGCCATCATGGAGCGGGTCTTTGTTCCGTGCGACTCCTCATGGCGCGGCCTGGGAATGCTTCCCGGAAGCGGTCTGGCCATCAGACCCGAGCTTGCGCGTTTTGATGCGGAGAAGGCGCTTAAGATCGAGGCTGGCGAAGAACTGGAGAATCCCGCCTGCCGTTGCGGCGAGGTGCTAAAGGGTAAACTGTCCCCATTCGACTGCCCGCTCTTTTCCACGGCCTGCACACCGGAATCTCCGGTGGGGGCCTGCATGGTGTCCAGCGAAGGGACCTGCGCGGCGGCATACAAATACGGAAGATAACTAGTTTCCGGATGGAAACTAACTACAAAGAAAAGGCTCCATTCATGACCACCATGCAGGATCTCAAAAACCATTACGGCTTCACCGATAACGACGCAGAACTGCTCAAAGTGCTTCAGCCCCTGGCGGCTCGGCATCAGGCGAATTTCACCGATGAATTCTACAACCACCTTTACGGGATTCCCGAAACCACCGCCATCCTCAACAACAGCAACCGCCTGCGCCTTCGTGAAATGAACGGCAACTGGTTCATGTCGCTCTTCGGCGGCACCTACGACAACCACTACATGAATCACCTGACCCGCATCGGTCAAGCCCACGTAAAGGTCGGCCTGAGCGTCCATTTCGTCAATGCCGCCATGAACCGGGTCCGCCACTTCCTGCTCAACCTGATCGACGAGAACTACCCCGACCGTGACGAGCGGCGCGCCCTGCGCGAGGCCGCCGAAAAAATCCTCGATATGAACCTGGACGTCATGAGTTCCTCCTACAGAGAGGAAGAACTGAAGAAGGTTTTTGTCTCCAGAAAGCTGGAATCCTTCCTCATCAGGCTGACCGAACGCTTCACCTATGGCCTCAACCTGGTGCTGGTGCTGGCTCTGGCCGGCGTCTCCATCTCGGTCGTCATACTGTTCGGCTGGGACATCGTCAACATCTTCCGAGGAAACGTGGAGAAAGGCATCCTGAGCGCATTGGGCGAGTTACTGATCCTCTGGATGATGATCGAGTTGATGGACAACGAGATCAAGAACCTGAAGGGGGGCAAATTCAACATCCTGGTCTTCATCGGGGTCATCATCGTTGCCATGATCCGCGAGATCCTGATCTCCACACTGCGTCACGACGATTTGACCACCCAGACGTTCCTTGCCGGTACCCTGCTGATCCTGGGCATTCTCTATTACCTGGTAGCAAAGGCGCAGCAGGAACTCGGCAAGGTGTGAGCAATGCCCCCTGCCGCTCACGTTCTCGCCGGATTTACCCTTGGTTTCGCGTTCAGGAAGAGACTCGCCCAGGTTCTGAAGGACACCCCGCCCGGCACCTCCATCGCGGTCCTTGACCCGGCCCGGCTTATAGCCTGCGGCATCACCGCCCTGGCCCTTGATTTCGACGGCGTCCTGGCCCCCCACGGTTTTCCCGCACCGCTCCCGGAAGCACGGGAATGGCTGGTACGTTGCAGCGCCGTTTTCGGCGCGGACAGGATTTTCATCCTCTCCAACAAGCCGAGCGAGACGCGCAAAGCCTGGTTCAGGGACAACTTCCCAGAAGCCCGTTTCATCTCGGGCGTACGCAAGAAGCCCTATCCCGACGGTCTCGAAAAAGCGGGCGAGTTGGCCCAGGTCCCCCTCTCCGCCATCCTGATGGTGGACGACCGCCTGCTGACCGGCTGCCTGGCAGCGCTCGTCGCCGGCGCCCGCCCCCACTACATCCGCCGCCCCTACATCTCCTTCAGTCACCGCCCCCTGGCCGAGCTGTTCTTCATGCTGCTGCGGGCAGGGGAGCGGGTAATGGTGGGACTGATTGCCTGACTTGCAACTGCGGACAACTACTTTAATTCACCAAGTGCCCCTTCGATCCGCTCGCAGAGCGTCTTCAATATCTTGATGCGGGCGTAGCACTTGTCGTTGGCCTCCACCAGGGTCCATGGCGCGATATCGGTGCTGGTGCGGTCGATCATGTCGCAAACCGCCACCTCGTACTCGCCCCATTTCTCCCGGTTGCGCCAATCCTCGTCAGTTATCTTGAAACGCTTGAAGCCGATCTTTTCCCGTTCCTTGAAGCGCCTTAACTGTTCCTCCTTGCTGATGGAGAGCCAGAACTTGACCACCACCGTGTCGTTGCGTACGAGTTGTTCCTCGAAGTCGTTGATCTCGCCATAAGCTCGCATCCAGTCGCCCCGGCCGCACAGATCCTCCACCCGCTCCACCAGCACCCGGCCATACCACGAACGGTCAAAGATGGTAAAACGTCCCTTGCGGGGGATATTGCGCCAAAAACGCCACAGGTAGGGCTGCGCCAGTTCCTCGTCGGTAGGTCCGCCTATCGGGATGACGCGGTATTGGCGGGCATCCAGGGCCTGGGTGACGCGTCGGATGCCGCCTCCCTTGCCGGCTGCGTCGTTCCCCTCGAAAACAGCCACCACGGAGAGCTTTTTGAAACCGGCATGTCGAGTCAGCAGATTCAGCCTCCCCTGATACTTCTCGAGCTCATCCTCGTAGTCGGACTTCTCCAGTTTCTTCGACAGGTCCAGGGTTCTTAAGATCAGCAGGTTGTCGATGGAGGACATGATGGGAGGGATCGGCTGGTCGTGCCGCGGCGGCTCCGCGGCGTCCAGGCGCTGGCGCAGGGCGTTCAGCAGGGCCTTGCCGATGGTCAGGTAACGGTAATGGGGGTCACTCCCTTCCACGATAGTCCAGGGTGATTCGGGGGTGCTGGTGGTACGCAGCATCCGCTCCGAGACCTTGCGGAACATGTCATAGAGCTTGTAATGCTGCCAGTCCGTATCGGTAACCCGCCAGCGTGTCTTGGAGTCCTTCTCCAGGCTCTTCAGACGTTTTTTCTGCTCGCTACTTGATAGGTGCAGCCAGAACTTGAGAACCAGGGCCCCTTCGTTGCAGAGCATCCGTTCGAAGCGGACGATTCGTTCCAACCGCTGGTCCAGCTCGGCATTCTTGATGGCGCCGTAGACATTTTCCAGCAGAGGGGCGGAATACCACGTTCCGATAAAGACTCCGATCTTGCCCTTGGGAGGCAGTACCCGCCAGTAGCGGTACATCTGGGGCCGCTCCAGCTCTTCGTCGGTCAGGTCGCGCAGGGCATGGGTCTCGATGTGGCGCGGGTCCATCCATTCGTTCAAGATATTGACCGTCTCACCCTTGCCGGCGCAGTCCACGCCGGCCACCAGAAGGATGACAGGAAACCGCTTTGACTGGAGCAGGTCGTGCTGGGCGTCCAAAAGGGCCTGCCGCAGTTCGGGAATCTCCTTTTTCCAGACGGCTTTGCTGATCTTGTGCCCCAACTCGGCGGACTCAAACATGGCAGTTCTCCTTTAGAAGGTGGTTGAAACGTCATAATGAAGACCTGCCCCCAGGCGCCCGGAACCGGGTAGTCGAGGCACAACAGGAGGTCATGCCTCGGTTGCGAGTACCGCGCAGCACCGCAGACAGCTCTTTCGAGAGTTAACAGCCTGTCAGTATCTCAGTACCTTGTCCAGAAATACCCGCATCTCGGGCGTGGACGGCTTTTCAAACAGTTGCCGTGCCTCTCCCCACTCCAGCACCCGCCCCTCGTGAAGGAAGACTACCTGGTCCGCCACCTTTCTGGCAAAGCCTATCTCATGGGTCACCAGCACGAGCGGCCTTCCCTCCTGGCGCAGCTCGGCGATCAGGTCCAACACCTCCACGGTCATCTCCGGGTCAAGGGCCGAGGTAGGCTCGTCAAACAACAGCAAGCGAGGTTTTATGGCCACCGCGCGCGCGATGGCAACCCGCTGATTCTGGCCTCCCGAAAGCTGGCCAGGCGTCTTGTGTGCATGCCCGGCCAAATGGAACCGCGACAGCAACTGCAGGGCATAGGTTGCCGCCTCATCGGCGGCGTAGCCGTGCACCTTTTCCAATGGGAGCGAGATGTTGTCCAGGGCGGTCAGGTGCGGGAAAAGGTTGAATGATTGGAACACCGTCCCGATGCTTCGCCTGTGCCGCAAGAGATATTCCTCGTTGAACCGTATCGGAGCGCCGTCAAGGATTATATCGCCCGCGTCCGGGGCCTCCAGACCCGCCAGTATGCGCAGCAAGGTCGATTTCCCCCCGCCGGACGGCCCCAGGACGGCCACGGTGCGGATATCCGGAATGGCAATGGTCACCCCGTCCAGGGCACGATGGTGACCATAGGTTTTGACAAGGGCGTTTACCTCAAGTCGCATAGCGGAACCTTTTTTCCAAACGCTTGGTCCATAGGGAGATCGGCAGGGTCAGGATCAGATAGCCTATCGCCAGCGGCAGGTAGCTCTCAAGGGTACTGAAGGTGAAGGCGTTCACCTCTTGGGCGTTGAGGGTAAATTCATTGACCGAGATGATGGAAAGAAGCGATGAATCCTTGATGAGCGAGGCGAATTGTCCGGCCATGGGGGGCAGAACCTGACGGGTCACCTGGGGGAAGATGACATAGCGGTAGATCTGGGCGCGGGTGAAACCGATGGCCCGGGCAGACTCCAGTTGCGTCTCGCTGATGCTTTCGACCCCGGCCCGGATGATCTCGGAGATATAGGCCCCGCTGAACATCGCCAGGATGACGACACCCGCCAGATAACGATTGCTTATCCCGAAGGCATCGGCCACCACGTAAAAAAAGATCAGAATCTGCACCAGGAGTGGGGTGCCGCGGATGATCTCCATATAGACCCGCGCGAGATACCTTAGCGGCAGGAAAGGAGCCCGCTGTGCAAGGGCCGTTGCCAAGCCGATCAGCAGGCTGAGCAGCATGGCGGCCGAGGAAACGGCCACAGTCGTCAGCCATCCCCTAAGAAACATATAACGGTAGGCATAGACCGCACCCCATCCCCAGGCGAATTTGACCTGGCTGAAGGCGAACCAGAACATGAGGGATAAAAACAGAAGCACCGCCAGCCAGCTCGCTGCGGCGGCAGCGCCCCTGACCCTGCCCTCCCGGCTGTCGGGGTTATTGAAGAAGTATCGTCGCACCGTACCCCTATCAAAAATAGAAAGGATAGTTCAGCTCCTTGAAGGCGGCCTTTTGCTCTTTCAGCCAGGTGTCACCAAGGCGTTCGAAACCGCCCTGTTTACGAAACGTCGCCAGGAACTGATTGATCTGACCCTTGAGCCGGGTCTCGCCCTTCCGCAGGGCAATGCCCCATTCCTCCCTTTGGAATGGATTCAGGAGGGCGCGGGTTGTTTCCCGGTTTCTCTTCCAGTTGGAATAGACGGACGTCTGATCATAGATAAAGGCATCCGCCTTTCCCTGGACCACCTCCAGCACCGCGGCGGCCTCCTTGTCCAGAACCAGTACCTTGGCATTCCTGATATTCCTGCTTGCATAGGTGTGGCCGGTTGTGCCCTTTTTGACCGCTACGATGATACCGGGTCTATCCAGATCCAGTATTGATTTGACAGGCGCAGTTCTCCCCACCAGCAGGCAGAGCCCGGTGGAAAGGTAGGGATCGGAAAAATCGATGGACTGCCGGCGCTCGTCAGTGATGGTCATGGATGAGATGATAAGGTCGATTTGACCTGTTTTGAGTGCCGGGATCAGGCCGTCAAAGGGAGTGTTACGGATGACTATATTCTTGCCTAGCGCCTTGCCCAGTCCTTTGGCAAGGTCTACGCTTATGCCGCTGGGCGCACCCTTTTCATCGGTCATTTCGAAGGGGGGGTAGGCCAACTCCATTCCCACGATCAGGGAATCTTTCGCGGCCGCCTCCTTTTTTTCCATGCACCCCCCCAGAAAGAGGAGCGACATCGCAAGCATGAAGCATGCTACACTCCGATGGATGCGTGGAATCGTCATAGCGCCCTCCTTTAATCGAGCGATGGTTGCCGATGGACAAAATCGAGCAGACTATAACACAGAAAATAACGGAGAAGCAGACACATCTTTTGCGATTTTTTGTTGGAACATGGGATAAAAATGTGGTAGAAAAGCTTGTTACTAAAAATCAGGAGGTTGCAGGTGAAAAAAATAGCACTATTCCTTCTTGTTATCGCCGCACTCGCCTTTGCCGGGTGCAAAGAGAAACCAAAAACTGAAGCCCCTCAACAACCCGCTGGAATGCCTGCTCAGGGCCAAATGCCTCCTGGACAACCGGGTGCTAACCCGCACGCCGGCATGAAGGCACAGGAAATCCCGGCTGGCGCAGGCCAACAGGGAAAGGTCACCCAGACCATGAATTCCGGCGGCTATACTTATGTGGAAGCAGCCAATGACAAGGGCGAAAAGCTTTGGATGGCGCTGCCAGAGTTCAAGGTCAATGTCGGCGATACCATCGAGTATCCCGTTGCTCCGCCGATGGTGAACTTCCAGAGCAAAACCTTGAACAAGACCTTTGACAAGATCATGTTCATTCCAGGCATCAGGATTGTGAAATAGTTTCCTGAAGGAAATAATTTTTCACCGATAATCCGGCAGTCACGCGGGGCCTTTCTGGCCCCGTTTTTTTGTATCCAGTGCCCGGCGCGCCGCACCATGATTCGGCACAATGGCAAGAACCCTGCGATAACATTCCCTTCCCTTTTGTTCTTCGCCCCGTTCGAGATGCAACTCTCCCAGCAGCAGCCATCCCCAGGGATTATGCGGCTCCTGCTCGGTTATCTCCCGAAACTCCCGCTCGGCTGCCTCGCTGTTGCCTGTCTGCCGGTGCCACTCTCCTGCCAAAACATTGGTGGTCGCACAATACCCCAACAGCGCCTTCTGCTGCCGAAAGCGTTGTTCCCGCCCTTTAGAGACGCCCCCCGCAAGGGCCCTGAGAATTTTCTTCGATGCCTGTCCGGGCTGTCCCGCAGCGTAGAGAGCCGCATCAGGCGCTTCCTCAAAGATGGCGGGACGCACCTGGCGGTTTGCAACAGCCTGTTCAAAAAGCCGTGTCCCGGGATAGTACGCCAGCGGGGAAACATATCCGTCGTCAGGCCTTATGCGTCGGATAAGCTCGACGGTCATGCGGATATCATCTTCATTCTCCCCGGGTACATCAGATATAAGGTACACGGAAAGATTGATCCCGACCTTCCTGACAAGCGCTGCGGTCTGTTCCACCTGCCGGGGGTGGATCGATTTGTCGAGTTGGGCCAATATGCGCGGCGATCCAGATTCTACTCCCAACTGGACGCACTCGCACCCGGCACGCTTCATCCACGTCAGGACCTCCTCGTCAAGGGTGGTGACGCGGGATTGACAGTTCCAGAGAACAGATACCCGGCGCGTGATCATGAGACGGCAAAATTCAATGGCCCTGTCACGGTCGGCCGTAAAGGTATCGTCCCGCAACGAAAAGTAGATCAGGCCAAACCTCTCCCGGATGTACAGAATCTCCGCGACAATCGCTTCAGGGGAACGGAACCGCACCCGGCGCCCCCAGAAGCCCGGAGAGCTGCAAAAACTGCAAGCGGACGGGCATCCCCGCGCAGTAAGCACAAATTCGGATTGCAACTCCAGGTCAACGCCGATTGAATGTTCAAGATAGCTGGCGGGAAAGGGAAGTGTGTCCAGCATCACCCGTGGTGCGCGTTTTCCGGTAAGCACGAGGCGCCCCTCGTCGCGAAAGGCTATCCCTTCCACATCCCGCCAGTTCGCCCCGCGCGCAACACTTTCGGCCAGTTCCCGCATCGTCTCTTCGCCTTCGCCCAGAACGACGATATCGACGGGAGAACCTTCGGCAAGCATCTCATGGTAGCGGAAGGTTGCGTGTCCGCCTCCCATGACGATGATGCTGTCGGGATTCAGTCGTCGCGCCAAGCGCGCCGTCTCAAGCGAGGCGTGACGGTTGTGGGTCCATTGGGAAATGCCGATGATGTCCGCATGCAGGGAGGTAAGCTGTTTTTGGATCTCCGGGATGGAACAACCGGAAAAATTGGCCAGAATGGAATCGCAGCCGGCTTCGCGCAACACGGCATGCAGATAGCAAAGACCGGTGGGAAGCAGGCTGATGTAAGGGTCGCTTCGGTCGGCTTCGCCGGATATGTACATTAAAAGGATCTTCATAAGCGGACAAAAAAATCCGGGCGCAGAGAGCCCGGATCTTTATTACCATTGCCTTTGGGTTGCACTAGTTCATGTTCAGGGAGAGCCCCATGGTGTCGTTGCTCAGAACATCGCCATCCCGCTCTTCCTCAACCCCTTGCAGCAATTCGTTGAAGTTGAACGAGTCGCTGACGGCAGCAGAGCCGACCCGTCGCGCCCCCAGGTAGCGCGAAAGGTAATACGGGGTATCCATGGAAGAGATCACCACCCTGTGGTCATGGGAGGAGGCGTGGATCATCCTGCGGTTGCCGAGATAGATGCCGACATGGGACGGGAAGTGAGCATAGGTTTGAAAAAAGACCAGATCACCCTTCCGCAGGTCGCCCCTTATGACCTCGCTGCCGACGTTGAACTGTTCGCGGGCGGTACGGGGGAGACTGACCTTCTGTTCACGAAAGACCTGCTGCACAAAACTGGAGCAGTCGAGTGATCCTCGGCTATTGCCGCCAAAACGGTAGTGGGCCCCCAAAAAGCCGTATGCAGACTTTTTCAAGCCGTTGATACCTTGATTGTTTTCTTCGATGTTTTTAGCAAGGTCAACCGGCCGATCCGCGTCGATGTCACTCAGTTCGGCAAGGGTTGATGAAAATTCCTGCTCGTTCAAGAGTTCTTTGCTGCCCAGCCGCAATCTGCCGGAAGCGACAACGGCTGGGGCCTTTTCCTCAACTGCCGTTTCGGGTTCATTCAGTGCAAGCACTTGTCCGACCTTGATCCTGTTGCCTTTCAGTCCGTTCAATCGGCGCAGCTCGGACATCCTGACTCCGGTTCTCTTGGCGATCCTGGGCAAAGTATCGCCTTTGGCGACCTTGTACGATTGCAGCTTTGCTGCCTTTACCGATTTTTGCTCGGCATGGGAGGGGATGATGATGCGGGTTCCCTGCTCGATGCGGGCGCTGCTGAGGTTGTTGACAGATTTGAGTTCGTCCACGGAGACGTGGTATTTGCGAGCAATGGAATGAAGCGATTCGCTTCTCCGTGCCACGTGGGTTTTAGAGGCCAGAACCAGTTGTGGGAAAGAAAGCAGGATGAGACAGATCGCGCTGAGTATACGGATATGTATCATTGCCCCTCCTTTTCTGTTCTAGTTTTTGTATTGCAGATTTGCCTTTATATAACAATAAGTCTGATATGTCAATCCTTTCCTGGTTAAGCCTGCCATTCCATAAAGCAATTAGTGTGCCCAAAAATGACCGCTAGGGAGCAGAACGACGTAAAACCAGCTTCAGCGTCAACGGTTCCTCCCACAAAATAGTGACATTTTTGGGCGGTGGCAGCAGATTCTTTTGATATTCTTTTCCCTTGAGAAGCTTGCTGGCATCTACCTCTTCCGTCTCTACCGATTCAAGCCTTGAAATCTGGGCGGCAGGGCCTTCCACCTCAACGGACGCTGGAGAGGCAACCAGCTTATAACCCCCAAGCCCGCGCGCCATCCTCCCCCGTGCCACGACCCTGACCGGCACGGTTTTGCGCACCTTTTTTTCAGTAAAGATACGTATGGACGGGGGGCTTACACTGTCGACCACCATGCCGGAAGGTAGCTTGAAGTCGGAATTCTTTATCCTGACCGTTGCCTGCCCCTCACGCACCTCGGACAGATCGACATCTGCGGTCATATCAAGTTTCGCCGGTGCTGGCGTCAGGCTGGAAAAGGATTTCACCTGGACCTCTACCTCTTCAGGGGAACTCCGCATCAGAACCAGATCCTGAGGAATGCCATGGAGCCTGACAGGGGCAGCAACCGTAGCAATCGCTCCCTGCCGGGAGGTAATCAGCGCCCAGAATGCCAAAACAATAAGCAACACTGCCGTTTTTGCCAGCAGGTCGGAAAAAAGCCACTGCTTCAAGGTCGCATGGGGCCGCGCCTTCTCAGGGGAAATCAGGTTCTCAAGGGCCGTTACCATCTCGCCGGCAGACGACAGACGGCGCAACTCTCCCCCTACCGCTAGCGACACCTCGCCACGCTCCTCCGAAACGACCGCCACAACGGCATCGGTGCGCTCCGAAAGCCCAAGGGCGGCACGATGCCGGGTGCCATAAAACTGGGGAATATCCGAGTTCTGAGAAAGAGGCAAGTGGCACGACGCCAGGGCGATTCTTCCGTCCCTGATCAGTGCGGCGCCGTCGTGGAGGGGTGCGCCGTCATAGAAGATGGCTTCCAGCATCTGCGGGGTAATTTCGCAGTCCAGGATGACGCCGTTCAACATCAGATCCGTCAGCGACTCGCTGCGTTGAAAAACAACAATCGCCCCGGTACGCTTTTCCGCCAGACTGAACAGCGTATTGACAATTTCCTGGAACAGGCCGAGCTGTTGCGGCCCCTGGCGGCTGCCGGAGAAAAGCCGCATAAGGTTGAAGCGGTACAGCGTCTGCCTGATCTCGGCCTGAAATACCACGATGATCAGGACGATCAGCACCGTGCCCAACTCCTGCAGAATCCAGCTTGTCATGTAAAGACCGAGAAAACGGGTGACGAAATAAATGATGATCACCACCCCCAGCCCCAGCAACACCTGCATGGCACGAGTCCTGCGGAACCATGAATAGAGCTGGTAAAGCAGCATGGTCATGATCAGGATATCGGCGAGATCCTGTATTCTTACAAAGGATGGCACGTCAGCTCTCTATCGTCTTTCTGCGGGGCTTGCGTATGGAAGGCTTCTCCGGCCTGATCGCAGTGGACCGGTTCTGCATGGCAAGCAGGGCCGCCTCGTGCCGGCTGATATCCGCCAGTATTTGCTCCCGCAATGGCGGCGCGGGGTTCGCCTCCGGCAGCCTTTCCAGATAAGCGGCGTCGGTGTAGACGTTGCGGGCGTTCCACATGCTGAAACCGAACACCTTGGCATCGCGGGCTGCCTGGATCTGGTCAACGATCATCTTCTTGTCGTAAACCGCCCCCAGTTTGAAATCCTGCAACCAGGGACGCATCCTTGCCCGCTTCCCCTCAAGCCGTTTCACGCCACGCAAGGAGGCGTCATAGATGACGTGATAGGGATGTTCGGCCGGGTTTTTCAAACCCAGATGACCGCGGGGATAATGAGACGGGTAGATCATGGGGCAAACGAAATCCACGTAATCGGCCACATCCTGAATGCGCTGGCCGATATTCATGTCATCGTCCACCATGGTGGTGAGACCGAAGATGTCAGCCGAGGTCATCACGTCCAATGGTTTCATCTGCTGGTCCACATACTGGAAAAAACGGCGGATGATCTCATGTTTCGGCACATCGCGCCTGTAGACCGGATAGGTCATGGTCTTCAGCTTCCCGTCGGTCGGAAAACGGACGTAATCGAACTGCACCTCGTCAAATCCCTTGACGGCCGCTTCCTTGGCAATGGAAAGATTGTACTCCCAGACCGCCTTCGAAGCCGGGTCGACCCAGGCCAGCCCCTTGCGGTCCCTCCAAATCTGCTTGCCGCCGCCCCCCACCGCCAGATCCGGGCGCGCCTTGGCCAGGTTGGGATCCTGAAAGACGGCGATGCGGGCGATGGTATAGAGCTTTTTGTCCCGGCACTGCTTGAGTATGCCGTCCAGGTCGCGAATCCGCTTTTCGTATGCACCTGTCTGGACAACCATCGGTACTTTGGAGTCGTAGCCGATCTTGCCGGTACTGTCCTTGATGTCGATTACCACGGCATTCAGGTGCGAGCGGGACACCATGTCGGTCAGCACCTTGAATCGGTTGATGCCGGCTGTCCAGGAGGTGATATAAAGCGCCCGGACCTCGGTATTCAGCAACTGCTGCCGTTTGGATGGCGCGACTGGTGTGGATGCTGCAAGGGAAACCGGTTTGGAAACGGTCGGGGCAATGTTGGTGTGGGTTGCGGGTTTCTGTTCATCCTGACAGGAAACAAGACCGCAACAGGTCACCATGACAAGGGCGGCACGAAAGGCAAGGGTTACAACATCTTTCACTTACTACGCTCCATAGGTTTTTTCTGGTTTATGCGCCGAAAATATGCTACAAGGCGGTGAATACTTTAGCATTAAATCAGCGTAAAAGGTAGTATAAACTAATGTTCAGACTTTCCGAAAAGGGCGAGAAGATACAGGTGATGTTCGGCAGTATCGCCCCGCGTTACGATTTCCTCAACCGCCTTCTCAGCTTCGGCATTGACCGGCGCTGGCGCAAAAAAGCCGTTCGCCTTCTCAAATATCGGGAAGGCTGCCGCATCCTGGACGTGGCGACCGGCACCGGGGACGTCGCGCTGGAGATCGCCAGGGCGACCCCTGTGTCGGTAAAGATTACCGGCGCCGACTTTTGCAAGGAGATGGTTGACCTGGGCCAGATCAAGGTTGCAGCCTCTCCCTATGCAGGACGGATCGACTTCAGGGTGGCTCCGTGCGAGGACCTTCCCTTTCCCAACGACACCTTTGATTCGATAACCATTGCCTTCGGGATCAGGAACGTGGTGGACAGAAGGCTGGGGCTGGCGGAAATGTGGCGGGTACTGCGGCCCGGAGGGCGCATCATCATCCTGGAGTTTTCCACTCCGCGCTCGCAATTCTTCAAACAGATCTACTACTTTTACTTCCGCCGCCTTCTGCCGGTCATCGGCGGGCTCTTTTCAAGATACAACGCCTACAAGTACCTGCCGGACTCGGTGCTGGAGTTTCCCTCCCACGAGGAATTTTCTCAAATGATAGCCGACGCCGGTTTCCGCAACATCCACATCCACCCATTGACATTCGGCATCGCCACCATCTACGCCGGCGAGAAGGAATAGTCACATAAAATTCCCGTGCCCCCAAAAACTTGTGGTCGTTTCACAAAGAGAAGAACGGAGTTGTGGGCTCAAGTTATTTATCAACTGCGTTGCAAATTTGCCTTGTTTTTTTTGCAATGCTGTCGAGTAAGCACTGAATTCTCCCCTTTGAGGCCAAATCAACGGAACGGGTGACCGCAGCAGGCGGCAGAAGTTTAGGGACGTTCATGTGGAACATCCGGATGCGGCCTACGCCTTGAATTTATTCTCCGTCCCGTCCACTAGCCGCTTGATATTTGCGTGATGCCGGATGATCACGATTACCGCGACAAGCGCCGTCACCAGCAGCATCGCCCGGCTTCCGCGAAGTATGTACACGGCAAGCGGCATGACTGCCGCCGCAGCTACGGAGCCGAGGGAAACGTAGCGCCATTTCAAAACCAGAACAAAAAAGATCACCAGGGCGATGGCCACCGCCAACGGCGACAGCGCCAGAAAGACCCCCAAAGCGGTCGCGACCCCCTTGCCCCCCTTGAACCTCAGGAATACCGAAAAGACATGGCCACAGAAGGCAGCCAACCCAACCCAGGCCGCCAGATCCGATGATGGGGCAAAGTAACGGGCCGCCAGCACCGGTGCGAGTCCTTTGAGGCAATCGCCGATCAGGGTCAATACCCCGACCCTGCGCCCAAGGGTACGATACAGATTGGTGGCGCCGATATTGCCGCTTCCCTCCTTGCGCACATCAATGCCATAGGCCTTGCCCAGCAGGAGCCCTGTGGGAATCGATCCCAGCAGGTAGGCTGCTCCGCAAACGGCAGCCAGGAAAATGTCAGACGGTGCTGTCATGGCCACAATCCCACGTTACTTGCCCGCTGTCTTCCGGAAGTCGGCCGCATAGGCGCTGCCGGGGAACTCGCGCACAAGCCTGCCGAATACCTCGCTACTCTTATCTTTCTGCCCTGCCCCCCGATACGCGGTCCCGAGATGGTACAGCAGCTCGTCCGTGTGCGG
>Ga0316217_10004962_pt1 | contig 14040 bp, 12 predicted proteins | sample 1anoAmetaG_FD_203633 | JGI IMG/M metagenome (GOLD analysis project Ga0316217, IMG submission 203633) | Freshwater microbial communities from Trout Bog Lake, Wisconsin, USA - 1anoA | ecosystem: Environmental > Aquatic > Freshwater > Lake > Hypolimnion/Profundal zone | place: USA: Wisconsin...
AAAGCCATGCTGTTAATAACCGTTGCCAGCATACCCATGTAATCGCCCTGAACCCTGTCGATACCATTTGCTGAGGACTGAATACCCCTGAAAATATTACCCCCACCAACTACTACAGCCACCTGCACCCCGGTTTCAACGGCGGCCTTTATTTCTTCAGCATATTCAAGCACCTTATCGGCATCAATACCGAATTGCTTATTACCCATTAAAGATTCTCCGCTCAGTTTTAGTAGTATCCGCTTGTATTGCATGGCAGGCGCGAAGTTATAAATTGGTTTTGTATTTAGAATTAATCACTGCGTAAGTATATTTTGTAATGACTATGATGTGTTTTGACTATTGAATTACCAGGCGCTTTACAGCTTTCCAGGTATCGGCAAGGTCAGATATCTGCACCATATAAACTCCTGCAGCAAGACCCTGTAACGGATAATTTAACTGCTGAGTGAATTCCTGGCTCACCAGTTCCTGTCCTAACAAATTAAACAAACGCATTTTGCAATTTCCTGCATCCAATACAGTGATATTTACTTTGCCGGCAGCCGGGTTAGGATACATATCAAAACTATGCGCATTGTTTAACTCGTTAATACCCGATGTGGTGCAATTGTAAACATGAATTTTTGCACTATCAGAACCTGAACATCCAATTGAATCGGAATAGGTATAAACAATTTCAAAGGCCCCGGAGCCCGATGCTGCAGGATTGAAAGTTCCGGTTCCCGAAATATAACTTCCCGAATAAAAGCCGCCCAGGGGCTTACCGCCCGACAAAGCTATCGGCGCCGAATTAATACAGAAGCTATCTAAAACAAAAGACAGACTTACCGAAGGGTTAGGAAGAATATTTACACGTACAGAATCGGAATTGGTGGTGCAACCATTGCTTGTTGCCTTAACCAGGTAAATACCGGTTGAATCGGCGAAATATGTAGTATGGGTGGCCCCGGTGATATTTTGTCCATGGTCGGTCCATTGATATGTAACGCCGTTAACTGCAGTAATGCTAAGACCCACCGGATTTGAACCACATGAGTTAACAATGCCGTGCGGAGTAACCACAGGTTTGGCGGGATTAGCATAAACCCCCACAAACACCGAGTCGGCACCCGATGAACAGCCGGCAATGGTAGTATCCATAAACGCAACTTTATACCAGCCCGAATCTTTGGCATATACACTATAACCTTTAGCCGTTATAGCGCTTCCGTCAAAAGTCCAGTTATATTGAATGCCGTGCAAAGAATCAACCATCAGCTTAAAGCTATCTTTACCACACAGGCTAATCATGCTCGTGGCATTGAGTACAACGGCCGGTGGCGCTACCCGCGCTCTAAAGGTTACATTGTATGGAACACTGATGGTTGCAGGGTCGGAGGCAACCACGCGCACCTGGTAATGGGTGCCTGCCGGTTCAACCGGAGCAGGAATAGTAATAGTATTGCCCGATGAACTGGTATCGGTTGCAATAACCGTTGGGTTTGCAAAGCTTCCGGTTGAATCGGATAACTGCACAGTAAATACGTTATCAGAACCAATTACATCGGAGGTTTGGATGGTGATACTAATATCTGAACCGGCACATATACCCGCCGGACTAACCTGAACAGCTACACTAGGTGCCGGGCAACTTATAATATTGATGGAAGCATTGGCCTGTGCAGAGCATCCTATTGAATCGGTGTACAGATACTGGATGGCAAAGGTACCAGTGCCCGAAACATAGGCCTGGAATGCATTATCAACCACATCAGTACCTGAATAAACCCCGCCGGCCGGAGTTCCGCCGGTTAAAGGAACCGTGTAAGCATAAGTACAATATGAAGGCCGCGGTAACTGAAAAGTAACCTGCGGTGTATTATGGATAGTTAAATACGTACTATCGATAGCAATGGAATCGTTTGAGCTAACCACCCTCATTCTGTAGTGCGATGAATTTTTGCTAACTGCCGGTGTAGCAATGTTAAGTGTATCGCTGTACTGGCTGGAAACCGAGTCGATAATTACCGGGTGGGCAAAACTGCCTGAAGAGTCGGACAGTTCAATATAAAAAACGTTGCCCGGGGCAAAAGTATCGGGTGTTGTAATAGTAAGGTTAAACGAATCGCCCTGGCATAAAGCGGTTGGAGAAACTACCGGCACAATGGTTCGGCCCGCAAAGGCTGCAAAGCTAAAAAACAACAAGATGGGTAAAAGTGTAGATTTCAAAGTCATATTCAGTTATTGAAGTTTATTACCTGCAATGTTATAAATTTTAAGGTGGATTTGTGGTAAACCATTAAAAAAAGCAATACATCCTGCCACAAAGGCACCAGGAAAAATGTAAAGAAATACAAATGAAACTTATAAAATCATGCGATTTAAGCAATCCTTTATTCAAAAAACTTAGTGTATTACTGCCTTTGTGACAAGAATTTTTGCATTTAAATACATTATTAATGTAATTTTAAACAGATGACAGGATTTGACAACTTTTGAAAAGCGGTTAAATCTGTTTTTTCACCCGCCAAAACCTTTTAGCATTAAATTCGGTTTACCATACATCAAAAAATTAAGCATATGGAAATTGGCATCAGCACTTTTGGTGAATTGAATCCCGATGGTACAGCAGGCAAAGCAGTAAACGCCAATAAACGTGTACAGGAGTTATTGGCCGAAGTTAAACTAGCCGATGAAGCAGGCCTGGATGTTTTTGCTTTTGGCGAACACCACCGGCCCGATTTTGTTATCTCAGCACCCGAAATACTGATGTCGGCAGCCGCAGCCATTACCAAAAATATAAAACTGAGTACTTCGGTAATTGTGCTTAGTTCGGCCGACCCGGTGCGCACTTTTCAAAACGTGGCGACAGTAGACCTGGTTTCGAACGGCCGCGCTGAAATGATGGTAGGGCGGGGTTCGTTTATTGAGTCGTTTCCGCTGTTTGGTTACGACCTGAACGATTATGATGCTTTGTTTGAAGAAAAACTGGAGTTGTTGCTGCGGATTAATAAGCAGATTAATGTTTCGTGGAAAGGTAAATTTCGACCGGTTATTGATAACCGTGGTGTTTACCCGCGGCCCATACAAGATGCCCTGCCCGTTTGGCTGGGCGTAGGTGGCACGCCTGCTTCGGCGGTGCGCGCAGGTAAGTTGAACCTGCCCATGATTATTGCCATTTTGGGCGGCCCGCCCAACCAGTTTGTGCCCTTCGCCAATTTATATCGCGACACCGCGCGCAAAGCCGGGCATGATGTAAACCAACTGCAGCTGGGCATCAGTACTCATTTTTATGTATCCGATAACGGCGAGCAGGCTGCCGATGAATACTACCCCAATTTTGAAAAGGTATTTACCCGCATAGGCCGCGAGCGGGGATGGGCGCCTACCACCAGGCCGCAATATGAGCAACTGCGCAGTCATGGTCCGTTGACCGTGGGCAGCGTGCAACAGGCGATAGATAAAATTTTAATGCTGCACGAACTGTTTGGCAATACCCGCTATGTAGCCCAGTTTATGACCGGCGACCTGCCACATAGCAAAACCCTGCGGGCTATTGAATTGCTGGGAACACAGGTGGCACCGGCAGTTAAAAAAGCGCTGACCTTATCTAAGCCGAAGATTAAGGAGGGGGCTTAAAATTTTAATGGCGCTTCAAAATAACATTCAGGAATTTCCGGCGGCTAAAGCCTCCATGGTTTTAGTATGGTGCCCCTCGTGGTAATGCGTAAAAAATAACCACTCGCGCACGGTAAGCAAACCCATCAGCGGATGCGGTGCCTGGTATTCGTCTAAAACCTCATCGGCCAGGACAGCTGCACGTTCAATAAATTTTTTATGTATGCTGTTTAAATTGGCTATCTGTTCGGCTTTAGTAGCGCTTAATCCATCAACTTTATTTTGACTTACCACAGCTATGGCGGCGGGGCTACCCAGCATTTGGTGGTAAAGGGCAATTACCTCATCGTAATGCATAGACGGGCGGGTACGCTTGCCAAACTGCAGCATCAAATCAGGTTTACCAAACAGGCCAACCAAAGGTTTTACCGACACAAACAGGTGTTGCACGTTTTCGGCAGGGCTCCATTTACCGGTTTCGGGTCGCCTAAAAAATTGTTCGTCGCTAAACGCATTTGCCACCCTTTCGGTTTCGGCAAAGGCATCCATTAGTTTATCGGTGGTTTGCTGTAAGTTGGTCATTGGAGACACAGTTTAGATGATAGGCGGCTAAGCTTTGTTTTCGAAAGGTAGATAAAAAAGTGTTGTAAATATTTTAAAACCGGCGCAAATATGAATTCGGATGCACAACCCTATTTTTTAGGAAAAAAGCCTTAAAAAGCAGTTTTAACAAACTTATATTTGAATCATAATTTTTTTTGATTAACTTAGCGCTATAAACAGGTAGTAATGACTGGCCTGATGTTCTTTGAAATATTGAGTTAGTTTCGAGTTAAACAGCCGGACCAGCGCAGATCAAAACCGATGTTCTTCGATGAAGATGGGCTTGTTACTATACGGATTTGAAAATCCAGATTGAGGCAGAGAATCGGGCAGTTTTTTTAACACATCGATACCTCAGCGGATTCAAAACAGGTATCGAAAAGTATTGATTGGTATCGATTAGTAGCAATAGGTATCGATTTTGGGTTTAAAAAAATCCAATTAAACTGATGTCATTATGTCCATGTTAAGGTTCATGAATTCGGAAAAAGCTTAGCATTCCTTAACATTCCTTAGCATTGCTTAGCAAAGCTTAGCATGTATTATTTGCCAAAATGGCCGATTTTTTTGAAAAAGAGAGTGCTTAAACCCGGAATAGTTCTTTGTTTATTGATAAATAGTGCCGGGCAGGTTGTATTTTCATAACGATTGCAGGAAAAATATGAACGAAGCCAAACGCATTGACCTTTACCGGTGGCTGGTTGCTATAACTATTATAGTTACAGTTTTTGCCACCTGGAGTTTATGGAGTAGTGAGCGCAGTTGCCCCACGGCCCCACTGATTGGGGCATATTCATTGATAGCGGGCAATTATGGAATTGCTTTCAGGGCAATAATCATTATTCTGTCGGTGCTTTTTGCGCTGAAGGTAAGGTATGCCGAATGGCTGTTAGCCATTGTGCTTACCATAGGTATTGCCGATGACCTGAACCGGCTGCTACCCAATATTTACCAGTTTATTATAGTGCTGGCGCTTTTTGGATTAGCAGATAAAAGCAAACCGGATACTTTGTTAAACGCGCTGAGAATAATACAGGCCGGCGTTTACCTGTGGACCGGTATACTGAAAATGCAGATGGGATTTGTAAATGGAGCCTCGGCATTTATTTTTAATGCCCTGCACATATACCCACCGGTATATGTAAAGTACCTGGTGATACTGGTTGCCTTGTGGGAAGTGGCCATAGCTATCGCCTTTTTAAGCGGCAAAATAATTCGCGAAGCCCTGCTATCAACCGTAGTGCTGCATGCAGTTATCAGTTGCATACTTTTGCTGGCGCACTGGAACCGGGCCATTATATCGTATAACCTGTTTCTGCTGGCCGGTAATTATATGCTCTTTTCAAAATCGTCGTACTGGTTAATGGGTGATGTTGAGCAGCCTAAAGCGCGGATTCAAAAAATAGCGGTGGCCTTGTTTATTGTGCTTCCGCTTTTGAATATAGCGCACTGGTGGCCCGATTTTATGAGTTCGAGTTTGTATTCGTACAGGGGACTTTCAGCCGTAATTTATGTAGACGAAAACCTAAAGAAGCAACTACCCGAACCGGCGCTGAGGGCTATTTATGATTCCAACAAAGGGCCTTATTTATCATTAACCACCTGGATACAGAATGAAACCGGCACGGTGCCTTGTCCTGAAAGCCTGGTTTATGAAAAGATGTATTACCAGTTCAGGCAAAAGTATCAGTGCAGTGATAGCGTGAGGATGCTTATTTATTAAAATAAGGAGGCCCAGCCGGTTAGAGGATTTTTCGCTGGATATTTAAATAAATTTGTTGCAATAATAACGAGGGCCGCGCAACGTTTTATCTACTTTAGGCACTTCAAATAATTTTAAATAAATAATGAAAAAAACGTATTATACCATCCTGTTTTTACTGTTTTGCTTTAGCGCATTTGCGCAGCGCAACCCCAATTATAATGTTGAAATAGTACGCGATAGTTTTGGTGTGCCGCATATATTTGGTAAAACGGATGCCGACTGCAGCTACGGTTTGGTGTACTGCGCGTGTGAGGATGATTTTAATACCGTACAATGGGGCTTGTTGCTGGCCCGCGGAAAATTGGGATTAATGATGGGTATTGAAGGAGCCAAAATTGATTACGCCGTTCAGTTGCTGGGTGTGCCCGATTTTATTAATGAGCATTACGAAAAAGACCTGAGCCCCGAATGCCGTAAACTGCTGGAAGCAGGTGCCGCTGCAGGAAACGACTATCTAAAAAAGCATCCTGAAAAAATTCTGTACAAATCGTTGTTGCCGATTCGTCCGCAGGATTTTATTGCGGGCTATATGATGAGCATGGCGCTGATGACCGGTGTGGACGGGGCGTTGAACAGCGTGGTGGGTGGCTCGGTAAAAGCGCTGGATTACAATAAAGACGCCCGGGGTAGCAATGCGCTGGCTATGAACTCGAAGATTACAGCCGATGGAAACGTTTACTTAGATGTAAACGCACATCAACCGCTGGAGGGGCCTATGAGCTGGTATGAAGCGCATCTGCACAGCGATGAGGGACTGAATATACTGGGAGCGACATTTCACGGAGCGGTGTCTATTTTTCATGGCGTGAACGAAAACCTGGGATGGGCTCACACCACCAATTATTTCGATGCCATCGATATTTTTCAGTTACAACCCGACCCGAAAAAGAAAAACCATTACCTGGTAGACGGGGTTTCATATCCGTTGCAGGTAAGCAGGGCAAAACTGACGGTTAACCTGGCTAAGCATCGTAACAAACACAAGTTTATACTTACGGTTACCAAAAAGAAATGGTGGAGCATGTATGGGGCAACTTACATTAATAAAAAGGGAATATTCGCCATCCGCCTGGCTTCGAATATGACGATTAAATCGGTGGAAGAATGGTACCGTATGAACAAGGCGCGGAATTATACGGAGTTCAGGCAGGCCAACAACATGCAGGGAATAGTGAACCAGTATATGACCTACGCCGATAAGTACGATACCATCTACTGTGTAAGCAACGGCGCCATGCCCATACGGGCTGACGGATATAACTGGAAAGGCACTGTGCCGGGCAACACCAAAAAAACGTTATGGACCCAGTTTTTGCCTGAAGACTCGCTGCCCCATGTGCTTAACCCTAAATGCGGCTGGGTATTTGATACCAATAATACTTCGTACTGCATGACAGACAGCAGCGAAAACCCTAAGCCAACGCCCATGCAGAAAAACGTGGGTTTTGAAATGAATCAAACCAACCGAAGCCTGCGCCTGTATGAGATGATGCGGGAATTTGGGGAAAAGAAGTTAAGCTGGAACGACTTTTTGAAAATTAAATATGATATCCACTACCCGCAACGTGTTGTTGCGCCATTTAAGCATTTTGAAATGGAAGATTTATTCAGCATGAAAGAAAGTGACTACCCTGATATTGCTGATGCCATTCATGTAATAAGGGCCTGGGGTATTAAACGCGAAGGAAGCATTGCTGATACCAATGCGACGCTGGTTTACAAATTTCTTTATAACTCCTACTTCAGGATTAATGACAGCCTTGACCACTTGTTTGAGCACGATACAAAAGCCAAGCTGGCCTATTTTGCCGAGGGCATAAAAACTGTTCGCGACCAGATGCTGAAGGATTACGGAACCCTTCATGTGCCGCTGGGCGATTACCAGCGCCACATACGCGGCAATATAGACCTGCCCACCAACGGTGGCCCCGATATGTGGGATGCCAAATACGGTGACAAGCACGCACAAACCAAAATTTGGGTCCACAACGGCGACTCATATGTGCTGCTTGCAAAGTTTACCAAAGACGGGCCCATCATACGTTCGCTGAATGCTTATGGCAGCAGCAATACACCCGGCTCGAAACATTATACCGACCAAATGCAAATGTATGTGCACGAACAAACGAAAGAAGAAAGCCTGAGCAAAGAATGGGCTTACAAGCATGCAGAAAGGATTTATCATCCGGGAGAATAAGCCAAACCAAGTCTCAAAAAACGGGGGACTTTAATGAGCATTTGCAAGCCGGCAAAAAATTTTTTTAGTAAACCCGGTTTACCAAAAACAATCTGCCTGGAGTTTGTGTTATTACAACCATATTGGGTGTGCAGGCATGAATTACCAGGTAGTGCGCAAAAGGAATATAAGTAAATAACCACGGTTGTTCAGCAGCATTTCCAATTTCAAAAAACCGAAACGTGTTTTGAATCGTAAATGATTAAAATCTGAATGTTGCCATGTATCAGAAAATACCACTTAAGCCACATCCAACAGGCTGGTATGTAGTATCAGCCTCGCATGAGTTAAAAGAAGGAGACATCCTTACCAGGAAATTCTGCGGCAAAGAGATTATAATTTTCCGTACGCAATCGGGAAAAGCTTGCGTGAGCGATGCACATTGTCCGCATATGGGGGCCCATTTTGCGCATGGGGGAATGGTGGAAGGGGAGACCATTAAATGTCCGTTTCATCATTTCTGTTTTGATACGCAGGGCAATTGCACGGCTACCGGTTATGGAACCAAACCGTCACCAAAAATGAAACTCAGCATCTGGCATTACCGCGAGAAAAACGGTTTCATCATTTGCTGGTTCGACGAATCAGGCCGGGAGCCTTACTGGGAGGTACCGGATATAGGCAATGATGGATTCAGTGAAATAATGACTATGGATTTGGATTTGAAAAGCCACCCGCAGGAAACGACGGAGAATTCGGTTGACATCGGGCATTTTTCCATTGTTCATGGGTATTCGAATGTAGATGTAATAAGGCCTCTGCTGACCGACGGGCACTACCTGAGTTCACGTTATACGATGAGCCGGAAGGCCGATTTTGTAGGTTCGAAAAAGTTAATGAGAACGGAGTTTGATGTGCACGTGTGGGGTTTGGGCTATTCGTTTGTTGAAGTAGATATACCTGAATTTGGAATGAAAAGCAGGCAGTATGTTTTCCCTTCGCCAACCAGCGATGGAAGAATAAATCTGAAACTGGGTATGAGTATCAGGCTGGAACAGCCGGGTAAAATATTTGCACTACTTGCTTTGTTGCCCAGAGAATTTTTGACCAAACTTATTTTACCCAGGGCATTTAAAGGCTACTGCAATGATGTAAGCCAGGACTTTAAAGTATGGGAGAATAAAATATATATCGACCCCCCGGCCCTGGCCAAAGGCGATGGCCCGGTGGCACAATACAGAATGTGGTGCAAACAGTTTTACGCGGTTGAAACTGTAAACAGCAATGTAATGATGGAGAGCACTTCGAATTTGAGTGCAGCGTGAGTAGAGATTCGTGGCGGGCTTTTAGAGGGCCTGGATTTTTGAGGAGTTCTTTGACATATTGGTAGTTCTTTATTAACGGGCAGGTTACGTTAATGTGGTACATAAAAAAAGCCACCGTATTTCAATCAACAGGGCGGCTTTTGTACTCAGAATCTGGGGGTAAAATTATCTCTTGGTGGATGGTCTTGCTTCGTTAACAACAAGGTTTCTTTCAGAGAATTCTGTGCCATTCAATTGCGCGATGGCTTGTTTGCCTTCGGAATCATTAGGCATTTCAACAAACCCGAAACCACGGCTACGGCCTGTTTCACGGTCGGTTACAATTTTTACAGAAGATACCTCTCCAAATTGCTGAAATAGGTCTTTCAGGTCTTGCTCCCTGGCGCGGAAGCTGATGTTTGCTACGTAAATGTTCATTGTTTAAAAATAAGTGATTAAGAAAACTGGTTAAAATTAAAATAACCTGCTAACAAAAGCAACTCCCGATGATGGGAGGCTTTTGCTTTAAAGTTAGCGGGATATTATCCTTTTGATGGGCGTGCTTCGTTCACCACCAGATTTCTTTGGTGAAAGTCAACACCGTTCAATTGTGCAATGGCCTGTTTGCCTTCTGAATCGTTGGGCATTTCGATAAAACCAAAACCACGGCTGCGGCCAGTTTCACGATCAGTGACAACTTTTACTGAAGATACTTCTCCGTATTGCTCAAATAATTCTTTTAAATCCTGCTCCCGTGCACGGAAGCTAATGTTTGCTACGTAAATGTTCATTGTTTAAAAAATAACTGATTAAAAAATACTATTCAAAACAACGTTTCCGACCGGGGCAAAAATGGAAGCTTTATGACGCCCGATAGAAAGCACGCTTTTTAAACAGTTACAAAGATAATTTAAAAATTGAATTGCGTTAATTTCTTAAAAGCACGGATTTTACGGCGCAATTTGACAGTGGGGGGCTTACCTAAGTAACCGCCTCAAAATCGCTGGTTTGGGCACTAAACGATAACCTAAATTTAATATGACCCTAGTAAAAGGTGCGGGCTATGCGAAACCCAACACTGTTTTGGCGGAAAACAACGTAGCTATTTTGTCGCGTGTAAACGTGGGTATAGTTCGTCGGGTTATAAAACGCCCCCCCTCGCATAACGCGGTAAGGTCCGGTAGCCGGACCTTCAGGATTATCGGTGGGTGAGTTTTTGTAATAACTGCCGTCATAAATATCCCACAGCCACTCCCAAACGTTTCCGTTCATATCGTAAAGACCCAATTCATTAGGGGCCTTTTGCGCTACCGGATGAGCCCGGCCACCGGAATTCTCTTTATACCATAAAACATCATCGGGATTGTTGCTCCCCGCGTAGGTGTAGCCGTGACCTTTATTGCCGCCCTGGGCTGCAAATTCCCATTCGGCTTCGGTTGGCAAACGGTAGCCTTTGGCCGTATCCAGATAGGTAACCTTTTTGGTGGCCGAGTCAATCACATAACATTTAGAGAGCTTTTCTTTCCCACTCAGCCAGTTACAGTAAGCAATGGCATCTTCCCATGAAACCCAGATTGCCGGCTGCTTACCTCTACCCCACCCGGCTGAGCCCATGGTATCTCTTTTGGTGTCGTAACAAAATTTATCGTAGTCTTCAAAAGTCATCTCTGTTTTGGCCATCCAAAAGCTCCTTACGGTTACATCATGGGGTGGGCTTTCAACCGGTTCTATAAACTTATCGGTGCCCATTTTATAAGTGCCTCCTTCAACCAGCACAAATTTAGTAGTATCAATGGGCGCCCTTTTAGCAAGGTTTTTCGATTTGCCTGAAGCTCCTTTTTGTTGAGCAAAAGTTGCCAGCGAGCATAAGCAGATTACAATAGTTACTAAGTAATATTTTTTCATATGGTAGTCTGTGGCACAGTGATTGAAGGGCTAATATAAATAACAATGGTCCCGAAACAGGGACCATTGAGTTTAAAATTTGCAAATATTTAGAATGCGTTCAGTAAATGACGCATCGCCTGCCAGCTTGACCCTTCAAAAGTAAAGGCGATAATGGCCCATATCAAAAACAAAAAAGGCAGCAAACAGGTAAGGATGAAACCTTTCTTTTCGTTTTTTAAGTGCATAAAGGTTCCCATAATGAAGATTACCTTAACCACCGAAAATATAGCCATCAACAGGTTTACAACCCATTTAAATTTACCCCCATCGGCAGCAAAAGCATCGTACGAAATGGCGATACCTACTTCAATGACTGTTACCGCTGAAAGAATCAAAATTGTTTTTAAAGCCTCCTTTCTTCCAAAACTGTAGTCGCTATCGTTCCACCAAAGGTGCCCTTGTGCTGGTTCATCAAAATTCATATCCGTTTATTTTTCAGTTAAGAAATTGGTCTAACAAAAATTATTATAATAGGTAGAAACAGAGAAAAACGTAAACCCATACCAGATCCACAAAGTGCCAGTAAAGGCCCAGCTTTTCAACCATCTCGTAATGCCCAACGCGGTCGAATCTACCATTAGCAGCAGCCACCGCCAGCCACGTGTTTAAGCATACCCCACCAAACACATGCAAACCGTGGAAACCTGTAATTACGAAGAACAACTGCCCAAAGTTCATTACCTTAGTTAAAGCTGAGGCGGAAGTAGGAGTCATACCTTCGCGAATAAGGTGAGTCCATTCCAGATATTGGCATCCAAGGAACATAATACCGCATGCAATAGTTGGTATCAGGAATTTGACTACTCCCCATTTGTTCATCATGTAGCCTTCTTGAACCGCACGAACCATGGTATATGAACTAGCGATCAAAAGGAACGTCATAAAGCTCACAAACACCAGCGGTGCATGCATTTTATCAAGGCCAAACATATGAACCGGAATAGAAGAAAACACTTCAGCCGCCTTAGGCCACACGTCCGACTGGGTAAAACGCAGTGCAGCATAAGCTATTAGGAAAGAGGCGAAAGTAAATGTATCCGAGATGAGGAAATACCACATCATTACTTTACCGTAACCTATCCTAAAAGGCGAATGCCCTCCTTGCCATAAGTCTTTGTCATCTTCCTGGCCATGACCATGACCGTGTTGTAGTGTAGCGCCCGCTGCTGCTTCCATATTAATGTTTAATATTTAGTCTATTGATAATTTAAAATCAGGAAAACATATAAGTAAACCCATACAATATCCACAAAGTGCCAATAGCTAACCAGCAGTTCGAGGTTAAGCTGACGCTTTGGGTTAATAATATCTCTCAACTCATAAATAGGATCCTTCCTCGAGCGGATAGCAAAAACCAGGAAGATAAGCGTTACCACTAGTCCGCCAATAATATGCAAACCGTGCATAGAGGTAATGAGATAAATAAACGAGCCCGCCAGATTTCCGGCCAATGGTAACCCCATTTGTTTAAGAATGTGCCAACCGAAAACCTGCATTCCTAAAAAAACAATCGCCAGCAAAAAAGAAAACGCCAACATCCACCTGAAAAGCGCAAATTTAGCTTTGCGATAGCTCACCAGCGAAATCTGCATAGTAACACTCACGGCAACAATTACCATAGTGCTATACATAAAAATCTGTGGCAGCCTGAAATTTTGCCAAACTCTGAAATCACCTTTCTTTATCAGCAAGGCGCTCGTTATTGCGGCAAAAAACATAGCAATAGCACCCATACCCAGCCAAAGTGCAAACTTTTGTGGATGCACACCCGTGTATTCCTTTTGGTCCCTAAGAATGTTACTGTCGCTCAAAGTTAACTCCATCAGATTTTTCCAAATACTAAAGCCAGCTGCATCACCGGCAAATAAATAAACGAACCAAACATCAACATACGTGCGGAGGCATCATCACATTTTCTGTAATGATTCCAGGCCATCCATAAAAACATTGTGCCAACCGCTGCAATAACAACATTAGCAGCCGGTCCAACCATATTAAAGAAATAAGGAATCATTGAAACAACCAACAATACCGAACAGTATATCACATTCTGAATAGCGCTCATACGTGTTTTACCGCTGGATGAAGGCAATAACATGATGCCCGCTTTTTTATAATCCTCATACTGTATCCAGGCAATTGACCAAAAATGTGGAAATTGCCAGATAAACTGAGTGCTGAATAAAACGATGGCTACAAAATCAATTCGCCCCGCAGCACATACATAACCAATCATTGGTGGTAAAGCGCCCGGTATTGCACCAACAAAAACCGCGATTGAGGACACCCTTTTAAGCGGGGTGTAGATAAAGGCATAGCTCAAAAGCGAAACAGCAGCCAAAACTCCTGCCGTAGGATTAAAAAAATATGTGAGCACCAAAATCCCTGATACTCCCATAACCCCAGCCGCAACCACCGCCTCTAAAACATTCATGCGCTCAGCTGGAAGCGGACGGTTAAGGGTACGATTCATCAACCGGTCAATATCACGTTCAATTATCTGGTTGATAGTATTGGAAGCCCCGGTAACCAAAATTCCACCCAGTGCAAGCCAAAACAAACTTGAAAAATTGTAAAAGCCAGTAATACCAAAGAGATAGCCAATTACAGCCGAGAAAACAACCAGAAAGCTAAGCCGCAGCTTG
>Ga0316217_10004963_pt1 | contig 14037 bp, 12 predicted proteins | sample 1anoAmetaG_FD_203633 | JGI IMG/M metagenome (GOLD analysis project Ga0316217, IMG submission 203633) | Freshwater microbial communities from Trout Bog Lake, Wisconsin, USA - 1anoA | ecosystem: Environmental > Aquatic > Freshwater > Lake > Hypolimnion/Profundal zone | place: USA: Wisconsin...
TTCCGGTTGCGGGTTTGTGGCAGGTGGGTTTTTATCCTGGGCATACGACGAACAAAAAATACCAACAAGCAGTGCCAGTAGCAAATATCTTTTGTATTGTTTCGTTTGCATCATCGTATTTAACTATGTGGATACAAAAATATTATTTTAGCGCGCCTAAAAAAGTTAGCCTGTGAAAGAAATAAGAATGGTAGATTTAAAGACCCAGTACCAACGGATAAAATCTGAGGTGGATGCGGCAATTTCAGAGGTGATTGAGTCCACTCAATTTATAAAAGGACCTGCTGTTAAGAAATTTGAGGATAATTTAGCGCGCTACTTGGGTGCTAAAGAGGTAATTAGCTGCGCTAACGGAACTGATGCCCTGCAAATTGCCATGATGGCATTGGGTTATCAGCCCGGCGATGAGGTCATAACAGCCAGCTTTACATACGTAGCCACCGCCGAGGTAATAGCATTGTTAAAATTAAAACCGGTACTGGTGGAGGTAAACCCCTACACATTTACTATCGACCCTGCTGCTATTGAAGCTGCCATAACCCCGCGCACAAAAGCTATTGTGCCGGTGCACTTGTTTGGGCAGGCTGCAGATATGGAAGCTATTTTAAAGATAGCTGCTGAATATAACCTGCATGTTATTGAAGATAACGCACAGGCAACAGGCGCCGATATTACCTTCAGCGATGGCCGTAAAGTAAAGGCGGGCACGGTAGGCACCATAGGCAGCACCTCGTTCTTTCCTTCAAAAAACCTGGGATGTTATGGCGATGGCGGTGCATTGTTTACCAACAATGATACCCTGGCTAAGAAGATAAGAGTGGTAGCAAACCACGGACAAACACAGCAATATGTGCACGATGAGATTGGCGTTAACTCGCGTTTAGATACAATACAGGCCGCCATTTTGGATGTTAAACTCAAATACCTGGATGAATATGCCACCAAGCGCAGAGCAGTGGCCGATTTTTACGACAATGCTTTTAAAGACTTAAAGAACGTGCAAACGCCCGTGCGTGCATCTTTCTCTACACACGTGTTTCATCAGTATACATTAAAGCTGAACGAAACAAACAGAGATAATGTGCGTAATAAGTTGAGCGAAAGGGGTATTCCCTCCATGATTTATTACCCTATTCCGCTACATTTACAAAAGGCGTATAAAGACAGCAGGTATAAGGAAGGAGATTTCCCCGTTACTGAAAGTCTTTGCAAATCGGTTTTATCTCTCCCCATTCATACCGAGTTTGAGCCTGAGCAGCTGGATTTTATTACGGAAAATTTTAGAAATATCGTCCAATCTTAAATCACCAAATAAAAACGCCAAGTGAAAATAGCAGTAATAGGAACAGGTTACGTTGGTTTGGTAACCGGCACATGCTTTTCAGAAACCGGTAACGACGTGGTTTGCGTCGATAACAATGAAGATAAAGTAAAACAATTACGGGCCGGTAAAATTCCGATATATGAACCGGAATTGGATACGCTGTTCGATCGTAACACCCAGCAGGGCCGTTTAACCTTTACCACTAATCTGGAAGAAGGTATTGCAGGTGCCAGGATCATTTTTCTTGCTTTACCTACTCCTCCCGGAGAAGACGGCAGCGCTGACCTGAAGTATATTTTAGGTGTAGCCGAAAAACTGGGCCATATTTTAAAAGACTATACCGTTGTAATAAATAAAAGCACAGTGCCCGTGGGTACTGCCGATAAAGTTACTGCGGTTATTGGTAAAAACGCCAAGGTGCCTTTTGATGTAGTTTCAAATCCGGAGTTTTTACGCGAGGGAGTAGCGGTGGAAGACTTTATGAAACCTGAGCGTGTGGTAATAGGTACCAAATCTGCCCGGGCTAAAAAATTGTTGGAAGAATTATACGAGCCGTTCGTTCGTCAGGGTAACCCTATCCTGTTTATGGATGAGCGTAGTGCTGAAGTTACCAAATATGCAGCTAACGCATTCCTGGCCGCCAAAATATCTTTCATGAACGAAATAGCCAACCTGTGCGAACTGGTTAATGCCGATGTTGACCAGGTGCGCAAAGGTATTGGTACCGATTCTCGTATTGGCAAGCGTTTCCTGTTTGCGGGTATAGGTTACGGCGGCAGCTGTTTTCCGAAAGACGTAAAGGCTTTATACTATACATCTAAAGAACATAAATACGATTTTAAAGTGCTGGATGCCGTAATGGAAGTAAACGCCTTACAGCGCGAGCGTTTTGTTGAAAAGATACTGGCTAAATACAATGGCCAATTGGCCGGTAAAACCATTGGTTTATGGGGCCTTGCCTTTAAGCCAAATACCGATGATATACGCGAAGCACCCGCTGTTTATATCATTGAGCAACTGCTGGCCAAAGGCGCAAAGGTAAGGGCATACGACCCTGAGGCCATGCCTAACGTGAAGCAGATATTTGGCGATAAGGTCCATTTTGCACACGACCAATACGATGCTCTTAACGGTGCCGACTTTTTGGTTATAGCCACCGAATGGAACATTTTCCGTTCACCTGATTTTGAAAAAATAAATTCATTGCTGAAAAGCAAAGTTATTTTCGACGGACGTAACCTGTACCACGTAGGCAATATGAAAGATCTGGGTTACTATTACTACAGCATAGGCAGAGAGACGGTAGAAGGATAGTAAAATATTGCAATGGGGAAGTTTAAATAAATTGTATTCCCCGGCTTAAACTCCGTGCCTCCGTGCGAAATTTAGAAATAAGCAAACATGAAAAGAATATTAATTACAGGCGCAGCAGGTTTTTTAGGTTCGCACTTATGCGACCGGTATATTAAAGAGGGCTTCCGTGTAGTAGGTATGGATAACCTGATAACCGGCGACTTGAAGAACATCGAACACCTGATGAAACTCGAGCACTTTGAGTTCTATCACCACGACGTATCGAAATATGTGCACGTGCCCGGCGAATTAAATTACATTCTGCATTTTGCATCACCTGCATCGCCTATTGATTATTTAAAGATACCTATACAGACTTTAAAAGTCAGCTCGCTTGGTACCCACAATTTGCTGGGGTTGGCGCTGGCTAAAAAAGCAAGGATACTGGTAGCCTCTACATCCGAAGTTTACGGCGACCCATTGGTTCACCCGCAAACTGAAGATTACTGGGGTAACGTAAACCCCGTTGGCCCGCGTGGGGTATACGATGAGGCTAAACGTTTTCAGGAAGCCATTACCATGGCCTACCACACTTACCACGGGCTGGAAACACGCATAGTGCGCATATTTAATACCTACGGTCCGCGCATGAGGCTGAACGACGGCCGCGTATTACCTGCATTCATAGGCCAGGCGTTAAGAGGAGAGGACCTTACCATTTTCGGTAACGGCAGCCAAACCCGCTCGTTCTGTTATGTCGATGACCTGGTTGAGGGCATACACCGCCTGCTAATGAGCAACGAAAGCCAACCGGTAAACATTGGCAATCCCAGCGAAATAACCATTGCCGACTTTGCCGAAGAGATCATAAAACTAACCGGCACCAAACAAAAGGTAATTTATAAAGACCTGCCGGTCGACGATCCTAAACAACGTCAACCCGACATAACCCGCGCCAGAAACATCCTTGGCTGGGAACCCAAAGTTACCCGGCAGGAAGGCCTTAAAATTACCTACGACTACTTCCGCAATCTTCCTGAAGAGGAGCTGTTTAAAGACCATAAAGATTTTACGAAGAAGTAGGCACTAACAAAAGGCTTTAACCTGTATAATAGGTAACGCTACCTGATACCGTTGCGGCAAGGCTACGTTTTTTACCATTACCTGCCTTGTTATCAATACTTCAACAGGGTTACATTCGGTTACGGTTCTAACCTTTTTTCTGAATTTAAGCCACCCTATAGGCATTTTCTGCTCAAAAACGGTTTAGGTTTTCTTCAATATGCAGTAAACAAAAAATAGCCTGCAAAAACAATTGGCTTATCCGTAGGCTGACATGATATTTATAATAAGGAATGTGCTGAATAAGTTAAGGCGTAATTTTTACATGTTTAAAAATAATACTTTTAAACATGTAAAAGCCAAATTCCAATTCCCACAATTTTCCCTGCCTTCGGTATCAGGTGTAAAAGCTATACTTATAGCATGAAAAAATGTTATCCAAAATTACTGTTTCCCTCATCTTTAGTATAGACCCATGCCCACCATATAAGCAATAATTGTAAAGGTAACCGGGCATATAAAAATACAGGCGATACACCCCATCCATCCGGATGCATGGCCATGTATATGTGTGTTGGCGAAACTGCCACCAGCAATGCTACTGTTCCCCATGCGGCGGCCTTTCTTGTAGAGGGGATCATTAACCCAAAGCCACAAAGTATTTCCGCAACGCCACTAATGTAAACCAGTGCCAGAGAATAGGGCAGGAAATCAGCGATCAGTTTGGTATAAAAAGACGTATTCCAGAAGTGATTAATGCCGGCCAGAATGTAGACGGCTCCCATTATATATGCAAAGTATTTTTTTGTGGTCGTCATAACTGATAGTTTAGTTTATAATGGATATTTCAATGCATTCTATCGCCCCGCAAAGCCAGGTCTTGCATAATTTCTGCTTCGTATTCAAGCCATTCTTTCCAGCGGTTTAAAACTTTTTCTTTGCCTCCTAACTGGCAGGCCAGGTCTAAAAATAAGCGGTAATGGCCTGCCTCGCTTACCATCAGGTTTTTATAAAAAGACTGTAACTCGGCATCCTCAATTTTTTTGGCAAGTAGTCTGAATCGCTCGCAACTTCGGGCTTCTATCAGTGCCGAAAACAAAAGCTTCTCTATCAACGAATCGGTTCTTGATCCACCTGTACGCACAAACTTGTTAAGCTGGTTTACGTATTCATCCTTGCGCTGGCGGCCCAGTTTTAAGTCCCGCTTTTTTAAATGATCAATCACCATTTTAAAGTGGCCCCATTCTTCCGTTACAATCGGAATCAGTGAATCAACCATTCCCGCAAAGTCGGGATAGGTTTGGATAAGCGAAATGGATGTAGATGCCGCCTTCTGCTCACAGTAAGCATGGTCGGTAAGAATTTCCTCAATTGATTTTCCTGCAAGGTCAGCCCATCGTGGGTCGGTAGGAAGTTTTAAGCCTAACATATATTCAAAATTCTGTTTTCAGATTTATTCATTATCTCTCTTCAACTCCGTTTCCGATTTCTGAGGTGTAAATCTCGCAATTTAAACCTGTTATGGCTTTATATTTAAAGCCCAGTATGTGGTTGAACTCTGCTATAGCATCCTGGTGAACAAGGGCTATGGCACAACCTCCAAACCCGCCACCCGTCATGCGCGCCCCCAGGCAACCCCGTAGTTTTTGCGCTTCTTCGGCCAGGGTATCCATCTCTAACCCGGTTATCTCATAATCGTTTTTCATGGAAGTATGCGATGCGTTCATAAGTCTTCCAAAAGTAGAAAGGTCGTTAAACCTTAGCGCTTTTACTGATTCCTTAACCCTGAGCGACTCAGTCACTACGTGCCGGGCGCGCTTTTTAATTATTTCATCCTGTATCAAGTCGAGTTGACCAAACGAGGCCTCGCACAAATTCTGAATGGAAGAAGTGGCCTGAAGTATCCTTAACGCTTCATCCGACTCTGCTTTGCGCTCATTGTATTTTGAATGAATAAGGCTGCGCGGCTTTTTGCTGTTTAATATAAGCAGTTTGTAGTTGTTCAGTTCAAAAGGAATGTAACTGTATTCAAGGTTGGCGCAATTAAGTAAAATGGCGTTGTTGGCCTTGCCGCGGGCAATGGCAAATTGATCCATAATGCCGCATTGCATGCCTACAAATTCATTTTCTACCTGCTTGCATAAACCCGCCAGCCACGATAGGTTGATGTTCTGCTCTGTTTGTTTTAATAGAAGATACGCAGTTAAAACCTCAATTGAAGCAGAGGACGAAAGACCCGAGCCCTCGGGTAAATTGCTGCTGAAAAATATTTCGCAGCCGCCCACAAAATGGTTTTCTTTTATCAGTTGATGAATAATACCCAGCGGATAATTGGTCCAGTCGTTTTTAGGTTCATAAACAATCGGATCGGCCAAATCCCTTTCAAGATGCAGCGGGTGAGTGGCTGAACGCAGAACGATCTTGTTGTCGCTCCTTTTGGTATAGGTGGCAGTAATACCGATGGTAAGCGCCGCTGGTAATACGGGGCCACCGTTATAATCCAGGTGTTCGCCAATAAGGTTTACTCTGCCAGGGGCAAAATATGTTTTGGTTGTTGATGCGTTGCTCACTGTTTAATTTTGCTTTTAAGTAAAATGGCGCAGGCGTCAACATCTAAAGGATTGGCTGCTGCACCGGCGCCCATTTCGCTACCCGAATACCATTTAATTTTATCCTTTGACCTGAGCGGGGGATAGAACTCGATATGAAAGGCAAAGTAATCTTCTGCATCTGCATATTTCTTTTCGTTTACCGGGGTCTGATGCAGGCACATCATGTAAGGAAAAGGACGGTCGTATATTTTATCAAATCCTGCTGTAAGTTTCTTCAGCACTTGCGCCAGGTCTTTTTTCTCCTGCAATGTAAATTGGGTAATGTTGCCTTTCAGTGCTTTGTTTACTATAAAAACGCCAAACGGGTAATCGGTAAAATAGGGGATGTAAGCCACAAAGCTTTTGTTTTCATACACCACTCTTTGCTTATGTTTTTTTTCAGCTTTGTTTAAATCAGCGAACAGGTTGCTACCGGTTTTGCGATAGTATTTTTTACAATTATCCAGTTCTTCGCGTATTTTAACCGGTATAAAAGAATAGGCATAAAGCTGTCCGTGTGGGTGATGGATGGTAACACCCACTTCCTCCCCCTTATTCTCAAATTCGAAGATGTATTTTATCCTGGGGTCTTTTGCTAGCTCTTTGAAACGGTCGCTCCATAACTCTACTACTTTCAGCAAATGTTCATCGCTTAACTGGTAAAATTTTTTGTTGTGGTCAGACGAGTAAAGAATTACCTCACATTTACCAACAGCATCGGCTTTTCTGAAAACACCTTTGGTTTTCTTTTGCTTTTCTGCTGAAGGCTGGTCAAGAGACATGGCAGGGAAATCGTTGGGGTAAGCCAGTACATCATATTTTGCAGGTATATTACCATTTGCCGGGCAAAAGGGGCAATTATCAGTTGGTAAGTGCGGCCGGTTTTGACGGTTGGTGGCTACAATTGTCCAGGTATCAAGCAAGGGATTCCATCTGAATTCGGGCATGGGTCGGGTTAGCGTTTTCTGTCTACTGTTCTGCAACGGCCTGCTCTGTTTCGTAATCTGCATTATTTGCCGAAAACGGATAAGCTGTTGTTGAATTGAAATGAAGATATAATATTACACTTTGCGCACAACAATTGGTAGTTGGGTTTGTATACACTGAAAACCGAACGTTGCCAACACCTAATTCAACGCGGGGTTTTCAGGATAACCGGCCATGGTGCTGTATATACCGCCCATGTTTCTCATCACCTCCCTCCACAAAATCTCATGCGGGGTCTGAAATATATGTTTACTGGTAGCAGGGGTAATGATCCACGAATTATCTTTCAGCTCTCCATCCAGCTGTCCTACCGACCAACCTGAATAGCCCAGGTAAAACCTGATATCGTTGGGTTGTATCTTTTCTTCCAGCATCAGCCTTTTTATCTGCTCAAAATTACCACCCCAGTAAAGGTTTTCACCAAGCTTAACGCTGTCTTCAACCTGGTCACCCAGAACGTGTAGAAACTGTAAGGTATCTGTGCCTACGGGTCCGCCCAGAAAAGCCTTTCCCTTAAACGGAGGAAAATCTTCCATTATGTCATTCAGCCGCAGGTTTATTGGCTTATTGATAATAAGCCCCACGGTGCCGTTATCGGCAGTATGTTCGCAAACCAGCACCACCGTTCGCCTGAAGTTCTCATCGGGCATAAAAGGCTCTGAAAGAAGCAACTGACCGGCTTTCAGGGCTTTGCTCTTCTCATATTCGTAACTCCATATTTTATCGTCGTCCACCATTTCAGCTAGTTCTAAAGCGATAATAATCAAAAACTATAAGCACAAAAACCGTGCATAAATAAATTTATAAACCTTTCTTTAACACTTACGGTGCAAGGCGTATTATGGTTTGAAGTTATTTTACGAAATTTACCCTTTCTTTAATAAAGTTATGAAAATGCGGAAATGGACGTTATGGTTTTTGGCAGTGGTTGCAATATTGACCGTAAAGGCGCAATCGCCGGCTTTTTCGTTTGTAATTACCTCAGAAACTGAAAGTGAGGGTGTAGGAACTTATACTCTTGCCGTATTCCCTACGGGTGCCGATACCATTACCGATTCGGTGGATGTAAATGTGGTAGGTGGCAATGCTTCGTTCGGCTCTAATTTTACTTACAATCCTGTTACGCTGATTTTTCCTGCGGGTCAAACATCCGAGCAGTTCTTTACTGTAACCGTTATTGATGATTCGGTAGAAGACGGCAATAAGTATGTAGTATTCAGGTTAGTGAATCCTACCGGCGGTACAACTATCGGCACCAATCCACAGGACACACTTATTATGACGGATGTTGATACTCCATTTATTTCGTTTACCACTGCAGCGCAAACGCAGGCTGAAGCCATTGGCAACGTTAACGTTCAGACCAACCTTAGCCGCGGCGTTCGTGGAAACACTTCTGTGCAGGTGAAACTGATACCACAAGGTACCACCGCGGTAAAAGGCGTTGATTTTATTTTTGATGATACCACCCTGGTTTGGCAGGCTGATGCTGCCGGAGTTCTGAATGCAGTAATTGGTGTTATCAATAATAATTTTTACGAACACAGCCGCACAGTAGAAGTAGGGTTAACCGGTGCCACCAATGGAGCTGTTACCTTTGATACTACGTTTACGCTTACCATCCTCGCTAACAGCAGCTATACGGTACCGGGTTGTTCTGATCTTTTTTTCGGGCAGTATGTCGAGGGAACAGGCAACAATAAGGCGCTGCAGATATACAACCCCACAACCGTGCCTGTAGATCTGGGTGTTTACAGTATCATTGAATCAGTAAACGGCGGAGCTACCATGACAAAGTATAATTTAAGCGGAACCATTGCACCACAGGGTGTTTTTGTAGTGGCCAATCCGAATGCATCATCCGGCATCCTTAGTATTGCTGATGCCAGCACTTCAATGCTAAACTTTGATGGAACCGATGCCTTGGCTTTATTACATTTAACCGATACAATTGATATTATCGGCCAGCTGCATACAAACCCGGGCCCTTCCGGTTGGGCTATAGGTGCAGGCTCAACTGTTCAGCAAACACTTATCAGAAATTATTATGACCATGCCGGTGACACAAGCTGGACCAATGCTTCTTTAAGCTGGAACGTTTATCCGGTGGATATGATTGATTCGTTGGGCTTTCATCATTCGGATGCCTGTAACGGAGGGGCGCCTGTGGCAACAGTCAGGTTTTTGAGATCTAGTGACACAATTGAGCAGGTTGATACCTCGGTTAATTGGATTATAACTGAAGTGAATAACCCTACGGGAGCTACCGTTTCATATGTAATGGCTTTCAATCAAAACCTGTCAACTGCAGTAGATGGGCTTGATGAAAATGGTATTAATGATTTTCATTATTCTAATAGGCAATATCTTGCTCCTCCAGGACTTTCTTATGATACAGTGCTTTACTTTACTATATTTACAAATGCAATAATAAGTCCCCCAAAAACTGTATTTTTTGAACTCATTGATCGTAGTTCAAACCTGGTAGCAATAGCTGATTCAACCTACACGCTTTATTTGGTTAATCACAACAAATTTCTTGTTTCGTTTCTTGGCGCGGGCTATAGTTACCCTAAAGGTTCTGGGCGTGTAGAAATTCCTGTTGTGGTGTCATCCCCTTCAAGCCAGGTTACCACTGTAGATGTCTCTCTTTCCATTGGCAGCGCTGTTCTTGGGCAGGATTTTTTGTTTAATGACACAACTGTTACGTTTCCTGCTTTCAGTAGTGATACGCAAGGGGTTTGGGTCACCATTCTTAATAATGACGTTTACGAAGCAAATAAGCAGGCTAACTTTAATTTATCTAACGCTAACAACGGCGCAATTCTGGGTATAACTGGTTTTACTCTTACTATCATCAATAATGATTCACTTGCAGGTGGAGTCGCTAATGCAAGCGGAGCTACAGGATTAAGGCTCTATCCAAATCCTGTTACTGACTTGCTCTACGTTCAGAATACCGAAACACTTTCTAATGTTGAGATAGTTGATGTATTGGGTAAGACAATTGAAAGTATGGGCTTGTTTGCAGCCGGTACTACCAGCATAAATGTTTCTTCATTAAATGCCGGCATCTACTTCCTGAAGATAATTCAAGGGCAACAAACCTATTGCACAAGATTCGTAAAAACTGAGTAGCCTTTTAAAAAATCATTTCAACTATTTCCCCTCCTCCGTATTGTCAACCGCATCCGTTGCAGCCGGTTCTTCGGTCTTTGCCTCCGTCTCAGCGGTAGCATTGCCTTCTTTCTCCTTAGGTTGCTGTTGTTTGTTGGCGCGCTGAGATTGCTTTAGCAGCTGAGCCAGCGTGGCGTGTATATCTTTCAGCTTTTCTTCTTTTGAAGCAATGGTCTCGTTCAGCATATTGGTTTTTACCTTAATAAGCTGAAGCTCCAGTTGCATGATCTTGGGGCTGCTGGCTTTTTTGCTCAGGTACTCCAGGTCTTTTTTATCGCGGTCTAAAGAAGCGGTCATTTTTTCAATGACCTCATTTAAGCCCTTTACCCTGGTTTCGGTTTTATCGTTGAAAAAGAAATTGCGACGCTCGCCTAAAAACTGAAATGCTGCATCAAAGGTTTTACGCAATTGGGCGTCGTCGGCTTTGGTATAGCGGTTTTTGCGGCTCTCGTTTTGCAGGGCCTTAAACTCATCAGACAAAGCTTTGAAATTGGCTTTAGCATCTACTTTCTTTTTTATTTCATCCAGTTTTGCAATTATCTCATCGCGCAACTTAGCTGATGCAGTTTCAAACTCGGCGCTTTCGCTTTTGCGGAACGTTTTAAGCTTTTCGAAAATTGAGTTTACATCATCTTTAATTTTGTCAAGACTTTGCTGGCTGATATCGCGTTCTTTTCTATGTTCCAGCACCCTTTCCCAAAAAGTCTTGGCATCGTCAAATAACTGGCGGTCGTATTGAGTTAGCTCTGCAGCCTTGGCTTTAAGGGTATTCAGCTCATGCAGGTATACCTCCCATATTTTGGTAGTAAGCAGCTGGTAAGCCCATTCATTTTGTTTAATGCGTATTTTGCCCGCTTCATCTGATCGGATATCATCTGGTAAAATTGATTCGGCGTTCAGGTTGGGGTTTATCAGTTTGGTATCTTCATTAAATTCATAGGCTTCGCCATTAACCCAGCCTTTCTCTAGCTTCTCCAGGTTTTCGGGGGTAAAAGATTTCCTCGGAGTAATATACAGGTTAACCTTAAATTCCTGTTCCTTTAACTCGTAAGCAAGTACCACTTCTTTGTCGTCACTACTAATACCTTTGGCCGTAAATCTCGATAGCATGTTCTGATAAATTTTTGATTTCCTTTTTTAAAGGGACTTCAAAGATAATTGTTCTCGGCAAAAAGTACTTATTGCAGCATGGCGGAATGATAAAATCTGCAAAACAGTTACGTCCGATTCGCTTTATTTGCATTTTACACTGGCAAAGCAGGTATTTTAAGCAAAGGGCAGGCAATGAAAGCGGATAAAACATTTATTGAAAAACTGACAGCTGAATTGCAAAAGGCCCTTCCGGGCGAGGATGCGCAATACCGAATGGCACCTTCCTACAGGCCCAGGCTAACTAAAGAAGAGATTCTGAAACATCAACCCCGTTTAGGTGGAGTGATGCTGTTGCTTTATAAAAAGCAGGAAGAATTACATATCGTTTTTACACAACGAAAGGATTATAATGGTGTGCATGGCGGGCAAATGAGTTTTCCGGGCGGCAAAAAAGACGCTGGTGACACAGATCTCATTGAGACGGCTTTGAGGGAAACCAAAGAAGAGGTTGGCATTGAGCGGGAACAGATAAAAGTGATTGGCAGGTTAAGTGAATTATATATTCCGCCCAGTAATTTTCTGGTTTGCCCCGCCGTGGGATTCGCTGAAAGGATTGAAAAGTTTTCACCTCAAAAAGAAGAGGTAGAGAAGGTGGTTGAGATCCCCTTATCGTTTTTTTTAGATAAGGCCAATATAAATCTTCAAAAGGAGATAACACTGTTTAATGGCGCAGTAGTAAACGTTCCTGCTTATGTTTATGAAACACACATTATATGGGGGGCCACAGCAATTATTTTAAGCGAATTTACTTTTATTGTTGACCGGTTGCTTTCCGATTAAAATAAAAGGCGGCAAACAGATTGCGGCAATAACTGCCGAAAACTGTTTGCCGCCTTTTTTATAAATCAGGTTTGCTTATTTCAGCACGCTTCTCACAATCAATTCTTTCATTATTTCGTTAGTGCCGGCATATATCCTTTGCACGCGGGCATCAGCCCATGCGCGGGCAATAGGGTATTCCCATATATAGCCGTAGCCGCCGTGTAATTGAAGGCACTCGTCGGCAACCTTGCTTTGCAGGTCGGTTAGCCAGTATTTAGCCATCGATGCAGTAGCCTGGTCTAGTTTTTTCTCAGTATGTAATTCAACACAGCGGTCGGCAAAGGCACGGCCTATAGTCACTTCAGTAGCAACTTCAGCTAGTTTAAAGCGGGTGTTCTGAAACTCAGATATCGGTTTGCCAAAGGCGGCTCTTTCTTTGGTATACTGAACGGTCCTGGCAACTGAACCTTCTGCAGCTGCGATAGCAGACAATGCCACCAGCAACCTTTCCTGCGAAAGTTCTATCATCATGTATTTAAATCCTTCACCTTCTTTACCTATCAGGTTTTCTTTAGGCACTTCAACATTCTCGAAAAACAACTCGCAGGTATCCTGTGCGTGCAATCCAATTTTTTCGAAAGGTTTGCCTTTTGAAAAGCCTTTAGCACTGGCTTCCATTAATAAAAGCGATGTCCCCTTAGCCCCTTTGCTTGGGTCGGTCTTAACAGCCACAACCGCTATATCGCTCAGGTAACCATTGGTAATAAAGGTCTTTGAACCGTTTACCAGGTAGTAATCGCCTTTATCAACTGCGGTGGTTTTAATGTTCTGTAAATCGCTGCCTGCGCCCGGCTCGGTCATGGCAATAGCGCCAATGGCTTCGCCGCTTATCATTTTAGGCAGCCATTTCTTTTTTGCAGATTCGGTGCCGTAGTGGTCCAGGTAAGGCGCTACGATATCAGAATGCAAAGGATAACCTACTGCAGGGCCCGCAAGGCCGGCACGAGCCAGCTCTTCAGTAATGATGGCGTTGTAACGGAAATCTTTAATTCCTAAACCTCCGTATTGTTCTTCAACTGCCAGGCATAGAAAACCTGCTTCCCCAAAAGCCAGCCAACTTTCACGGCTTACCATCTGGTCTTTTTCCCATTTGGCGTTGTGGGGGGTAATTTCTTTGGCTATAAAGTCGCGCACAGATTGGGCGAATAATTTGTGTTCCTCGTTGTATATGTTTCTTTCCATGGTTTCAAAAATTAATGTGCAAGTATAGGTAATTTACTCAAATACATTTTGGGTCAGCCTGGCAAAGGATGCAGATACAATGCATGCAGCTGAAATTATTTACCGGTAACATCTTTTAAACTAAAAAATAAGGCACTAAAAACATAAAACTTACTGAAGTTTGGTGTTTTTAGTGCCTTAGGCGTTAATTTCTAAAAGGTAAACTATAGCCTATGGGAAAATACCCATTGCATAATAGCTGTCTCTGATTTTGTTGATAGATACGGCAAAGGCGGCAGTTCTCAGATCCTTAACTCCGCGGTTAGCTTTTTTAAACTCCCGTATATCCTGGTAAGATTTTATCATGGTGTCTTCCAGGCCTGAGTTAACCAGGTCAATTTCATCTGCTCCGTGTATGATCTTTTTTATTTTATCGCTGGTAACAGTTTTGCCCGTCATTTCTTCAAC
>Ga0316217_10004964_pt1 | contig 14036 bp, 10 predicted proteins | sample 1anoAmetaG_FD_203633 | JGI IMG/M metagenome (GOLD analysis project Ga0316217, IMG submission 203633) | Freshwater microbial communities from Trout Bog Lake, Wisconsin, USA - 1anoA | ecosystem: Environmental > Aquatic > Freshwater > Lake > Hypolimnion/Profundal zone | place: USA: Wisconsin...
AAACCCTCCGCCATGTAGTCTTGAATGCTGTGATACACCCCACGCTCGTCGGCCAGCGCCCTGACATCAGCCAGATAATTTTTGGTTTCCTGGGCCAGCACGGACTGGATGCTTAATTGGTCTGGCCGCAAAACGCTTCGGGCGTAGCGCAAATTGCAGAGAACGGTGTCCATCGTGTCCCGGCCCCGGACGAACTGCCAGTATTTCCGGTCAACGGTATCAATCGAAACCACGATATGAATTTTCAGCCGGGCGATCTGGTCAATGAACGCTGCTTCCATGAGCACTCCGTTGGTTATCAAAACGGTGCGGCAGGGATGATTTTTGATGGCGGTGAGGAGGCTGATGATCCGGTCACGAAAGAGCAGCGGCTCGCCGCCAACGATGCAAAATTCTGTAAGATCAGGCAGCGATTTAACCGCGTGGGCGACCAAGCTCGAATCCAGAGGCGTGAACGCCGGGCGAATGGCCCAGTGATGACATTTTGTGCATCGCTCGTTGCAGGCGAATGAAATCAAATAGTAGAGATTGGTGGGCGAGAATGATTTCATTCGGATTCGGCGTGATGGGAATCATGCCTTCGGTTGATATTTTTCATCACCCGAAGCGGCGGGCGCGTTGGATATAGGCCGAATGGCAGCTTGCACCGCCGATTTTGATGTCTGGCCACCGTGCCGATTACGAAGGTGGTTAATGTGATATTCATCCGTCTCGACCGAACGGCGCTCGCGTTTCATTTCAATCCGTCCGATGATGTAGGTCATCTTACGCTCATCAAAGAGGGCGGGGCGTTCGGCGGTCAGGAATGGAATCAAGTTTCCAAGCCGGAGCACGTTTGGGCCAAGTTCGGTTTTGAACTCTGCGTCTGCGGTGAACACCACGACAGAATGAAAATGTTCTGCCGGCAAATCAAATAGCGATTGTAGCGCCTTGATGTGGCCGTAGTTCTGGTGAAGCGGATTTTGGAAGCGGGATTTTTTCCTGTAAATCACCTGTGTCCACTGGCGTTCCTGCGGATCGCCAAAAATCCACCCGGAGTAATGTTTGGTCTCAATGACGAAGATGCCGGTATCCGCGACAAGCACATGGTCAATTTGGGTGGTTCCCTCTGGCGTGGCCAGCGTGACATTGTTTAGCAAGAGGTGTGGCCGGAAAAAATACTTGTCAATGGTCGCCGCCAGCAATGCCTCGCCCAAATTCTTCCGAAACCGGAACTGTGATACTCCGGCTCCAATCATCAGGCCAAACATCAACGCGAAAAACATCCAGAGCAAAACCCACAATATGCCGACAGAAAAAGGCTGAACGGTCGGTGACTGAAACGCCGGCTGGCTAAAAACGAAAGCTGGTGTCGGTGGCGCGGGTGCTGGCTTTGGTGGTTCCGCCACGGCGGCTGGCGGTGTGGCAACCGAAGTATTCGGGGCACTGCCTATCGGTATGATTTCGCCGGCCAGCGTCAATGCGTAGGGCGTGGGTAAATCCTGAATCTTGACCAATACGGATTGGTCTTGAATTTCCAGGCACTGCACACGAACTGTGCGTCCCTTCAATTTCAAATCGTAAGCCTCGCCGACGGCAAAGTTTTTGCCACTGATAATCGCGAGTTTTTGATCGGGTGCGCCATTGATACCGGACAATTTAATCTGGCTTAACCAAGCGGGTGCTGGAACCTGCGCGAAGGTGGCGGCGGCTGTAAGGATGAAAAATAAAATCAGGGATTTCATTTAGAATTCTTTAGTATTTCAAGAACCCCTCGGTGCCTAATTTTCTCAATTGTGAATTCATTACAGTCTTGTGATTAAGATAAAAGCTTTGCCCTTGGATATTCGTGAAATGCAGGCGCGAAATTCTGTGCCGGCATCCATTTGTGGGGCATAGGCTACTGCAAATTTGCTTGTGACATATCCAAGCGTTTCGCCAGAGACGAGTTTAATCTGAATGGCGTTAGCGTCATAGGTATTATTTGAATTTTTCTTCATTTATGCCTTGCAATCTTTGCTACAAAAGTAGAGCCACGACCTTTGGCAATTCGCACATTTTTTCATTGCATAATGGCGTCCTGAGAATGGATCAAAAAATTTTGCCCAATTTGCTTCGGCCTGTGGATTGGCGAACGGGAAAGTGGAGCGCAGGCGCAGAGACGCAGGAACGGAGCCGGAGCGTAACGACCGTCGCCGAACCACAGGCGGAAGCACGCCGAGTATTCGGCTGAAACAGATGCTGAGGTTTCTTCGATTTTGCAGACACGGGCGCGGAGTGGTAGAAAAGAAAGCGAAGATATATGCCACGAACACACAAGCCCTATGATGCCACCTTTCGCCAACAAGCGGTGGAGCTGGCCCAGACCAGCGGAAAACCTTACCGCGACGTCGCTCGTGATTTGGGCGTCAGCGTCGACACCCTGCGGAGCTGGCGGCAACCGTAGGACGTGACCGCGTAACCGGGAAGGAACTCGCGGAAACTTTTTTCCAAAACCCGGCCGTCAGCCAGTTCGATCCGGCCATCGGCTCGGACGGATTTCACCGTCACCAGTTCGCCATTGGTGACACGCGCGCCGGAGGCCAGTTTGCGATTGGCCTTGAGGTGCAGCCGCTCGCCTTCCGCCACTGAAATGTCACGCGGCAGACTGACGGTGATTTTATCCAGCACCTTGTTTGAAACCATGACGCACCGGCCATTCACTTCGGCCAGGACACCGGCCTTGACGATGCCCATCAGTTTTCCCGTTGCCCCCGGCGCGGCTTGGCGCACCTTTTGGTTGAATACAATCACCGCATCTTTTGGATAAAACCGCTCATCACGTTTCTGCGCGTTCGTCAAATCCTGTTTTTCAAACGCCTGAACCGTCACGTCATTCGCGCCGAGCAATCCTTTGCCCTTGAGCGCATCGCGCACCTTGGAATTGACCCGGTGAACTTCCACCCAGGTCTGCGATACCACCACGGCAGACGCCTTTTGCTCCGCCAGCCGGAGGTATTCATCCGCCAGCTTGTCAGCTTGTTCACCCACACCACAGGCAACAATCGCGCCCATCTGGTCGAGCCGTTTGAACGATTCCACCAATTTGCCCGCCGCCGCCGCTTCGACGGCTTTGCGATACTGCTTGATGCGCGCCCGTTCACTCTGATTGCGGGCCAGCGCCGGGTCTTGCCGTCGAATCGTATGCAACTCAACTGGCTTGACGCCGGAATGCCGCTCAATGGCCAGCAACGCATCGGATGCCTCGACCGCTCCGTGCTGGCGCGTATCACCGGACAGAATCACCCGCGCATTACGTTCCCGCGCCAGCCGCAACAACTGGTGCATCTGGCGACCGCCGATTTGACCGGCCTCATCCACGACCACGACCGCACCGACGGACAATTCACCTTTGAGCAGAAAATTGGCGACCGTCGTCGGCGATGGAAATCCCGCGCCTTCCATGTCCACGACCTGCTGGCGCTGCGGCGCGAGGACGACCACAGCTCTGCCAGTTTGTCCAATCTGTGTGACCAGTTCACGCAGGACAAAACTTTTACCAGTGCCGGCACCGCCCCGAAAGAGCGACACCGCATTGGGTGAACCGAGCAAGGCCGTCAGGGCTTTGTGCTGTTCATCATCCAATTTCGGATTCACCAAGGAGGGGTTGTCCACCAACGGGCTGCAAGTGCCGGTGCCATCTTTGACGCACTGGACAATTTCTAATTCGCGCAACAACACATCACGCAACGTCACTTCGTTAGGGCGTTCAGGATTGCGGATATAATCGCGGCGGCGCGTGAAATCCTTGAGTTCAGCCAATGTGAACTTTTCGCCACGCGCCCGCTCCAAAGCCTGCTGCCACAACTGGCATTCCAGCACGACCGAGTTCCGGTCAAACAAATGATCTTCGGCCCATTGCACCGCTTCGCCGAGGGCGACACGCTCATTCGCAATGACGGTCTTGGCCGAACGATTCGTGAGTTGCCGCAGCGAACTACGTTCGGTTTCACTCAACTGCGCGTCCCATGCCGTCCGCAATTCTGCCCGGCTCAAATCTTTTTGTTTTCGCGCGCGTGTTTTGACCGCCAATTTTGCCCGCAATTCCTTAAGATTTGCTCCGGCAAGCTCCGGCTTGTCGGCCAGCAATGCCGCCAATGCCTCGTCAATCTGAGCGTCTCGTTTGGAAAAGCGATCACAAATCGCATCTGAAACACCTTCAATTTGAAAATCACCGCGCGCCTGATTGCGGATTTGATAACCGAAACCCCGCAGTTGGCGGGCAAGCTCATGGTAATAGACGTTCTCGGCAAATTTTCGCGCCCGCAGCAGCTCGTAATTTTGCAGTGCCTTCCAGCGTTGCTCCACCGGGTCAAACGTCGCGTTGAAAACGATGCAGTGGGTATGCAAGTGGGGATCAAGGGCGCGGGAGGTGTCATGCGTAAACAGTGCGGTCACGACGTTGCCGGTGGAGCGGTCGAGATTTCCGCCGCCAACCCGGACACGAGTGGTCGCAAATGCCTCAAATTCCCGCAACGCCGACCGGACTGCGTTCGTATGCGCTTCGATGATGCGTTCATCCGCGCCGGCCAGAGCTGCGACCGAAACCGATTTGGGCGGCGAGAACGTGAAATCGTAAAACACCCGCCGGTTGACCGCCTCCTTGCCATTTTCCGTCCGCACCGTGTTTAGCCGCTGCGTCAGCGTCTCGCACGTTGCTGGATGCTGATTTTCACAAAGCCGGAGGAAATCATCCGCGCGAACCTTGCCCGACAAACCGAGTTGTTCCGCACCCATCCCGACCCGAATTCCATCCGGCAGGCTGCCGCCGAATTTCAACCGTGTCGGCGACCGCGCTTCCAGAACCTTCAGCCGTGGCGCGAGGTGGTCATAGAACTGCGCTGCAAAGGCGCTTCGTGCGAGGCCATCGCCGGGTTACTGACCCGGCACGGTGTCAAAACCAGCCGGACGATGGTGAATGAATTCGTCTGGACGCTCCCCCAGCCAAAGATGAATCGTCGGCTAAAGCCGCAGTTAAAACCAATCACGGCACCGGCGGCATTGTCGCCGGTGGAACCGCCAGTTACGCCGATGCCATCCCCGGAAACACCGCCAACCGTGCCGGTGAAATCGCACGGCCCGCGCATCGCGCAAGTCCGAATGCTTAAACCACAAAATCCATGAAACGTCTCGATCTCATCCTCAACGGCAAAGGCGGTGTCGGCAAAAGTTTCTTCGCCGTCAATTTTGTCCAATACCTGAAAGACAAAGGCGTCAAGCACGTCGCCATTGACAGTGACAACGAAAACTCAACGCTTAATCGCTTCCATCCCGATGCCACCTTCATCAACCTGGCCGACCGGCGAGGTCTGGATGGCGTTTTCAACTTGTTGGAGAAATCAAATCTGGTGGTCATGGATTGCCGTGCCGCGTCCACGGATTTGTTCACGAGTTTTTTTGAAGCCATTGACCTGCCCGCCGTTTTATCTGGTATGAACTCGGCGCTCACGCTCGTCATGCCGGTCAATCACGAGGCCGACAGCGTGGACCAGGTTCAGCGGCTGGCCGACGAGCTTGGCGGCAAATGCAACTACGTCATCGTTCGCAACGCGGCGCACAGTGACAGCTTTGAGCTTTACGAAGGCTCGGAAGTGCGCGCGCAAATTACGGAAAAGCTCGGCGGGAAGGAAATCAACATGACTCAATTACCGGACTGGCTGGTGATTGCGCTCAATCAACGGAATCTGACCATCACGGCGGCAGCCAAACATCAGGATTTCAGCCTGCTTGACCGGCAACGGCTTCAGACGTGGCAACGCAAACTTTACGCTGAAATCGAATCGGCTGCCGGATTGTTATTACCCGCGAAATCATGAGCACGAACCAAACACCGCCCGATTTCGACGAGGAATTCTTGCAGGCCATTGACCAATGGCGCAAGCGGCATCAAATCCAAGAGGGCGACGCGGTGATGCTGTTGATAGAGTTGTTTCGGATTCATCAAAAGCATTGGGATGAATTGCGCCGCCGTCAAATGCCTTCGCTGGACCAGTTCCGCCAGGACATCGCCTCCACGGTTGAAGCGGCCAAATCGCTCAAGGAACAGACGGCGAAAGTGCTCAGGGCGCTGAATGTCCATCCGGCAGCTACCAAAACCATCCCGTTGACGACGGCGATTATCGCAGTTTTGGCCGCAATTTTTGCCGGGTTTTTCATTGGAAAGGCTTTATGAAAATTGATTTTTTCCCATTCCATTTTTCCCATCTCTCGGCGTTGTCCAAATCTTGGCGCTGTTTTCTGCTGGGTTATGCGGTTCTGCTAATCATCATAGCCATCCGGCTTTTGCTGACGCCGCACAAACGCAACAACCCCGTCGCGCAACTTGGCGGGTTGATCTGGAAGCGCAATCAATTTTGCCGGGGCTGGCTCATCACCGGGGACACCGGCTCCGGTAAAACCTCATCCGGCATCAACCAACTGGCGCATCAGGTTTTTCAAAACGAGCCGGATTGGGGCGGGCTTTGTATTGATGAAAAGGGCGTTTATTGGGAAACGCTTTCGGCAATGGCGAACCATTACGAACGCGAAACGGATTTAATTCATCTGCAAATTCGGCCCGACGAAACCGATCCCGACTGGCAACCGCCCCATCGGTTCAACCTGACGGGCGACCGCAGCATCCCGTTTTCAACCTATGCCAAATATGTCGTAGATGCGGCGACCAGTCTCGGACAGGCCGGGGACAAGGGCTTTTTCAAGAATCAGGCCCAGACACACATTGCCCACGCGCTCGCACTGCTTGCCGAACTGCAACAGCCGGTGACGTTGCGAGGCGCATACGAATTGCTTTGCAACAAGGAAAGGCTTGAGGAGGAAATAAAAAACCTCAACGACCTTTCCGTGGAAACACCGCAGCGCCACGACCTGAAAACCCATTTTGTCCAACGGTTCCTCAACCAGCCCGCCGAGCAGCTTGGCGGTGTCCGCGAGACCATCGGCAATTACCTACAATACTTCCTGGCACCGGAAGTGGCCGAGGTGTTTTGCGCCGAAGAAAGCACGTTCAAATTTTCCGCGATTGATGAGGGCAAAATAATCCTCGTCACCATGCCGCAGAAATTCCAGACCGAGCGCCGGTATGTGAACACGTTTCTGAAACTGCTATTTTACAATCACGCGCTGCGCCGGTTTGACAAATCGAAGGCGCAGCGCGCCGGAGATAATTTGCTCATCCTTTGGGCGGACGAGGCGCAACGGTTCATGACGGCCAGCGAGGACGGCACCAGCGATTACAACTGTGTGGACGTGATCCGCGAGGCGGGCACAACCATCGTCGCCGCCGCGCAATCCACCACGTCGTTCATCCCGCCATTGGGCAATGACAAATCGAAAGTGCTGACTTTGAATCTTCGCAACCGGATGATTTTCCGGTCTGCCGATGAAGCCGACGCCGTGCAGTCCGCCGATTTTCTTGGCAAAAAGCAGGTAGTGAAGCGGTCATGGGGTTCCAGTGCCGGCAAGCGCAGCGTCAATTATTCGGAGACCGAGGAACACAAAATAAAATCTTACAAGCTCCGCAAACTTCGCGATCACGAATGCGTGCTCGTGCATTGTGAAAATGGATTCCGCCAAGTCACCCTCCCGCCCTTGGAACCTGATGGAACTGTTGCCAGGTGGTTTCCGTTGTGGAGAAAATTATTCTGACCCGCCCCGCCATGAAAACACAAAAGGAAATTCTCAAATGGTTGCAGGCCAATCTCGGAAAACGCTGCACTGCACCCCTGACCAGCACTGATTGTTATGCGCTTGTCACCAGTGTCAATCTCTGCAATCTCATCGGTTATTCATCCGCGCCGCCGGAACTTTTCATCGCCTACGGTGCCATCGTCCGGCAAATGCAGCCGCACACGCGGGGGCTGGCATATCACGCCATCGCCTGTGAATTGGACTGGCCGCATCGTGACATGATTTGGGATTTGGCAAGGCTCGCAGACGAGGACAAACCCAAATGCAAATGTGCATTTGAACGCTGAAACAAATCCGGCGGCAAGATTATTTCTTTGCGGCTTTGACTTTTGCCCAACGGGCTTTGGCCGCAGCAGCGATTCTGGCTCTGCCGGCCGCACTCATCTTGCGCCGTTTCTTCGGAACACCGATAGATACAGGTTTGGTTGAAGAACCCAAAATCTGCTCAAGCTCTTTTGCAAGCGATTGGATTTTGTCTTTGATGTCGGCGGCGCGACGTAATTGTTGGGCTGACGCCGGCAATTCGATGCCTGTTTTTGCTGGGACTAGATTTGACATGATAAAACCCTGTATCGCTTGATGATGAATTTTTGAGCGGTGAAGTCAATAAATGTTGTTTCACATCGGCATTGAATTCTGCCGTGTTCATCCGCCTGACACATTTTTACCAAGTCACACGCGAACCAAAAATCATTTTGAGTCTCGCTTGCGTGGCGCGCGTCTGCGAGCAAGAGCTTTTTTGATGCGAGCGGTTCTTTCCTTATCGGGAGATTTAAGGCCGTCCAAAAGCCGGTTGGGGCTGCTTTCCAAAAATTGAGAAAGTCGTGCGAACGTCGTTACGGCGAACGGGAAGTTGCCGTGTTCAATCGCACCAATGGTTTGCACATGGACGCCTGCTAACTCCGCGAGACACTCTTGAGTCAGGCTGGCATTGAGGCGGGCTTGACGGATGTTCCGCCCAAGCACGCGAAGGATTTCACGGTTGTTCACTCCTTAAATTGAGCAACGACGCTTCCATAGTTGACACCGGATAACCACTAGATTAAAATTCGCCCGCCATGTCTTTTCTGGGTTTGTTCACGCCGATCTCTGCTGTGTTCAACAGGGTTGTAGGGCAAACTGCGACTGCATTCGGCGGCACGGAACAAACGCTTGGCAATTCAAGTAACGATGCGGGACAGACGCTAAATGCGCCATTGGGGAACGTCTGTGAACGGTAAAACAAAAATTCTGGTGGTGGACGATGAAGCGCCTGTTGCGCTGATGGCCGCGTTCTTGTTGACGCGCGCTGGATGCGATGTGCAGACAGCCTGGAACACCGAGAAAGCCATGCGCCTCGCCCAAACGGAGAAATTCGATTTGATTACACTGGACGTTAATATGCCGGAAACCAGCGGCTTCAAGATTTACCAACGCTTAAAACAAATCCCCCATTTGAAAAACACGCCAGTCATTTTCGTGTCTGGCGGTGCTTCCGAGAAAGATCGGCAGTGCGCTCTTGATCTAGGCGCGGTGGATTTTATCAGCAAGCCGTTTGAAGTGACTGATTTTATTTTCCGAATAAAATCACACGTCAAACAGGGTGAAAACGTTTTAGAAATTGCACATTGATCTTTGAATCAGGTAGTCGGCGGGACTTGACCGCGTGAAAGTTTCACGCGGTATTGCGGGGCAAGCTGTTTCACCTTGCCGCGCAGATTCCGGGAAAATAGATCGTCGGCCTTGACGCCCAAGATTTTGGCGAGAACAAAAAGTTCCAAATCTGGAACGCGCCTTGACTGACCTTCTAGGCGGGTGACAGATTCTCGACTGGTGTCCCAGCCCCAAAGTTGCAGCTTCAGGGCAAGCTGGTTCTGCGTCCAACCCTTGCGCGTGCGGATTTTCCGCACTTGGGGGCCGACCACGTTTAGATATGAAACATCGTTTGCGATGGTTGCCACCGTAGCAGGCGGGCGACTATCAGTGTGTGAGCTTTACTGACCATAAAAATGAAATTTGATTGGAAAATAACTTGCGAACCTTTTCGGCGCGCAGATAATCCCATTGCGCCAAAAAAGCTATTAGTAGATCAACTTTTTATTATGAAATCTCTTGGAAAGAGAATTTTTGGCTCAACGGGAATGCCCCTTGTGGAAAAGGGTTTCCGCAAAACCCTCATTTCCACCTTCAGTGCCTTTGCCGGGAGGCCAGCCCAATTCTTAAAATTTCAAAGGCCAAAAATCTTGTCCTTCAACCCTTTGGGGAAAATCGAAAAAATCACCATCTTGTCACACGACTGCCACCCACCACATCAAGGAATAAATTAAAAATAGCCGAACATGAAAACCATAAGAAGCCACTGGACTACATTGACCGTAACTGTGGGCTGCGCCTTGCTCATTGTTGCCACCGCGCTGACCGTCTGTTCTCAAACTGCCCCCGTCTTGACGGTAGCCCCGACAGGCACCAACCAGCTTTTAATTACCATTACCAATGGTGTCAGCGCAACCACCTATGACATCTACACGACGCCCGTTTTGGGCAACAGCGCGGCTTATCCGTGGAAGGCGGCGGTGATTGGCACCAATGGCCAGACCAATTTCACATTGAACATCGGGCCATATCAGGCGGGATTTTTCAGAGCAGTGGTGGATACAAACTCCGTGCCATTTTGGGAAGCTGCCGACCCGAACAATCCAAGTGCGGGAATTCTCGCCGTATTTATTGACAGTCCGGCCAACGGAGCGGTGCTTCAGTAATGCCTAAAAACATCTATCACCTGAATCTTAATCTTATGGGCAAATCAAATAAATCTGAATTGACTAAAAAGACACTGTTGACTCTGTGCGCCGTTTGCTTGACGTGGCTGGGTGCGATGTCTTTGCACGCTACCTCGATGCAAACCTATTTTACGGCTTGCAGCTATTCGGGAACCAGCAGCGGAGGCGCAATCGCCGGAACCGTGGCCGTCAATACTGCAAGTTGTAATAGTTTTGATCAATCATGGGAATATCATTGGAGCAATCCTATTACTTGGGATGTTGGCATTGTTGGAACGGGGACGCATCCAATCACTTCGTCCGATGTTAATTATTATGGCTACAATGTATATCCGGTAACGTGGCCAGCCGCCAGTTATGTTCCACAATACGAAAACTTTTCCATCAGTTGCACCAATACCGCCCTTGACTATGACAAAACCGGAACCCTGTCAATCGGCACGGATTGCACACCAACTATCGGTTGTGGATCGGCGTCCGTAACACTTTACAACATGGGTTCAGTAATGAACGCGGTGTTTGTTTCTGGCGGCAACAACTATTCAAATTGGATAATGACCAAGGGTGACGGGAGTCAAAACATCACGTTTCGCATTGTTCGTGGCGATACAGTAAACGCTAGGACAGTTAATTACACGGTGAGCGGCACTGCGGTCAATGGCACAGACTATACTGTTTCCCCTTCATTGAGCGGTTCGGTAACAATCAACGCCGGAAGTTCAAACGCGGATTTCACCATTTCGATTTCAGGGGCTTCAAGTCTTGTGAGTCCCAAAACGCTGACCATAACGCTCCAGTCGGGCTATTATCAAATCGGGAACGCCAGCGCCACCCTGACGATAGCGCAGGATGTGCCGGTGATCAGCGTGACCGCTCCTGGTCAATATGACTCGCAAAACGGATTATATGCCGGGCAATTTACCCTCACCCGTAGCGGCGAATTAACCAATTCTGTCACGGCAAATCTCTCTGTCGGCGGCACGGCTGTGGCTGGCAGCGACTATATTCCACTGCCAACGTCAGTCACGTTTGCGGCTAACCAAACAAGCACCAATCTTTATGTCGTGACTACGAATGCAAATCTAACCTATGCCAAGACCATTGTTTTATCGCTCAATAGCAGCACTACCTATTTTCAGGGACTGACAACCAATGCCACCGTCACCATCCTACCGAATGGTTCGACAACAAATTCGGTTCCATCACCAATCGGAATGTATTGGCGGGGCAGCGGCAGCGACCCGACTTACTGGTCACAAGTAATCCCATTGGAATATGAAACGGGAACCGTGTATAGCAACTTGAACGGCAACTGTTCGGTGTTATATCCCGGTCTTTCCACATGGAGCAGCCAGATGCTTTACCATTACAACGCCACAAATTCATCGCCGCAGACCAACACGGCCAATCGAATCGCGTTTAACAACCCCATCGTCGCATTTGGCGAGCGCGTTGGCGGAACACCGCTGTATTACAGCCAGCCTTACTCCTTTGGCATCTACGCAGGCGACCCGATTCCGTCAAATCAGCCGGTGATAATTCAGGCATATTACCGCACCAATTTTCAACTGGCTGGCACAGTCAGTCTTTATCCACCCACACTTTCCAATACAAATCTGTGGAATACCTACATGACAAATGGCTTTCAACTTACGACCAACGCTTATGGGCTAACAACCATCCTGGCTGGTATTCCTAACCTGTATTGGGGTGAAAATTCAAGAGGCGCGTTTATGCTGACGCACACCGCCAGCACCCAGGCCACCAATTTTTATTATGTCGTTGGCGTTGCCGGAAATCCTGCCGACATCAGCAACCCGATGGTGATAAACGGCAGCGGGCAGATGACGAACTCCCTGCTTTACTCGTTGGAATTTGAGCAACGCCCGCCGTGGCGTTCGGCATTTCTCGACCAACCGCATTTTAACGGCAGTCCGTTGCCGCCGTTTTACGCGGGCAAAACCTTGTCTGAAATGCTTACGAACACGCCGTCAGTAACAAATACCGTCAGCTTTTCGCTATCTACCGCGACCAATTTGGATAACAGCCCCGAACTGCGGCGGCATCCGATTTTGGACAACTTTGTGGCCAGCATGGGGAATGACCCGATTGCGCTGGCCAATTATGTCATCAATCAAATCGGCCTTACCGATCCGATGGATGTCAACGACAACGGCAATGTCGCGGAAAATTCCATCAATCCACCGGGCGTTACGCGCGGCGCATTGGGAACATTTTTAGAAAAGCAGGGTTCTCCCATCGAGCAATGCTCGCTGCTGGTTTATCTGCTGCGTCAAGCGGGCGTGCCTGCGGTCTATGAATTTGCCCCGCACAACGGGATGCAAATTCTGGACGCCCGGTTAAGCCAAATGCTCAAGTTTCAAGTGCATGGCGACATCAATCAGGCCGGGCAGCTTTACACTACCAACACGATGATTGCGGTAAACTATCCGTGGGTTGCCGCCTACATCGGCACGAATTGGGTGCATATCTTTCCGTGGATGAAGGATTATCGAATCAATGAAGGGCTGAATTTGTTTGATGAAATGCCCACCAATTACAGCAACGCCTATGAATGGGTGCATGATTACATTTATGGCAACACGAACTTGATGTCGCTGGCCGTGGACAATGACAACACGATGCGGGTCATTTTCCCGCGATACCTGCAACAAACCCTTTTACAAAATCATCCGGGCGTTTCCGTGGACGACATCGGCGTTAAAATCATCAACCGTCAACATTATTATGCACGTTGGCAGGATTTTCCGACACCGACCTGGGTAACAAATGTCAGCACGCCCATTGAAAATCTATCTTCCAGCAGCATCACCAACATCAATCCGGCGTTGACCAATGTTTTCGACACGATGAGTGTCGAGATTTACAGCCTGAACGACCCGACCAAGGACATAAAGACCGGCGATATGCGGCTGGTAGACCTGCACAACCGCGAATTTTACATCAACCAGTCGGTTGTGAGCGGCAATGTGCAGTTAAATCTCATTTTGATGCCTTTCCGCACCAACATCACCAGTCAATTTGCGTTCAGCAATGACACCAACCTGTTGTCGAAAGAAGTGCTTACTTTGAATTTCGACTCGAATGACTACTCATTGGGAGTGCGCTTCAAGTATCACCGTCATCGCGCCATCGCCCCATCCTATGCGATTGATCCGACCCTCACATTTCTAGGGCTGAACGGCTATAACGAAGTTGACATCGAACGTCCGCTTCGTGTCGGCGATCAAGCGGCCATCTGTTTGGATTACGGAAAGGTGACGCGCGATATGCTCAATGTTCACGCGGCGGATTTATGGCAGATGCAAAGCCTGTTGAACGCCAGCCCATCACAGGCAGGCAGTCAATCGCCTGATGTTTATGAGGGGGCGTTGATGTATTTGGCTGGCATGTCTTATTACGAAAAAGTCGGCGAATTCGACCAGATGAACCAGCAATGGCAAAAATTCGCTGAACTTTCAAGTTTTTCGGCTGGCCTGTCAAAGATTATCCCAGCGCGAGACAGCAACGGTAATTTGAGCAATGGCACCGACCCGATCCTGCCTTGTGTGG
>Ga0316217_10004965_pt1 | contig 14034 bp, 8 predicted proteins | sample 1anoAmetaG_FD_203633 | JGI IMG/M metagenome (GOLD analysis project Ga0316217, IMG submission 203633) | Freshwater microbial communities from Trout Bog Lake, Wisconsin, USA - 1anoA | ecosystem: Environmental > Aquatic > Freshwater > Lake > Hypolimnion/Profundal zone | place: USA: Wisconsin...
TGGGCGATCACGATGCCCACCACCAGGGGATGGCCGGCGGTGTCGTCGATGAAGGCCGGGGCGCCGCTGTCGCCGGCGAACGTGGTGAAGTTGCCCAGAAACGTTGGATGCGTCGGCACGGGAAGCAGCGGCGGGCTGGCAAAGATCCCGCAGCGGGCCACCGGAAAGCCGGCGCCGTTGGCCTCGAAGCGTTCGGGATAGGTCAGGACAAACAGCGGGCTGCAAATATGCACCGCGGCCGCCCTCAGCCGGGCCTCATCGGCCAGCCGGGCCAGGGGCAGGCCTGCCACCGCCATGGGCAGCGGCCCGGCCAGCCGCAGCACGGCGACATCCTGCTTGGCGTGGCGCACCCAGAGGGGCTTGTCGCCATGGCGGATGGCAATGGCCAAATCGTGGCGCGTATAGGAACCATCCGGCTTGGCCTCCCGGAGCACCAGCACGGCGGTTTCGCCCTTGGTGCGCTCAACTGTATGGGCCGCCGTGACCAGGTAATACGCCGTGTCTGGCGCCTCCCGCCGCACCAGAAAACAGGTGGCGGTGGAATCCGGATGAAAGAATTTGAACGTGGCATCCATCATTTCGGTGGCGAAGTCCGCGGCGGCGGCCGTTCTTACCACCAGCAGCGCCACCACCGTGGCCAGCAAGGTTCGATTCATAGCAAGGCTCCGATAGATTGAATACCTGCGAAGTCTAACGCCTGGCACATTCGGTGGCGAGATCGCAGACGATCGCAGCGCTTAGGTCAGATGCAGCAGTTTTAGCAGGGGCTCCCAGACCGGATACAGTTGCCGGAGGATCTGCGGGCCGTTTTCCCAGAAGATCAGGGCCACCGCCATCAGCGAGCCGCCGGCCACGATGCCCGAGGCGACCGGGAAAGTGAATTCTTCCGATTCTTTGGGCATTTTTTTCTGCACGCCGTAGCTGAGCACCGCGCCCATGAAAAACAGCAGGGCGGTGTACCATTGGAACGTCCAGGCCAGGCCCAGGCCCGCCGCCGAGGGGATCCACTTTTCCTGCTTGGGAAACGCCCGGGAGAGCAGCGGCAGTATGATGCCCACCAGGCCCCCGATGATCAGGGACCAGACTTTCAACGCCTCCAGCGAGGAGAGGCCTTTGCTTAAAACCTCGGCGACAGCTTTCCAGGTCAGGGCGGCCGGGGCGGGGAATTGCCTGGAACCCAGGACCGTGGCATCCGGCACCAGCATGCGGAAACAGAGCACGGTCACCACCGTGCCGGCAAAGATGCCGGCGAACTGCGCTAAGAACTGCTTGCGCGGATTGGCGCCCAGCAGGTAGCCGCTCTTGAGGTCCGTGAGCAGGTCGGCGGAAGAAGAGGCGGCGCCGGCGGTAATATTGGCGGCCATCAGGTTGACATTCATATTGCCCGGGCTCAGCACGCCAAAGGTCAGTTGCGTCACCTTGCCCATGGCGCCAATGGGCGTGGTATCGGTTTCCCCGGTCACCCGGCAGGCCACCAGGCTCAGCAGAAACGAAAGCAGCACGGCCACGGTGCTTTGCCAATACGGCATCTGGAACGTGGCATGGGCCAGCAAGGCCAGCGCCATCAATTGACCGGTGATGAACCAGGACATGGGCGCTTCCAGGGCGTCCATTTCGCTTTTGGCCCGGCCGCCCTGAAAGAGGCTCGTCACGTTGCCCAGGGCACGCACCACGCTGCGCCATTGCAGGCCAAAGGAAAGCAGGCCGGAAGTGACCATACACGATACGCCGCCCCAGAGCGTCCAGCGGACCACTTCGCGGTAGGTGCCGTCGGGGATAATGCCCTGGTGCTGGAAGTAGGGCACAAATACCGCCCAGCAGAGCGTGCCGCCGACGATCATGCTGGCCGAAACGCGCAGGCCGGTCAGCGCGCCGGCGGCCAGGAAGATCGGATCCCAACTGAACATGACCGTGCGGTTGATCCAGGCTTTGCCGAACAGCGCCTCGTTGCCATTGTCCACCCAGGTGCTGATGGAGAAAGCTTCCAGGCGGGTGCTGATGAGGCGGAACCCATCGGCCCAGAACTGGTTGGCGGCCGTAATCATCCCGGCGACGCCCAGGGCCTTGGCGGAGCGTGCCGCCTTGGCGCCATGCGAATGCAACGCCCGGAGCGTCTCGGCGGCGGCAATGCCGCTGGGGAAGCGCAACTGCTCGATGTTGATCATCTGGCGTTTCATGGGAATGGCCATGGTCACGCCCAGGACCGCCAGAAAGAAGACCCAGCCCAGCATCAGCCACAGCGGCAGGGGGTGGTTGGGGTTGAGCAGGATGTAGGCGGCAAAGGCCGAAATCAGCGTGCCGCCGGTGGAATAGCCGGCGGAACTGGCGGTCGACTGCATGCAGTTGTTTTCCAGGATGGTCATGGGGGTGCGCATGAGGCCCACGGCATGGAGGGTTGAACAGATGGCATAGGACAGGATGCAGGCGGTGATGGCGACGCCAAAGCCCCACCCGGCCTTGAGGCCGATGTAGAGATTGGTGAGCGAGAGCACCCCGCCGAGCAGGGAGCCCATCAGCACGGCGCGCCAGGTGAGTTGCAGCATGGTGTCGCCGCGGCCGCGGTAGACTTTCTCCAGCCACTGGCGTTCAATTTCATCCGGTGTGCCGCGGAAACCCTCGATGCACAGGTCGCAGTCCGCGGCGGCGGAATCCCCCGCGGCGCCCGGCGCTGGCGGGTTGGGTTGGGCTTCGGACGATGGCCGTTGCGCGTTCATAGGCACCCTTGTTTCTGGTTTACTGATACCGAGGACTATTATGCCGGATTGGTACTCTTGGCGATAGGAAGGGCGAAACCGAGGCTTAAACACGAAGGTTTCATGGCACGAGGGACCACGAAGGAGACCCGGAGGATAACGCAGATGAACGGGGCGAAGTGAATAGCCCACAAAGGAATACCAATAAGCACAAATGGGTCATATTGTTTGAAACCCGCGGCAAGGCTCTATAAGATCGTTGCCTGTAAGTGACCGTGTCTCATGCAGGTGCATCGTGTCGGATCGCAATGTTGAATTTAAAGGACAGCCGCTCTACCTGGATAATGCGGCGACCAGTTTTCCCAAGCCACCGGAGGTACTCCAGGCGCTGGTGCATTACACCACGCACATTGGCGCCTCGGCTGGGCGCGGCGCCTATGCCGCCGCCCAGGAATCGGGGCACGTCATTCGTACCTGCCGCCAGCGGCTTAACCAGTTGTTTAATGGCCAGGATCCCAACCATTTTATTTTCACGCTGAATTGTTCCGATGCGCTCAACCTGGCCATCGGCGGCTATTTGCGCCCCGGCGATCATGTTGTTACCACGCACATGGAACACAACAGCGTGCTGCGGCAGCTGAATGCGTTTGTGTCCGAGGGACGCATCACCCAGACGCGCATCGCGGTCGATCCGCAGACGTGCGTGGTTGATCCGGCAGACATCCGCAAGGCGCTTACGCCGCGGACGCGCCTGATCGCGGTGGTCCACGGCAGCAATGTGACGGGGACCGTGCAGCCGATCCGGCAGATCGGGCGGTTGGCACGCGAAGCGGGTATTGCGTTCCTGGTGGATGCGGCCCAGACCGCCGGCCACCTGCCCATTGATGTGCAGGCCGACGGCATCGATTTCCTGGCATTCCCCGGTCACAAAGGGTTGCTGGGACCCCTGGGGACCGGCGCTTTGTACATCCGCCCGGGGCTGGAAAAGGATCTGCGGCCGATCCGCTATGGCGGCACCGGGTCGGTGAGCGAACTGGATGTGCAGCCAGACTTCATGCCCGACAAGTTTGAACCGGGCTCGCACAATGCCATTGGTATCGCCGGCCTTTCGGCGGGCGTGGCCTGGGTGCTGGCACAGGGGGTGGAGAATTTGTGGGAGCACGACCGGGCGCTCTGTGGCACGTTTATCGAGAATGTCGAGGGCGTGGATAACCTGCGATATTTTGGCCCGCAGGGCATCAAGGATCGCATCGGAGTATTTTCCATGCGGATCGACGGCATCGCGCCCCTGGCCCTGGCGCAGCGGCTGGAAAACGAATTCCGCATCTTAACGCGGCCGGGATTGCATTGTGCGCCGCTGGCCCACCGCACGATTGGCACCTGCGGCGCAGCCGGGGACCCGGCCAATGGCACGACGCGGCTGAGTTTTGGTCCGTTTGTGACGCTGCCGGATGTGCGCTACGCGGCCGATGCGCTGTGCACGATTGCGTTGGAGGTAGGGCGGCCGGTGGGGGTGTGATCAGGACCGCTTGCGCACATACAGGGCGATTACGGTGCCCTGGAGCAGCAGGCCGCCGAGCAGCCAGAGGGCGGCGGCTTGGAGGGCGATGGTGCGATTCTGGAGGAAGATCATGTGGGAGTACCAATCCATGGTGCCCGGGGCGCCGGTGCTGAAGGCGACGAATCCCGCATAGGTTCCCAGCAGCAGGCAGACCAGGGCGGCGAACTGGGCCAGCAGGGCCAGGAGTTTGCTCATGGAAAATTCCGCCGTGGCGCCCACGCGGGCCTGGTGGCGCAGTTGCGTGAGGATTTCTTCCAGCAGCGGCTTAAGGTTTTCCTGCCGGGACAGGCCGGTGACGATGGCTTTTTCCATGCGGGCCGCGACCGTTTCGGCAGCGCGCGTCGCTTCGCCGGTGAGGAAGGCGGTCGGCACGCTGGCGGGTGCGGGCGGTACCTCGGTGGTAACGGCCGGTCCGCCGGGGGCGGCGGAAGGGGTGGAGGGGGCAGCCGGTTCGGCGCCCGGCGGCAGCGGGGTGGGCACCGGATCGCGATTGGGATTGCGCCCCTCGCGGGCGACCACGCGCGTCGCATCGGCCAGGGCCTTGACGATGAAATTGGGGCTGACCTGCGTGTCGGCGCTCTGCGCTTCCGGCGCTGCCGGATGGTCTGGATCGCGCAGCAGGATGGTGCGGCAACCGGCCGAAGCGCCGGCGGCAATGTCCCGGGGCTGATCGCCGATCATCCAGCATTGGGCCAGGTCGAGGTCAAAATCGGCCGCGGCCTGCGTGAGCATCCCGGGCTTGGGTTTGCGCCAGTCGTGGTCAACCTTGTATTCGGTCACCACCGCTTCGGGGTGATAAGGGCAATAATAGGAGGCGTCAATATGGGCTCCGGCCTGCTCGCGCAACTGCCGGCACATTTCCTGGTTGACCGCCTCGACTGCCGCCTCGTCGAACATGCCGCGGGCTACGCCGGACTGGTTGGAGACCACAATAATGCGATAGCCCAGGCGGCGCAGGGCGGAGATGGCGGTGGCCGAGCCGTGGAGCAGCTTGACCTTGGTGGCATCGCCGAGGTAGCCGTCATTTTCGATGATGGTGTTGTCACGATCCAGAAATATTGCGCGTTCGGCCATGGGTTTTCACCCTTTCATTTTGTTGATGGTACCGGTGGTGGAACGACCCGTGAGAAACGGTGCCAGGACCACGGTGCCGCCGCGGGCTTCGACCACATCCCGTCCGACCACTTCCTTGCCGGCGTAATCTTCGCCTTTGACCAGCACATCGGGCTGCACCGCCTTGATCAGCGCCGCGGGCGTGTCCTGGTCAAACGCCACGACATAGTCTACCGCCGCCAGGCCCGCGAGCACATCCATCCGATCCTGGAGGGGGTTGACCGGCCGCCCGGGGCCTTTGAGATTCCGCACCGAACCATCGGAATTCACACCCACCACCAGCAAGTCGCCCTGCTGGCGGGCAAACGTGAGGTACTTGACATGGCCGGCGTGGAGAATGTCGAACACGCCGTTGGTAAAGACGATGCGCTGGCCGAGGCTGCGCCGGCGATTAAGGTCCAGCAGCAGGTCGGGCAGGGCGCGCTCTTTGCCGCGGGTGTCGGTATCGGCGGAGATCAGCTCGGCGAGGATTTCTTCTTTCTTGATCGGGACAATGCCGAACTTTTCGACTTCCAGGCCGCCGGCCACGTTGGCCAGGTCCACCGCCTGCGACCAGGTGGCGCCCGCGGCGCGGGCCATGGCCAGGGTGGCCAGGACCATATCGCCGGCGCCGGTGACATCATAGACCGTCCGCGGCTTGGTTTTGTGCAGCAGGCCGGTTTTTCCCTGCTCCAGCAGGTACATGCCGTGGCGATCGAGCGTGAGGATGCAGGTTTCCAGGTCCAGGGTGGTCAAGAGGGTTTCGGCCATGGCGCCGGCGCCGGAAATGCCTTCGTGCAGGGCCAGGCCGGTGGCCCGTTCCGCTTCGGTACGATTGGGGGTGATGGTGGCAGCGCCGCGGTATTTGGTATACGGCGCGTTGAGTGCCGGATCGACCAGCACCGCTTTGCCCGCCGCCTTGGCGGCAGCGATGATCGCCTGGCAGAACGCCATGGTCAGCAGGCCCTTGTTGTAGTCCTCCAGGCAGACCAGGTCGCATTCGGGCAGGCGCAGGATGATGTATTCCATCAGGCGGGCGGTGGCGGCGTCGGTGATGGCATGGGTTTCCTCGTGATCCAGGCGCAGCATCTGCTGCGGGTGGCGATGCTGGGCCAGGCCCACCAGGCGCGTCTTGGTGCTGGTGGGGCGATCGGGCTGGGGCTGCACGCCGTGCGTGTCGATGCCATGTTTGCGCAGCATGTCCAGGAGCAACGTGCCCGATTCATCCTGGCCGCAGATGCTGCAGACCAGGACGTGGGCGCCCAGCACGGCCAAGTCCAGCGCCACATTGCCGGCGCCGCCGGCGCGGCGCTCGCGGTAGCGTTCGAGCACCACGGGCACCGGGGCTTCCGGGCTCAGGCGCTCGGCATCCCCGTAAATGTATTCATCGACCATCAGGTCCCCGATCACCAGGATGCGCGGGTGACCGAAGCGTTCGACGATCGTAGCGAGTTCGGACGGAGCGTTTTGCATATGAGTAGTGTATTAGGACGCGGTAAAAAAGCCAGAGACGCGGGCCGGCGGGCCGCGAAATGACGAATGACGAATGACTAATGACGAATCAATACCCAATAAGCCAATGATCAAATGACGAAACAATACAGGCCGCCGCCGTTTGGGTATTTTGACATTGAACATTGAAATTTGATTCGTCATTCGTCATTCGTCATTAAGACGGCAGTAGTGTGGCACACATTATGCGGGAGCGGGCGGCGTGGGACTGTGGTTCGCCAGCATCTTCCGCACCGCATCGCGCCAGATGTCCAGCGCGTGGCCGGGGATGGTGGCGGCAATCCGCATGTGGTAAATGGGGACCGGGCTGACCGTGCCGCGCAGCTTGACCCAGTCTTTGAGCGTGGTCACCCAGGCGTCGATCGGGCGGCCCTTGGCCAGGTTGAGCAGGGGCTGAAAATCGGCAGGTACTTCGTAGCTGTGGTGGTCATCAAACCAGCAGGAGGCCGAAACGGTTAGCCCCAGGGAGCGCACGGCGTGCAGGAAACCCTGCGGGTTGCCCACGCCGGCAAAGGCCATCACCCGCTGGCCGGCGGGCTCCACGGGCTGGTCCTGGGCGTCAAAGAGACCGACGATTTCCGTTTTTTGCAGGAAAATATTCCGCGGCACCACCCATTGGGTCAGCAGGCCCGCCGCCAGGTCGGCCAGTTCCGGGGTCACCTGTTCGCAGCGCGTCAGCAGGATCATGTTGGCGCGGACCATGTTGCCCGGCGGTTCGCGCCAGGTGCCGCGCGGCAGCATGCCGCGGATGCCCAGCGGTTCGGTGGCATCCACCAGGACAATGTTCAGGTCCCGGGCGAGGCGGCGGTGCTGAAAGCCGTCATCCATCACCAGCACATCGGCGCCATATTTGGCGATGGCTTCCCGGCCGCCGGCGATGCGGTCGCCATTGACCACGACCGGCACGCCGGGGCATTCCTGCTCGATGACCATGACTTCATCGGCCCGGCCGCCCTTGGGGGCGCCGTAGCCGCGGGTAAGCACGGCGGGGCGGCGGCCCATGGCCTGGAGTTCGCGCACGATCATGATGACGGTGGGGGTTTTGCCGGTGCCGCCGGTGGTGATATTGCCCACGCAGATCACCGGGACGGGCAGTTTGGTAACCTTGAAAATGCCGCGGTCATAGAGGGCATTGCGCGCCCTGACGACCAGGCCATAGGGCCAGGAGGCCACTTCCAGCAGCACGCGCGCAATAGCCGGCAGCGCGCCGGCGCGCTCTCCAGAGATGATGCTGCGATAAAGTTGATCCATACGTTTCTGGTTAAATGATCAAACAGTTAAGGGGCGATTTCAAAAGCACCCTTGTGAACCACAGAGAACCCAGCGCGGCAAGGCCGCAGCCATCAAGAATTAACACGAAGACTCTAAGACGCAAAGACGCAAAGAAATACAAGAAACGAATTCGCTGATTCCGCAGATTATTCTGTCATACTACCAAGTTTACCATGCGGCCTTTCACATAGATCTTCTTTTTCGGTTCTTTTCCCGCCAGGTGCTTCTGGACTTCCGCATCGGCCAGCACGGCGGCCAGGACGGTCGCATCATCGGCATTGGCGTCCACGGTGACGCGGCCGCGCAGCTTGCCGTTGATCTGCACGGGGACCTCGATGGTCGGATCGACGCACATCGCCGGGTCGTAAGTGGGCCAAGGCGTCTGGCTGATGCTGACAATTCCTTCTGCCTCCTGCCTTCTGCCTCCTGCCTTCAGTCTAGCGTACATTTCCTCCGCAAAGTGCGGCGCAAAGGGCTCCAGCACGCGGACAAACGTTTCGGCCACCCCGCGCGGCACGGCCGGGGCCTTGGCCAGCGTGTTGTTGAATTCCATCATGGCGCTGATGGCGGTGTTGAAGCTCAGGCGCTCGATATCGTCGCCGACTTTGCGAACCATGCGGTGCATCGCCCGCAGCAGGGCCTCGTCGGCGGCGGAGGGGAGCGCGTCGGTCACCTTGAGGCGGTCTTCTTCGTCGATCAGGTTGCGCCACACGCGCTGGAGGAAGCGGTAAACGCCTTCGACGCCGGCGGTGGACCATGGTTTGACCTGTTCCAGCGGGCCCATGAACATTTCAAAGAGGCGCAGGGCATCGGCCCCGTAATCGCGCACCACGTGGTCGGGATTGACCACGTTGCCGCGCGATTTGCTCATCTTGAACGAGCGGGCATCGGCGCGGATGCCCGGGTTGCTTTTGAGCACGAAGCCTTCGCCCTTCTTCTCGACCTCTTCCGGCTCGACGCGATGGCCGACGACCAGTTGGCCGGTGGTCTTTTCGCGGCTGATGATCTGGAGCCGGTTATCGACGGCGCGGGTGTCGAGGTTCGGATCGACCTGCTCGTAGGAAACGAGCTGCCCGGCTTCGGTCTTAAAGACGGTGTATTCGGCCTCGCCCAGGATCAGGCCCTGGTTGACCAGTTTGCGGAAGGGTTCGGGCGTGGAGACCAGGCCGCGATCGAAAAGCACCTTGTGCCAGAAGCGCGAATAGAGCAGGTGGAGCACGGCATGTTCGACGCCGCCAATGTACAGATCGACGCCACCGGCGGAGTGCTGCGTGCTGGGTGCTGCGTGCTGAGTTGGGGGACCGGACATCCAGTATTTTTCGGCCTGCGGGTCAACGAAGGCGTGGGTGCTTTTGGCGTCCGTGTAGCGCAGATAGTACCAGCAGGAACCGGCCCACTGCGGCATGGTGTTGAGTTCGCGCCGCGCTTCAACGGCTCCCGGCGTGCCGGCCCGCACCACGCGTGCGACCACATCGCAGGCGCCCTCGACCCCTTGGCCCCGCGATCCCTCCAATACCACATGCACATTGAACCAGCCCGGCGCCTTGGAGAGCGGCGGGTCGATGGTGCCGGTGGGTTTGAAGTCTTCGAGTTCCGGCAGTTTGACGGGCAACTGGTCATCGGCCAGGCGCGCCGTGGTGCCGTCGGCCAGGTGGACCAGCGGGAACGGTTCGCCCCAGTAGCGCTGGCGGCTGAAGAGCCAATCGCGAATCTTGAAATTAATCTGCCGCTGGCCGAGACGTTTTTCTTCCAGCAGGGCGGTGGTTTTGGCTTTGGCTTCCGGGGTGGGCAGGCCGTCGATCCACGGGGAATTAACTGCGACGCCATCGTTTACGAAGGGTTGGTCCAGATGGTAGCTCTCGAGGTTGCCGTCTATGAACTCGATGGGCGAACTATTCATGCGGATGAAGGCGGTTCCGTGTTCTGTTTCAAGCCATTCGATACCGTTCTCGGGTTTGCCTTTAAAATACAAATGGTTTCTTTCGTTGGGTGTCTTGGCATTCCCTGACGGGTCGTAGAACAATACGCCCCGTTTGCCGAAATGCTGGGATACGAGCCTCCTGCACTCGGCCGACATTTTAGACGTATGGTCGCGCACAACCCACCTTATGGGCAACTTGAACTTAATGGCAAATTCGTGGTCGCGTTCGTCGTGGGCGGGGACGGCCATGATCGCGCCGGTGCCGTAGCCCATGAGCACGTAATCGGCGATGAAGATGGGGATGGGCTGGGCGTTGACGGGGTTGACGGCATAGGCGCCGGTGAACACACCGGTTTTGCCGGTGTCTTCCTGGCGTTCGCGATCGGAACGCCCGGCGGCCCATTTCTGGTACGCCTCGACCGCGGCCCGGGGCGTTTTGGCGTTGCCGGTCCAGAGGTCGTCGGTGCCGCTGGGCCAGTGGTCGGGAATGATGGCCCCATCGGCCTTGACCAGCGGATGCTCGGGGGCCAGCACCATATAGGTGGCGCCAAAGAGCGTGTCGGGCCGGGTGGTGAAGACCACGACCGGCTGGTCGGTATCGGCGATGGTAAAGGTGACCTGGGCCCCTTCGCTGCGGCCAATCCAGTTGCGCTGCATTTCCTTGAGGCTCTCGGACCATTCCAAGGTGCCCAGCCCATCGAGCAGGCGCTGGGCATAGGCGGTGATGCGGAGCATCCACTGTTTCATGGGGCGGCGTTCGACGGGGAAGCCGCCGACTTCGGACTTGCCGTCGATGACTTCCTCGTTGGCCAGCACGGTGCCCAGGGCCGGGCACCAGTTGACGGGGGCTTGGGATTCATAGGCCAGGCGGTAGCGGGCCAGGATTTTGCGCTGGTCGGTGGGGGAGAGGGTGTTCCAATTGTCGATTTTCGATGGCCGATTGTCGATTGCGGGGATAGGGCGGGCGCCGGAGGCGAATTCTGCGATCAGTTCGCGGATGGGGCGGCCTTTCTGTTGGGTTTCGTCGAACCACGTGTCGAAGAGTTGCAGGAAGATCCACTGCGTCCAGCGGTAGTAGTTGGGGTCGGTGGTGTCGACTTCGCGGTCCCAATCGTAGGAGAAACCCAGGGATTGGAGCTGGCGGCGAAACACCCCGATATTGTTCTGCGTGGTGATGCGCGGGTGGGTGTTGTCCTTGATGGCGGTTTGCTCGGCCGGCAGGCCAAAGGCATCCCAGCCCATGGGGTGGAGCACACTGAACCCTTTGCCGCGTTTGTAGCGGGCGACAATGTCGCTGGCGGTATAGCCTTCCGGATGGCCCACGTGCAGGCCGTTCCCGGATGGATAGGGGAACATATCCAGCGCGTAGTATTTAGGCTTGGTGGTGTTCGCGCGGGCGGCAAAGACCTTGTGCTGGGCCCAGACCTGCTGCCACTTCTTTTCAATTTGATTCGGATCGTAACCAGGCATTCGGTAAACTCCGGAGAAACAGCCGCGGGAAAACCGGGATTATAAAGGCAGATGGGCCAATGCAGAATGGCCGGGGCAGAAAATGTTCATTATTACCCCCGCGCGCGGCTTCAAACGACGCTTCGCCCCGGCCCGTCCGCGTTGCTCAAATCACCCGTTCGCCGGGCACCAGCGGGCGTTTGATGCGGACGGCGCGTTTGCCCTTGTACTGGCCGATGAAGCCGGCGTACTTGTTTTTCCCCTCCACCTGGACGATCATTTCACCGCTGGCGGGTTTTTCCAACTGCACAATGTCGCCCTGGGCCAGGCTCAGCAGTTCCTCGACTTTCATCGTGGTATGCCCCAGCACCACCTTGACGACCAGCGGGGCGCCGCCGAGATTCTTCTGCATCGCCTTGAGATGGTCGTCGGTCGCGGTCTTTTTGGTATAGGTAAACCAGGTCTGCTGGCTCAGTTTGCTCATCACCGGTTCGATCACGTTGAACGGGATGCACAAGGACATGGTGCCGGCGCGGTTGCCCATCTTGATTTCCAGGCCGATGACCACCACCACTTCATTGGGCGGCACAATCTGCACCAGTTGCGGGTTGCTTTCGGTTTCGGTCATTTCAAAATGGACCGGCACGATGTTCTGCCACGCTTCGGACAAATTGGCCAGGGCCCGGTCGGTAAGGCGTTTGACCAGGCGCCACTCGATGGCGGTCAGGGGACGCTGCGGGATGAACAGGTCGGCATTGGATCCGCCCAGCAGGCGGTCGATGATGGGGTAAATGATCAGCGGCGATATTTCCAGGCACATCTGGCCGTCGAGCGGCTTGGCGCTCAGCAGGTTAAAGCAGGTGGGGTTGGGCAGGGCATGGGTGAATTCCGAGAAGGTCAACTGCTCTATATTGGCGACGGATACCTCGACAATGGTGCGCAGGTAGCCCGAGAGGGCGGCGCCGAAATTACGCGAAAATCCTTCGTGCAGCGCCTCCAGGGCACGCATCTGGTCCTTGGATACGCGTTCGGGTCGCTTAAAATCGTAGGGGCGAATCTCGACTTCGGTCAGGTGCTTGGTGCGCGAAAAGATCTTGGCCGACGGTTGCTCCTGTACCGCGCCTTGATCCACGGCGGCCAGCAGGGCATCGACTTCGTTCTGGTCTAATACATCGGGCATGGGGTTCCTATCGAGATACTGTATTTCTTATCGGACAATTGTCGGGGAATGCTTGATATTGTGCGCTAACAAGCCGGGCGGTAATTCCCTATACTAATGTCATGACCACAACGCCAACGGAAAATCCATCCCCGCCACCCCCTCCACCCCCTCCACCCCCTCCGCCCCCTCCGCCCCCGGAACTCCCTCCACCGCCGCCACTGGGCCCGGATGAGGTGCCGCAGGAACGGCGGAAGTTCTTTGCGCGCGCCATGGGGGAACTGCTGTCCCCATTTGCCGGCTTAATTGAAGCCCGGATCAATCCGATTCTGCGGGCACTGGATCAGTTGCCGGTGGATGTGGAAAGCCAGGCCAACAGCCTGGCGGCCGCCGTGGGCGCCACGCCGTCCCGGCCGGTGCACCTGCCGGTGGCGCCCGCGCGGCTGTTACGCCCGCCCGGCGCTCTGCCTCTGGATGAGATTGCAGCGCTGTGTGCGCGGTGCAGCATCTGCGTGCATGGCTGTCCGGCGCAGTGTATCCGGCTGGACCCTGCCGGTATGGTCGGCGACGGCCTGCCCTATATTATTGCCGAGGAATCCCCCTGCGTGGTATGCGACGACCTGTCCTGCATGAAGAATTGCCCGACCGGGGCGCTCAAACTGGTCGATCGCCTGGAAATCAACATGGGCCTGGCACGCGTAACACACAGCACATGCCTGCGTAACCATGGCGAAGATTGCCGCATCTGCGTGGAAGCCTGTCCCCTTGGGGCCGAGGCCCTGATCATTTCCGCCGATTCCGGCCGCGTGCGCGTCAAAAGAGATGGGTGCATCGGGTGCGGGGTCTGTGAAAAAGCCTGCCCCACCGAGCCGCGGGCGATCGTGGTGCTGCCGGCCCGGCCGGCGGTCGAGCCGATCGTGGCGTGAACTGGCCTGCCTGCCTGACCTGATACGCCAAGACTCGAAGACGCGAAGAAGACATTTTCCGGTGAATGGACCAGCCTTGCCGCACCAGTCAAGGGACGATGTTTACCACCAACTCGACCAGAGAAACCGTGCGGGATTTCGGGAAAACCAGCGATGTTGACCAAGCACGAACGCTGAAACAGTAGCCAGAAGCCAGTAGCCAGAAGGCTTTGGAACTACGAAAGGCACGAAATTGCACGAATGGTAGGTGGGGTGGATTGGCGCGCATTGGTGGCGCGGAACGTGGACGCCCCATGACCGCGGCGAGACGCTGGTGCCGGTTTGGGCGGTTGGCGGGCGGCGCGCAGTGCGGGCGCGGATACGCCGGTGAGGGCACCGGCGCCACTTCAGGCCGGCGCGGAGTGGATGGGACCGGGCAACAGGCCGCACGCGTTTTGTCGTACGCGGGA